>Ga0068871_100001669_pt1 | contig 14925 bp, 13 predicted proteins | sample KBSMisM72_FD_72750 | JGI IMG/M metagenome (GOLD analysis project Ga0068871, IMG submission 72750) | Miscanthus rhizosphere microbial communities from Kellogg Biological Station, Michigan, USA - KBS Miscanthus M7-2 | ecosystem: Host-associated > Plants > Roots > Rhizosphere > Soil ... | reverse complement strand
GCCGCCAGCAGCGCGATCGTTGTCGCGATCACGAGCGAACGGACCGACGGTACGTGGCCTTGCACTGTCGTATGCGTGGTCGTCATCGCGTCACCATATAGCCCGTGAGCTGATAGCCCACGAGGATGAAGCCGCCCATCATCAGCAGCGTGTTGGTCGCAAAGGCGTGGCGCAGGAATCCGGGGCGCGTTCTCCAGTAGCTGAGGCCGATGAACACTGCCGTGAGCGCAAGGATCTGTCCGATCTCCACGCCGACGTTGAAGCTCACGATGTTCGTGACGAGCCCGTTCGGCGCCAGTGAGAACTCCTGCAGTTTCGTCGCAAGGCCAAACCCGTGGAACAAGCCGAAGATGAGCACGGCCAGCTTCGTGTTCGGCTGCGCGCCGAAGATCCGCTTGAATCCGTTCATGTTGTCGAACGCCTTGTAGACCACCGAGAAACCGATGATGGCGTCGACGATGTACGCGTTGGCGTGGATGCCGCCGAGCACGCCGGCCAGCAGCGTCACGCTATGGCCGATCGTGAACAGGCTCACGTACGCCACGACGTCCTTCGGCCGGTAGAGGAAGAAGATGACCCCGACGAGAAACAGGATGTGGTCGTATCCGGTGACCATGTGTTTCGCGCCCAGGTAGAGAAAAGGTCCGATCGCCTGGCCCTGATTGGACACGACGAAGGCCGCGTCGCGCTTAGAGACGTTATGTGCGAGCGCGTCAGGCGCCAGGATAGTCAACAACACGAGCGCCGCGAATGCGGCGATGTAACCGCGTTTGGTCATTCAGGTCTCCCATACCGCAGATAGAGCGTCGGCAGCACGACGATGTTCAGCAACGTGGACGTCATCAGACCGCACAGGATCACGATCGCCATGGGCGTCTGAATCTCGCTGCCGGTTTTTCCGCCTCCGAGCGCGAGCGGAATTAGCGCGAGGCCGGCAGCCAGCGCCGTCATGAGAATCGGCACGAGGCGTTCGAGCGCGCCGCGCTCCACGGCTGTCCGGAAATCTGTGACGCCTTCCTCCTGCATCAGGTGCCGGATGTGCGACACGAGCATGATCCCGTTGCGCGTGGCGATGCCGAACAGCGTGATGAAGCCGATCATCGACGCGACGCTCAGCACGCCGCCGGCCAGAAAGACGCCGGCCACGCCGCCAATCAGCGCGAGCGGCAGATTCACCATCACCAGCACCGCGTCCCGCGCGTTGCCGAACGCCAGGACCAGCAGCATGAACAAGGCGGCAATCACACCGATGAAGAGAATCGTGAGGCGCTCGGTCGCGCTCTGCTGGCTCTCGAACTGCCCGCCGTACTCGACGCGATACCCGGCCGGCATCGGCACCGACCGCGCGATCTCCCCGCGAATGTCGTCGACGACGCTCCCGAGGTCGCGGCCCGACACGTTGGCGGAGATGACGATCCTGCGCTGCACGTTCTCCCGCAGGATCATGTTCGGTCCCTGCTCGCGCCGCACATCGGCCAGCAGCCTGAGGGGGACCTGTCCCGCCGACGGCGTATCGACCGGCAGATCCGCGATGCGTTCGAAGTCGCTCGCTTGCGCCGGATCGAATTTCACGACGAGGTCGAACGCAGTCCCGCTCTGAAACACACGGCCGACCGTCGCGCCCGCAAAACTCGTCTCGATGGCGTCTCCGACATCCGCGGGATGCAATCCGTAGCGCGCAATCGCGGACCTGTTCAGGACAAACCGCACGACAGGGACATCCATCTGTTGCTCGAGCGAGATATCGACGGCGCCGGGCACGCGAGTGACGGCTTCGCGTGCCTTCTCACCGAGCCGCCGCAACGTGCCGAGATCGTCGCCGAACACCTTGACGGCGATGTTGGCACGCGTGCCCGACAGCATGTGATCGATCCGGTGCGAAATCGGCTGGCCCACGGTGACGTTCGTCCCCGGCAGCGTCGAGAACCCTCGTCGAAGCGCCGCCAGCAACTGGTCGCGCGATCGGCCGGTGTCCCGAAGGCCCACGTCGATTTCCGCCGCTTCGACGCCCTGGACGTGCTCGTCCAGATCCGCCCTGCCCGTACGGCGGGCGGTTGCGACCACTTCCGGCTCCGCCAGCATGATCTGCTCGACGCGCTTGCCGATTTCATCGGACTTCGCCAGCGACGTTCCCGGCAGCGTATTGGCCTGCACGGTGAGGCTGCCTTCGTGAAATTCGGGCAGGAACGCCGTGCCGACGCGCGTCAGCGCGACGGCGGAAGCAATCACGAGCACCGCCGCGGAGGTCATCACCATCCACGGATGATCGAGCACGTGAGGCAGCGTGCGCGCGAGCCACCCCTTGAGTGTCCGCGCCAGCCATCCGTCGTGTCCTCGCTCGATGGACTTCGCATGCGGAAGAAATGCGTACGACAGCGCCGGCGTCACGACGACCGCCACGGCGAGCGACGCCAGCAGCGCGACGATGTAGGCGAGCGCGAGCGGCGTAAGCAGACGGCCTTCCACGCCTGTCAGACCGAAGACGGGCAGGAACACGAGGACGATGATCACGGTCGCGAAGACAATCGACGTCCGGATTTCGAGCGTCGCGTCGCGCACGATGGCGGCGGCCGGCTGCTGCTCGGCCGGCGGCCGTGACCGGTTCTCCCGCAAGCGCCGGACCACATTCTCTACGTCGATGATGGCATCGTCGACGAGCGCGCCGATGGCGATGGCCATGCCGCCGAGTGTCATCGTGTTGATCGTCGCACCGAAGCCACGCAGCACGAGGACGGCCGCCGCCAGCGACAACGGCATCGCGGTGAGCGTGATGGCGGCCGCGCGGAGGTTGGCGAGGAACAGCAGCACGACGACGATCACGAGGAGGCCGCCGTCGCGAAGGGCTTTGACGACGTTGTCGACAGCCACTTCGATGAAGTCGGCCTGCCGGAAGATGCGCCGGTCGATCTTCACGCCGGCAGGCATTTCTTCCTGAAGCCGATCGAGCTCCCGGTCGAGGCGCCGGGTCAGCTCGAGCGTGTTCGCGCCTGGTTGCTTCTGCACGCCGAGGATGACGGCGGGCTTGCCGTTCCGCGATCCTTCGCCGCGCTTGAAGGCCGCGCCCTCGCGCACGTCGGCGACGTCGCGTACGAGGACCGAGCGCCCGCCGCGCAGCGCCACGACGGTCTCGCCGACCTCGGCTGGACTTCTGACGCGGCCGACTGCCTGGAGCACGTACTCTTGCGGGCCTTCCGTGTACACGCCAGCGGACGTGTTCTGGCTCGCCCCGCGAACGGCGTCGAGGAGTTCGGTCAAGGAAATGTGACTGGCGCGCAGCTGCTCGGGATGCGCGATGACTTGATATTGGCGCTCCGCGCCGCCAATCGGCGTCACCTGCGAGACGCCTGCGACGGCGAGCAGCCGCCGACGCACTGTCGTGTCCGCGAGCGTGCGCAGCGTCAACGGGTCGACGTTCTCGGAAGAGATCGAGAAGAACAGGATTTCGCCCATGATCGACGACACGGGTGCGAGCACGGGACGTTCGACTTGCGGCGGCAGCGTGCCTCCGACGAGGGCGAGCTTTTCCGCAACCACTTGCCGGGCGAGAAAGATATCCGTGCCCCAGTCGAATTCGACCCAGACCACCGCAAGCCCCAGTGCCGTCGCCGATCGCACGCGACGCACATTGGACGCGCCGTTGATGGCGCTCTCGATCGGGAACGTGACGAGCGATTCCATCTCCTCCGGCGCCATGCCGCGGCCCTCAGCGAGAATCGTCACGGTCGGTGCCGTCAGATCGGGAAACACGTCGACCGGCATGTCGCGCACGGTCCAGATCGCGACGCCGAGCAGCAGCGCGGAAAAGACCATCACCATCCAGTGGTGATCGATTGACCAGGCGATGAGCTTCTTCATTGTTTACTCCGGGGGCCCCTGCCCCCCGGACGTGCTTCGCGGGGCCCCATGGCCCCGCTCCGCATCCGTTTAATGGACATGACCTTCTGCCGGCAGTCCCTTGGCCGCCGACGCGAGCTGCACTTCGTAGGCGCCGCGAACGACGACGCGGTCGCCGGGCTTCACGCCGGAGGACAGGCCGACGCGATCGCCGTCGCGCGCCTCGATTTCGACATAACGTCGCGCAAACCGCTCGCCGCCGATCTGAACGAACACGTACGGACGACCGGCCTCGTAGAGCACGGCCGCTCGCGGCACTGTCGGCAACTTTGCACGCTCGTGTTTGTAGAGCAGCGCCGTGCCGCTCTGGCCGATGAGCAACTGCCCGCTTCTATTGTCGATTTCGTATTGGACCGGCAGCGCTCCGGTCTTCTCGTCGATGACGCCGGGATCGTGTCTGTGTCCCGCTTTCAGCGGCAGAGGCTCGGATTTCCCCGGAATCTCGAGCGCGACGTCGGTCAGTTGACGCGCCGCCGCGGCGTCGCTCGCCGGCACCTGGACGCGCAGTTCGACCTCGTCGGTCCGCACGATCTTGAAGAGCGTCGCGCCTTCGTCGTACGACGCGCCAAGAGTGGCGAGCACATCGGCGACACGCCCGGAGATGGGAGCCGTGATTGTAAATGCGTTGCCCGAGGCGGCACTGCCGCCGCTCTTCAGCGTCTGGTCACGCTGCGCGAGTCGCGCTTCCGCGGCGTGGACGCGCGCTTCGGCTGCGGCGACGGCTCGACGCGCGTCTTCAACCCGGCGCGCGGGAACCGCACGGTCGGCGAGCAGCCGCTCTGCCCGTGTTTGCTCTGCTGCCGCGGCGTCGAGCGCTACCTGCGCCTGGGCGACTTCCGCCGCCAGCGTCGCGTGGTCGTCGGCCCCGCTCAATCGTGGCTCGAGCCGGCCGAGCACTTGTCCGGCCCGTGCCATGGCTCCGATCGAAATGAGCGCATTGGCGAGGAATCGCCCGGATGCTGGCGCGGAGACGATCGCTTCGCCGCCGGAGACTGGCTCGATGGTCGCGGGCGCTCTGATGGCGGTGCGAAGCTCGGCTTCCCGCACGGTCGCCGTGCCGAACTCGTTCGTCCACTGCTGTTCTTTCAAGTAGGCGATCGCCGACGGGTCGTCCGGCGCGCGCTTCTCGGCGTCGGCGCGCGCGCTCGCCTCGTCGCCGAAGACGGTGACGACGCCGAGGTCGTGTCGATCCGACAAGCCCGGCGCGTCCACGAGCAGCGCCCACCGATAACTGCCTGCGGCTGGCGGCTTGCCGTCGACTCGAAACGCGCCGGGGCGCGACGGCGGCTGACCGCGAAGCACGGTCTTCGCTCCGCTGGATTCTGCAACGAATTCGATCGAGGGCACGCCCGCATTCAGCGCCTGAAAATCGTCGAGCTTCGTCAGGTGCACCGCGAACCGCGCCGGCTGTCCCGCGACGAGCGGCGGGTATTCCATGTAGAGTTCGCTCCTCGCCGTCCAGTCGGTGACGTTGAGCGTGGGGGCGTCGGCCCCCTCGCGTGTCGTCCCACCGGGGCGGCCGCATGCCGTCAGCGCGAGCGCGAGAAGAATCGGGACGGTTTTCATCACGGAATCTCCCAGCCGCTGACGAACTCGAGCTCGACTTCCGCCTGCCGCGCGGCGAGATCGAGGGCGGCCTGTCGCGCGCGCGCTGACGATCCGGCGCGATACGCGTCGAGCAGTTCCAGGATTCCGCGCTCGCCGGCGTCGTAGCTGACGCGGGCGACGCGTTCGATTTCGCTCGCGCCGTTGACCGCCGACGTTCGGTAGCGCGCCGCTGTCTCACGGCGTTCGAGCACGGCCGCATGAAGGGCGGCGATGTCCGACCGCAGCGCCGCACGCACGGCGTCTGCCTCCGCCTCGGCCTGCTTGGCGCGGGCCTCGGCGAGCACCCGTTCGGGCTTGCCGCGATCGAACAGCGGCAGCGTTGCCTGCACCGTCACGACACTGCCGATGTCGCCGCCGCCGACTGTCGACGACTTCGTTCCGGCGATGATTTCCGGCTCGGGAATGCGGCGCCGGTCGGCGGCGTCAGCGGCGAACCGGGCCGCGTCGCGTTCCTTGTTCAACGCCACGAGTTCTCCGCGGACTGAGAGCGCGCGCTCGACGAGCGCGTCGACGCCGGGAACCGGATCGCTGGAGCTTGACGCGCTCGACGCGACGATGCGCGAGGGGTCGATACGGTCTGCGAAGTACGACGCCATCGTCGCCTGCGCTCGTGCGCGCTCCGTTGACGCGGCCGACAGATCGGCATCGGCGTCGGAAACCTCGCGCTCCGCGCGAAGCCGGTCGAATCCGGCGGCGTCGCCGGCGCTTTCCCGCCGCGCCAGGATGCCGGCCAGGTCGCGCAGTCGCTCTCGCGCCTCGGTCAGCGCGCGCTCTCGCGTCTGCGCCGCGACGAGTTGCGCGTAGGCAAACCGAACATCCGCGCGCGCGCGCCGCAACACGTCGTCGGTTCGCGCGGCGCTTGCCTCCGCCAGCGCGTCCGCGGATCGAATTTCCAGACCGCGGCGTCCCGTGATCGGCAGCGGCTGCCCGATCATCGTCAGGTATTCCGTCACGCCGGCGACCGACTCGCGATCGACGGTCAGCCGGGGATTCGGCCATCGCCGTGCCGAGAGTGATTCGGCGCGAACGACGTCCGTCGCCGCGCGGATCGCACGCACACGCGGGCTGTCGGCGGACACGCGCGCGAGCACGTCGGCCTCGGTCATCGACAACGATTGCGCGCTCGCAGACAGCGGCAGAAGGACCGCCAGCGCGGCGCACGGCACCACACACCGCATAAGACCTCAAGAGAGAAATGGAGTGGGCGGACGGGTATCGACCCGTCAGATGAGCTCAGACGAGGGAAGGAGGACCGCGAAGACAGCTCGAGCTTTTTGGCGGACCGTGAGCGCGGGGTGGGTTGTCAAAGCGGAAGACAGACCACTGATTCGTCGCAGGAACTGTTTCGTAGCAAACTGGAAGCGCCGGCGGAACGTGCGTTGCTTTGTGGATCGACTGGTGCAGCATTGCGCTGTCGAGCCAGACGACGTGTTCGGCGTCGTCGTGTTCGATCTCAGTCGTATCCGTGTGGTGCAGCGAAACGTCGTGCGGCGCAAAATGACTGTGTGCGATGGGGTGGTCGTGGTCCGGACCGGCCTCGTGGATGTGCTGGGGCGCCAGTGTCGACGCGAACGTCAGGAACGGCGCAACGAGGAAGAGCGCAGCGGCGCGGGCCAACCGGATCACAACGAAATTATAGGGGGGCGTGTGATGAAGAACCAACTGATTCGAGTCGTCGTGTGTGGATCGGCGGCATTGGCGATCCTTACAAACGCCAAGGTTCGCGCGCAAGACATGCCGGCCGAGTACCAGCAGGTGCTGACCGCGCTCGGCAAGCAGGGTGACTACAAGGCGAACGTGTTGAAGGTGAACATCCCGCGCAACGACGTCGCCGTCACGGTTGCCGGCGTCAAGACGCCGACGCCGTTCGGCTTCGGCGGCTGGGTCGCCATGACGAAAGGCCAGGGTATGGACGTCATGATGGGCGACCTCGTGCTCACGCAGGACGAAGTCAACCCGGTGATGTCGGCGCTGCTCGACAACGGCCTCGACGTCACGGCACTCCACAATCATTTCTTCTGGGACGAGCCGCGCATGTACTACATGCACGTGCACGGACATGGATCGCCGTCGGATCTCGCGCGCCGCGTGAAGCCCGCCCTCGATCTCATCGGCAAGACGTCCGGCGGCGCGGCCCCCGGGCCCGCGTCAGCCGCACAGGCGAACGGCCTGGACACGGCGAAGCTGGCGAAGATCGTCGGACACGAAGGCGAGCAGACCGGCGCGGTCTACAAGATCACGATCGGCCGCGACGACCTGCACGTGTCGGAAATGGGCGCGGCAATCAACGCGCGAATGGGGCTGAACACATGGGCGGCGTTCGTCGGCACAAACGACAAGGCCGCGATTGCGGGCGACGTGGCGATGCAGGCGAACGAGGTGACGCCGGTGCTCAAAGCGCTGCGGAAGAACGGCCTCGACGTCGTCGCCATCCACCATCACATGACGGCCACGCAGCCGGCGATCTACTTCCTGCACTACTGGGGCACGGGTCCGGCGGAGAAACTTGCGGCGGGATTCAAAGCTGCGCTGGCTGAGACGGGGGCGCGGAATTAGTCCTTATTACTTGGTGCTTAGTTCTTGGTCCGTCCTTGGTCCGTGGTCCGTCCTGTCCTGGACCAGGGACGGACTAAGGACTCGGGACGGACAAAGCACCAAGTACCAAGCACCGAGGACGACGGCTATTTCTTGGTCGGCGGCGCCACTTTGACGTTGTAAAGCGTCTGGAAGTCGCCGTCGTACACGGTCGCTGTGATCTGGTCGCCCGGCTTCAGGTTGGCAAGCGTCCCTTCGCTCGGCTTGTCGACCTTGTAGGTCATCGTCATCGACATCATCCAGCCGGGGATGCTCTCGTTGTTGACGGTGACCATCTTCGTCTTCGGATCGACCTTCTCGATCTTGCCCTTGAACGGGTGATCCTTCTTGCCGGCCGGTGGCGTTTGCGCACCGACGGCAATCGAGAGCGCGATCGCGCACAGCGTGGCTGTCGCGAGCGCAAGGATTCGGCGAATCATCGAATGCACTCCTTCGCAGGCTTAAGGCCTGCGCTACTTCTTGCCTGCGCCAACTTTGATCAACAGCGCGTTGGTGCCGTGTTCCGGGACGTCGATGACGACGCGGTCGCCGATCTTGACGTCGCCGAGATGCGCGGGCTTGCCGGAGGTTTCGAACTCCGTCTTCGCGCTGATCGAGAGCGTCTTCGTGCTCTTGTCGGGGAGCTGCACGGTGACCGACTGCGCGGAGACCGCGGTAATCACGCCGCGAACGTGTTCGTTGCCGTTGTGCGCCAGCGCGCCGGCGCTGACCGCGAGGACGAGAGCGATGACGCTGAGCAGCTGTTTCATAGTGGCTCCTATTCTAATGATCCTTACAGCGTTTCGTGGTTGGCAATCGCGCCGGACTTAGCCACGAAGTCACGAAAAACACGAAGTGGCACGAAGCAAACCTTTGTACAAAAAACACTTCGTGCGTCTTCGTGTGCTTCGTGTCTTCGTGGCGACTTCAGTGGTGATGGGTCGGTCCGGACGGCGGCGTGACGTCCTCGCCGGCAAGAAAGCGCTCGTCGTCTTTCTCCTCCTGTAATTCAGCAGGGGATTTCGGGTTCGCGGCCGCCATTGCCTTCAGCTGATCGGGCGTCAGCTCTGACAGGCGGCGAACGAAATGCACCAGTTTCCAGCTGTCGGCGTCGTTGTCGCCGCCCTTGCCCCACGCCGGCATGCCGGTGAGCCGGATGCCGTTCTCGATGATCCAGTAGAGTTCGCCGTCCGGCTTGTTCTGCGTGGACGCGAGGCGCATGTCCGGCGCCTTCGGAAACAGGTTGCGTCCCATCTCGGTGTTGCCGCTGCCGTCGTTCGCATGGCACGAGGCGCAGTGATCGGCGAAATGCATGCGTGCTTCCGCCCACACCTCCGGCGAAAACGCGACGGGATTCGTCAGGTTCCGCGCCGATGCCGGCACGCTCCACCTGTGAATGGCTCGCATGACGACGCGTTCGACCGGCGTGGGCAGCGTTCGCGTGCTGAATCCGTTCGCGTTGACGAGCCACACGACCGCGCCGCCGGCGACCAACATGGCGGCTATGAGCACTCCGATGACGACGCGAACGAGTGGTGAGCGGCTCATTCCATGTTCAACATGTGTTCGATCGTCCGCAGACGGAAGAACACTTGAAACGACACCGGATGTGGCCCGTACGAATGGTCGAGCAGCGCCGGCGTCGCGTAGAACGTCGCGCCCGCGCCGAGGCCGCTCTCGAAGCCGTGGCCGCTGAGGATATCGCGGACGCCGCCGATGGTAAACGCCGTGACCGGCACGTCGGCGATGGCGTGATCGAGAAACGTCCGTTCGATTCGCATGTAGATCGTGTTGCCCTGCCAGTGCTTCGCGCCTTCCAGAAAGCCGGCCTGCCGCGCATCACCTTCCCGGTCGTTGCGTCCGTACGCCACGGTGATCGCTTCGACGTCGTTGCCGCTCGCGCGGGTCCACGAGAGCGACGCGGTCGTGCGTTCGAGGTTGCCTGGCTCGAGCTGTTCGGGCGAGACCAGATGACCGGTGGAGACTTGAAGCGCCCACCGCGGCGTCGGCTTGTACCAGACGCGCCCCGACACCGAATCCATCGGTCCGAAGTCGAAGTCCCACCTGTGTTCGTCAGGCTCGCGTCCGTTGAAGACGGAGCCCTCGAGCGCCCACGGGCCGTGCTCGATCGCCGCGGTCACGACGCCGAACGACACATGGGTGGAGTCGAACAGATGGTGCGTGAGAGGCGCCATCGGGTTGTCGAACGCCGAGGCGCGATGCATGAATGGAATCGGACCGAGGGCAGGAGATCCGACGGCCGCGCCAGTCATCGTGACTCTCGTCGACGTCGTCACCGGCACGGCCCACGACGCCTGCAGCCGCATGAACAGATCGTGCGGGTGCTGTCGATCGACGATGGCGTTGCCGTGAAATGCCTCGCCAGCCTGGAACAACTCTCGATAGCCGTCGCCGCCGACCGTTGCCGGATCGAGACTCACCATGCCTTCGAGCGAGAACAACCCGCGCGGCGTCTTTCGCATGCCCATCAGCATCCACCAGTTCGGCGCGACGAATTCGTCGCCGCCGCGGTCTCCGCTCTGGTGGTTGAACATCGTCCAGACGACGCCGTCCTGCATCAGCACCCAGCCTTTTTCGGCCGCCATTTCTCGCAGCATCTTCGCGTGATCGTGCTCCTGCGCAACGGCCGCATTCGCCGTTACGAGGAGCGCAGCAGCTGCGGCGATAACACCACGACGCAATCCACACCTCCAGATGTCGTGCAGGCCTTGAGGTCTGCCGGTTTGCGGACCTAAAGGTCCGCGCTACAACTGGTGGCGTCTAAACTCGAATCGGAATTGGCGGCGGGCTGAGCGTTTGCGGCGGATGATACGAGAGCGAACGAGCGACGGCGACGGCGCGGAACTCGACGGCAGTGACAACCAACGCCGGCAAGACGGCCGGCGACGTAACCGTTGAGCCAGGCGTCGTCGGCTGCGTGGTCTGCGTCGCGCATGAGGACGAGTGGTGGCACGGCGCGGCGACGACGGGACCGCGTGCCGCGCGCGCGGCTTCACACGAGATCGCGCAGGCGTCGAGCGCAAGCGGCTGGCTCGCGTATGCGAGCACGAAGGCGAGAACCGCGATGAGACGCGCGCCGGTTGTCATCGATCTGCCGTCCATTCTAGCAGCGCTTTGCGCCTGCAATCGTCAGTGTGACAGTATCTTGGGCCGTCTTCGCGCTCTGCGCTTCGGCGGGCACGCTGGTAAACGCGCCCCCGGCGCCGCGCGTATGGGAGTTAGCTTCAGTAGATGTCGTTGTTACCCCTCGCCCAACGGCTGGCGGACCAGCCCTGGAGCATCGCGCTCCACGAATCTCTGTACGGGTATCCGATCGTCGAGTCCGTTCACGTGTGGGCGCTGTGCCTGTTCGTCGGTCTCACCGTCGTGCTCGACTTGCGGCTCACCGGTTTGACCTTCCGCACCGTCCCCGTGTCGGAAGTCGTGCGCCGCATTCTCCCGTGGCAGCTCGTGGGCTTCGTCGTGATGGTCATCAGCGGCGTGCTGCTGTTCTACGCGATTCCGGTCCGCTCATATCAGAACCTCTTCTTCCGCGTGAAGCTGGTGCTTCTCGTCGTCGCCGGCCTCAACGTGTGGTTCTTCAACTCGGGCGTCTATCTGCGGATTCAGTCGTGGGACCGCGATCCGATTCCGCCGTCGCGCGCGCGCGTTGCCGGCTTTGCGTCGCTGGCGCTGTGGGTTTTGATTATTTTTTGCGGCCGCATGATCGCCTACAACTGGTTTGATTGCGACAAACAGCCGCAGCCGAGGATCATCAACACGCTCGCCGGGTGCGTGCCGGAGCAGCAAGCACCATGACAGAGGCGCTTTGGCACTTCGCGCAGTGGTCGGAGGCGACGACGCTCGGACGCGTCATCCGCAATTCCGAGTATGCGTTCCCGATGATCGAGTTCGTGCATCTCGCGGCACTCGCCGTCATCGGAGGGGCCGTTCTCATCGTCGACATGCGGCTGCTCGGATTCGGACTGAAGAAGACGTCGGTCGCCCAGCTTGCAAGAGACGCGCAGCCGTGGGTGACTGGCAGCCTGATCGTGATGCTCGTCACCGGCATCTCGCTCTACGCGTCCGAAGCGACGAAGTGCTACGCGAGCGCGGCCTTCTGGATCAAGATGGTGTCGCTGCTGCTCGCGATGGTGTTCACTTACACGATCAAGAAGCGCGTCGCGGCCGGAGACGAGAAGTTGTTCTCCGTGGCGACGGGCAAGATGGTCGGCGCCGTGTCGCTTGTGCTCTGGTTCGGCGTCGCGTGGGGCGGACGGTGGATCGGGTTCGGGGGCTGACGACTGGGGACTAGGGACTGGGGACTAGATATGTGGACGACGTGTGGGGTCGTGGTGCTGTCGCTGGCTGTGGCGGCGCCAGCTGCAGCGCAAATCAGTCTCGTCGGCGAGTGGAGCCCGCGCTATCACGAAGATCAGCCCGATCGCATTCCTGGTCCCGAGCTCGGCGACTACACCGGGCTGCCGATCAACGACGGCGGCCGTCTCGCGGCCGACACCTGGGATGCGTCGCGGCTGACGCTCCGCGAGCATCAGTGCAAAGTCCACAACGGGCCCTACATCCTGCACGGACCGATTCAGTTCCGGTTGTGGGAAGACAAAGAGTTGCGGACGCAGCAAGTGACGGCATTGCGGATGTATCTCAATACCTACGAGCAGGAGCGCACGATCTGGATGGACGGCCGTCCGCATCCGCCTGAGTGGGCGCCGCACACGTGGCAGGGATTCTCGACCGGCAAGTGGGAGGGCGACATCCTCACCGTCTACACCACGCACATCAAGCAGGAGTGGATTCGCCGGAACGGCGTGCCGAACAGCGAGAAGTCCACGATGATCGAGCACTTCATCCGCCACGGCAACGTCATGACGCACCTCGAAATCTGGAACGACCCGGTCTATCTCAGCGAGCCGCTGATTCGCAGCGAAGACTTCGTCATCAACGACCGCACCGGCGGCAATTGGCTGTGGCCGTGTGAATACGTCGACGAGATCGTCGATCGTCCACACAGCGCCGTACCGAACTACCTGCCGGGCAAGAGCCCGTTCGAGGGCGACTTCGCCTACCGGTACGGCGTGCCCGTGGATGCTGCAAAGGGCGGAGCCGAGACGACGTATCCGGAGTACCAGGCGAAGCTCCGCACACTGCCCAAGCCGCCCAAGCCGGTGACGAAGTGAACTTCCGGCTCCTGAGTGCGCTCGCGATTGCCGCGTCGGTCGCGTTCACCGCGCGTGTTCACACGCAGCAGTCATCTGGATCGACCGAGATCGGCGCCTTTCACGTGCAAGGCAAGGTGTGGCTGCTCGTGGGTGCCGGCGGGAACGTCGCCGTCCAGGCCGGCGACGACGGTGTGCTCGTCGTCGACACAGGGCTCGCGCAGAACGCCGACCGGTTGCTCGCGGCAATCAAGAAGCTGTCGGACAAGCCGATTCGCTGGATCGTCAACACACATTTTCATCCCGACCACACCGGCGGCAATGAGGCGCTGTCCAAGGCGGGCAACAGGACGAACGGGCAGCCGGCGGAAATCCTCGCGCACGAGAACGTGCTCACGCGAATGAGCGCGCCCGCGGTGAAGCGTCCGACGGCGTCGTGGCCGACGGACACGTACTTTCCGGAGGAGAAGGACATCTTCTTCAACGGCGAGGCCGTGATGCTCTACCACGAGCCGAACGCGCACACCGACGGCGACTCGATCGTGTTCTTCCGGCGGTCGGACGTCGTCGTGGCGGGCGACACGTTCGTGACGACGAGCTATCCGTTCATCGATCAGGCGAACGGCGGCAGCATCCAGGGCGAAATCAACGCGTTGAATCGCCTGCTCGATATCGCCGTCCCGGCGCACGAGCAGGAGGGCGGCACGTATGTGATCTCCGGTCACGGCCGCATCTGCGACGAAGCCGACGTCCTCGAGTACCGCGACATGGTGACGATCGTGCGCGATCGCATCCAGGACATGGTGAAACGCGGGCTCACGCTCGATCAGGTCAAGGCGGCGAAGCCGACGCTCGACTACGACCGCCAGTACGGCTCCGAGACCGGGTTTGTCACCACCGCAGGGTTCATCGAGGCCGTCTACAAAGATCTCAAGAACCCGCAGGGCAAACCGCGTGTTCGCTGAGGAGTGGCTTTGAAAAGGATCGCTGCGCTGATGGTCGTCGTCTCTGCGTTGTCGGTTGCCGCACAACAGGCGCCGCCCGTTCCCCGCACACCGCATACGTCGGCGCCCATCGACATCACCGGCTACTGGGTTGCCGTCATCACTGAAGACTGGCGCTGGCGCATGTTGACGCCGCCGAAGGGCGACTACGCCAGCGTGCCGCTGAACGACGAAGGGCGTCGCGTCGCCGATTCCTGGAATCTCGCGAAGGACGAAGCGGCCGGCCTCGCGTGCAAGCCGTACGGCATCGGCAACATCATGCGGATGCCGGGGCGCATGCACATCTCCTGGCAGGACGACACGGCGCTCAAGGTGGAATTCGACGCCGGGACGCAAACGCGGCTGCTGCGCTTTGGCCCCAAGCCAGACAAGATCGCTCCGCCGACGTGGCAGGGATACTCTGCGGCCCAGTGGCAGTTCGCGGGACCACAGGGGACCGTCGACCGCAACAACACTCCGAACGGTCCGTCGCCCGCGGGCGCCGGTCTCGGGCCGCGCGATCCGGCACGCGTCGCGCCGTCTCGCGGCGGCTCGCTCTTCGTGGCGACGACGAATTTCCGCGACGGGTATCTGAGGAAGAACGGCGTGCCGTACAGCGCGAACGCCACCATCACGGAGTACTTCGACAAGGTCGGTCCCGAGCCGAACGGCGACGTCATCCTGCTCGTTCG
>Ga0068871_100001667_pt1 | contig 14929 bp, 15 predicted proteins | sample KBSMisM72_FD_72750 | JGI IMG/M metagenome (GOLD analysis project Ga0068871, IMG submission 72750) | Miscanthus rhizosphere microbial communities from Kellogg Biological Station, Michigan, USA - KBS Miscanthus M7-2 | ecosystem: Host-associated > Plants > Roots > Rhizosphere > Soil ... | reverse complement strand
GATGGCGCTGACCCTGTCGGTCGGCTTTGTGGTCGATGACGCCATCGTGATGCTGGAAAATATCGTCCGCCATATCGAAATGGGCGAAAAGCCCTATGAAGCGTCGCTCAAGGGATCGTCCGAGATCGGCTTTACCATCCTGTCCATGACGGTAAGCCTGGCGGCGGTGTTCATCCCCATCGTCTTCATGGGCGGCATCGTGGGACGGCTGCTGCACGAATTCGCCGTCACCATCATCCTGGCGATCCTGTTCTCCGGCGTCATCTCCCTGACCCTGACGCCGATGCTGTGCGCCCGTATTCTCAGGGACGAACATGGCCAGAGCCACAGCTGGTTCTACCGGTGGAGCGAAAAGACTTTCAATCAAGTGCAGGCTTTCTATGATCGCACACTGCGCTGGAGCATTACCCACCCAAGGGTGATCATCGGTGTTTTCTTCGGCAGCCTCGCCGCCTCGGCACTGATGATCGCGGTCATGCAGCAGGACTTCCTGCCCAGCGACGATACCGGCCGCCTGCAGGGCAACATTCAGGCCGCCAACGGCACCAGCTTCAGCCAGATGGCGGCTTACACCACGCAAGTCATGAAGATCGTGAGCGCGGATCCGGATATCGAAGGCGTGATGGGGCAAATGGAAGGCGCCAATGGCAGCGCCGGCACCAACAATGCGCGGCTGATGATGATCAAGCTAAGGCCGCTGGGTATCCGCAAGTCGACTCCGGAGCAGATAATCCGCCGCCTGCGCCCCAAAGTGTCGCGCATTGCCGGCGTCAATGTGTTCCTGACCAATCCCCCGGCCATCCGGCTCGGCGCGCGCATGGCCCGCTCCACCTACCAGTACACGTTGCAAGGACTGGATCTGGGCCAGTTGCAGGACTATTCCGACCGGCTGATGGATGCGCTTCGCAAGCAGCCCGGCTTTGTCGATATAACCTCCGACAATGACGCCGCAATGCCATCGGTGCAGGTCAAGATCAATCGCGACCGCGCTGCCGCCTTCGGCGTGTCGCCGCAGCAGATCGAAACCGCGCTGGGCTCGGCCTTCGGCGGCCAGCAGATTTCCCAGATCAACACCTCGTCCAACCAGTATGAAGTGATCATGGAACTGCTGCCGCGCTATCAGCGCGACGCCTCGGCACTCGACCGGCTTTATATTACCGGAACCGGCGGCACGTTGGTGCCGCTGACCGCGGTCACGGACGTGACGTCCAGCACCGTGCCGCTATCGGTCAATCATTCCGGCCAGATTCCGGCGGTGACCATTTCCTTCGACCTGGGGCCCGGCAAGGCGCTGTCCGACGCGGTCAGCGGTATCCGCCAGGCCAGCGAAGCTATCGGTATGCCGGAATCCATCCAGGGCAATTTTCAGGGCACCGCGGCGGCCTTTGAGGATTCCACCAAGAATATGGGCATGTTGCTGCTCATCGCCATGGTGACGGTCTACATCATCCTGGGCATCCTTTATGAGAGCTTCATCCATCCGCTGACCATCCTGTCGGGCCTGCCGTCGGCCGCGGTCGGCGGGCTCGTCACCCTCTGGATCGCGCATCTGCTGTTCCTGGCAAACATCACGCCGGTGGACATGTCGCTGACGCTTTATGCTTTCGTCGGCCTGATCATGCTGATCGGCATCGTCAAGAAGAACGCCATCATGATGATCGATTTTGCCATCAACCGGCAGCGCTCCGACGTCTCGGTGCCGCCGGAACAGGCGATCTATGAAGCCGCCATCACGCGCTTCCGTCCCATCATGATGACAACCATGGCGGCGCTGATGGGCACCCTGCCCATCGCCTTTGGCAGCGGCGCGGGCGCGGAATCCCGCCGCCCCCTGGGCCTGTGCGTGGCGGGCGGATTGCTGCTGTCGCAGCTTCTGACCCTCTACATCACGCCGGTGATTTATTCCTATCTCGACCGTTTCAGCACAAAGCTGCAGCGCCGCAAAACACACCGGCCCCGGCCCAGCGCCGCTCCCGCCGAATAACGAACTCGGCTTAGCGGCAGTTGGAGAGAATAGAGCCGTCGGGAATATCCGGAGATTTTAATGCGCCCAGCAGTGCGCTGCTGCCGCAAACGTCTGCCGTCATCGTCCGGCTACGCCCCACGTTCAGAACGATGGTAGAGCCATCGACGCTTATATCTTGCCCCTTGGCGTGCAGTTGCGCCCAGACGCGGTTGGTCCTGCAAACTTCCGGCCCCCGCAACCGGGAGTCCGGCAAGGGCTGTGGCGCGCGACATTTGATTGCATCGGGATCGCCGTCGTTCGCGGGAATCGCAGCCGTATCTTTCAGGACAGGGAGGACGGCGGTCACCGTTACAGGTTGCTCGAGTTGCGCCTGCGCCGCTATCTGGGCAGGGGCCCGCGCGGCAGACACTGTTTCCGCCTCCGGTAAAACCGGCGAAACCACCGCCACTTTCAGCGGGCGACGCGGCGGCGTCGCGGGTGCGATAGAGACCTGGGGGGCGGTGTCGATCTGCTGAACCATGGCCGTCACAGCCTGCTGGGCGCGGACCTGTACCGCCAGGACGTCGCGCTTCACCTGCCGCACCAGGGGCGTATCAAGGAATCCGGCGGTGACCGGCAATGCCAAGGTGAAAATGCAGGCGCCCGCCAAAAGCAACTGCTTGCCCGCGCCGGCATCCCGCGCCACCTCGGCGGTCATGATCTGCCGCACGCGCGTCCCCAGATCGGCGCCGGAAATGCCGGACACGTAGGTCAGCGGGGATTGGATGCAGAACTTGCACACTTTCAGGATGCCCCCGGCATAGACTTCCGGATCGTGGCCGGACGCCAGCACGCTTTCATCGCAGGCGCGTTCGCGTTCGGCGAGCAATTGCGTCCCAATCAGCCAGACGGGCGGATAGAACCAGAACAACGCCTCGACGAAAGTGTGAATGGCAGCGGTGAAATTGTCGCGGCGGCGCAGATGGCTGATCTCATGCGCCAGGATGGAATCCCGCTCCGCATCGGAAAGATGCGCCATCAGGCCGGCGGGCATCAGCACCGCCGGTTGCAGGATACCCACCAATCCGGGCTCCATGGAGGCAACCGATGCCTTGATCTGGACCTGAGCAGACATCGGCAGATCGTGCGCTTGCGCCATCATCGCGCGCAGACGCGACCAACGCAGCAGGTGCAGACCCAAGATCACCGCAAGGCCGGCCAGCCAGACGCCCAGCAGCAGAGGCGTCCAATTGATGGCCTCGGCATGCGGCGCAACCAGCATCCTTGCCGGCGCCGATAGCTTTTCCGCCGTGGGCTGGAGTACAAGAATCGATTGCGGCAGCGGCGCGGGATAGTGCCGGGAGAGATATTCTCCCAGCGCCGCCAGGGCGGCGAATGGCACCAGGAATTTCATCGAGGCCGCGAACCACAGCCAGAAGCGCAAGGCGGCGCGGTTGCGGCGAAACGCCAGGGTCAGCAGCCCCACGGCACCCGCAAACAGGGTGGACTGCCAGATATGGTCCAACAGTGCCGTAATCACGCTTCTTTCTTCCGTTTGGCGGCCAATTCGTGCAGCAGCTTCTCGGCGTCGCTCACATCCTTGGGCGAAAGATTGCCGGCTTCGATCAATTGCGCCATCACCGGCTGCATCCGTCCGCCGAAGATAGACAGGAACTCATCCACCAGGCGGCGCTGCGCGGCATCGCGGGAAATCACCGCTTCGAAAATATGAGCGTTGCCGATCTTGCGCGCCCGGCGCAGGGCCTTCTTGGCCTCCAGCCGGTAGACCATGGTCTGGACGGTGGTGTAGGCGGGACGGTTCTTAGCCCCGAAACTCTCCTGGATTTCGCGGATGGCAGACGGACCGGCGCTCCACAGCACCTCCATGATCTGCATTTCCAGCTTGCTCAGTTTGGGGTGCCGCATCGCCTGTCCTACTACAATCGTCAGTAATCTAGAGCCAAGCCAGCCCGTTCGCAAGCCGATCGTCCGCAACCGCTCCCGGTACTGCGGCGATCAGCGGTCCAAAGGCGTGCCCACCAGGCGCGGACGCAGGCGGTCGAACGGCCCGCAGAGCAGCAGCCCGGCGAGATAGCCGCCCAGATGAACTTGCCAGGCGACCAAAGCGCTCTCTCCGCCCATTCCCAGTCCGGTGATCCCGGTGAGCAGATTGATGGCGGCCCAGATGGCCGTGAAAATCAGGAGTTGCCGGGAAAATAATGGCGCCAAAGGGGTTTCGCCCGGCACGGCCCAGGGGGTCTGGCCCGGCAACATCCGCAAACCCGCTGCCATCAAGCCGGAAATCGCGCCCGAGGCCCCAATCACCGGTACATCGCCTTCCCAGTTGAACACCAGATAGGCAACTGCCCCCAACACGCCGCAGACGATAAAAAAGACAAGGAACAACAGGTTGCCCCAGCGGCGTGCCACGATGGGGCCGAACGCCAGCAGCCACAGGCTATTGATGATCAGATGGGTCCAGCTGGCATGCAGCCCCAAATAGGAAACAAACGGAACCGCGCGTTCCCAAAAGGTGCCCGGATTGGCCATATGGCTTTCCAGGAAGGCGCGGCTGTAGCGCAGCGGATAAAGCCCGAACTGGTAGACGGCAGCGTCCGCCTGGTTACCGGACCTTGTCACGCGCGCCAAATGCAGCGCCGCCAAGCCGCCGATCAGCCACAACACGACCGGCGGGGCGCGGAAAAAAGGCTGGCGCGGAGGCGCCGATTGCAGGAAAGCCATAAGCCTATCTAGGGCGCTTCGCAGGTCCCGCCAAGCTGCGGCAATGTATCAGGGCGGAACAGCCGCGGCCCGGTTCAAGGCCGCTGGCCCGCCCCTGGGAAGCGGCCATTCCGGGACATTCGCCGCATCCGTCCGCCGCCGCCAACCGCGACCCGCCCTGGAACAGTAGGAAAAATCCAGCATTTCCGGGGCCTTCTGTCGCGCGCTGTCCCGCATCGGCACGGCTGATCCCTAACAGCCATTAAGAACTGGCACGGGCGTTGCTGTGGTCCAGCCATCAGAATGGATTTTTTGCCAATGACCCGTTCCAAGACGGCCCGTTCCAAGACGGCCATTGCCGTGACGCTGCTTGTGCTGTCCGCCTCCATGGCCAGAGCCGGCGATTGGACCAATGCGACTACGTATAACGGCTATGGCAGCGGCGTACAGAACCAGGCGTCGAACTATTCCATGCGCGATGCCAATGGAAATCTGACCCTGGTGAATGGCCAAGTGACTCCCTCGATCTATCAGCAAGGCAGCGGCGCGCAATATTCCGGCGGCGGCGTCGGCGGCGCCGGCTCGACCTATGGGCAAGCCAATGCAATCGGCAATCAGCTGTCGGTGGTGGTCCTGGGGAACCACAACACCACGATCATAGACTCTACGCAGGTCAATACCGGAAATCAGACAGCCGTTACCGACCTGAATACGCATTGAGCAAGGACACAGGGAAGCCCCTCCCATGACACCCCGCGCCCGCAAATATCTCTTCAAGCCACTGGCCTTTGTGCTGGGCGCGGTGACGCTGCAGGGCTGCATCTCCCCCGTGCCGGACTCGGTTGGCCGCTATACCGCGCCCATCGGCGGCGCCCCTGTCGTCTCCAATGAAACCCCCTATTCCGCCGCGCTTCGCTGCATGGGCGGCTTTGTACGCCAGCATCCGGTACGCATCGCGGTCGGCCAGATCGCCGACTATACCGGCAAGACCGAAGCCGATGGATCCGGCCGCAAGGTCACTGCCGGCGCCGCCCTGATGGCGATGAGCGCCCTGAACAAGGCCGGGGTGCATATGGTCGAGCGCTTCGACACCTCCGTGGCCGAAATGGAATTGAAATACGCCAACAACAAGTTGATCGGCGACGACCAGCATCCCAATCCCCAGACCGGCGATTTCCGCAGGATCCTGGCAGGCTCGATCCCCGGTTCGGACTATTACATTGTGGGCGGCATCACCGAACTGAACTTCAATATCCGCAGCGAAAATGCCAACGGCACCGGCGGCGGCACCCGCACCAACGCCACCACCGGCACCGCCGGGGGCAGCCTTTATGTGATGAATGTCGGCCTGGACATGCGGCTGGTCAACACCAACACGCTGGAAGTGGCCGATGTGATTTCCTATCAGAAGCAGATTATCGGCCGCCAGGTTTCCGCCGGGGTGTTCGACTTCCTGGGCACCAATTTCTTCGATATCAGCGTGGGCGAAAGCGCGCTGGAGCCGATCCAGCTGGCGGTGCGTTCGGTGATCGAACGCGCCACCCTGGAAATGATTACCCGCATCTATCGCGCGCCCGGCCCGGCCTGCGCCATTCCCCTGGGCACCGGCGATGACCCGCTGCGCGATGCCGGCGACTATTATCCCCAAGTCGCCTATGGCGGACCGCAGCCTTATGGGCCTGCGCCCTATCCGCAACAGCCGGCCTATTATGCGCCGCCTTCCTACCAAATGAGCCAAGGCGATAGCGGCCGCGGCAGTCCGTATCGCGGTTATTACGATCCCGATCCAGGCCTTATCAATCTTCGCGGCGGCCTCTAACCCAATTCAATTTTTAGGAGCACACCCATGAACAGCTTCAGAGTCCTGCTCTCCGCGTCCCTCCTAGCAGTGGCCGGCACCGCAGCGATGGCCCAACCTTACGGCACATGGAATGGCACGCCCACACCCGGGAACGGCAGCCAGATCCTCAACAATCAGATCAATCTGGATAACAACTGGTCCGATCTGCACGCCACCGTGGGCACGGTCGGCGGCGACGTGGTCGCTCAGGGCGCGGCCGGTGGCAACCTGCTCGACATCACCACCATGAACAACACGAAGGTGTTCAATAACCAGATCGTGGGACCGAACGCGGCTATCGGTTCCAACATTACGCTTGGTGCAAACAATGTCTGGGGCAGCGTTGGCGTTCAGAACCAAGTGATATGCAATGGCGCCAGTATCTCCACCGATCCGGTCTTGACCTCCGTACATTCAAACCAGGAATGCCACGCGACCGATCCCTATTCGCAGATCAACGCCAACGTCGTTAATGTCTCCGGCAATGCGGTGGTGCAGGGTTCGGCGCTGGGCAACAGCTTCGAGGCAGACTCCAATGCGCCCAACATGCCGATCATGACGCGCCAGATTAACACGTCCGGCTCGGTCTCGAATGTCAACGTCGGCGCCTCCAATATAGGCGGCAGCGTGGGCTTGTCGTCCAGTGCGATCGGCAATACTTCGCAGATCATCCATTACAATACGCACTAGGCTGGGGGGACTGTTCCGGACGTCCTAGGGGCAAAATAGGATTTCCGGGGCAAGGGACGGGGGCAGGCTCCCGTCCCTTTTCTTTTAGGGCTGCCGGTAGTATTTGGCGGAGCCATGAGCGCCTTGCCCATAGACCTTACCGCCTTTGAAGCCGCGCCCGTGGCGCGCGAGCCTTTTGCCTTCGCCATGGTGCCGCATTTTGTGAAAGCCGAAGCGATGGCGGCGATCAACGCTGATTACCCGCTGGTCAGCCATCCCGGCTCTTTTCCCTTGCCGACCTTGCAATTTGGCCCGGCCTTCGCGGCGTTCATCAACGCGATCCAGGGGCCGGAATTCATGCGTGCGGTGGAAAAGAAACTGGGCGTGAACCTTGAAGGCCGGCCCACCATGGTGACGGCGCGGGGCGTCTCGGCGGCCCGCGATGGCCAGATTCACACGGACTCGCGCACCAAGCTGATCACCGTGCTGATCTATATGAACAATGCGTGGGAGGCCAAAACCGGCCGCCTGCGCTTGCTGCGCTCGCCCGATAATCTTGAGGATGTGATCGCGGAAGTGCCGCCGGATGAAGGCACCATGCTGATATTCAAGAATGAGCCCAATGCCTGGCATGGCTTTCATGCCTTCGAGGGCCCGCGGCGGGTGATCCAGCTCAATTGGGTGACGGATAAGAGCGTGGTGCGGCGTGAGCAATTCCGCCATAAGGTCAGCGCCTTTTTTAAGCGCCTGGGAGGCAAACCAGTTCAGCCGGCGATGTAGTCGTGCCATTGTCCCTGAATGTCACGAACGCGATAGCCGGTTGTCGTTTTCTGTAGATGATCGGACTCCAACGGCACCTTGCCGAAGCCACCAGGGATGTCGAGCATATAGGCCGGCATCTCCAACCCCGACAAACGCGCCCGTAGCTGTTTCATCAGTGCCAGGCCGTCTTCGATCCGGGTTCGGAAGTGCGAGGTGCCGGGCGCCAGATCGCCGTGATGCAGATAGTAAGGTTTGACGCGATTTTCCACGAAGGCATGCATCAGATCAGCCAGCGTTTCGACATCGTCATTGACGCCCTTCAGCAAGACCGATTGGCTGACCAGCGCGATTCCGCCATCGACCAGGCGGGCAACCGCTGCCCGCGCAGAAGGCGAAAATTCGCGGGCGTGATTGGCATGGACCGCAACCCAGGTTACGGCACCCGGGCCATGCAAAGCCGCCACCAGATCATCGCTGACGCGCGCCGGATCCGTGACCGGCACCCGCGTGTGCCAGCGGATCAGCTTGACATGCGGGATCGATGCCAGCCGGATGCTGATTTCCTCCACCCGGCGCGGCGAGAGGATAAAGGGATCTCCGCCGGTAAGAATGACTTCGCGAATTTGCGCCTGGCCGGCGATATAAGACAGGGCCGCTTCGAATTGATCCGGCGAAAGCTTGTTGTCATGCCCTTTGTTGTTGGAGGGCCCGATCATTTCGCGGCGGAAACAGAAACGGCAATAAACCGGACAGGCCGAGACCGTTTTGAACAGCACGCGATCCGGATGGCGATGGACGATTCCCGGGGCGGGAGAATGCGCCGCATCGCCGATAGGGTCGGCGCGCTCTTCCGGCAGGATATTCAACTCTTTGATCGAAGGCAGGAACTGCCGCGCGATGGGATCGGCGGGATCGGCGGGATCGATCAGCGCCAGCAGAACCGGGGACACCGCAACCGCATAGCGCCGGGCGACTTCCTCGAGACTCATCTTTTATGCACCTTGAAGCTGGGCAGGAACATGGCCAGCAATCCTATCGCCGGCAGAAAGGCGCAGAGCTTGTAGACATAGGTGATGGAGGTTTCGTCCGCCAGGGCGCCCAGCACGGCTGCGCCGATTCCGCCCAGCCCGAAAGAAAGGCCGAAGAACATGCCCGATATCATGCCGACGCGTCCGGGCAACAATTCCTGGGCATAGACCACAATGGCGGGAAAGGCCGATGCCATCACCATGCCGATGATCACCGACAGGATTCCGGTCCAGAACAGATTGGCGTAAGGCAGCATCAAGGTGAAGGGCAGCATGCCCAGGATGGAAAACCAGATCACATATTTGCGCCCGATCTTGTCGCCCAACGGGCCGCCCAGCAGCGTTCCCGCCGCCACGGCGCCCAGAAAGAAGAACAAATGCACCTGAGCACCCTGTACCGAAAGACCGAAAGTGTGGATCAGATAAAAAGTGTAATAGCTGCCGATGCTGGCGAGATAGAAGAATTTGGAAAAAACCAGCAACAGCAGGATCGCCATTGCCAGCATGATCTTGTTTTTGGGCAGTCCGCTGTCGCGCGATGCCTGGTGACTCTTGATGCGCGCCAGACCATGATGTTTGTACCAGGTGCCGACATTGAACAGCAGGACGATGGCCAGCAGCGCCAGCCCGGCATACCAGACGATGGAGCGCTGGCCATAGGTGGCGACCAGCAAAGCCGCGGTCAGCGGACTGATGGCCTGGCCCACATTGCCGCCGACCTGAAACACCGACTGCGCCAAACCGTAGCGCCCACCCGAGGCCATGCGCGCCACCCGGCTGGATTCGGGATGAAACACCGCCGATCCCAGCCCGATCATCATCGCGGCGACCAGCAGCACCGAATAGTTGGGCGCGACCGACAACACCAGAAGACCCAGCAGCGTGGAAACCATGCCCGCCGCAAGCGAATAGGGCATGGGCTTGAGATCTGAGAAATATCCCACCACCGGCTGGAACAGCGAGGCGGTACATTGAAACGCCAGAGTCACCAGCCCGATCTGGGCGAAGTTCAAATGAAATTGTGTTTTGAGGTTGGGATAGATGGCCGGCAACAGCGATTGCATCATGTCATTGAGCAGATGACATAAGCCGATCACCCCCAGCACGGTAAAGCTGGTGTCATGCGCGCTTTTTCTGAGGGCGGTATCGGTCATGGCGCCAGACCCTAACCGCTGCTCAAAATTCGACCAACCGGGTTTGGGGTATGGCGGACCTGCTAGGAAAGCGGGGTCCAGAGCACGGAATCGATGTTGGGGGCACCCGTCGCCAGCATGACCAGCCGGTCGAAACCCAGCGCCACGCCACTTGCGGGGGGCATGCCCGCCAACGCGGCCAGAAAGGCCTCATCCAGCGGATAGCGCTGGCCATAGATCCGCTCTTTCTTGGCCATCTCGCGTTCAAACCGCAGCCGTTGCTGGCCGGGATCCGTCAATTCGCCAAAGCCATTGGCCAGCTCCACCCCGCAGGCATAGAGCTCGAACCGTTCCGCCACCCGCGGATCATGGCGGCTGACTTGCGCCAGCGCCGCCTCGCAGACTGGATATTCGTACAGAATACAGGGCCGCTCCAATCCCAGGCGCGGTTCCACCCTGAGGGTGAGAATCTTGCTGAACATGTCAGACCAGTCGTCGTCGTCCGAAACCGCGATGCCGCCTCTGCGCGCGCGCGACCGCAGGGCTGCGGCGTCACCGTCGCCCGACTCCGATAGCGTGGCCAACAGGTCGATCCCGGCGAGGTGGGTGAAAGCGTCGGCGACTGTCAGCCGGTCAGGTTTGGCGTGCGGGTCACATCGCGCCTCACGGTGGCGAAACACATCGGTTTCCACCGTCTCGGCCGCCAGCCGCACCAGCGCCAGGCTGTCGGTGATCGCCGCACCGTAATCCTCATAGGCGCGGTACCATTCCAGCATGGTAAATTCCGGCGCATGCAGGCGGCCGCGCTCCCGGTTGCGAAACACCCGCGCGAAATCGAAAATCCTGACCTCGCCGGCCGCCAGCAACTTCTTGGCGGCAAATTCCGGCGAGGTATGCAGGTAGAGCCGCTGGCCGGCCCCATCAGTCCCCCTCAGTTCCGTCTCAAAAGCGTGGAGATGAGTCTCGTTGCCCGGAGAGGCCACCAGCGCCCCGCATTCCACCTCGATAAAGTCCCGGGCCTGGAAATAGGCGCGGATGGCGGCTTTCAGCCGCCCCCGCCGGAGCAGCAGGGGCCGTCGGTCGGCGTGGCTTTGTGGTGTCCACCACGGCATTTTGACCTCTTATAGCCCCCCTGCTATAGCCCCCGGCAAATCCGCCGACTTGAAGAGGTTTCCCGTGGTTTCGGTTATCGCCAGCTCTGTGCGCAAAGGCAATGTCATTGAAAAGGATGGCAAGCTTTATCTCGTAATCACGGCCGAGAACATCCATCCCGGCAAGGGCACGCCCGTCACCCATCTGGAAATGCGCCGCATCAGCGACGGGGTGAAGACGGTGGAGCGGCTGCGCACCACCGACAGCATCGAGAAGGCCTTTGTCGAGCACCAGAACTTCAACTACCTCTATCAGGACGGCGACAATTTCGTTTTCATGCAGCCCCAGACTTTCGACCAGCTGCATGTTTCCGGCGAGGTGGTGGGCGATTACGCGCCTTACCTGACGGAGAATATGGATGTGCAGTTGCAGCTGTTCGAAGGCAACGCCATTTCCATCGAAATTCCCCAGCGTGCCACCTTTGAAGTGGTTGAGACCGAGCCGGTGATGAAGGGCCAGACCGCGTCGGGGTCTTTCAAGCCGGCCAAGCTTTCCAATGGCGTGCGCACCATGGTGCCAACCCACATCACCGCCGGCACCCGCATTGTGGTGATGACGGAAGATGGCGCTTACGTCGAGCGCGCCAAGGATTGAGCCGGGATCGGGTCCTCGGATACGGCAATCGACTTTAGTCGTTCCGGAAATTGATCTCGACCAGCACGCCCTCGGGATCGGGCACAAAAAGCTGCGACAGACGACCGCCCGGCACCATGCGTTCCTTGAAGGTCATGCCGGCTTTTTGCAGCCGGGCTCGCATAGCCTGAAAATCATCACCCCGGAAGGCGACGTGGTCGAAGGAGCCTGTTCCTTCCTCGGCCTTTGGGATGACGATGTCCCGGCCCCAGGCCCCGGCATTGTCGGAAGCTTCCACCAGATGCACCACCGGGATTCCGCCCAGATACAGCCAGTAGCCACGAAAGGGGAAATCGGGCCGCTCGCCTTCCACGAGGCCCATCAGATCGACATAAAAGTCGCGGGTGCGCTGCAATTGCGCACAACGGATGGTGACATGTTCCAGCGCCTGAACGCCCAATTTTTGCTCCTGCCGCGGTAACCGGCACGCTAGTCCAGCCGAAGTTGGAACTCCACCTTTAACCTGCCGGGGAGAGCGTGATAGCGTCCGGCGCCCCACAAAGGACGACAGTATGAAAAAGCAGCTTGTGATTGGCCTTCTGGCCGCCTTCGCGGCCACGCCCGCCTTCGCCGCCCTCAAGGCCGGCGATACCGCCCCCGATTTCACCGCCGCCGGCAGCCTGGGTGGCAAGGATTTCAACTTCAATCTCAAGACCGCGCTCAAGAAAGGGCCGGTCGTGGTATATTTCTATCCGTCCGCCTATACCGGCGGCTGCGACCTGGAAGCCCATACCTTCGCCGAACAGTCCGACAAATTCGCCAAGGCCGGCGCCACGATTATCGGCGTATCGGCGGACGATCTGGGCCGGCTGCATCAATTCTCGGCCGATCCCAAATTCTGTGCCGGAAAATTCCCCATCGCATCCGACGCCGACACCAAGATCGCCCAGTCCTATAACCTGAATGTCACCCCGCCGCGGGCTGGCGCCAAGGACGTCAACCAGGTCGAGATCAACCACGCCTTTATCGAGCGGGTGACCTATGTGATCGGCAAGGACGGCAAGATCCTGGCCGCGCTGTCCTCCAAGGCTGACGGCCTGTCGCCTGACCAGCATGTCGACAAATCGCTGGAGATCGTCACCGCCTCCAAATAAGGCCTTGTCTATTGAAAAGCCCGGTGCTTCGGCACCGGGCTTTTTTATTTGCGCCAGCCGCTAAGTCCGGTGTGAGGCCGCGATGCAGCAATTTCAAGAAACCAAGCATTTACAAGAACTTAATGTGGCTGAAATGCCACGATGCGTTGCAAGGTTACGTCTTTGTGACGGGCACTGAACTTGGTTTATTTCCCCGGGCCAGGGGTGTCAGCAGCAAGCCGACACATCGGGACCGGCCTGGCGGGCCGGGAAAAATAACAAGTCGGGGTTTGTTTGCCGAAGCATCATCGCCTGTTCGTCAACCTGGCTGCGGCTGCCGTTATCCTGGCGCCTTGCCTGTCGGCGCTGCCAGCCCAGGCCGCCTCCCAGCCTAACCTGAGCCATGACATTGTCGGCTTCCTGGGTTTTGGGCTCGATCAGGCCAATAATCCCACCGATCCGCTGCCCGCGGCGGAGCATGCAAGGGGCGAGATCGCTCCCCGTGAGGTTGCGCCCGGGTTCGTGGCGGACTTCGATGCCCGCCCGCCCCATTTGCCCGTGGTCACTGCCGTCGCGCCATCGGTTGAAACGCCGCTGCGCCGCCTGTTCTGCGTGGAATATGCCCGCATGCGCTCGGGCCTGGCGGTGTTCGGCGATGCCAAGCATTGGTGGGCGCGCGCCAAGAACCTCTATGCCCGCCTGCCGCATCCGGTCGAAGACGCGGTGATGGTGTTTTCAGGCTCCAAGCGGCTGAAGCGCGGCCATGTCGCGGTGGTGACGGACATTGTCGGACCGCGCCAGATCATCGTGGATCAGGCCAACTGGCAGAACAAAGGCGAGATCGATCACGCCACCCCGGTTCTGGACGTCAGCGCCAGGAACGACTGGAGCAAGGTGCGGGTGTGGGACATCCGGTCCGGCAGCTTCGGCAGCCATGTCTATGCCATCAGCGGCTTCATCGCCAAAGAACTCCGGACCGCCTCGCGCTACTGATGGTCCCTTGTTAGGCTGAGGGCGATATGACCCCCGCCGTCTCAATCATTACCCCCACCTTCAACCGCCATGACCTGCTCAAAGCCCAGCACGCCCATGTGCTGGCCCAGAGCGAGCAGAGTTTCGAATGGCTGATCCTGGATGACGGGCCGGCGCCATCGCCCTATTTCGTACAGCTTTCCGATCCGCGCATCCGCTATACCCACTTGCCAGGACCGAAGATGCTGGTCAGCGCCAAGCGCAACTGGCTTTGCGAGCGCGCCTGTGCGCCGGTGATCGCCCAGTTCGACGACGACGATTATTACGCGCCTCACTATTTAACTGTGATGCTGAAACGCCTGGCGGAGACCGGCGCCGATATCACCAAACTGTCGGCCTGGTTCGTCTATTCGGCGCTGTTGAAGCGGCTGGGCTATTGGGACACCGCCAACACACTGGGGCTGCATTTCACCTTCGGACCCGAACCGGTGCTGAACGCTTTCTTCAACCAGACGCCGCCGGACAGCATGAAGAACAACTATGCCGGCTATGGCTTCAGCTACGTCTTCCAGAAAACGATGTGGGAGAAGGCGCCCTTCCCGCATGTCGAATATGCCTCGGACTATGGCTTCGTGGCGGCGGCGCTGGCCAAGGGCTGTCGCCTCGATCATTTCGCCGATACCGAGGGCCTGTGCCTGCACATTCTGCGGCGGGACAATATGTCCAAAAGCTTTCCGCAATATCTGCTGCCGGATTTCATGCTGAAAAAGCTGTTCGCGGCTGATCTTTCAGCCCTGCTGTCCTAGTCCCGGAAAAACAAAAAGCCCCGCCGGATTTCTCCGGCGGGGCTTTCTTGAATTGTTCGGGCGGGTTTCTGTGTCTTTCAGTCCTTGGCAGACCTGGCAGCGTTCTACTCTCCCGCGGCTTGAGCCGCAGTACCATGGACGCAGAAGGCTTTGACGGCCGAGTTCGGAATGGGATCGGGTAGAATTCCTTCGCTA
>Ga0068871_100001665_pt1 | contig 14939 bp, 11 predicted proteins | sample KBSMisM72_FD_72750 | JGI IMG/M metagenome (GOLD analysis project Ga0068871, IMG submission 72750) | Miscanthus rhizosphere microbial communities from Kellogg Biological Station, Michigan, USA - KBS Miscanthus M7-2 | ecosystem: Host-associated > Plants > Roots > Rhizosphere > Soil ... | reverse complement strand
TTCGTGATGGCGACGGTCGCGGTGCGGTTCGCGTTTCCGGCGGTGTCGGCTGAGGGAGCGTCGTTCTGGATCATCCGGACGTCGCCGATCACGCTGCGCGACTTCCTGTGGTCGAAGTTCTGGACCGCGTTCGTGCCGGTGCTCGTGCTGACCGAGGTACTGACCATTGCGGCCAACGAGTTTCTCGGCGTCGACCCGTTCCTCAAGGTCGTCACCGCTCTCGCGATCGTGCTCATGACCTTCGCGCTGGTCGGCCTCGCGGTCGGCCTGGGCGCCCGCTATCCGAGGTTCGGCGCCGACCCGAGCCAGGTGGCCGGCTCCTACGGCGGCGTGGCGTTCATGATGCAGGCGGTGCTGTTCGTCATCGTGATGATCGGGCTGCTCGGCTGGCCGTCGTCGGTCTACCTGCTGCAGCAGGTGCGCGGCCGTCCGCTCTCGGCCTCGCAGCTTTCGCTGATCGCGCTGTGCTTCACCGGTGCGATCGGTCTCAGCCTCGCGATCTGGCTGGCGTCGATGCGATCAGGAGTCCGCGCGCTTCTCGCCATGGGCGACTAGTCGCAGAGGACGAAATCATCCGCGGATTACAGGATTACGCGGATTAAGAGAGCAAGCACGCTCCGAACAGCGGACCTGCGGCTCCCGACGTCCGGCGGCGCGGCGCAGCCGCGCTGATGCGAGACGCGGATCGGGCGAACGCGAGCCCGGTCGTCTCCTGTGGCTCGTGTTCACCCGATCCGCGTCTCGCTCGGCCCGGCCGCTTCGCGGCCGGCGCCGGACGTCTCTCAATCCGCGTAATCCGCGCAATCCGCGGATAAGACCGCCGCAGAGAGCGCTGTTCTCGCTGGTGCTTCACGATTCCACGTAACTGTCGATCTTGACGACGCGCCACGTGCTGCCGCTGCGTTCGAGCAGGACGAAACTCCCGGAGCCGCAGAGCGATCCGCAGACGAAATCGACGTACAGCAGCGCCTGAGATCCAGTTGGATCGAATCCAATCCGTGATACCGAAACCGTGCCCGGGGCGAGCGCGTTGCGGCGTTCGAAGTCGCGCCATCCATTGCGGGCGGTGATTGCACGCGCCTCGGCGGTTTCGACCAGAAGCAACGTCGGCACGCGGCGGAGCTCTTTCGGCAGCGGTTTCTGTGCGGTGATCGCCGTCAAGAAGGACTCGACCGTCTCCGGTTTGACGTACGTCAGCCTCCGCCTGGGATCGAGATAGGGCGCCGCCTTGATCATCTGCTCGTCGAGGTCGCGCCACATCCCGCCGGGGTCGAAGGTCGTCGCGATCAGCACATGCCGCTTGAACCGCGATCCCAGCGACTCGAACTGAACCGCCTGGAGCGCCACCCGGTAGACTTCCGCTTCTTCCGGCGGCTGGACCTGCGGCGCCGCCGCCGACAGCCAGGCTCCGAGGACGGCCAGGCCCAGCAGCCTCACCAGCTAGCCGTTCGACACGATCGCATCGGCTTCGATCTCGACGAGCATGGCCGGATCGATCAGCGAACGAACCTCCAGCATGGCGGTGGCGGGCCGGATGTTGCCGAATACCTCGCCGTGGGCGCGGCCGATCTGTTCCCAGTCCCTGGCGATGTTGACGACGAACATGCGGGTGCGGACGACATCGTCGAGGCAGGCGCCGGCCTTCGTCAGCGCGGCCTCGATGTTCCTCAATACCTGCTTCGCCTGCGCGTAGGCGTCGCCGGCGCCGACGATACTGCCGCCTTCGCCGGTGGCGGTTGTGCCCGACACCCAGACCTGATTCCCGACCCGCACGGCTCGCGAGTAGCCGACGATCGGTTCCCATGGTGTTCCGCTCGAAAAATTTGCCCGTTGCACAGCCCCTCCCGTCCCGATCATACCGATCTCCAGCTGAGCCTTGGACAGACCGTTGTGCCCGTTCGCCAGGCTCTACTGGTGACTATTTTGCACCGCGTTTACACCGCCATGAGGATGTCCAGGGTTCTTACACCTTATTTCCATTCTCTTTCCGCTTTACGGACGGCGAGCTGGCTGCCGTCGCTCAAAGCTGCGAGCGTGCTGTGGCGAGACTATGCGCACCTGAACAGCGTTCGCACGCAGCGAGCGGTGGACCGCGCAGGGAACCCGCTGCCTTGGTACACTTATCCCGCGATCGAGTTTCTGCAGCAGCTGGATTTCTCGGAGAAGACGGTGTTCGAGTACGGATCCGGCATGTCGACGCTGTTCTGGGCCGCTCGAGCCGCCCGGGTCGTCAGCGTCGAAGACGACGAGCAATGGTTTGGACAGGTGCAGTCGATGGCGCCGCCGAATGTCGAGCTCATGTTCGAGCCGGACCTCTCGAAATTCGCCGATACGATCCGGCGGCGCAGTGAGCGCTACGACGTGATCGTCGTCGACGGGCCGGCGCGCGGACGTACGCGCCTGAAATGCAGCCACGCGGCCGTCGATCATCTGCACGATGGCGGTCTCGTCATTCTCGACAACTCCGACTGGCTGCCCGAATCATCGCAGCTGCTGCGGGATAGTGGACTGCTCGAGGTGGACATGACCGGTTTCGCGCCGATTTGCGGCCACGTGCAGACCACGTCCCTCTACTTCGATCGCCGGTTCAACCTTCGCCCGCTGCGCGGCCGTCAACCCGTGCCGGGAATCGGTTCCCGCGACTCGAACTGGGAGCGGCGGCTGGTCCCCGTCTCTGGTCCCCAGGTCGAATGTGGCGGCGAAGTCTACCGAGGCGTTGGCCACGATCGGGCGGCGCGCTTCGAGACGCCGCTCGGCCCGCTGGCCGTGCGCATCATCAGCTATCTCGGGGGAGACGAGGTCCGCGCGATCGCGGTGCTCGACGTCGATCGCGATCGCGTGCTGTTGAGTCAGCACCGCCCAGGAGACGAACAGGAAATCGAGCGGATCGCCTCCCTGCCGTTCATCAGGTTCCAGGCCTTCATCAACGGCCACGCGTTGCGCCGTTGCCAGTTGTGAGGACGATGCGAAGGATTGTGGTCGTCGGCCTGGTGGCAACAGCGTTGATGGTTGGGCACGCCGCACCGGCGACGTTCAAGGTCGCGTTCTACAACATCCGATCGGGCAAAGGCATTCAGCCGCTGCGCGGCCGCGTCGCGCCGTTCGCCGACACCGACAATTGCACCGATCAGAGCAAGCCGCTGAACGCGTGGGGCGCGGGCGTCGTGCAGCGCGAGCTGGTGCAGCGGTTGGGGCAGGACCCGGCGACGATCGCGCTCGGCCTTGCCGAGGCGTGGCGCTGCGCGTCTCCCGAGCAGGTTCGGAGCGCCCTCGGCTGGAAGGCGCACACCGGGGAGCGCAACGGCACCGGCATGGTGACGCGCTACGGCATGGCGGGCAAACCGCAATGGCTGCAGCTCGATACCTCGCAGAACAAGAACCCGAAGGACACGATGTGGATCGTCGGCGCCGCGGTCTGTCTCGACGCGTCCTGCGCGAGAACCGTTGACGTGTACGCCACGCACTGGTCCGGCACCGGTCCGAATGGACTGCAGACCTTCGACAAGCAGGCCGCGGATGCGGTGCACATGATGGCCGAGTCCAAGGGCCCGCATGTGCTGGTCGGGGATCTCAACGTGTTCGAGGGCTCGTCCGAGGTCTGCCACCAGCGCCCGAACAACCAGACGCTGGATGTGCTCCGGCAGGCGGGATATGTCGACGCCTGGCCGCGCGTTCACGGCGCCGAAGAAGGGTTTACCGGCATGGTCAACCGGGCCGGATGCGGGCGTCCTGAAGGCGCCACCTGGAAGCGGATCGACTATGCCTGGTCGCGCGGAATCGTTCCCGCGGGAATCGAGCAGTTCGGTGTCCCGCCGGCCGGCGAGGCCGCACCCTCCGATCACTACGGCATCGTCGCCGAATACCCGCTGTCCGGCTCGTCGTCGCGGTAGTCCGCTTCCGCTACGGCTTTCTGCGACGGAGCCACTCGCGCTCTTTCGCGTCGAGCGCTTCGTCGTGCGCCTTCGCCGGGCCGATCCATTCCTTCTGGTAGAGAGGGTTCCTCTCCAGAATGTCGGCGTATCGCGGGATCGCGGATGGATCGGCGCCGTCGAGGATCTTCAGCGTCTGCTCGCTGGCGGCCGCCGAGAACGCCTTCCAGATTTTCTCGCCGAAGGCCGCGGTCGCCAGCCGCGGCGATCCGAGGTAGCCGGGCCAGCCGGCTTTCTTCGCCACGTCGAAGCTCTCCTGCGTGGACTGGCCGGTGACGGCCGGCGCGTCCTTGTAGCCGGGCGCGACGAGCTCGGGCTTGAGGTGCAGGATCAGGCTGTGCTCGTCCATTCCGCCGTGCAGCGAGCTGCCGTCTTCCTTCTTTTCCGCGTCGGTCATGCCCGCAACCATCGCGTTGCCCCAGCCGCTGATCACCGGGACGAGATCCCACAGGTTGACCATGCGTCCACCGTAGGTGTCGTGGAAGAAATCGCCGGCGTCGTCTATCGCGCGGATATGGAGCGGCGCGCCGTGCACGTGGACGACCATGATCCAGCGAAAGCCCTGATCGCCGAGCTCCGCTGCGAGGTCCATGAATACCGCGCGCAGCGTCGACGGCCTCACCGTGTAGGTGCCGGGGAACGAGAACTGCCCGCCGATCTCGTTGGAGCCGGTCGAGCCGAACGGGATCTGCGGGAACAGCAGTACCGTCCATCCCGGTTTTCCGGCGATCACCGAGCGCGCCACTTCCTCCGTCAGCCGGTCGCTGAGGATCCCGTCGGTGTAGGCCGGCAGGTACGGCCCGTGCTCTTCGAGCATGCCGCCGGTCATCATCACCACCGTCTTCGATCGATCGAGGGCGCGAATCTGGGCCGCGTTCAGGTCTCCGAGACGAACGATTTGCGCCGACGCGGGCATCGCGGTGGCGAGCACGCAGACGGCCAGCAGCACTCTCATATCACCCCATCACATAGACGACGATGTTGACGGCGAATTTGGTGTTGTCCTCGCGCAGGAAGCGCTTGTTGCGCCAATCGTAGTCCCACTCGCAGCCGTAGTCCTTGCTGCTGTACAGCACCGCGAGCCGTCCGCGACGGTCAATCCCTTTCAGGTACTCGTGCACGATGTTGTCGCCCCAGCCGTTCAGCTCGTGCGACGTCTGCGGCGGTCCGCCCTTGAACGTGAAGAAGCTTCGGTAGAGCGGATGCGTGGCCGGGAGCTTGGCGAGCGGGTCGTCGGGAAACGTGGTCTTCATTTCCTGCTCGAACGTCTTTGCGTACAGGCCGTTGACGTCGTGGTTGCAGTCGTCGGAGAAGAGCAGGCCGCCGGCGTCGGCGAAGCGGCGCAGGTTCTCGCGCTCGGCGCCGCTGAACCGCACCAGCTTGTGGCCGGTCATGAACACGAACGGGAATGACAGGAGCTCGTCGGACGAAGCCGAGATGACGACCTCCTCCTTGTAGACGGGAATCGAGGTGTATTGGATGACCGAGTCGAGGACGTTGGCGGCGACCTTGGGGTTGTAGTCCCAGTCGCCGGAGTCGTAGCGCAGGCGGGCGAACACGAATTCGGAGCCCCGGGGCTTGCCGCCTTTCTGGTCCGCCTGAAGGCGGACGCCACCGGCTCCTGCCGCGGCCGCGAACTGCAGGAACTGCCGGCGCGAAATCATATAAAATGCAGGGCTCCGTGGAATATCACATCACGCAATATGAGCTCGAGCAAGGCGCGCTCGAGATTCAGTACATCGAGGAGTATTTCGGCGAGTTTCCGCGCAAGAAGACCGCGGCCGAAATCGTCAACCGCCTCGAAGGGCGGTCACATCTGATCCTACTCGCGACGGCGCCGCTTCCGGACGACCCCGGGTCGGTCGTGCCGGTGTCCTTCAAGGTCGCGCACGAGGTCAAGCCGGCCGAGACCGAGCCGAAGCTGGTGGATCTGGTCCACCGGCTGAGCGACAACGTGCAGTTCCCCGGCCGGCGGGTGCTCTACACCTGGATTGGCGGCACGCGGCGCGACTGGCGCGGCCAGGGCTTCTTCCGCGCGCTCACCGAACAGCAGGAGCTGTGGGCGATCGACCACGGCTTCGACGAGATCGTCGTCAAGACGAAGAACAAGTTCTACGACATGCGCGGCACGCTGGACCACCTGCGCTTCGAGGTCGTGCGCTACGAGCGCAACGGCGTCGACAACGCGGAGTCGAAGGTCTATCTGAGCAAGAAGCTCCTGCCGGAGATGATCTCCACCCACCGCAGCAAGAAAGCCGTCGTCCAGAGCCCGGTCTAGCCCGCCGCCCGGGTGCAACCTTTTCCCGGGTTCATCCGTCGAACCCTTTGCCTTCATGTGTGCGCGGCACATATAGTTGGCGCACACCGATATGGCCCTACGACCCGTTGAATTCCACATTCTCCTGGCGCTGGCCGCCGAAGAGCGCCATGGCTACGCCCTGCTGCAGGAGGTCGCCAGCCTGACCGACGGCGAGCTCCAGCTCGAGCCCGGCACGCTGTACCGCGCCCTGCACCGCATGCTGAAGGACGGCTGGGTCGCCGAATCCGCCCGCCGCCCGGCCGCGGACCAGGACGATGAACGGCGGCGCTACTACCGGCTGACGCCGGCGGGCCGCCGCGTCGCGTCGGCGGAGGCGGAGCGCCTCTGGCGGCTCGTCAGCATCGCCCGCGCACACAGGTTGCTGTCCCGTGCCTGACATGTCCACTCGCGGCGCGAAGGCCGACCGGCGTTTCGCCTGGTGGCTCGTCTGGCTGTATCCGCCGGCGTTCCGCCGCGACGTCGGCCTCGGGCTGGTGGATGCGCTCGACGATCGGATGCGCGCGCGCCGGGCGAACGGCGTATCGGCCTTCGGTGTCAGGCTGCCGGCCGTGGCTGACACGCTGCGCAATGCTCCCATCGAGTGGCTGGCCGCGATACCTGAATTCTCGCCGGTCGAGTCCGGCTTTTCCCGGACCCGAGGAGGCCGCACCGTGATCGACACACTGATGCAGGACGTGAGGTACGCGCTTCGTCTCTGGCGGCGGCGTCCGATGTTCGCCTTCGTCGCCATCCTGACGCTGGCGCTCGGCATCGGCGCCAACACCGCGATGTTCAGCATCGTCAACACCGTGCTGCTGCGGCCGCTTCCGTACCCCCACGCCGAGCGCCTCGTCAACGTCTGGGGCAGGACGCCGGCCTTTCCGCGCGGCCTGCTCTCGTATCTGGAGTACGACGAAATCCGGAAGAGCGGCGTCGTCGAGGTGATGGGTCTCTTCTTTCCGCAGAGCGTCAACCTCACCGGCGTGGACGAACCGCAGCGCCTGATCGGCACGTTTGCATCCGGCTCGTTCTTCGACGTGCTGGGCCTGAAGCCGGAGCGCGGACGCTTCTTCACCGATGAGGAGAGCGCCCCGGGCACCGTGAAACCGCTGGTGGTGATCACGCACCAGACGTGGCAGCGGCGCTTCAACGGCGATCCGGCGGCGATCGGCGCGACGATGACGCTGAACGGCGTGCCGCTCACGGTGATCGGCGTCATCGCGCCGACCTTCGATCCCGACTCGGTGCCGACCGACAGCTACTTCCTCGGCGCGGACGTGTTCATCCCCGCCGCGCAGTTCCCGGCCCCGCGCGGTCTGCCTGCCGCCGGGCCCGTGATGCTCGGGGTCGCCCGCCTGAAGGCCGGCACGACCGTCGCCCGCGCGACATCCGATCTCGACGTGATCCGCCGCCGCCTCGAGGCCGCCGGCGCGGCGCCGACGGCGACCGCCTCGGCGTCGTTCGTCGGGCAGGCGGGGCGCACGCTCGAGGCCGAGCCGGTGCTGGAAGCCGCGATCGGAACCTCGCGTCCGGCGCTGTTGCTGCTGCTCGCGTCGGTCGGCGTCGTCCTGCTGATCGCCTGCGTCAACGTCAGCCAGCTGCTCCTGGCGCGCGCGGTCGACCGCGAGAAGGAAATTGCACTGCGGGCCGCGCTCGGTGCGAGCCGCGGCGCGGTGGTGCGTCAGCTGATCCTCGAGGCCGGGCTCCTGGCGATTGCGGGATCGGCCGCCGGCATCGTGCTGGGCCGCTGGGCGCTGATGGGGCTCGAGTGGCTCAAGCCCGCGTCGGTGTCGATCCCCGCCAACCGGCCGCTCGACGTCCGCATGCTCCTGTTCACCGGCGGCGTGGCGCTGCTGACCGCGACGATCTGCGGTCTGGCGCCGGCGCTGCGGACGGCGCGGCCGGATCTCGGCCGCGTGCTCCGGGCGGGAACGCGCCGCGAGACCGGCACGGGCCGGCGGACGCGCGACGCCCTGATGGTCGTCGAGATGGCGTTGTCGATGGCGCTGGTCGCGGTCTCGGTGCTGCTGATTCAGAGCCTGATGGCGGTGCAGCGGGTGCCGCTCGGCTTCGATTCCTCCAGCGTGTTCACGCTGCAGTTCCGCCTGCCGCAGAGCAAGTACCCGAAACCGGAGGACATCGCGCATTTCTTCAAGAGCGCGATCGACAACGTCCGCGCCATCCCCGGCGTCGAGTCCGCGGCGCTCGTGCGGGCGGTGCCGTTCAGCGGCAACGGCGGCACCGTCGGCTACGCGGTGGAGGGGCGTCCCGCGCCGGATCCCGCGGCGGCGCCGCAGGCGCGCTTCCACCTCGTCACCCCTGACTATTTCAAGACGCTGAAGATTCCGCTGCTGAAGGGACGGGACTTCACCGATCGCGACGACCTCCAGACGCCGCTGGTCTCGGTGATCAACGAGTCGTTCGCGCGCCAGGCGTGGCCCGGCGAGGATCCGATTGGCAAGCGGTTCACGACGCCGCAGACGCACGGACCGGTGACGGTGATCGGCGTGGTCGGCGACACCAAGCACTACACCGCGACCGAGCCCGCGGTGGCGCAGTTGTACGCGGCGCACTATCAGGTGCCGTTGATCTTCTCGTCGCTCGTCGCCCGCACGCGCGGCCCGGAGATGGCGATCACCGCCCAGGTGCGCAAGGCGATCGGGGCGGTCGACAAGGACCAGCCGGTGTGGGCGGTTCGCTCGCTCGAATCACAGGTCGAGGCCACGCAGGGCTCGACGCGGTTTCTCGCCGCCCTGCTTGGGATCTTCGCGGCGGTGGCGCTGCTGCTGGCGGGCGTCGGCATCTACGGAGTCACCTCGTACGGCGTGGCGCAGCAGACGCACGAGATCGGCATTCGCCTGGCGCTCGGCGCGTCCGGCGATCGGGTGCTGCGCGACGTGGTCGGCCGAGGCGCGCGTCTGACCGTGATTGCCGTGGTGATCGGATTAGTCGGCGCGGTGGCAATGGGCCGGCTCGCCTCGGCGCTGCTGTTCGGTGTGACGCCGATCGATCCCACGGCCCTGGCCGGCGCGGCGGTCGTCCTCGGAGCGGTCTCGCTGGCGGCCTGCTACATCCCCGCGCGCCGCGCGTCACGAGTGGACCCGGTGGTTGCGCTGGGGCAGGAATAGAGAAGGCTGTCGTTCGTGGTTCGACGTTCTGCGTTCGACGTTCCGGGTTCGAGGTTCGACGTTCGTGGTTTGTCGTTGCACGCCGAACGCCGAACGCCGAACGCCGAACGCCGATCCTGAACGACCAACGACGAACGACGAACCTGAACGACGAACATCGAACCACGAACGGCGAACGGTTATGATCGGGCCATGCCCCCGACTACTCCTTATACCGTCGATCTCGACAACCGCGAGCCCATCACCGCGATGCGCGACACCACCGCGCGGATTCGCGCCGTCGTCGGCGCCTGGCGTCCCGACCAGTTCAACCGCAGCTATGCGCCCGGCAAGTGGGACGCGCGGCAGATCCTGACCCATCTCGCACAGAGCGAAATCGCCCTGGGCTACCGCGCGCGCATGGCGCTCACGACGCCGGGCTACACCGCGCAGCCGTTCGACCAGGACAGCTGGATGTCGATTGAGGCGCGCGGGGCGGGCGGGCCGGATTCGCCGGGCGGGTTGAGCGGGCACGACGCGCTCGACGCGTTTCTCGGCACGGCAGCGATGAACATCGCGCTGTTCGCGTCGCTCTCGGAAGCGGACCGCGGCGTGGCGCTTTCGCATCCCGAATACGGCTCGCTGACGGTCGACTGGATCATCCACCAGATGGCCGGCCATCAGATCCACCACCTGAAACAGCTCGACGCGATCGCAGCCCGCTGATCGCCGGGGCGGATCGGGCTGGTGGGCCAGGTCGGCTGGCCCTGTTGGCGTACGCAAAAACAGGCGGGTTGGGATAAACCCCACCCGCCTGTTGTCTTACCTGCCTGTCCTACCAGGCCTACGCGGTCCGAAGGACCGCGCCCCCGTTAGAACGTGAAGCGCACCGCGAGCTGGCCGATCCGCTGTTCCGGACGACGGAAGTCGCCGGAGTAGGTCGCGGGCTGGAGCAGCGTCGTGTCGGGGGCTCCGCTCGACGGGACGATCACCCGGGCGCGGAAGCCGCTCGGGTTGATGTTGTTGAAGAGATTGAACACCTCGGCGATCCCTTCGACGTTCGCCCGGCCGCCCAGGTGGAACATCTTGGACACGCGCAGGTTGGTCTGGGTCTGGTAGTAGCCGCGGCCGCAGTTCACCGTTGCGCAGGAGCCGATCTGCTTGACGGTCACCTGCTGCAGCTGCGGCTTCGACGCGTCGAACGAATCCACCGCGTACGCCGTCGTCGGGATTTCCGTGGCGTCGCCGTCGAGGTTGATGTCGCGGCCGTCGACCAGGGCCACCGGCAGCGCCGAGCGGAAGAAGAAGATCGGCGCGAGGCGGATGCCCCACGGCAGCTGGAACGTCGCGCTGATGTTGATCAGGTGGCGCGCGTCGGTCGTCAGGTTCGGACCGAGCTGGCGGGGATCGTCGAACGGGTTGTTCGGGTCCTGGATGTTCGCGGTGTTCAGCTCGTCGGCCGCCTGGCCGATCGTGCTGACGCCCTTCTGCAGGGTGTAGTTCGCGCTGAAGTCGAACCCGTGCGAGAGCCGGCGCCGCACGCTGAGGATCATCGCGTTGTACTCGCTCTTGCCGCGGCTGACGGTCGGACGGTTGGCGTTGGTGTTCGGGCTGAGCGTCGGGATGATCGCGGCCAGACGCCGCGGGTTCGACAGGCTGCCCGGGATGCGCTGGTTCACGCGCGGACGCAGGTTGAGGTCGCGGCCGAGCGAGTTGACGTAGTCCACCGCGAACACCGTGTCGCTGTTCAGCTCGTGCGACCAGCCGGCGTTGCTCTGCATCTGATACGGCTGCTGCAGGCGGGGATCGATCCACTGACCGGTGAGCGGGAACGCGCCGGTGCTGGTGATCTGGTTCTGGCTCGAGATGTTCGAGAGCGGCTGGCCGGCCTTGTAGAAGCTGCCGTCCGGGTTCTTGATGCCGGTCGTCACGTTGACGTTGAAGACCTGCCCGAAGCCCTGGCCGGTCGAGTCGGTCGCCGCGAACAGCACGTTCGAGTTCGTGTAGCCGACGTCGGTGTAGACGCCCCACCCGCCGCGGAGGATGTCCTTGCCGTCGCCGCGCAGGTCGTACACCGCACCGAGGCGCGGCTGGAAGTTGTTCTTGTCTTCCTGCGGCGTCTGGCCGAAGTTCTCGAGGCCGACGATGCCCGCCAGCTTGCCCGCGGCGCCCGCGGCCTGGACCAGGACGAAGTTGGTGTTCTTCGACTCGTCGATCTGATAACCGGTCATCAGGTCGTAGCGGAGGCCGAAGTTCAGCGTGAGGCGGTCGCTGACGCGCCAGTCATCCTGGAAGTAGGTCGCGAACTGCTTCATCGGAATGTTCGCGCCGGCGTTGCCGTCGCTGACCGTCACGAGCGAGATCGGGCCGTTGACGTCGTTGGTGGTGTGCGTATTGAACGTCGCGCCCTTGCCGGTGTTGAACGTGATGAAGAGGTGCGGCTCGTTGATGAAGTTGACGCCGACCTTGAAGTCGTGGCCGAGGCCGCCGCCGCCGCTCTTGTGCCACGAGAAGTCGTCGCGGAACTGGAACTTGCGCTGTTCCGTGGTCTGCGGCGTGTTGCCGTTGGCGCCGATCGTCACGCCGTTGGGGAAGCTCTCGTTGGGCGCCGAGCTGCGCGAGGCGATGGTGTTGCCGAAGTCGGCGAACTGGAAGATGAACTCGTTCAGCTTCGATCCGCCCATCACCCAGTTGTGGTTCAGGTTGATCGAGTTGTAGCCGTTCTTGCTGTCGCCCCAGTTGTCGAAGGTGCTGTTGGGCGCGGCGTTGTACGGCTGCGAGTTGGTGTCGCGGCCGTAGCGGACGGACAGGAACTGGTTCGGCGTCAGGTTGGCCGTCACCTTGCCGGTCATCGGCGTCTCACGATACGGCACGGCGAAGACGCCGTCCTTGCTCGGGAACAGCCCCTGGGTGTTGACCACCTGGGTCTTGTCCTGGTTGGTCCGCTCGATCGCGAAGAAGAAGTGCGCCTGGTCCTTCAGGATCGGACCGCCGATGCTGCCGCCGAACTGGCTCTGGCGGTAGTCGCCCTTGCCCGTGACCGGAAGGCCGGCCGCGGCGTTGTTCTGGTCGGCGAGGATCTCGGTCTCGGTTTCCGCGTTCATCGACTTGTCGCGGAAGTATTCGAACGCGCTGCCGCTCCAGAGGTTCGTGCCGCTCTTGGTCACGACGCTCAGCACGCCGCCGTTGCTGCGGCCGTACTCGGCCTTGAAGCGCTGGGTCTGGAAGTTGAACTGCTCGATCGCCTCGAGCGGGAACGCCTGCAGCTGGCCGCCGACGGTGTCGTCGTTGTTGTCGCCGCCGTCGATCTGGTAGTTGATGTTCCGGCCCGCGCCGCCGTTGACGAGCGGGGCGAACTGCGTGCTCTTGGTCGGGTCGCTGTGGAAGCTGAGGCCGACGCCCGGCACCGTCGCCGCGAGGTTCGCGAACTGACGGCCGTTGAGCGGGATGCTCTCGATGCGCTTGACGTCGACCACCGCGCCGACCGACGAAGCGGTGGTCTGGATCAGCGGCGTCGCGCCGGTGACGTTGACGGTCTCCGCGAGCTGTGCGACCTTCAGCGGAAAGTCGATCGCCTGCGTCTGGCCGACGTTCACTTCGACGCCCTTTTTCGAGACCGTCGTGAAGCCCTGGAGCTCCGCGGTCACGTCATAGATACCGACCGGAAGGGCCGACAGACGATAGACGCCTTCCGAGTCACTGACTTCAGCTCGAGTAAAGCCGGTTGTTGCACTCTTCGCCGTGACGGTCGCGCCCGGAACGGCTGAGCCCTGCTGGTCGACCACGCGGCCGGTCACGGTGCCGTTGGTTCCTTGCGCGAACACCGATGCGCACGTGAGCAGCACGAACATCGCTGCCCCAATTAATTGCCTTCTCATCCAGCGCCCTCCAAAAATGTCAAAACTCAACGATGTCCGTTGCAGGACGGTGATCGATAGCGATCGATGACTGCAATCGGAACACCAGAGTTTACTGTGTTCTTATCCGGACGCAAACCCTTGTTATTGACGCAATTGTGGGGATAACCCTAGCCGTGCGGCTATGGGAAATTGCGCATAAACGTTGGATTGTCGGTGTATGTAATCCGATTTATTGGATTTACGGCTGCTGGACGGCTCGAAGCAGCCGCTCAATTTCGGGACGCTGCGGTGCGCTGGGCGGCAGTCGTGTTAGGAGATCCCGCGCCGCGGCGGCCGCCTCCGCTTTTCGCCCGGCCCTGGCGTACGCAAGCGCGAGGTTGAAACGCGCTTCATGAAGGCCCGGATCGACCGCGAGCGCCTTCGTCAGCGACTGGATCGCGGCGGGGAGGTCGCCTTTCGAAGCCTGCAACAGACCGAGGTTCGCAATCACGGCGGGATTGTCCGGCTCGATCCGCTGCGCTTCGGCGAGCGCCCGCTCCGCGCCGGCCAGATCGCCGCGCTGGCCAAGGCAGGTGGCGAGGCCGAGATGAACGTCCGCGGTTGGGAGCCCGGCCGATGCGGCGGCATGAAACGCGGGCTCGGCGTGAGCGCAATCGCCCGCCTGCAGCCGCGCGTAGCCAAGCCGCAGCTGCGCCTGCGCGTTCCGCGGATCGTCGCGGACGATCCCCTCGAGCGCTGCCAGGAGCGCCGCGCCCGAGAGCTCGCCCGACGTCACCTGCGCGATCCGCGCGATCGCGTCGCGACGATCCTTCGGGTCGGGACGCGACATCGCGGATTGCGAATCGCGGATGGTCGACCCGGAGCTGTAGCCGAGCGCCCGCAGCCGCTGCGCCGCCTCGCCGCCCGCGGGTGCGGCGCTCGCGTTCAGCGAATCGGTCGAGTAGCGGTCGACCCGTGCCTGCAGCCGCCGCGCGACGTCCGGGTGCGAGCCGATCGCGTTGGCCTGTTCGCCGGGGTCCGCCTGTCCGTCGAACAGCTCGGGCTGCGGTGCGGCGATCAGCTTCCACGCGCCCGAGCGCACGGTGCGCAGCGGCGCCCAGCCGAATTCGACCAGAGGCGCGAACGACTCCGCGTAGAGCTCACGCTCCTGAAGCGGCGTGCGCGCGAACGCGGGCGTGACGTCGATGCCGTCCACGTTCGCCATCGGCGCGCCGAGCGCGCGCATCACGGTCGGCGCGACATCGGCCAGCGTCACGGCGTCGGCGACGCGGGCGCCGGCGGGAACGCCCGGGCCGGCCATGAGCAGCGGCACGCGCAGCGTGGTGTCGTAGACGAAGATGCTGTGGGCGTACTCGCCGTGCTCGCCGAACGCCTCGCCGTGATCGCCCGTGGCCACGATCAGCGTGTCCGCCGCCGCCGATCCCAGCGCGGCGATCAGCCGGCCGGCCTCGCGGTCGGCCGTCGCGACTTCCTCGTCGTAGCGATCCACGGCAGGCCGCAAGGAGGACGGATCACCGTAGGGCGCGTGCGGTTCGAAGAGATGCACCCACAGGAAGAAAGGGACTGGGGGCTGGGGACTGGGCGCTGACGACCCGGACGGTAGGCCGGGTCCTTTCGGACCCGGCGTCCGCAGCCAGGATATCGCGTCATTCACCACATCGGCGGCCGGCCGCTCGTTGGCGGGGCGGCCGTCGTTTCCGCGGGGGAGACGGTCGCCGTAGACGTCGAAGCCGCGGCTCAAGCC
>Ga0068871_100001663_pt1 | contig 14949 bp, 11 predicted proteins | sample KBSMisM72_FD_72750 | JGI IMG/M metagenome (GOLD analysis project Ga0068871, IMG submission 72750) | Miscanthus rhizosphere microbial communities from Kellogg Biological Station, Michigan, USA - KBS Miscanthus M7-2 | ecosystem: Host-associated > Plants > Roots > Rhizosphere > Soil ... | reverse complement strand
GTACTTTTTCTACCGCCCCCAAATCCCTTGCTGCCGCCTTCAGGCATCGCGCCCTCATCGCCAAATGCAGCCGGAAAAAGGACTGTAACCGAACTACGTTGGCCTCTGACGCTGACGGTTTTTTACGAACCTGCAAGACAGAAATTTATTTGTAAGCGCGCCGACGGGCGCGTCGACATCATTACAGGACTCACGAATGTTCCGGAGTCGATGAATGGCCTGCGTTGCTATCCGGATTTGCAATCGCTGCTGGTCCAAGCCACGGCGCGCGCGTATGCCACCGCGTCGGGACCTGCCACGGCTACGTTGGAACTCAATATAGAGTTTGGAAAAGACCTGGTGGTTCGCACCGATGGCGGAGATTTCAATCTCTGGATTGAGCCTTAGCCTTGGTCGCCATCTTCATAACTGAAAGAGAGGTTTCCCAATGCCAGAGTATCTCGCGCCAGGTGTTTACGTGGAGGAAGTCAGCTATCGCGCTAAGTCGATCGAGGGAGTCAGCACAAGCGTATGCGGCTTTGTTGGACCAACCCGCTATGGTCCTGTCGGAGGAGAGCCGGAACTCCTTACCAGCTTTGCGGATTTTGAGCGTATCTACGGCGGGTTGGAAGGCTTGCAGTTTGAACTGGGAGATACGACGACGACTGCCACGGAGGCGCAAATCAATTACATGGCCCACGGGGTGCGCGCCTTCTTCGATAACGGCGGCAGCAAGCTTTATGTCACGCGTATTTATGAGCCGGATAGTGAAGCGGAAGACGCCGGCCACGCCCGCTTCGCAATTGGTTCTCCAGCGGGCATCACGGCGCGCTTTCCCGGCCGTGCCGGCAATATGCGCATTACCTTTACCGTGAAGACCAGTGCCAACATCCTGAGCGCTGATCTCGAGGAGAGACCGCGCTTGAGTGGCGCAGACGAATTTGACCTGGTCTACGTTCACCAGCTGAGCATCACCAGTCCGCCAATAGCAGAAGGTTTCTATGACGTTGGTCGAACCGGGAGTCAACTGAATCTTAGCAACAGTTCGGTGAGTGCCTTTGAAGTTTCGCGCTTCAATCCCGTTTCCGCTTACAGCGTTCATTTGGTAACCGTTTCTGTCAATGTGCGGCGCGCCGGATCAACGGAAGACGAATTGATCGGGACTTTTTCGCTTCACCCTTTGAGTCGAAACGCACTCACTAACTACTTCACCCGCAATCCGGATTCGCGCAATCGTTTCCTACACGTGCCTTTTGCGTTTGAGGATTTTCCGACAAGCGGCTCGGCCCTCTTCGCATGGCTATTCGGGACCGCTATCGACAGCGTGATCGATCGCAGTGTTGCACCCGATACAGAGCTGACGGCGGGTAGCCCGGACATTCCCCGACCGCGCGCCTCAGAATTGGAGAGGGTCTACACGTTGGCGGGCGGAAGCGACGGGCGTCTTCCAACGGCCAACACCTATAAAGGCAGCGAAACCGGTTTGGAGAAGACCGGTCTTGAAACCCTCGCTGATCTGGATGAGATCTCTATCGTGGCGGCGCCCGGCTACTCGAGTCATGCTAACCAATTGAGCGCAGCGCAGCACGACAGTAGAGCCGGCCAGATTACGCAACACCTGCTTACGCATTGCGAGCGAATGCGTTATCGCGTCGCTGTGCTCGATTCGCCGGACAACTTCCTGCTCTCCGAAGTTCGAAACTTCCGCGGCAAGTTCGACTCGAAGTATGCGGCACTGTATTACCCGTGGATCACCGTACTCGATCCCACCGATCGTGATGGACGACGCGAGATCGAACTGCCACCGAGCGGTTTCGTGGCCGGTATCTACGCCAGAACCGATACTGAGCGCGGAGTGTTCAAGGCCCCGGCCAACGAGATTGCGCGTGGCGCGATTGGCTTCGAGATACTCCTCAATAAAGCACAGCAGGACATCTTGAATCCGGAAGGCATTAACTGCTTCCGGTTCTTTGAAGGGCGCGGCTTTCGGCTTTGGGGCGCGCGCACTATTAGTTCCGACCCGGAATGGAAATACATCAGCGTGCGTCGTTATTTCGCTTACCTGGAACACTCCATTGACCGCGGCACACAGTGGGCCGTGTTTGAAAACAACAGTGATCCGCTCTGGGCCAATATCCGGCGTACGGTCGAAGATTTTCTCTTTAACGAATGGAAGAACGGCGCGCTTTTGGGACTCAAGCCCGAAGACGCCTTCTTCGTCCGTTGCGATCGGACCACGATGACGCAAAACGATCTCGACAATGGCCGCCTTATCTGTCTGGTTGGAGTGGCCGTCGTCAAACCCGCAGAGTTCGTTATCTTCCGCATCGGTCAATGGACCGCTGATCGGAAGGTGTAGTTTCGCCACGGATGAATCACTGAAAGAAAGGAAAGAAAGATGGCAGTCCAACGAGACAATCCCTACGGCGCATTTAATTTTCGCGTCACTGCCGATCGCTTCGGCGACGCAGGCTCCGTGCAGGGAGGTTTTCAGGAGGTCAGCGGTCTGAGCACTGAAGTAACCGTCGCAGAGTATCGCAACGGGAACGATGCGGAGAACCACGTGCGCAAGATCGATGGGATCTATAAGGCCGGCGATGTCACGCTTAAACGCGGCGTGATGGGAGCCAACAATTTCTTCACCTGGATCCGGGACGTGCGCGACGGTGTGCAGGCCAACATGCGTGCGACCGTCACCATCGAGTTACTTGACGAAGCACACACCGGGACGGTAATGACGTGGACACTCACCAATGCCTTTCCCAATAAGTACACCGGTCCAACGCTTAACGCCAAAGGCGGGACGGATGTCGCGATGGAAGAGTTGGTCTTGGTCTGCGAGAAGATCGACGTGACCTGATCCTCATGATGCCAGCTGCGAACATTCGCCTGCCCGGAGTCTATTTCCTGCCACCGCCTCGAGTGGGTGGTGTGGGTCTGCCTCCGCTTGACGTAGCGGCCTTCGTCGGCTTTGCCGAACGTGGGCCGCTCGATACTCCGGTGGCTATCACAGATTTAGAGGCCTATCGCTCGGTATTCGGCGGAGATCTGGCCGTCGCTCGGGAAGCACGCGGACAAACGATCTACGCCGCATTGCCGATGGCAGTAGCTAATTTCTTCGGAAATGGCGGACGGCGCTGCTACGTCGTACGCGTAGCCGGCAAGCAAGCGACACCGACACGATTTCACATGCCGGCCATGGTGGCGATTTCTGGTTTGCAGGGAGCGAGCGCCTCATCACCAGGCACACCAAAGTTGGTTTCAATCCGCGCCTCATCTGCCGGTAGCTGGTCGAGAGAGTTGCGCGTTGGCACCAGGCTTCAGGTAACGCCTCTTCCGGTTTCTGCCTTCAGTGTCACCACCGATCACCAGCTGTCATGGTTGACTGGTAGCGCTCCGGAGGCAATCCAAAACGGAGATGTATTGCGCCTCACATTCCCGGACGAGAGCCAATGGCTCTTTCCAGTCAGTTTCATTGAGAGACCATCCGACGCCACACCGAGCACCCCCGTCAATGTCATCGCTAACTTCGCCTCGCAATTGGCCCGAGCCGAATTCAGCAGTCCGCCTGCGTTCGTCCAGCACGTGCGGCGTTTGACGATGAACGAGGGCGAGACGCTCGATGTGACCGGCACACTCTCTATCAGCCAGGACGAAAGTGAGTTTGCAATCAACGGCACTGATGCAGATCAAATTAACGTGGAAGATGTGCTGCATCTTGAGACGAGCGACCGCTCGCAATATCTGTTCGCCGTCTCGGATGTTGCCGTGTCGGATGCTGGAGGCTCGCCGTCCGGTTCCAAAATAGTAACCAGTAACACCAGTCTGGTGCGGCTGCCTGTTGCGCCTCTGGCAATGCCGGTCTCGCCGTCGCTGCGACGCGTAGAGCGGTTGCGTTTTGATTTGCTGTTGCGGCAGGGAAAGCGGCGGCTCCCGACGCTTTCAGAGTTGTCGTTTAATGCCGGCGCAAACCGCTGGGACGGCGACAACCAGCGGCGTTCCCTGCTCTCTCAGTCGGCGGCACGCTCCGAAGCCACTCGCTTCTGGGGTGAGGTTGCGCTCCTTGAATCAAGTGCACTCTATCGTCGCTCAGCGGCGGACGTGACCGGCAAGCAAGTCACACAAAGCACCGGGTTGTTCCGCTTGTTGCAGACTGATACGCGGATTGAAGAGGCGCGCGACGGTAGCCTCGACATTGTCGCGCTGGCGGGAGTGCTGGCTCCGGCCGAAGACCTCAACGCTATTTACCTGCCCCTTGGCATGTCGTCGATCTTGAGCGAGGAAGACTTGGTTGGCCCAGCCAAAGAAGATATCGGCACGGACGACCTGAATACTTTCGATCCAAATCTTTTTGTCGATCCTTTTCTTGTTCCACAACTAAATAACCAGGCGACGTCGGGCGACGCCTTGATGAAGGAGGCTTTTGATCGTCATTACGTGCAGAACAAACGGCTGCGCGGTCTGCATAGTTTGATGTTCATCGATGAAGTGGCGCTTCTGTCAACGCCGGAATCAATACAGCTCGGCTGGGAGTTGCAAGATACGGAACTCGATTCACCAGTCTCTCTGCCTTCAGTCACTTCACCGCCTATCGTTTCGCCACCACTGGTCGACAACGCCGAATTTCACGACTGTAATCCACCGATCGTTTCCAACCCGGCGATTGTGCCGCCGCCGATACCTACTGAGTCAAAGCTTCCCATCCTGATGACCTCAGGAGACTACAGCAATGAAGCGCTGCTCGAGATTCAACAGGCGATGCTCAATTTTTGTCAGGCGCGCCGCGACGTGGTTTGTATTTTCACCTTGCCGCTTCATTTCGAGCGGCGGCAATGCATCGAGTGGCAGGAGGATTTCCGGCAACGGCTCGGACTCGGAGCCCGCCGCAGTCCCTTCAGCGATCTGTCGCGGCAGATGAGTGACCTAAGCTATGCGGCAATCTTTCATCCATGGCTCCTTCAGCGTGACACCACTTCACCCGACGGTTTGCGTCGTGTGAGCTGCGACGGCGCCGTCTGCGGAATTATCGCCGCGCGTGAGCGGGCCCGTCAGGTGTGGGTAGCTCCCGCGAACGTGCCCCTGCAAAGCGTCCTGGGACTAACGCCGATCTTGAATGATGACGACTGGGCCGATCTGTTCGATCTGCAATTCAATCTTATCCGCGCCGAACCACACGACTTTCGCTTGATGAGCGCGCACACCTTGAGCGACGAAGCAATTCTCTTACAGATTTCCGTGCGTCGTTTGATGATCCTGCTTCGCAAAGTGGCGGTCGACCGCGGGATGGATTTTGTTTTTGAGAGCAACCACGAACGCTTCCGTGAAGCCGTCCGGCTGATGCTGGAAAAGACTCTCCGATTCATGTTTGAACGCGGTGCATTTGCCGGACCCACCACAGAACAGTCGTACCGCGTGGTCACGGACAAAAGCGTTAACACGCCCGAGAGTGTTGATGCCGGCCGTTTCATCGCACAAATCCAGGTAGCGCCATCACAACCGATGGAGTTCATCACGGTACTGCTGACGCGGCTGGGCGAAGACTTGCTGCAAGCGTCAGAAGCGTAGTGTTGCAACTGCAAGGGAGAAGGAATAGTGGCCAATGAGTATCCGCTGATTGCCTTTCGCTTCGAGGTCCAACTCACCGTGGAAAACCCACAGCGCTTTGGACTAACGAGCCCGTTGTGCGGGGGAGCGTTTTCCGAGGTCGACGGGTTAGAGATGAGCAACGAAGTGAAGACCATCCGTGAGGGTGGTAACAACCTGAATCAAATCCACCTGGTTGGTCCAGTGACCTACGGGCAACTAACGCTGAAGCGTGGCATGACGCCTAATCTCGATCTTTGGAAGTGGTTCAAGGCGACTGCGGGCGGTGAAGAGAACGGTCGCGGGACTTTGGCGCAGGGCGCCATTGTCATGAAGGATGCAGCAAACGTGCCGCAGTTTCGTTTCGAGCTGACGGATTGCCTGCCAATCAAGATCAAAGCGCCGTCATTCAACGCCAAAGAGGGAGCAGTCGCGATAGAGGAGATGCAGATCGCTTACAGCTCTTTCACAGTTAGACCAGCGTGATCGTTTACGAGGTTCAAAATGTTAGCCAAAGCCAAGCTTGTTGAAATCAGATGGACCGGCGATCCGCTACAGGCGGAAACGGTACCGGGACACGACGTTCCAGTCCAGTTTAATCCGCAGACAATGAAGCTTAACTTTGCGAACGAGGACAACAGCGGCTCTCAATCTCCTCCAAGGCAAACTACCGGTAGCGGCACTTCTAAGCTGGCCGTCGAACTGATCTTCGACACGACCACGGACGGCACTGACGTGCGCAAGAACACTGAGAAGATCGCCTATTTCGTCAAGGCAAAGCCTGGCGACAACAACAGGCCAGCACAGCCCGGTGTCAGCTTTGAGTGGGGCAGCTTCATTTTTCGCGGCGTCGTCAAGTCGATCGACGAAACGCTCGATTATTTTTCCGACGAAGGAGTGCCGCTGCGCGCCACCATTTCACTGAGTATCGCCCGGCCCAACATTGAGTTCATCCAAGCGCCGAATGGCGCTGGGCAAAACCGGTCACCCGGACAAAGCGCGGCCACGGGCGCGACCGCACCGCTTGAACCCGCGCGCGCTAATGACAACGTGCAGAGCCTCGCAGCGCGCAATGGCAACAGCCGTGATTGGAAAGCCATCGCCGCCGGAAACAACATCGACGATCCATTACGCCTTGCTCCCGGAGCGCTTATCAACGTGAACGCGAAGCTCAACCTCAAAGCAGGAGTCAACGTCACCACGAATGCCCCCGCTGTGAGTGCAAACCTGTCTCTCCGTCCGCGATAACAAGGAGTGAATAGCAGCCATGCCGATTGTCATCAACGAGTTTGAAATTGTCGTCGAGCCGCAATCTCAGGGAAGGACACCTGAGGCGAAGGCTGAGCCGGCACAACCGCCAAGTCCTGAAGAAATCACTACAGTCATGCAAGTTTACGAAAGCCGGCTGCAGCGGGTGTGGGCAGATTGAAATATTGAAAAGGCTTCGCACGAAAAGTGGGCATAAGCGCTCTTCAGCTAAAAACTTTTCGTGTATACGCCGTTGAAAATGATGCCAGACCAAGGTGAGCAAACTCCATTCTATCCTTCCCGTCCTACTCTCAAACTGGACGGACAGAACAATGATGCTTTGAGCGATGCGCTGCTGACATTGTTTGTGGAAGAAACAACGTTGGGGTTGGCTCGCTGCGAAGCCCATTTTTCCAACTGGGGACCGAAGAACAACTCCGTGGATTTTCTTTTCTTCGATCGCCAGGCAATCGATTTCGGAAAAGACTTTGCCGTCGAAGTTGGACCACCAGACTCGGCTGCAGAAATCTTCAAAGGCCGCATCGCCGGCCTGGAAGCCCAATATCCGTCGCAACGCGACGCAGAATTGACGCTGCTTGCCGAAGATCGTTTTCAAGACTTGCGTATGGAACGGCGCACGCGCTCATTCGAAAACATGAGTGATTCGGATGTCATTTCCCAGATTGCGTCGCAACACGGACTCACCGCGCAAGTAGATGCTAATGGGCCAACGTATCGCGTGCTGACGCAGATCAACCAGAGCGATCTGGCTTTCCTGCGCGAACGGGCGGCGGCGGTCGATGCGGAATTGTGGATGGATGATCGCACGCTGCACGTGCAAGCCCATGCAAATCGCAATGGCGGCACATTAGATCTGAATTACAGCCGCGAGGGCCGCAACCTGCTCGAATTCTCGGTACTTGCTGACCTCGCCCATCAACGCAGCGCTGTCCTTGTTAGCGGTTGGGATATAAGCGCCAAAGCCAAGTTTGATGAAGAAGCCACCGACAGCGTCATTTCCGGGGAGCTGAATGGAGACCGAGGTGGAAGTTCGATCCTGGGACAGGCGCTGGCGACGCGGAAGGAACGGATCGCCTCGGCAGTACCAATGTCGCAACAGGAAGCACAGTCGATGGCCAAAGCCCGATATCGCGAACGGGCGCGACAATTCTTAAAGGGAAAAGGTATCGCCAACGGCAATCCACGCATTCGCGTAGGTGTGACATTGAACATGACGGGCCTGGGACCAATGTTCGACGGCAAGTATTACGTGACGCTTACCCGCCACACGTTTGACCGTCGTCATGGTTATCAAACGATATTTGAAACGACGCGTCCCGGCATTGGAGGTTGACTGAAGCATGTTGGAAGTAATGGATCAACTCGAGTTGGCGGTGGAACGTAAGCGTCTCTACGGCGCCTACCCAGCGACCGTCACCGATCTAAAAGATCCTGATAGCCAGGGGCGGGTCAAGGTTAAGTTGCCGTGGTCACCCGACAATGACGGCAATGGTTACGAAGTGTGGGCCCGTGTCGCGGTGCTGATGGCCGGAAACAATCGGGGGTCGTGGTTTATCCCGGATGTAAATGACGAAGTCGTAGTGATGTTCGAAGCTGGAGACGCCCGCCGTCCTTACATCGTCGGCACCGTCTGGAATGGCAGTGATGCACCGCCCGAATCGATGGATGGCGCTGGGAACAATTTCAAGAAAGTTTTGCGATCGCGTAACGGCGTGAAGCTGACCATGGACGACACCGACGGTCAGGAAACCTTCATCGTTGAAACGCCGGGTGGACAGAAGATGACTTTGAAGGATGGTCCCGGCTCGGTGGAGATCGTTGATAGCAACGGCAATTCCGTCAAGCTCGAGTCGAGCGGAATTACGATCACAGCGGCCGCGAAGGTGACGGTCAATGCCAGCACTATGGAAATCTCCGCAGGCATGGTGACGGTCAATGCGGGAATGTCAAAGTTCAGCGGCGTCATTCAGTGCGACACCTTGATCAGCAACAGCGTCGTGAGCGCTTCTTATACGCCGGGCGCCGGCAACATCTGGTAGAGCGCCAGAGGAAGTTATGGCTGAGAAATTCGATTGGATAAAGCCTTCGTTGCTCTGGCAACCTGACGCGCAGGACATGCGGCGCTCGGATTTTTTCCGTCCGGCATTGCTTGAATTTCGATCCGACGACTTCGTGAAAGATTTCCTTGCCCTCGCGAGCAGCAAGAGACCGAGGGGATTGCAGCAGGCCATCGCGCAACCGTTGCAGCCGGGACGACGGCTGAAATTCTTCCAACCGGCGCATGGAAATTTTTATCTGACTTGCGCTTCACTATGCTGCCGCATGCCTGGCTTTCCCGATCGGGAAGTGCAAAAGGGCGACGGCGAAAGCACCTTCTTCGTGTTGCGTAAGAAAGTCGATGGAGTCGAGTACGGATGGGTTGCCGGCGAGATTAACAATGGCTGGCGTGCGGTCAATGGCCAACCGATCCTGGACAACGAAGAACGTTTACCACTCTTCCCGACAACGACTGGTCAGGACCGGAATATTTTTTACGGCTACGTGCCCGTTTCCAGCCAACAAACTTATGCTGCCGCGCCAGCCGAGTCGCCGGTGCAAACAACGGATCCGCGCCTCGATGAACTCGACGGGGTGTTTATCGAGCCGCTCAAAGATCCAAATCTGCTTTTCAGCAATGGCACCATCACGCGGAATCCCACCTTTGAGCTGCGTAGCTCAGTTTATCTGTTACTGGACTTGTTCGAATACTTCGGTAAGTATTTGCCAAATGTGGCCAACGCTCTCAGCGGCGGGTCGAGCGCGAGTCTCAACAGCGCTGAACGCGCTCTGCTAACGTCGCTTCAGACTCAACCGCTTGGCGGCACGCTCAACCTTGCAGCGGCATTAGGCGTCGTGGCAAGCAAAGTGAATGCCCTGAATGAACCTGGCGACATCGTTCCCGGTGATCTCGGATTCGGTGCTAATTACAACCTCAGAGATAATCCTCTCGACCTTACAACTCTTAGAACAAGAGTAAATGCCGCGTTGCAATCGCGGCCTGATACCAAACCAGGCCTCATCAAAGTTCCAAAGCTCGGCCAGCAGGCCGGGGATCTTTACGTGCTGCGATATGTCTACGAAAGACCGCAATGCGATCCGGCGCAGCAGTACGTGAGCCAGCCAACGGAGCCCTTCGAGCTCGCACCTTTTTTCGACCCGGAAGCTCCCGGGCGGCCCATCCGGATCGCTTTGCCGGTGGACGTCAGCATTGGTGGCCTGCGCAAGTTTCCGAGGAACGTCGCTTTCATGATGTCGTCAGAGTTGCGCAACAAAGTAAACAGTATCAACAAAGGCATGTTGAAAGGTGATCCGCCTGGAGCGGATGGCACATTTAACCTGGGCCACATTTGCTCGTTCTCGATTCCGATTATCACTCTCATTGCTTTTATTCTGCTGATGATCATAGCCATCTTGCTCAATATCATTTTTTGGTGGCTGCCTCTCTTAAAGATTTGCTTTCCGCTCAACCTCAAAGCAAAGGTTTAGTAGTTTTTGGTGGTGTGTAAACGAAATGCGCAGAACGAATTTATTTGGACAGGGCTTGAGTTTTCCCCCGCGAGTGGGAGCTGACGGTCGTCTCGCATGGTCTGAGGGCGAAGATAACGTGCGGGAATCGATTCGCGTCATCCTGTTAACAGAACCGGGTGAACGCTTGCTGCGCGAAGACTTCGGCTGCGGACTGCGCCGGTTTCTTTTCGAACCCAATACAGTCACCACCCGGCAGTTGATTCGTGAACGTGTCGTCAAGGCTATCGGTCGCTGGGAACCGCGCGTGAAAGTTGACGACGTGACGATTGAGACTGACCCTGACAATCCGCGTCTTGTAGGAATCAATATTTTCTTTCGCCTCGTAGCGACGCAGGCGTTGGGCCGCATGGGTATGACGCTGCAGTTGGAAGGATAAGTCGAATGCCTCTACAGCTTCCCAGTCTTGACGATCGCAACTTCGAACAGCTCATGCTCGAAGCCCAGGCGCGCATTCCCGGCTACACGCCGGAGTGGACCAACCATGGAATCGAGAGCGACCCTGGTATCACCATCGTAGAGTTATTCGCATTTCTTACCGAGAGTTTTCTCTATCGCCTCAACCGTTTCCCGGAGCGCAACCGTCTCAAGTTTCTTCAACTCCTTGGCATTCCGCTGCAACCCGCTGCCGCTGCCGACGGCCTCATCGTGATCCATAACGAACGCGGTCCGGTGCAGGAGCTCCCGCTCGACCGCGGCATAGTCGTCGCGGCTGGAAACGTCAACTTTCTCACGCGGGATGGTGTCAACGTACTGCCGCTGGAAGCGCAGGTTTACTACAAAAGCAAGATCGCCCGAACCGACGATCGCTACGCGGAGTTCACGGCGAAATACGAAGCCATTCGCGCGGCGGCCTTGGCAGCGGACGCGAGCGGAGATGCGGCGGAATCAACCGCAGCAGATGAGGGCGGGAGCGCCGGTTCGATTGAACTCGCGTTCTATGAAACCACGCCGATCCTCCAACCAACACCCGGCAACCCGAGTCCATCCGTGAATCTGCTGGGCGAAGAGATGATGGACAATGCGCTCTATATCGCCCTGCTCGCGCCGAAGAATGTGACGCCGGAACAAGTGCGTGAAGTCATCGCGAATAAGACACTTTCCCTGGGTATCGTACCGGCGCTCACAAACGACGTCCCGCCGCTCACGCCGCGACGGAGGCTGCCGACGCGCTCGCCGATTCCCAATCTGATTTATGAATGCGCCGACGTGAGTGGAAGTACCACCAGGGCGCAATACAAACGATTGCGGCTCATCCAGCAACCGGACGTTTTGAGTGATGCCGGAATCGTGCAAGTCGAATTACCCGACAGTGACGGTTTGCAAACGTGGGTCTTCACCGAACCGCTACAAGAAGGAACCGGTGATTACCCGCCGCGTCTTGAAGACAAGAAGATAAGCGAACGGCTGGTAACGTGGTTGCGTTTGCGATTGCCTCCTCCCGAATCGGGAAGCCAATCTCCAACTCTGACGACGGCCGGACGAACGGGAAGCGGCACTAGTCAGCCGGTTGTTCTGACCAGCGCGGGGCCGGCAGGAACACTCAATGCGCGCCTGAGTTGGGTAGGCATTAACGCGACACGCGTGACGCAGGCGATTCCAATCGTTAACGAGCTGCTGGGCACGGCTCCAGGTTTGCTCGATCAAAACGTGGCGGAGTCGGACCAAACCGTGAAGTTGGTCAACACACCCGTCATCCCGTCTTCGCTGCGACTTGAAGTTGAAGATATCAATTCTGCATGGCAACTCTGGCAGCAGACGGACGATCTGTTGGCTGCGGACGAGACAGATGAAGTCTTCACTCTCGATCCAGAGTCGGGACAGGTACGTTTTGGCGACGGGATACGCGGCGCGCGACCGCAACCGGGACGGCGGATACGCGCTAGTTATGAGTATGGCGGCGGTACGCAGGGTAACGTCGGCATTGGCGCGATCAAAACCAGTCCCAACGAGAAGCTGCAGGGCGGTTACAAGATAGAGAACCCAATCCCAACCTGGGGAGGTGACGTTGGCGAGACAGTTGTTCAAGGTGAGCAAAACATTCCGCTTTACTTCCGAACTCGAGATCGATTGGTCACCTCGGATGATTTTGAAGACATCACGCGGCGCACGCCAGGCGCAGACGTCGGCCGGGTTGAAGTTTTACCCCTCTTCCATCCAGACAGGCTGAACGAAGCAGCAGCAGGCATCGTGACTTTGATGGTGGTGCCTGCCTTCGATTCGGTACGCCCGCTGTGGCCCACGCCGAATCGCATCTTCTTGAAGAAGGTGTGCGACTACCTCGACGAGCGACGCCTGGTGACGACCGAGATCTACGTGCGCGGTCCTGTTTATGTGCCCGTTTACATTTCAGTGGGGATAGCAGTGCGCGCCGGCTATTTCCGCGACAAAGTGATTGAAGCCGTGACGAAGCGGCTGAATGAATACCTCTCCGCGTTGCCTCCAGGTGGCCCAGCGGAAGAGGGCTGGCCCATCAATAAAGTGCTGCTGAAAAAAGATCTTGAAGCCGTGGTTACGCGCGTCGCAGGCGTTGAGTTTGTAGTTTCAATGGAACTGGGAGTTGGCGCGACATTTAACCTGGAGGAATACAGCTTGACTGGGCTGCGGCTTCCTCTGCTGGTCGGTCTAAGCGTGCGCGAGGGTGAAGCGGAAGCGCTCGCAGACATCATTGCTCCGGCGGAAGGGCCACCCGACACACGCATTGTGCCTGTGCCGGTAACCAAGTCGAAGTGTTAGGAACGGAGGCGTCGAAGAATTGGACGTAAACGGAACTCGCTTCCATCTCATCAAGGCCAAACGCGATTGGGAAACCTGTCGCGTGGAAGTTGACGGCAAGCTGGTCTACCTGCGCGAGCGGAGGGGACCACTTAGATACGAGGACAAGAGTCGCACAACTCCCAACGGAAATACGTCCGATAATGCCGCTCCCGGCAATCTGAACTTGAGTTCGCAATTGCCGCTCTTCACGACTGCTCGAGTTCGTCGAGCGCTGGACATTTCGGAGCGGCGTGGCTCCGCAGTAGATGCTTTTGGCAACTGGTACTGGATCAGCAACGACCGTCGCAGGCTTTTTTGGTTGCCCTTCGGAGCGCGTAGTGCCTCAGTTTACTGGACCCAAGAAAGCCCGGCTCGTTGTACAGCGACAGATGTCTTTCAGCCTCGGGTTGAAGAGCAACCCTTGAGTGCTGAGCTCGCCGGCGTAACTGTGACGGACCATCACTATCTCGTCGTTGGCACTGTCCTGAACCGTTTACCGTCAGGCCATCGGCGGCAAAGCGGACTATTCCTCTTTGATCTACATGCGGGCGGCGAACCGCAGCTCATGCTTTTTCCCGATCAGGTTGACTTTGAGCCTTTTGACCTAGCTCCCGCACCCGGCGGCGGTGTCTGGATCCTGGATCGGAGCAATAAGACTTACTGGGGTCTCGATCGTCAATTTCGAGTTGTCACTGATGCTGCGCACCTCGAACTAATCACGCCGGAAAAGGTCTTTCAGTTTCATCCGACTGATGAGCCCTCATTGATTATTCCAAAGCGCGAATTTCCAAACGGTTTCGGAATCGAAGCTAATGATCCGGTAAGCATCGAGTCGCTGCCGGATGGGAGCGTTCTGATCCTGGACCGCCTGGAACCTGCTTCGGTTTCCGACCCCGCTGGTCCTGTTTCGAAAATATTGCGCTATCGCTTTGGCCGCCAACAATCTTCACCACTGCTGCTTACGGATCAGATTGAGGTAATCGCGGAAGGCACCGAAAAGACAGACCGCCGTCTTAACGTTGTGGCTTACGACATCGCATTTGCAGACGGCTGGCTGTACGCGGTTGAGAGCGAAGGAAACCAGACCTTCTCTTTCAAGCTGGACGTGCAAAACTGGCCCACGGAGCTTCGTATGTCTACCGACTTTTTGCCGATGTATTACTTCGGCAGCCGCGCGCTAGTGTCATCGGCCAAGAAGGTCTATTACGACGTGGTTGGAGGCGATACGACCAATGATGCGCTTGTGGCTTGGGTCCAGTTGCACGTCGTCGACCAGCCGCAATACGACCGCGAGGGAGTGCTTCATACTCCTTTACTTGATGGCCGAGAACGAGATTGCGTCTGGCATCGTTTGTTTGTGGATGCCTGTATACCAGTCGAAACGTCCGTGCAGGTTTGGACACGAGCCCACAACGATCTCGACCTGATCGAAGACGTTCCTTTTCGGCGCGAGCCGGATCTCTATTTGCGAGGCGCAGGCGCCGAATTACCTTTCTACAAACCCTTCCCGGAACAGGAAGTGCTGCCAGACCGTAGCGGGACCTGGGAGGTTCTTTTTCAGCAGGCGCGCGGCCGCTATCTTCAGCTCAGGCTAGTCGTCGACGGAAACGGAAGGACTTCGCCTCACCTACATGCGCTGCGCGTCTACTTCCCACGCTTCTCCTATCCGAAGAATTACCTCCCCAACGTTTATCTCGAGGACGCCGAATCCGCCTCCTTCCTCGAAAGGATGTTGGCGAACGAAGAGGGGTTTTTTACCGAGATCGAAGGCAAGATCAACGACGTAAGCATGCTCTT
>Ga0068871_100001662_pt1 | contig 14953 bp, 19 predicted proteins | sample KBSMisM72_FD_72750 | JGI IMG/M metagenome (GOLD analysis project Ga0068871, IMG submission 72750) | Miscanthus rhizosphere microbial communities from Kellogg Biological Station, Michigan, USA - KBS Miscanthus M7-2 | ecosystem: Host-associated > Plants > Roots > Rhizosphere > Soil ... | reverse complement strand
GCTGCCCACGGAAAACGTCACGGTCTCGGACACGAAATCGCGCGAAGTCATTCAGGACTTCGTCAGCGCGCTTGCGGTCCAGACACAGAACATTAGCAAGATTGCCCGCTGGGAAACCGGGATATGTCCGATAACGGTGGGGCTGCCGTTGCGGGACAGCACATTCGTGACGGATCGTCTGAAAGACGTAGCGGCCAAGGTCGGTGCGCCTGTCAGCACCGACAAGACGTGCAAGCATAATATTGAAGTCGTCTTCACCAGGACGCCGCAGGCGCTGCTCGATAATGTCAAAAAGGATAACGAGAATTTTCTCGGCTATCACGAGAATGCGGAGCAGCGTGACCGCCTTGCGACCGTCACCCACCCCATTCAGGCTTGGTATACCACCGCCACCCAGGACGTGAACGGCTATATCCAGGTGGACATGCCTGACCCTGGACCCGGCCTGCCGATTCCAATTATTTGCAGGGGGATCCCAGTGCCTTGCACCGTATATCTGCCTTCTGCCAAATTGTATGGTTCCACCGGCAATCGCCTGAATAACGGTCTGCGCAGCGATTTCTACAATATCATTATCGCCGTCGACCTTAACAAGGTCGGGCAGCAGGAGTTGGACACGGTGAGCGATTACATCGCCTTGCTGGCGCTTACCCAGCCTGCTTCGCTCGATATTTGCCCGCCTCTTTCCAGCATCATCAGCCTGTTCGCAAAAGACTGCGACGGTCACGCCGTCCGTTTGACCAATTCGGATATGAGCTATCTGGAGGGATTGTACAAAATGAATCCTGAGATGGCCGCGGGGGTTCAGCAGAGCCAGATCGCCAATCAGATGGTTCAGGCGCTTCCCGAGAAATAGAGAATAGGGCGACAGGATACCTCTCCCTGCGCGCGCGGTAGCGCGCTTGCACGGGGGATCGCTTTTCCGAATGCCCGATGTTAGCGTGAGCAAGAAGAACTGTGTCGTTCTGTCAGGGAGCGCGCGCCATGACTGAATACAATACCGCCAAAAGATCGATGGCCGCATTCGCGCTGCTGTTAAGCGCCGCCGCGGCATCGGCGCAGCCATCCGCAGGCAAGCCTGGGCTGCCCACGGAAAACGTCACGGTCTCCGGCACGAAATCGCGTGAAGTCGTTCAGGACTTCGTCAACGCGTTTGCGGCCCGCACGCAGCTGATAGACAAAATTGCCCGCTGGGAAACCGGGATATGTCCGATAACGGTGGGGCTGCCGTTGCGGGACAGCATGTTCGTGACGCAGCGTCTGAAAGACGTGGCGGCCAAGGTTGGCGCGCCCGTCAGCACAGATAAGAGCTGCAAGCATAATGTCGAAATCGTTTTCACCAGGACGCCGCAGGCGCTGCTCGACAATGTCAAAAAGGATAACGAGAATTTTCTCGGCTATCACGAGAATGCGGAGCAGCGGGACCGCCTTGCGACCGTCAGCCACCCCATTCAGGCCTGGTATACGACCGCCACCCAGGACCTGAACGGTCTCATGCAAGTGGATATGTCTACGACGAGCCGTGGACCAAGCCTGCCGCTTACAGTGGTTTGCAGGGGGGCCGCAGGAGGTCAGTGCACCCAATTACTGCCTTCTGCCAAAATGTATAGTTCCAGCGGCAATCGCCTGAATTCCGGACTGCGCAGCGATTTCTACAATATCATTATCGCCGTCGATATCAGCAAGGTCGGGCAGCAGGAGCTGGATTCGGTGAGCGATTACATCGCCTTGCTGGCGCTTACCCAGCCTGCTTCGCTCGATATTTGTCCGCCTCTTTCCAGCATCATCAGCCTGTTGGCAAAAGACTGCGATGGGCACACCAGCCGCTTGACCAATTCGGATATGAGCTATCTGCAGGGGCTGTATAAAATGAATCCGGAAATGACCGCCGGGGTTCAGCAGCGCGAGATCGCCAATCAGATGGTCCAGGCGCTTCCCGATAAATAAAAGAATACAGCGACAGGATACCAGCACAGGTCAGTCTCCCCCTCGTGCGCGTAGCGCACAGGAGGGGGAGGTGGCCTCAGCAACGCCGTGGCGCACAGGCGTCAGCCGAGCACCACGGCAAAGTTGCGGAGGCCGGTGGGGGTCAGAATGTAAGCCCCGTTCACCAATGCTTAACGCCCGTTAAGCTAATGAGAGTATCGGAGTGAGTCCCTCGGGGACTGCCGGGTGTTGTGTGGGGCATGAGCGGCTATCGTTTCGACCGGGTGCGCGTATTGGTGGTGGACGACAATGTCCATATGCGCAAGCTCGTCACCACCATCTTGCAGGCCTTCGGCGTGCTGCAGATCACCGAGGCCGAGAGCGGCGAACGCGCCTGGACCGCCTTGCGCGAAACCAATCCCGATGTGGTGGTGCTGGACTGGGTGATGGAAGGCATGTCGGGCCTGGACCTGATCCAGATGATCCGCACCAATCCCCAGGCGCCCAATCCCTTCGTGCCGGTGATCATGCTGACCGGCCACACTTCGCTGGATCATGTGCGCCAGGCGCGCGATGCCGGGGTCAATGAATTCATCGCCAAGCCCGTCTCGGTCAAGACCATGATGTCGCGGCTGGTGTCGGTGATCGAGCATCCCCGGCCCTATGTGCGGACCGGCGTGTATTTCGGCCCTTGCCGGCGCCGCCGGGTCGATGATTTCAACGGTCCCGAACGCCGGACCGAAAAACCCAAACAGGCAGCGGAGTAGGTCATGGCGCGCAAGCAACCGATCGAACTGTTCATGCCGCCCAACATGCTCAAGGCCAAGGTCGGCGGCGGCAGCAGCGGCCCCGACATGGCGGCGATCAAGCGCGCCGAGGCCGCGATGGAAGAGCTCAAAAGCGAATTCTCCGACTGGATCGCCCAGGATGTGCAAAAGCTGACCGCCGCGCGCGCCCGTTATGCCGCCACCCCGGACGCCGAAGCCCGCGCCCATCTGTTGCGCGGCGCTCATGACATCAAGGGCCAGGCCCCAACCTACAACTATCCTTTGATCGCGCGGGTCGCCGCTTCGCTGTCGCGGATGATCGGGGAGTTGCCGCCGACATTCGCCCTGCCCCTGAACCTGATCGACGCCCATGTCACCGCCATCCAGGTGATCCACAAGAACGCCATGCGGGACGCCAATGACAAGACGGCCCAGGCTTTGTGCGTGGAACTGGATGCGCGGGTGAATGAAGTGCTGGCGGCCGCCGGGAAATAGCTGCAGCCGCTCAGCGGCCGATTTACTCGGTCCATTGCGGATTGGGCGTCCCGGTCTGGGCAAATGCCTTGAGCCGAAACATGAGCTGACCCCACATGGAATTGCAGGAGGCGCAGAACTCGGTCATCTCGCGCCAATCGCGATGAACGAAGTGCAGGACCGATCCCTCCGGCGTCGGGTCGATGTTCCATTCCAGGGTGGTGCCCGCCCATTCCGGCTGCTCGCCTGCACAGCGCATCCGCAGGCTGCGGCCGGGCGAAAGGTCGAGAATCGTCATGCGGAAGACCATGCCGCGCCGGTCAAAGCCGAATTGCGCCGCGCCGCCGGCCCTGGCATCCATTACCGTATCGCGGGTCCACCACCCCTGCATGCCCGATTGCGTGGCGAGAGCGGCATAAACCGTCGGCGGGGCGGCGGCGATGGGTACGCTGTGATGCAGATCGGGCACGATCATTTCTCCTTGCAGGTCAAGGCATATAGGCAAGCTGCGAAAGTCCGCCATCAAGCATGATTTCCGAGCCGAGGCTGTAGGCGGAATCTTCGCTGGCCAGAAACAGCGCGGCCCTGGCCATCTCATCCGGCAACCCGCGGCGTTTGAGCGGGATCAGCTGGGTAATCCCGGCCGCGATTTCCTCCGATGACGCGCCAGGCAATCCCCCCGATCGCGCAATGATGGGGGTGTCGGTCATGCCGGGACTGAGAACATTGACGCGGATGCGCCGAGGCATCAGGTCGGCCGAGAAGCCGCGCGCCAGTGCGCGAACCGCAGATTTGGTCGCGGCATAGAGGCCGGTAAAAGGGCGTCCCTGCTTGTCGGCGTCCGATGCGCCGACAAGGATGACAGAGGCGCCATCACGCAGTCTGGGCAAGGCGCGTACCACGGTAAAGAAGGCGCCCTTGAAATTGATGCCGCAGACTTCATCGAACAGCGCCTCGGGATAATCGTTCAGTGGCGCGAATTTCGCGATCCCGGCATTGGCCACCAGTATGTCGATCGCGCCCAGGCGCGCACCAACCGTATCAAACAGCCTGTCGAGATCGGCCAGCTTGCGGACGTCCCCCTGGACGGTAACGGCACCAGAGCCGATCCGCTTGGCCGCGCCGTCAAGTGTGGCCATGTCCCGGCCGAAGATGGCCAGCCTCGCACCTTCGCGGTGAAAGAGCTCGGCCATCGCCAGGCCGATTCCACTATTGCCGCCGGTGATCACCGCGACCTTCCCCGCCAGTTTGCCTTGGCCGCTCATCAACCTCTCCCCTCAAACCGGCTTAACCGATCTCCTGATAGGCGGTGACTGTGGGCGGCGCGCACAGCAGTCCTCCCATGCGCTGCGCCAGCCGCTGGAAATGCGCGCCCCGCATGTGATTTTCGTGGTCGGCGCGGGATGCCCAGCGTTCGAAACCGACAATAGTGGCAGGATCGCCGGACGGGCGCAGCAAATGGAAGGCGCGACAGCCCGGCTGCGCCCGTGTCGGAGCGGCGACTTCCAGCAACGCCTGTTCGAGTTCGACCTGCATGCCCGGCTTGGCCGTGGCGCTGGCGATCACGATGTAATCGGTGGATGACGCAGTGCTCACATGTCTCTCCTGGATGGCGCTGATGGACAATGGCCGGGCGGGACCGCGTGGCCGCAGCATATTGCGCAAGTTTTCACTTGCGCAAGTAAAAAAATGCGGAAGGGCCGGCTTGCGCAAATATCTGCGCCCATCTTAGGATGCCCGGTCCAGGCCCAGGCGGGCCGGCGGAGGAGAATTCGTGGCGGCAAAGTCGCGTCACCGTGATCCGGACAACATTCATGCGGTGCTGAAGGCCATCGCCGAGCCGCAGCGCATCGCCATTCTGCGGCTGGTGCACAAGCAGGAGTTGCCGGCGGGCGAGATTGCGACCCATTTCAATACTACGCGCCAAGCGATCTCTCAGCATCTGCGCCTGCTGACAGATGCTGGACTGCTGGAGTTGCGGCGTGACGGAACAAGACGCCTCTACCACGTCCGGGGCGAAGCCTTTGGCGAGGTGCGGACCTTTTTGGACACGTTCTGGAATGAGAGCCTGTCGTCCCTCAAACGGCAGGTCGAGAAAAACAAGAGGTAGGCGTGGCGAACGGACCGGTGATCAAGGAGATTTTTATCGAGGCCCCGCCCGAGGAGATTTTTCCCTACCTGACGCAAAGCGAGAAATATGTTTTGTGGATGGGCCTGGCGGCGGAACTCGATCCCCGCCCGGGCGGGCTGTTCAAGGTCGATCCCAATAGCATCGACATAATTTTCGGCGAGTTTGTGGAAGTTTCCCCGCCGCATCGACTGGTCTTCACCTGGGGATGGAAGGAGCCGGGCCATCCCGTGCCGGCGGGTTCGAGCCGGGTGGAGATCGTGCTGACCGCACAGGACGGCGGCACCCTGCTGCGGCTCACCCATACCGGCCTGCCGGAGACAAAACAGGATCAGCATGCATTCGGCTGGTCGCATTATCTGGGCCGGTTGCAAAGTTTGATGGCGGGCGGCGATCCGGGCATCGACCCCTATTCCAGCCCCGAATTCCGGCATTAGGCTGCCAACATGCCCGAACTGACCTATCTTTACACCTTGGCGTCGCTGTCGGTGACCTTTGTCGGTTTCTCCGCCCTGGTCATCATTCTGCGCCAGACAATGGGTGGCGAAATGTCGAAGCTCGACATTCTGATCACGCGGATTTTCATCCAGCTGGGATTCATCGTGGCTGGCGGGGCGATGCTACCGGCGCTGTTGCAGCTGTTTGCCTTGCCGCCGCCGCTGGTCTGGCGTGTCGCGAGCGTGGTGGCGGCGGTGCCATCCTTTCTGTTCGCGGCGACTTATCCCAGGCGGCGGCGCGCCGCATCGGGCATGCCGACCCCGGTGGTGATATGGATTGACGTCGCGATCCTGGCGAGTTGCGCCATGGCGCTGGCCTGCAATGCCGCGGGCCTGGGATTTGCGCCCAATGCCGCCCTGTTTGCCGCCGCGCTTACAGGAATATTCTTCCTTGCGGCCTGGGCCTATCTGCAGGCCCTGCATTTGCTGCTGCGGCCCCATATCGCGCGTCTCAATACACCCGGCACCGAACGGTAACTTGAAGGAAAATCAGATGGCTCTTCACAAGGTTGTTTCCAGCCAGGAATGGCTCGAGGCGCGCAAGAAACTTCTGGTCAAGGAAAAGCAATTCACCCGCCTGCAAGATGAGATCAGCCAGGCGCGGCGGGATTTGCCGTGGGAGCGGGTGGAGAAGGACTATGTATTTGAAGGTGCGCGAGGCCGGCAGAGCCTGTCGGACCTGTTTGACGGCAAAAGCCAGCTTGTCATTTATCATTTCATGTTTCATCCCGACGCCGAGATGGGTTGCCCGCATTGCTCGTTGCGGGCCGACGGTTTCAACGGCATTGGGGTTCATCTGGCGCAGCGCGATACGGCATTGATCGCGGTATCCCGGGCGCCCTACCCAAAGCTGGCTGCCTACCGGCAGCGCATGGGCTGGACCTTTCCGTGGGTTTCCTCCCACGGCAGCGACTTCAACTATGACTATTACGTATCGTTCACGCCGGAACAGATGGCGCAAAAGACCGCCTTCTTCAACTACGAGATACAGGATTCATCTGCTTCAGAACGCGAGGGGCATAGCGTTTTCACGAAAGATGGCGCCGATATCTTTCACACCTATTCCTGCTATGTCCGTGGGAATGAGCCGCTGAACATTCATTATCACTACCTCGACATGACGCCGAAGGGTCGCGACGAAGGCGGCAGAGGACCTTTTTGGGTCCGCCGCCATGATGAATATGGCGACGGCGCCAAAAAGTGATTTTCAGGACTCGCGGTTCCTGGCGTCGGACAGAATGCCCAACAGACCCGAGCCGAAGCTCATCGCCGAACTGGGCGTGGAGTCGTTCGAGCCGAACATGGCGCCGAACATGCTGTGCTTGGGCTGCCAGTTCATCACGCTTTGGAGCAGCATCTGGATCTGGGCGTCATGGGCGCCCGCGACCTTGATCATGGCGTCATGCGGCGAAGGCGCCGGCTCGCCTGCCTCGACCGCTTGCGGCGCGCGCAAGGTGCCCGTCGCGCCCGGCTGGCGCATCGCCCAGTCATAGACGTCGCGCACCGATTTGGGGCTGCCATCGGCATGCAGGAACACGCTCTTGTTGGCCGACGCCGCTTGCGGAAATTGCGCCGCCGCGCTGGCATTCGGATCACTGCCGGCCAGCTTGATCAATTTCAGCGCCGCATCCGGTCCCAGGAAATGGGCGGCATACAATTCCCCGCCGCAGACTTCGCGGCCCAGTCCCGCGCGCAAGGTGCCTTGGGTGGATTTGGCATATTCGCCCGCCATCAGGGCGCAGACTTCCGGATTCTTGCGCAGCGCCAGGATATTCTGCTTGGCATCACCATCGGCGCGGTAGCGGCCGTCCGCCTGCTTGGTGATGGCGTCGGCAAGATTGCCCAGCCCATGCTGGGCGCCATGCTCTTTCACCAGCCCCAGCCAGGTCTGGTCGATGAACTGGAACAGGCCGGTGGCCGACGAGGTGCCCGATTGGGCGTTGGGCTTGAGACTGGACTCGCGCATCGCAGTGCCCAGCAGGTAATGGAAATCCGATCCCGTCGCGGCGGCGGCTTTCTGCAGCGCGGCGACGACGCGATCCGCGCCCGGCGATAAGGAAGACTGTGCGGCTTCTGCCTGCATCAGTCTTTTCTGCCTTTGTTTGGTTAACTATTGCTTAAAGCGCGGCTGAGCGGCGCATCGGCAGGTACCGGCCAGGGAACAGGATCGCTATGGCCCCAGACCGGCCCCGGCCAGGCCGGATCGCCCTTGCGCCGCCCGATCACATGGACATGCAGTTGCGGCACTATATTGCCCAGATTGCCGACATTGAGTTTTTCCACCCCCGGCAAGGCGCGGATCAGGCCGGACAGTTTGACGATCTCGGCCATCAGCTTGGCCTGGTCCTCCGGCAACAGATCGCAAATCTCGATGGCGCCCGCACGGCGCGGCACCAGCAGGCCCCAGTGATAACGGGAGTCGTTATAGAGAAAGACGCGGGAGAGCGGCCAGTCGGCAAGCGGATGCGTGATCTTCTGGATCACGGGATCGACGGTGAACGCGCTCATGACGAAGCCTTCCTGGTAAATCTTTGGGGATCGAAATCGGGAATGACCGTGCCCTTGCCCAGAATGATATCGGCCATCTCGCGGGCGATGGCGGGGGCGAACAATATGCCGTTGCGATACTGGCCGCCCGCCACGAACACGCCGTCCTTGCCGCTCGGTCCCAGCAAGGGCAAGCCGTCCGGACTTTTGGGGCGCAAACCGGCCCAATGATCCACCAGCTGCCAGTCTTTCAAGGACGGCATCAGCTTCTGCGCCGCGGCGCGCAACTGATCGCGCCCGTCCGAAGTGGGCTGGGTGTCGAAACCTTCTTCCTGCACCGTCGCGCCCACCAGCAGCCGCCCGCCCTCGCCCAGATGCGGACGCGGCACGCAATAAACCCCCGCGCCCCACACCACCGGCACCGGCAATACTGCGCCGGGCGGCGGCGCCAGCATGATCAGCTCGCCCTTGACCGGCTGGATGGGAATGTCTTCCAGCAAGGCGCTCCAGGCGCCGGCCGCCACCACCACCGCATCGGCGTCATAACGATGATAGGGCGTGCGCACCGCCGGACCCGGCTCGATTGTCACCACCGCCTCATTGGCGTTGAGGGTCCCGCCTGCCTTGAGGAAGGCGATGGCCAGCGCCTCGCCCAAGGCGCGGTTGTCGATATGGGCTTCATGGGGGGACCACAAGCCGCCGAAGAGTCCGCCCGGTGATTCTCCCAACAGCGGCACCAGGGTCCGGGCCTGGTCCCGGTCCAGGATGCGAAGTTCGCCGCCCTCGCGCGCCCGCATCACCTCAAGCTCGGCAGCATCGGCGGCCAGCAGCAGCGCCCCCACCCGGCTGAGGAACACCGGACGGCCGCTGACGGCTTCCAGCTCGGCGGCAAAACCCGGCCACAAAGCATGGGCCCGTAGCGCCAGGTCGCGCTCGGCCTCGGCGGCGTCTTCCAGTTCGGCGGTGACCGCCAGCATGCCCGCCGCCGCCCAGCTGGCGCCGCCAGCGGGCTGGGCCCGTTCCAGGATGGTGACGGTGCAACCGGCCTGCAAAAGCCGCCAACCGATCCCCAGCCCGGCCACGCCCGCCCCGATGATGACAATGTTCACGGGGCGCCCTCCCCCGCTGAAACAAGTGTTGTCCAGACAATGGGATAGCGCGAGAGGCTAAAGTGCGATGGCAACGTCAGGGCCACTCGAATTCGTGCGATGACAAGAGAAACATGGGTAGGGCTCATGTGCTTCTATAGCGGTTGAACACTTGCCACGCACCTCTTCCTCCCCATGTAACGAAGCCGCCTCTCGCGCGTACTATAGGGGCAATTCGCAGATGAGGTTTTGAGATGGAAAAGGCACTTTTCGGCGCGGGCTGCTTCTGGGGCGTGGAAGATTTCTTCCGCCAGGTTCCGGGTGTCAGCGATGCGGTCTCAGGCTATGCCGGCGGCACCACCCAGAACCCCACCTATCGCCAGGTCTGTAGCGGCGACACCTATCATGCCGAGGTGGTCGAGGTGACGTTCGACCCCGCCAAGGTCACTTACCGGACCCTGGTCGAGCTGTTCTTCCGCCTGCACAACCCCACCCAGAAGAACCGCCAGGGGCCGGACCATGGCACCCAGTACCGCTCGGTGATCTTCACCCAGGACGCCGAGCAGGCGCAGGTCGCCCGGGAGGAGAAGGCCAAGGTCGAGGCGAGCGGCAAGTGGAAGCAGCCGATTGTCACCCAGATCGAATCCGCCCCCATCTTCTGGAAGGCCGAGGAAAGCCATCAACGCTATTTCCAGAAGCATGGCGGGTCATGCCATGTGAGCTATGCGGAATTGCAAGCGGAAGACGCGCGGTAACCTAACATCCACAATTTGTCATGGCCGGGCTTGACCCGGCCATCCATCTTTCAATCGGCACAATGGATGGCCGGCTCGGAGGCCGGCCATGACAAAGAGGGATTGTGATATCCTGCAGCTGATCGAGGAATGGGAAGCCGCGTGAAACGCCGCACCTTAAATATTGCGCTATGGGGGGTGGGGCTTGTTTTTATCGCCGGGGATTCCATGGTGCATAGCTATCTGCACGCTTCAGGGTCAAACCTAGGATCAGCCAATCATTTCTTTTATAGGGTCGCCGGCTCAATCCTTTTGGTTGCTCTACTTGTGCTGATTTCCCGGGTAGTGAAGTTGGATGATTGAATTACAGCCCTAGGACAAACCGCACCAGCGCCGCAGCTTACCTCCCGCTCGCGCCCCTGACCTCGAACGCCACCGAAACCGAACTGCCGCCCGCCAGATGCAGGGTCACCGGCACCTTGGTCCCGATCTTCATCTTGGGCGCATCGCACATCAGATGCAGGCCGCCGGGGGTAAAGCGCACCACGCCGCCCACCGGCACCTTGACCTGCTCCACCATCGCCATGCCGCTCAGCCCGCCCTTGTTGCTGGACTGATGCATCATCAGCATGCCGCAACCGTCCGACGATGCGCCGGTGATGGCGACGTCCCGGCCGGTATTGTTCTGGACGGTGAAATAGCCGCCCGCCGGCAGCTTGCCCGGCAGGGATCGGAACCAGGCGCCGCTCACATCCAGCGGCGCGGCATTCGCCGCCGCCGTCATCAACAATAACGCAACAACACTAAGCTTTTTCACGTTCGGCCTTCTCTTCGTTCAAACGCATCGTCACCAGCACCACGATCATGGCGGCAAAGCTGGTCAGGGTGCCCGGCAGCCAGATGATCAGCCCGCCATAATGCTGGTCGTTCAGGGCGGTCATGTCCAGCACCCGCCCGCAGATGGTGTAGACCGGATAAATATCGTGTTCGGTCAGGGACAGGATCGCGCCCAGCACCATCTGCGGCAACTCGATCACCAGGATCAGGGCGGCGCGCATCAAATGCGACAGCCGGGCGGGCGGCTTGGCACGGGAGTCCAAAATCAGCGACCAGAACATCACGCCATTGACCGCCATGGTCCAGTTCATCAGCTCGTAGAGGTTGGCGTCCAGCATGACGCGGGTGTGGATCTGCGGGATCAGCCAGAAATAGAGCAGCCCGACGAACAGGAAGGGTGCCATCACCGGATGCTGGAGGAAAGACAGTGCCACCCGCACCGGGCGCGCCACGACCAGAGGCTTGAGGAAATCCGGCATCCCGGCGAACAGCACCGGCCCGCTCATCCCCAGGGCGATCAGGAAAGCCCCGGCATGATGCAGCACAAAATGCGCCCAACGGTGCACAAAGAACATGTGCTGGGCGTAATAGTCGATGCGGGTCTGCAGCACGATCCAGAAACTGGCCACCCCCAGCACAAAACAGATCGAGCGCCACAGTGGCGGCGGGCGCGGCAACAGTTTCAGCCCGCGGAAAAACCACGCCAGGGTCAGGGCCGTCGCCAGATAGACCGGCCAGGAAAATTCCCAGGGCAGGAAGAAAGGCAGGTAAGCGGGATAAAGCGCGCAGGCCAGATAGAGCGCGGCGCCCACGGCCAATAACGCGGTATATCCCAACCAGTCTTTGCTGACCTGTGGCATCAGCGCTGCATCAGCGCTTCATCATCTGCGCGACATCGTCACGGCCATCGCGCATCAGGCCCTCACGCGCCCCGGCATGATCGGCGGCGTCGCGGTTCTGGCTGAGCTTCCATTTGCCTTCCAGTCTGGAAACCGTCAGCTCAAATCCCACAATCGCGCGCACCAAGCCATCGATATAATTCGCAGGCGCATCGGTGATCGTCCACGGCCGCTCCCTGCCCGCCTCGTTCGCATCGCTGAGCGCCCCGACATGGGCGCGCAGCCAGTCTGCGTCCTGTATCCAGTTGATCGCGCCGCGCGCATGCACCGTGATGTAATTCCAGGTCGGCACCGCCTTGCCGGTTTCGGCCTTGCTGGGATACCAGCTGGGCGAGACATAGGCATGCGGCCCCAGGAAGATCGCCAGCGCCTCACAAGCGTCCGCCTCCCACACCGGATTGGCGCGGGCGACATGGCCGCGCAACACGCCGTCGCTGAGCAGCATGGGCAGATGGTTTGCCTCCAGGCTGCCATCCCCATTATGCGTGACCAGGGTGGCAAAGCCGATCCGCCGCACCGCATCCTGCAGCACGTCGGGCCGGTCTTCGCGAAACATGTCCGGTATGTACATTGCGGCGCGATATTATGCGCCTCGCGCCTCTCAGCCCAGCGTGATAAGGACGCGGCCCATGCGCACCGCAACCCTGATTTTCGCAATGCTGGCCCTGCTGGGCTGCTCGAAACCCGGCCGGCACATGACCGACATTTCTGGCGCCATGCCCAGGCTGGATTTTCGCATGACGGCGGAAGGCAAGCCGGTCACGGCGCAGGACTATCGCGGCAAGGTGGTGGCGCTCTATTTCGGCTATACCCACTGCCCCGATGTCTGCCCCGCCACCATGGCGAACCTGGCCGACATGGCGGTCAAGGTGGCGAGCCCCGATGTGCGGATATTGTTCGTCACCGTGGACCCGGAGCGCGATACCGACGCGGTGATGGCAGACTATGCCAAGGCCTTCACGCCCCAGGCGGTGGGATTGCGCGGCACGCCCAATGCCCTGGCCAGTCTGGCCCGCACCTATCGCGTCGCCTATGACGTCAAAAAGGGGCCGCCCTATGAGGTGACCCACTCCAATGCGGTGTTCTTCTTTGATCGCGACGGCCGCGCCCGCCTGGTCACCACCGACACATCCGACGCGGCGGCGATGGCGGGAGACGTGAAGCGGTTGCTAAATTAGGCTCCCGTCATCATGACGATGATAAGCGTACATGGGCATCAAAGTACCTGACTGCCATGTCGCAAAAAAACAAATAACAGTACCGGCCCAAATGCGATGGGTGCGCTCAAAAGAAGCCAGAGGCCTCGTCGCCGAAAAGCAAACAGAGCAAATCCGAAAAGCGCCAGCCAGCAGCACCACAAAATAATCAGCGGCGAACCGCTTTTACCCGATTGGAAGGCATTCATAAATGCTATGATCGCAAGCACGAATGACGCAATCAAGGTCAGCAGAAAACCTTTTTGCATACTTTATGCCCTAAGAGAGCCAACCCATTGTGCTCTTAAATATGCAGCGCCGCGCCGTCGGCCGCCAGCACCGCTTCATGCATCATCTCGGAAAGCGTCGGATGCGGGAAGATGGTGTGGCTGAGTTCCTGGTCGGTAAGCTCGCCGGTTTTGGCAATCACATAACCTTGAATAAGCTCGGTGACTTCCGCGCCGATCATGTGCGCGCCCAACAGCTCGCCGGTCTCGGCATCGAACACCGTCTTGACCAGGCCGTCGGCCTCGCCCAGTGCGATGGCCTTGCCGTTGCCGATGAAGGGAAACTTGCCGACCTTGATCTTGCGGCCTGACTCTTTCGCTTTGGCTTCGGTCAGGCCGACCGACGCGACCTGCGGCCAGCAATAGGTGCAGCCCGGCACATTGGACGTGTTGAGCGGATGCACGCCTTTCACGCCGGCGATCTTCTCGGCCACGATGACGCCTTCATGCATCGCCTTGTGCGCCAGCCAGGGGGCGCCGACCAGATCGCCGATCGCCCACACGCCGTCCACGCCGGTCTCGCCGTATTTTCCAGCGACGACATGGGTGCGGTCGACCTTGATGCCCGCCGCTTCCAATCCAAGGTTTTCGACATTGCCGACAATGCCCATGGCCAGGATCACCCGGTCCACCGTGACCTGCTCGGTCTTGCCCGCCTTGTCCTTCAAGGTGCAGGTGACATTGTCCGCGCCGCGCTTGAGTTCGGTCACCGTGGTGCCGGTCTTCAGCTTCATGCCCTGTTTGGTGAAGGCCTTGGCTGCAAGTGCGGAAATTTCCTCGTCTTCCACCGGCAGCACCCGGTCCAGCACCTCCACCACCGTCACATCCGCGCCCAGCGTCTTGTAGAAACTGGCGAACTCGATGCCGATGGCGCCGGAACCGACGACCAGCAGCGACTTGGGAAAACTGTCGGGCACCATCGCCTCGCGATAAGTCCAGACCAGCTTGCCGTCGGGTTCCAGCCCCGGCAGGGTGCGCGCCCGCGCGCCAGTCGCCAGCACGATGTTCTTGGCGGTGTAGTCGGCGGCTTTGCCGTCCTTGGTCACCGACAGCTTACCTTTGCCTGTCAGCTTGGCCTCGCCCGGAATGACGGCGATCTTGTGCTTCTTCATCAGGAAGCCGACGCCGTCGGACAATTGCTTGGAGACGGCGCGGCTGCGCGCCACGATCTTGGCGATGTCGAACTTGAAATTGTCGGCGCTGAAGCCGAACTCCCCCAACCGGTGCATCAGGTGCCAGATTTCGCTGGAGCGCAGCAGCGCCTTGGTGGGGATGCAGCCCCAGTTCAGGCAGATGCCGCCCATGCGGTCGCGTTCGACCACCGCGGTCTTGAGGCCCAGCTGGGCGCAGCGGATGGCGCAGACATAGCCGCCCGGCCCGCCGCCCACCACGATCACATCATAAGAGTCAGCCATGGCGCGCCCCTTACAGCAGCATCGAGGCTGGTTCCTCGATGAACTGTTTCAGGGTCGCCAGGAACTTGGCGCCGGTGCCGCCATCCACCACCCGGTGATCCGCCGACATGGTGACGGTCATCACCGTGGCGATCTCGATCTTGCCGTTCACCACAATGGCGCGCTCCTCGCCCGCGCCCACCGCGATGATGCAGCTTTGCGGCGGGTTGATGATGGAG
>Ga0068871_100001661_pt1 | contig 14954 bp, 13 predicted proteins | sample KBSMisM72_FD_72750 | JGI IMG/M metagenome (GOLD analysis project Ga0068871, IMG submission 72750) | Miscanthus rhizosphere microbial communities from Kellogg Biological Station, Michigan, USA - KBS Miscanthus M7-2 | ecosystem: Host-associated > Plants > Roots > Rhizosphere > Soil ... | reverse complement strand
TTCAGCCCGCACAAGCGACTAGTTCCTGTACGGGCTCCGGTCTCAGAAAAAGTATACGAATCAACCGTCAATACCCTCTCCTATTTCCTTACGCGGTTACCTTGCGCCGCTCTCACGACGCTTGTATCAACCAGAGAATCGATTCTCTTCCGTGTCCCGCCCTCTTTCTCAATGTTTCCGGGGCGGCTAGCCCGTTTTTTAGACGGGCGCGGATTTCACCAAACAACAACGATCGGCCTGCGCAGGCTCGAACTACGGTTGGATTATGTGGGAACGGGCTGGGAGTTGCGCGGGAGCAGAGTGGGATGTGGTTGAATTTGGGCGGGATTGAGGTAAGAGAGGGATTGTGATGCGCACGAACGGAAGAAATTGGCCCGCAGATGGCGAACCGATGGACGCGGGATAAGAAAATCGGATCTCATCTTTGCGCTATCTGTGTACATCGGTTCCTCATCTGTGGGCCAATTCGGGAGAGGTTGACACGTGCGGTCAGCGGGTGGTCACGCTCAGTGATGCGGGGATGCCGGTGTGGTAGGACGGATAAGTCAGCGTGATGCCGAGGGCGCGACGGATCGCAGAGCCGTCGACGCGGCGGTTGGATGTGGTGCGCACCTTGGTTCCTGGCAACGGTTGAGGAACGGATGGCAGGTGCAGGAGGCGGGCGCAGAATTCGGCGATCTCGCGCGTCGTGCACGGTTCTTCGTCGGCGACGGGGTAGGCGCCTTCGAGTTCCGAAAGCAGGGCGGCTTCGGCGTGGGCGGCGAGATCGTCAACGTGAATGCGGCTGACGTAGTTGTCGCCGGAGTAATAGGCGCCGCGCGGAAGGGATTCCTGGACGCCGCGGCCGGGTCCGTAGATGGCGGCGGGGCGGAGGATAAGCGAGGACCAGGGTCCCGAGGCGACGCGCTGCTCGGCTTCGAGACGGGGGCGGGCGCGTTCGGATTGTAGATCGACGGGTGTGGTGGCGTCGACTTGGGTGGCGCTGCCGTAGACGGCAGTGGTGGAGAGGTAGACGACTCGCGCGGGGGCGGCGCCGAGGGCTTCGGGCAGATTGGTGGGCTCGGGGGTTGGGATGGAATGAAGAACCCGAACGCCGGGATGCAGGTGCGCGGCGAGATCGTCGAGCGTAATGACACGGGCTCCGAGTTGAGTGAGAGACGCAAGGTGCGCGGGCGTGCGCGTGGTTGCGGTGACGCGATGGCCGCGGGCGAGAAAACGGCGAGCAACGCGCTGGCCGGTGAAACCGCAGCCGAGGATCAGGATGTGATGCATGCTTCACTCGGCAGTATACTCGGGCCGTATACTCAGAGACATGCGGTGGGCGTGGATATTGATCGCTTTGCCGGCGCTGGCCGCATCCCCAACGTTTTATCGCGACGTTCTTCCCATCCTGCAAGATCGCTGCCAGGAGTGCCATCGGGCGGGGGAGATGGCTCCGATGCCGCTGGTCACGTATCGCGAGACGCGGCCGTGGGCGAAGGCGATTCGCGATGCGACGCGCGAGCGCAAGATGCCGCCGTGGTTTGCCGATCCGTGCTGTGGGAAGTTCGCGAATGACCGGTCGCTGACGGCGGCGGAGATCGATACTTTGGGCGCGTGGGCGTCGACGGGCGCGGCGGAGGGCGATGCGAAAGACGCTCCGAAGGCGCGCGTGTGGCCGGCGGGATGGAATTTGGGAACGCCGGATCAAGTAATCGAAATGCCGCGCGGGTTCGAGGTGCCGGCGAAGGGCGCGGTGGAGTATCAATATTTCGCGGCTCCAACGGGGTTCACGGAGGACCGCTGGGTGCAGGGCGTGGAAGTGCGGCCGGGGAATCGGGCGGTGGTGCATCACGTGGTGGTGTACATTCGCGAGCCGGGATCGACGTGGACGGGAGGCCCGACTAAATCCGACATTTTGACGGTGTACGCACCGGGGAGCGCGCCCGATGTGTGGCCGCAGGGGATGGCTAAGCGGGTGAAGGCGGGGTCCGATCTGGTGTTTGAGATTCACTACACACCGAACGGGAAGACGGCGACGGACCGCGAGCGGGTGGGGTTGGTGTTCGCGAAGTCGCCGCCGGAGAAGGCGGTGCTGACGCTGCAGATGGGGAACGACACGTTCGCGATTCCGCCGGGCGAGCGGGACTACCGCGTGCGGGTGGGCGGCACGCTGCCGAACGACGCACTGCTGTTGGGATTTTTTCCGCACATGCATTTGCGCGGGAAGGCGTTCGAATATACCCGCATCGGCGAGAACGGGCTGCCGGAGACGTTGCTGAAGGTGAGCCATTACGACTTTTACTGGCAGATGACTTACCGGCTGGCCACTCCGCTGGCGCTGAAGAAGGGGACGCGGCTGGAGTGGATGGCGTGGTTCGATAATTCGGCGAATAATCCGCGGAATCCGGATGCGTCGGCTGAGGTCAGGTATGGGCAGCAGAGCTGGGACGAGATGATGATCGGGTTCTTCGATGTGGCGGTACCGGCGGAGATGGGGAAGGCGGATTATTTTGTGAGGTAGGGGGCGGGCGGCTTGGAGCGTTTGCATGCCAATATTAGTTAGTGTGGCGATGTGAGGTGAAGCATGGCGATTGACTTGAAACCCGAACAGCAACGCGTGATCGACTTGGCGGTGGGGTCGGGCGCATATCAGAACCCGGACGAGGTGATTGATCAAGCCCTTGAGATCATCCGCGAGCAACTTGAGCTCGAAGACTGGATGCTCGAACAACGCGCTTCGGTGAGCGCGCACATCGAAGAGGGTTTTACCCAGGCGGAGCGCGGCGAATTGATCGACGGAGATGTCGCGATCGCGATGTTGCGAAAACGGCGGGCCGAGCGGCTGAAGCCGCAGGGATGAGTGTGGCCTTCCAAATCACGCCGCGGGCGGCGGAAGATCTGGATGCAATCTGGTGGTTTATCGCGGAAGAGAACCGGGATGCTGCCGACCGGGTGGAACTGGAAATCGTCGCGACGTGTGGCCGGTTGGCCAAACATCCTCGAATTGGCACCAAGCGGCAGGACATAACGGCGCTGCCGGTGCGTTTCTGGACCGTCACGAAATTCCCAATTACGTTATCGTGTACCGGCCGGATACCGCTCCGTTGCAGGTGGTCGCGGTGCTACATGGGAAACGCGATTTGAAGCAGGTTCTGGAATGGCGTGAGGTCTAAACGCCGTGGCGTATCGGCGTGGATGGAATCGATGTATAGTAATTTCGAATCGGGAGGAGTAACACGCTGATGAATCGTCGACGATTTGTAACTGTTTCGGGAGCGGCTGCGGCTGCGAGTCTGTCTTCGGGGCCGCTGGCTGCGGCCACGCCGGGGCGCGCGCTGATGAAGCTCGGGTGCCAGAGCGCGCCTACCAATGACACGCATTTGAAATACCTGGCGCGGTATGGGGTTCGCAATATTTGTGGATATCCCGAAATTGGCGGCGACAGGATTTACGCGACCGTCGATGAGCTGAAGCAGATGCGCGAGCTGGCGGAGAAGAATGGCATCACGGTGGATTGCACGGCTCCGCCATTTCTGGAGTCGAGCCATATCGACAAGGAAAAGCATCCGGCCATCATGCTCGCCGAGAGCCCGCAGCGCGACCGCGATATCGAGTCGCTGCAAACCATGATCAAGAATTGCGCGGCGGCGGGGATTCCGTCTATTAAATACAACATGAGCTTGCTGGGCGTGATCCGCACGGAGCGCACTCCGGGGCGGGGAGATGCGAGGTATAGCACGTGGCGCCTGAAGGAGGCGCACCCGCCGACTCCGCTCACGCGCGCCGGTAAGGTGAACGCGGATGCGGCTTGGGAACGGATCACTTATTTTCTGGATCGCGTGATTCCGGTGGCGCAGGAGTATAAGATCCGTATGGCGTGCCACCCGCATGACCCGGGTGTTCCTCCGGAAGGGTATCAGGGAGTGGTGCGGGTGCTGGGGACGGTGGATGGGTTAAAGCGGCTGGTCAGTATTAAAGAGAGCCCGTATCACGGTCTCAATTTCTGCCAGGGGACGGTTTCGGAGATGCTGCAAGACCCGGGCAAGGAAATTTTCGACGTAATCCGCTATTTCGGGTCGCGCGGGAAGATTTTTAATGTGCATTTTCGTAACATCCGCGGACATCGGGACGATTTTGTGGAAACGTATCCGGATGAGGGTGACGTGGATTTCGTCAAGGCCATTCAGGTGTATAAGGAAGTCAGTTATCCGTACATGCTGATGCCGGATCATGTGCCAGAGGCGGCGAATGATCCGCGTGGTTTGCAGTCCTTCGCCTACTGTTACGGGTACATTCGCGCGCTGATTCAGACGGTGCAGGCGAGTTAGAGGCTGGGCCGCAGGTTGACCTAGAACTTCGCGTCGGGCCAGTCGAAGTCGGGGAGGCTCGCGGGATACGGCGCGACTACTTCGATGGATGCTCCGACTAGCAGCGTCATGCCATCCAGGCCCATGATCAGGGGTCCACTGTAGCCCGCGGCGCGCGTGCGGTTGACGATGACCTGGTCGCCGGGTGAACCCGGCAAGTGCTTCTTCACTGCATGCGAATAGACGGCCATGCGCGGGGCTGCGGCGCGGAAAAGAGCCGCTGCTTGCGCGGGGCGCATGAGCTTTCCCAGGATAGGCGCGAGGACCGGGGTTTTCTCCATCTCGGGTGTGGCTGCGGCCACGTTGCTGGCGATCACGTCAACGCCTTTCGCGACGGCGGCGTGCGCGTACATGCGTCGCATGCCATCGATCATATTGGAAGTTCCGGGCGGTCCCCAAATTTCGAGTGGGATCTGGCGGCCGAGTAGGAACCAGGGAGTGAGCCAGAGCGTGGGCAGACCCTCGATGTGGTCGTTCTGAAGATGCGTGAGGTAAACGCGGGTCACATCCTGGGGACGCACGCGGGAGCGGTAGATTCCATCCAGTACACCGCGTCCGGCATCGAAGAGGAGAAGTGCGGTGGGGGTCTCGATTAGAGTGGCGGCGCCGGCGCGTGCGGGCGTGAGCTCAGGGCCTCCGGTGCCGATGAGGTGAAGCTTGATCTGGGCTTCGAGCGGACAGAGCAGGAACAGGCTCTGAGCGAACACGATGGCGGCGGCGCGGCGGCGGATCATCTCATCAGTTTTCGCGCAGGCCGGCGGCGGGGCTAATGCCGGGCTTCGGGTTCGAGGGCCTGGCGGCTCTGCAGCCATCGTGCGACGAGCCAGCAGAGGAGCGCCCAGACGGCTCCGGCGGTCCAGCCGGCCAGTACGTCTGTCGGCCAGTGCACTCCCAGGTACACGCGGGTGACACCGATCAGTACGGTGAGGAACACCGCCGTCAAAAGGAAGTAGGCCTTGAGGAGCTTGCGTTCGTGCGCGCGAGCGAGGATGGCTCCGAGGGTGAGATAGGTGAGGGCGGAGAGCATGGAATGTCCGCTGGGGAAGCTGTAGGAAGCAGCGTAGACTTCGTGGGGGACGATGTCGGGGCGCGGGCGGTCGAAGGAGTTTTTGAGAAGGTTGCTCACGAGCAGTCCGCTGCCGATGGAGCCGCAAACGAACAGCGCCATATGCTTTTTGCCGTCGAGCGCCAGGAACAGGCTTACAGCGACGGTGAGCAGGGTCAGGACGGACGGGCCGCCGAGCGCGGTGATGTCGCGGGCGGCATTCAGCAGGGCGGGTGGGCCGAGGGGCTGAAGATCGCCGGGGCGGCGCAGGGCGAGAAGCAGCGTGCTGTCAAGCTTGCGGGTGCCTCCTTCCATGACTTCGTCGGCGAGCGCGGCGAAAAGCCAGACGCCGGCGGCCAGGCTACCGATCGCCAGGAGAGTGGCCAGTTCATGGCGGCCCAGCCAGGCGAGGGCGCGCAGGAAAAAGTTTGGCTGCATTAAATCTATTGTGCGCAGGGATTGCCGATGAGAAGGGAGAGGACGCAGGTGATGAATAAATCGATATTGCTGGTGGATGACAGCGCCGCCAATCTGAAATTGACGCGGTTCCTGCTGATGGAAGATGGCTTCGAGGTGCGGACGGCGGAGAATGCCGAACAGGCAATCCTGGCGCTGGAAAGAAGCGTCCCGGACATGATCCTGATGGATATTCAGATGCCTGGAATGGACGGGCTGGCATTGACGCGGCATCTGCGGCGGGATTGGGACGGCTCGCTGCGCAATGTGCCGATTGTCGCGTTGACGGCTTCGGCCATCAAGGGCGACGAACAGATTGCGCGGGCGGCGGGGTGCGACGGATATATCACCAAGCCGATCGATACGCGAACGTTTGTGGGCCAAGTGCGGGACTACGCCGGTGCGCGGTCGGGCGGTTCTCAGTCCGGCTCAGAGGCTAGCTCGATGCTGTTCAAATAGACTTCAAGGTGTTGAATCCGGCTGTCGAGCTCGGGGCCTGCGTGTTTCGACGCGGCCCATTCGATCGCGCTGCCGATCTGAGTGAGACCTGGAAAGCCGTATGGTTTGCCGGTTCCTTTCAACTGATGGCCCAAGCGGCGCGCCGTTTCATATTCGCCTGCCGCGAGGGCCGCTTTGAGCCGGGCAAGATCGCTGCGGCAGGTCTGTAGATATTGAGAAACCAGTGCCTGCGGGAGTCTAGCGGGCGGCCGGGGTTGTGCAGGGGAAAGGCTCGCGCTTTCCCGCTGAGGCTGGGTGGAAAGAGGTGAGCGAGACGGCATAATTTCCGCTGCGTCCGGCGCTAGCGAGCTTCGGCGGGGGTCATCTTCTGAGTGACGTGCGGGGTGGCGTGTTGCGTGGCGTGCTGCGTAGTTGGGACGGCCGCCAGGGGCCGGGCTTCGGCGCGCTCCACTGGCCTGGCCGCCGGAACCAGATCCTCGATTTCGCGGCCCAAGCCGAGCAGCGCGACCGACACCAGGCTATCCGCATCCAGGGTCACCATTGGAGAATGGGCATGCTGGGCGGCGGCGCACGAATCCGGCGCTGGCGGGATCACGCCTAGAGTCGCAATACGAAGTTCGGAATCGATCTCCGCAAATGGCATGGGGGAGACCAGCGCCGCGCGGTTCACGATTACGGCGCCGATGGAGAGTCTCCCGGCTTTCCAGGAATCCACACAGTTGAGAATCAGCTTTGCGGACTGGACCGAGATTTGGTCGCGCTCGACCACCAGCGCGAGACAAGCGGAGTTTTCGAGCACCGCGCGATTGGTCTCGGAGAGCGATGCCGGGAGATCGACGATGACATAATCCGCGATTTCCGCCACCAGCGCGAGAATGCCGGTGGCGCCGGCGGGATCGAGCGAGCCCGAATTCGGTTGACTTCGCGAGCCAAATAATACCTGCAGTCCCGGCACATTCTTAACCGGCCACAGACAGGATTCCAATTCGCGGAGCGGGATTTCGCCGGGCCGCTCGGCCGCCGCGGTAAGAAGAGCGCCGATGTCGCGCATGGAGCGGTGGGGTTGGAAGTAGAGCGGCAGGGACCCCAATTCCGGATGCAATTCGGTTAGGATGACGCGGTGCCGGCTGGCCAGGGCGGCGGCCACATTCAAAGCCACGGTGGTTGTGCCTACTCCGCCCTTCGCACCCATGAAAGCGATGATTTTGCCGCCTTTTCCGGAGGGCGCTAAGGTCCGCTGGATAGTGGGAGAGAGCGCAGCTTTGCCGGCAGTCGAGCGCAGCACCTGGAGCAGATCCGCAGGGCAGGCTTCGCGCAGGAGATAAGCCGCCGCGCCCTCCGCGACTGCGGCCCGGGCGAGATCTTCGGCGGCGGAATGGCACAGAATCACAAGCGGTACGCCTTGCGCTTTCTCCTGCAATTCACGGAACGGAGCCAAGAAATTCTCCGTGCGGCCAGCGATTTCCGCCGGGCTCGCGAATTCGACCGGGTTCGCCCCGGCCGCGAGGTTCAGCAAGACCAGATCGATTCCACCGCCCCAGATGCGGGCGATAGCCGTGGGAACATCGGCGACGCGGCGCAACTTGAAGTGACTCGCCTGGTCGCCGAGCACGCGCCGGATCGCATCGAGGGCGATGGAATCTTGGTCGATCAAAAGAACGGTTAGGTCCTGGTCCATATTTGTCTCGATAGGGTTGGGTCTGGCTGGCATCTCAATTCGAAGACGACGCTGTGTCCGCGGCGGGTCTGCGGAATCGGGCGAAAGAAACCAGCGACGTCAGGGTGCTGGCTTTACGCTGCTCCGGTATCCCGGTCATCTTCCGCGCCAGTGCGGCGATGGCCTTTCGAATGTGGCTTTGCGCTCCGGGCAATCTTTTCTGAACGCACGCCTGATGGACTTCGGATTCGTCGCTGGGCACGGTGGCGTAGACCGGAATCCCAAACATGGTCTGCAGGTCTTCGCGGGAGACCTCGTGCTTCCCGCCTATATGGTTGACGACCAGCCGGATGCGGTCCGCGTCGACGGAAGCGTCCAGCAAGGTCTCGACCGCGCGCTTGGCGTTGTATAAGGCCGGGATGGTGGCGGCTGTCACCACAAACACTTCGCCGTCCGCTCCCAGCAAACTAACCGCTTTGTGGTTGAGGCGCCCCAGATCGATGACCGTCCAGGCGTAGAGGGGCCGCGCGAAATCCAGAACTTCCCGCAGCTGAGCGTTACTGATTTCTTCCTGGCCGGGGTTGGGTGAGCAAATTACCTCCAGCCCCTCGGGATTCTTGGCCACGATGGATTCCCAAACGGCGGCGTCCAGGCGCTGCAGATTGCCGATGGCGTCGCGTATGGAATACTGGCATTCGACGCCGGTAAGAAACGATACCAGGCCGCCGCTCGAATCCAGGTCCGCGATGAGAACTTTTTCGCCGGTCTGCTGGCGCAGCTCAGCGGCTAAAGTGCATGCGATAGTTGTGGTCCCGCTGCCTCCCTTGGCGCCAACGACGCTGATAACGCGGCTGAGAGTGGAAGAAGCCGGCGCCAGGGCTGCATGCGATTTGCGCCGGACCACGGCGCGGCGCACGGCCCGGGCGAGCGATTCGGCGTCGCAACTGCTCTTGACCAGATAGTCTTCCGCCCCTTCCTGAATCATCTGCAGCGCCAGCGACTCGCTGTCGGCGGAGCTGAGGATTACGATGGGCGTCTTGGCGGCACGATCCCGGGCCTGGATGAAGGTCTCCATGCCGCTGCAATCCGGCAGTCCCAGATCCAGCAGGATGACATCGACGCCACCGCGATCCAATCTGCTCATGCCATCGGCGAGCGAATCGGTCCAATTTAGAACAAAGCTGGTGCTTCCGGGGATATTGGCGAGCCAGTGCTGCACGAGTTGTGCGAATTGCGGACTGTCCTCAATCAGCAGAACGGTGAGCGTGTTTTCTTCCACTGCGTCTCCTTAGGATATCGGGGCTCATCGGGCCAAACAGGGCACTCCGACGATCTGTCCTTGCCGGGAGCCGGTTTCTTGCCGGCGCCTTCGTGTCTTTTTGCAGGCGACCGAACCAGCTACCTCTGCCTTTTCGGCGGGCGCGGCCGGAGTATGAGCCGCCGGCGCTGTTTTAGGAAGCGCCGGCGGCATGCGGCTCGGCTTCAGAATACTCCGCGGCCGGATTGGCGGCGGCCTGCTGCAGGCGTTTCAGATCGGTTTGAATCCACTCCGCCGAGCACGGCAAGTCCGCATAGAATCTGCTGCCCTTGCCGGACTGGCTGACCACGCCTACTTTGCCGCCTTGCGCTTCGACTAGCCGCTTGGTGAGGGCCAGTCCCAGGCCGGTGCCCTGGACTTCCCCCGACAGGCCCCCGCCCAGCTGATGGAAATCCTGAAACAGACGGCCGATGTCGTGGGCCGCAATGCCCATGCCGGTGTCTTCTACCTCCAGCCGAAACGTGGACCCTTCCGCAAAGTGCGCGTGCACCGTGACCCGGCCGCCGGAGGGGGTGAACTTGATCGCGTTGGAAACATAGTTGAGCAGGACCTGCTTCAATTTTCGGGGATCGAGGAAGACTTCAATCGCCGACATCTGCACGTCGGTGGTGAGCGTTATATTCCGCTCGGACGCCTGCAGCCTGAAGCCGGCGATGGTTTCCCGAATCAGGTCCGGCAGACACAGCCGCTCGGGATGGAACGCCATGCTGCCGGATTCGACGCGCGCGAGATCCAGCACATCGTTGATCAGGTTGAGCAGGTGCTTGCCATTGCCCAGAATGTCCTGCGTGAAGTCCAATTGTTGAGGATTGAGGGCTCCGACTTTGCCGTCGACCAGCAGTTCCGCGAACCCAATGACGGCGGTGAGAGGCGTGCGTAATTCGTGCGACATGTTGGCAAGAAAGATGCTCTTCATGCGGCTGGCGGCTTGCGCCCGGTGATATTGCTCTTCGAGCTGGATGTTCTGCCGGCGCAAGGCTTCGTCGGCCGCGATTTTCTGGCGGCGCAGCTCGCCTTCTGCGAGCGCGCGCTCGACCGCCGGTCCCAGCCGTAAAATGCGATCCTTCAGCAGATAGTCGGTAGCGCCCTTCTGCATGTACTCGACCACCTGGTCCTCGCCGAAGGTTCCGGTGAGCACGATGAAGGGGATCACCAGTCCGGACTGGTGCAAAATCTCCAGCGCGCGCAGGTTGTCGAAGGCCGCGAGCGAATTATTGGCCAGCACGATATCCGGCATTTCCCGCAGCCGCTCGGTGTAGTCCGATTCGGTCTCCACCCGCTTACAGAGGGCGTTAAATCCGAAGCGCGCCAGCTCGTTGGCAATCAAATCAAAATCGGCGAGGTTATCTTCCAGGATCAGCGCAAAAAGTTGAGTTGGCATTTCCAAACTTCCCTGCACTGCCTTATCGGCGCGCCGCGCGCAATTTTAGGCACGTCGGGATTTTCCGGGAGCAACTGCGATTCTCCCCGGTTTCATACTTTCCCATCCACAAACGATATGCTTCGGCATGGGTAGCGATCCGGTTCTGATCGTCGACGACAACCCGGTCAATCTAAAACTGATGCGGGCAGTGCTTGCGCCGGACGGCTATGACATCCGCACGGCAGGCGATGGGCCGGAGGTGGATAAAATTCTAGCCGAATTCCGGCCGCGGCTGATCCTGATGGATGTGCAATTGCCGGGCGCCGACGGTTTCGAGCTGGCGCGGCGCTTGAAATCCGACCCGGCCACGCGCGACATCATTGTGGTTGCGTGCACGGCTTACAGTATGCCGGGCGACGAAGAAAAAGCCCACGCTTCGGGCTGCAGCGGGTACATCACCAAGCCGGTCGACACGCGCACGCTCCCGGCCACCGTCAAATTGCACTTGGGCGCGCGCCAGGCGGCGCAACCGGCGTTCGAGCCGGGCGATTACCACGACCTGCTGGCGGAGATGCGGGCCAACTTTCTGGTGGAGGGCGAAGAAGAGAGCGGCCGCTTGCTGGGGCGGCTGGCGCCAGGACTGGATCTCGACCGGGCGCAGCGGACGGTGCATCACTGGACGGGAATTGCCGGCATGCTGGGTTTCGCGGAGATCGCGCGCAAGGCGCGGGGGATCGAAGACTATCTGGCGGATCCAGGCGAGCGGCGCCACAGCAGCCGGCAGGCCCGCGCGAAGATCGCCGCCGGGGAATGTGTCAGCCGGTTACGCGCGGAATTGCTGGCCATGCGGCAACTGTTTTCGCAAGCGGTATGCGGCAGGCGGGAGACTCCGGACTTGCCGCCGGTGGTGCGCGAGATGCTGGGCGACAAGACCTTTGCAGTGATTGGTTTTGAAGCGGCGGAAGCGGCGCGCATCACGCGGGCGCTGGAGCATGCCCGATCGCGCTGCCGTACGTTCCAGGATCTGCCCGACAACGACACCCTGCAGCCGTTCCACGCGGGAGTGGTGAATGTTTGCCAGGGCGAGGGAATTTTTTCGTGGGTCAATAGCGAGGTGGCGTCCGATAGCCCGAAACCGATCCTTTTTGTGGGCTCGGCCGAGACCTTACTGCGGCGTGAAGCCGGGATTCCCGAACCCAACTGGGATTTCCTGCTGGGGCCGTGGGATGCGGATGAGCTGATCTTCAGAGCCTTCAAGCTTTTTACATCCCAGGAGGACCGCAGCCGCGACGCGCGACGCGGGCGATGGAACGGCAAGAATTGACAGTTCCTTATGTTTTCCACCCTTGACAAGAGCAATAAGAACGCACAGCAGGCTTCCTGGGAGCACCGCCTTCTCAAGGCTTCGGGACGGCCCAAGAGCACGCCGACGCCGGAGTATCAGGAGCTGAAGTTCACGCTCCACCGCAAACTGGTGGACAAGATTAACCTGGATGCGCTGGCGAGCATCGACAACCAAAAGATGCGCAGCGAAGTGCGCCAGGCGCTTTTGGCTTTGATCGACGGCGAGCCCACGTTGCTCAGCTCCACTGAAAAACAGCAGATCTGCGACGAAGTCCTGGACGAGGTATTCGGACTGGGGCCGCTGGAGCCGCTGTTGAAGGACCCCACCATTTCCGACATTCTGGTGAATACGTCCAAGCACGTGTACGTGGAGCGGCGGGGACTGCTGGAACTGACCAATGTGGCCTTCCGCGACGATCAGCATCTGCTGCGCATCATCGATAAAATCGTCAGCCAGGTGGGACGGCGCATCGACGAATCGACGCCGATGGTGGATGCCCGTTTGAGCGACGGCTCGCGTGTGAATGCGATCATACCGCCGCTGGCGGTAGACGGTCCGATTCTCTCCATTCGCCGGTTTTCGACCGACAAGCTGATGCCGCATGACCTGGTGGAGCGCAAGGCGCTGACGCAGGGCATGATCGAATTGCTGGAAGCGGCGGTGAAGTCGAAATTGAACATTATCATTTCCGGCGGTACGGGTTCCGGCAAAACCACGCTGCTGAATGCGCTTTCGGTGTTCATCAACGCCAAGGAACGGATCGTGACCATTGAAGACGCCGCCGAATTGCAGCTGAAGCAGCCGCACGTGGTGCGCCTGGAAACGCGCCCGGCGAACCTGGAAGGCGGCGGAGCAGTGCGGCAGCGCGAATTGTTGATCAACAGCCTCCGCATGCGCCCGGACCGGATTGTAGTGGGCGAGGTCCGCGGCGAGGAAGCGCTCGACATGCTGCAGGCGATGAACACGGGCCACGACGGCTCCTTGACAACGATTCACGCAAACTCCCCGCGCGACGGCATCTCACGGCTGGAGGTGATGGTGTCGATGGCCAATTCGAACATGCAGGTAAGCGCCATTCGCCAGCAGATTGCGAGCGCCGTGCACCTGCTGGTGCAGGCTTCGCGCTTCAGCGACGGATCGCGCCGCGTGACCGGGATCACGGAGGTGACCGGGATGGAGGGCAGCATCATCACCTTGCAGGATCTGTTTGTGTTCGAGAAGCGCGGTATCGATCCGGATGGCAGGGTGATCGGGCGTTTCGCGGCCACCGGCATCCGGCCCAAGTTCTATGAAAAACTAATAGCTGCCGGGATTCGTCTGCGGACGGAAATATTTGAAGAAGTGATTGAAGTCTGACTTAGAGCGCTAGAGACTTCACGGGCCAGACCGCTTCCACGCGATCGCCGCGGCACGCATATATGCGGTTGTAGAGGTTCACCGTGGGGTCGCAATGGGGCGGAATGAATTCGATTTTTTGGCCGAGCCGCGGCAAGTTTTGGGGATCGTCGACGTTCAGGTAGCCGAATTCGTCGCCGCCGAAGCGGTAGGTCAGGCCAGGCAGGTTCGCGGCCTCCGGTGGATAGGGGCGATCGGTGGAAAACGATTTGATCCCGGCGTCGGTGGTGACGAAGCTATCGTGATTGGCGCTCACGACTGTTCCTAGTACGGTGATGACCTGCGGGAAGTCCACGCCGGCTTTGCGGTACTCCAGGTCCATCAGCACGAACGATCCGGCTTGCATCTCGGTTATTTCGGGATTCGCGGTATCGATTTGCCAGGTTCCGGTGCTGCCTCCGGAAACAATGTTGGTTGCGATGCCTTTGCGGGTAAGCGCGTCGCGTACTTCGGCGGCATGAGCCCACGTTGCGCGGGACAGCTGCTCGCTTTCTTCACCCGCCAGGTGGGAGCCTTTCCCTGAATACCCTTGGAGGCCGCGCAGATTGAGGTTCGCGGAGCGAGAGATGGCCTCGGCGATTTCGAGCGCCTGCTCGGTGGACCGCGCGCCGGTGCGGTGGTCGCCGACGTCCAGGTCGATGAGCATGTCGAGCTGCCGCCCGGCGGCTTGCGCGGCTTGCTGATACCACTCGACCTGCTGGACGTGGTCGACCGCCACCATCGCGCCGGTCTGGATGACGCGGGCCATCTTCGCTGGATCGGCAACGGGCGAGGTGAGCAGGATACCGGTGATGCCTGCGCTCGCCATCAGCTCCGCTTCCGCGAGCGTGGCTACGCACACGCCGCAGGCGCCGGCGGCGAGCTGGCGTTTGGCAATCTCGACGCACTTGTGGGCCTTGGCGTGGGGACGGATGGCTTTACCGGAGCGCTTCACTTGTTCCATCATGCGCGCGAGGTTGGCCTCGAAGGCGTCCAGATCCAGCAGCAGGGCGGGGGTTAAGATTTCTGATTTGAGCATGATCGCAAGCTTCCATTACAGGCTGCGGAGGGCGGGAAAGTCAATTCCACCATGCGGTGAAGATTTCGTATGTTAATCTTTTGGTTCCATGAGCCTGGTGCAGTTAGAACCGCGAATCGACGCGCGTGCGCTCGAAGGCGAACTTCGGAAGCAGCTCGAAGGCGAGGTTCGTTTCGATGCGTTATCGCGCGCGCTCTATTCGACCGACGCGAGCGTGTATAAGATCCGGCCACTGGGAGTGGTGGTTCCGAAGACGCGCGAGGATATCGTTCGCGTGGTCGAGATCTGCGGACGCTACCGCTGCCCGATCACGATGCGGGGCGGAGGGACGTCGCAGGCGGGGCAGGCGATCGGCGAAGGCATTCAAGTCGACACCTCGAAATACTACAACCGCCTGCTGGAAGTGAACGCGGCGGAGCGCTGGGCGCGGGTCGAGCCGGGCATTGTCCTGGACGAGCTGAACGCGCAGATGGCTCCGCTGGGATTGCGCTTCGCGCCGGATATTTCTACCGCCAGCCGCGCGACTATCGGCGGCATGATGGCCAACAA
>Ga0068871_100001660_pt1 | contig 14957 bp, 14 predicted proteins | sample KBSMisM72_FD_72750 | JGI IMG/M metagenome (GOLD analysis project Ga0068871, IMG submission 72750) | Miscanthus rhizosphere microbial communities from Kellogg Biological Station, Michigan, USA - KBS Miscanthus M7-2 | ecosystem: Host-associated > Plants > Roots > Rhizosphere > Soil ... | reverse complement strand
TTCCGCGACATCCCGCTGAAGGGGCGCTCGCTGTTCCAGTTCCGCGTCGAGGCGACCAACGTCTTCAACATCGTGAACCTGAACAATCCGGGTCTGACCCTGAATGCGCCGGCCACGTTTGGCAAGATCCGCAGCGCGAAGAACATGCGCCAGATTCAGCTGGGCCTTCGTTTCTCATTCTAGGAGGGCCGGGTGGGACAGCCAGGGTGGTTGCTGCGTTGTTGCTCAACGGTAGTGCAGGCCTTCAGGCCTGCCGCCGTGATCGCCGTCGGCGTGCTGTGCTGGAGCGTGTCTGCCCGGGGCGTCGAGGACACACCGCTCGACACCCATGCGCTGACGAGCGGCATCGATCAGTTCCTCCTTCGCGAGGCGACCGCGCATTTCGCGGCGATCCCGACCCTCGATCCGCTGCCCGACCGTGTGCTGGGCGCCCGCACCGTCGGTGAGTTCTCGTGGGGGACCTTCATGCGCGCGCTGGCCGCCATTTCGCAGCACGCGGGGCAGACGACCCTGGCCGGCCGCGACGTGCCGCAATGGATCGGGCGCATGGGCCTGGTCGAAGCGCGCGCCGGCAGCAAGGCGTTCTCGCAGATGTACGCGGCGCTCGCCCTGCAGCATTTCGGTGAGGATCTCGATCGCAATCCGGTCTGGCAGCAGCTGAGCGCCGCCGAGCGCGACGAGTGGCGCTCCCTGCTCGACGTGAAGCGCTTCTACGATCCCGTCAACCGCCGCGTCATCGAGCTGGCCGAGAACTACCTCGGCGTGGCCGCGCGGGTGGGTGCGATTGGGTATCGGCTGGGCCTGACGAAAGACCGCGTGCCGCTCGACGCCCTCCTCGACCGCGCGGTCGAGCCGTTCAGCAACGGCCGTCTCTACTCCGACGATGCGCCGCCCAACGGCCGCTACGATCGGTACTCGAACGAATACGCGCGCTACGTCTGGGACGCCGCCACGCGGGCGAACCGGCCGGACATTCTGGCGATCCTGCGCCCGTCTCTGACCTCGCAGATGCGGCTCTGGTGGGATCTGGTCGACGGCGACGACGGCTACGGCTACCCGTGGGGACGCAGCCTCGGGGTCGTCAGTTACATGGACACGCTGGAGATCGTCGGGTTCCTCGCGCAGAACCCCGAGTTCCGCCCCGCGCCGCTGTCCGATCTCGTGGCGCAGTACGCGCGCGCATGGAACTATCTGCGCCACGACTATCGCGACGATCGTCACCTGCTGTCGCTGTTCGAGTTCGGCCGCGGCAACTTCTCGTACATCTCGCTCGACCGCGAGTGGCAGCAGACCACCGGGTTCCTCGGCAAAGTGGACGTCGCGAACGCCGCGCTCGCGCCGGTCGTCGAGCGCGAGAAGCTGACGACGTATCCCGCGCGGCCGGCGCTCGCCAGCGTGGCGCGGTTCCAGTTCTTCCGGCCGCAAGGCGAGCGCGTCGCCGGCGTGTGGGTCGTGCGGCAGGGACCGCTCCGGTTCGCGCTGCCCATCACCACCGGAACGCGGCCCGGCGTCGCCGACTATCTGCCGGCGCCGCACGGTCTGCCCGGCTTCGCCGTGCCGGTAGAGCAGAACGTCCCGGCGCTGGTGCCGTATCTCGAGCTCGCGGACGGCCGGACCATCGTCGCCACCGACGGCGCCGACGAGATTCAGCCGTCGGCTGACGGCCGTCAGCTTCGGGCGGCCTGGCGACGCTGGGCGCAGACCGGCACCAAATCCGGGCAGCTGGTCGATCCCGGCCTGACCAGCGAAGTTCGCTGGACGATCGCCGACGGCGCGCTGACCCGGCGCGAAACGCTGACCGCGCGCGCGCCGATCGCGATCCGGACGTGGCGCGTCGCCGTGCCGACGACCGCGTCGACCAGCAGCACGGTAGGAGACGTGACGACGTTGTCCGCCGCGAACGGCGATCTGCGAGTCTCGGTGACGACGCCATGGCCGACCGAGATCAGCGTCCGCGCCACCGGCAACGGCGTCCTCGGGCGCGGCGCCCGCGGCGCGGTTCCCCTGCACCTGATGTACGAAGCCCGCGACGTGCGCATCGCGCCGGGGCAGCCGCTGACGTGGCAGATGACACTAGTCCCGAGTCCCTAGGCCCCAGTCCTTAGTCCCGGAGGATGAGAATCGTGAGCTCGCTGAACCTCGATCGCTGCGTCGTTCGCAACACCGCCGCCCGCAAAGGCCGCTCTCAGTCGGTGACCCCGGCGACGACTGCCGCGCGCCACCTGCATTACGGGCGCATCATCCTGGATCGCACCGACCACCTGTCGTTCGACACCGGCGAGCGCGAGACCGGTCTCGTCTGCTTGAAAGGGCAGGCGACGGTGAAGACGGAAGGCGCGTCGTACTCACTCGTGCCTTTCGACGCGCTCTACGTGCCGCGAGACGCGGCGATCGAGATCGCGAGCGGCGAGGCCGGCGTGGACCTGGCCGAGCTGTCGGCGGCGGTGACCGTCCGGCACCCGGTGCAGTTCGTCGCGTTTGCCGACGTGCAGAAGGACGCCGGGCTTCATTTTCAGGCCGGCGCCGATGCCTCGCGCCGCGAGCTCAACATCCTGATTGGCAAGAACGTCCAGGCCGGACGGATCATGGCCGGCGTCACGTTCAGCGCCCCGGGGAATTGGACGTCGTGGCCGCCGCACGAGCACGCCGCGATGCTCGAAGAAGCCTATCTCTACGTCGACATGCCGGAGCCGGCGTTCGGCATCCAGCTCGTCTACACCGACGCGCGCACCCCGGAACTGGCGGTCGTCGTCAGGGAGAACGATTGCGTTCTGATGCCTGAGGGTTATCATCCAAACGTGGCGGCGCCCGGCGGTCCGATCAATTTCCTCTGGATGATGGCGGCGCACCGCGAAGACGTGGATCGGCAGTTCGGCGTCGTCAACGTGCAGCCGGAGTTTGCCGCCGGCGGATCGGGGATCGAAAAAGGGCGGGCGCAGAAGTGATGGACGCGCCCATCGACGTCGCGCCGACGCGCCAATGGGCCGACGTGCCCGCGCGGCGGATCGGGGAGGGCATCGAGCGGCAGGTGATCGTCGGCGAGCGCCTGATGCTGTGCCGCCTCACGATCGGTCCCCACGTCGACACGCCGGTGCACTCGCATCCGCATGAGCAGATGACCATCGTGGAACGCGGCCGGGTGCGCTTTACCATCGACGGGCGCGAGCGCCTTGCCGTCGCGGGCGACGTCCTGCATTTCCCACCCAACGTCGTGCACGGCGCCACGATGCTCGACGAAGAGGTCGTGCTCATCGACATCTTCACGCCGATCCGCGAAGATTTCATGACGCCATGACCGCGAGCGACCGCGCCACACCCATCGACATGTTCAGGCTCGACGGACTGGTCGCCCTCGTGACCGGCGCCTCGGCCGGGCTCGGCGCGGCGATTGCCGTCGCGCTGGCGGAGGCCGGCGCCGACGTGGCGGCGCACGGCCACTCGCGATCGCCGGCCGGCACCTGTAAGCGGATCGAGGCGTCCGGCCGCCGTGCGCTCGCGGTCACCGGCGATCTGGGCGACCGCGCCGTCTCGGGCAAGCTTGCCGGCGATGTCATTTCGTCCTTGGGCCGGCTCGACATCCTCGTCAACAATGCGGGAATCGTCCGGCGGGCGCCGGCCGAACGCTACACGGACGAGGACTGGGATAAGGTGATCGAAGTCGATCTGACGAGCGCCTTCAGGCTGGCGCGCGCCGCTGGACGCCACATGCTCGAGACCGGGCGCGGTGGGCGCATCGTCAACGTCGCGTCGGTGCTGGCCTTCCAGGGCGGGATCACCGTGCCGGCGTACGCGGCGGCCAAGGGCGGCCTGGCCCAGTTGACCAAGGCGCTGGCCAACGAGTGGGCCGCCAAAGGGATCAATGTCAACGCGATCGCGCCCGGCTACATCGAAACCGACGTGACCATTGCGCTCCGCGCCGATCCCGTACGGAACCGACAGATCGTGGACCGCATCCCGGCAGGGCGCTGGGGCCAGCCGGACGACGTTGCCGGCGCGGTCGTGTTTCTCGCGTCGCGCGCCGCGAACTACGTGCACGGCCACGTGCTCGCGGTGGACGGCGGCTGGCTGGGACGGTGACCAAGATGCCCCTTGAGATTCCGACGAAGGACGGACGCCGCTGGGATCTCGTGGCCCTGGGCGAGGTGATGCTGCGCTTCGATCCGGGCGAGACCCGCGTCCACACCGCGCGCCAGTTTCGCGTCTGGGAGGGCGGCGGCGAATACAACGTCGCCCGCGGTCTGACGCGCTGCTTCGGCCTCGAGACGACGCTGGTGTCGGCGTTCGCCGACAATCCGGTCGGCCGCCTGCTTCAGGACCTGATCTATCAGGGCGGCGTCGACCAATCGCACGTGCGCTGGGTGCCGTATGACGGCGTCGGCCGCCAGGTCCGCAACGGGCTGAATTTCGTCGAGCGCGGCTTCGGGATCCGGGCCGCCGTCGGCTGCTCCGACCGCGGCCACACCGCGGTGTCGCAGTTGACCGCCGGCGACGTCGACTGGGCCGCCATCTTCGAGCGTGAGGGCGCCCGGTGGCTGCACACCGGCGGCATCTTCTGTGCGCTGTCGGAGACGACGCCGCAGGTCGCGCGCGATGCGATGGAAGCCGCCCGCCGCCGCGGTGCCGTCGTCTCGTTCGACCTCAACTACCGCGAGTCGCTCTGGCGCGCGTTCGGCGGCCACGCCGGCGCGATCGGCGTGAACCGCAGCCTGGTGCCGCTGGTCGACGTCCTGATCGGCAACGAGGAAGACTTCTCAGCGGCGCTCGGCTTCAAGGTCGGCGGCGTGTCGACCCAGTACGCCGAGCTCGATCTCGAGCAGTTCAAGGCGATGATCCGCCAGGTCGTCAGCGAATTCCCGAATCTCAAGCTGGTCGCGACCACCCTCAGGCACGCGAAGACGGCGACGGTGAACGACTGGTCGGCGATCTGCTGGGCCGACGGCGAGTTCTTCCACTCGGCGCCGCGGCCCAACCTCGAGATTCTCGACCGGATCGGCGGCGGCGATTCGTTCGCATCCGGGCTGATTTACGGGATGATGACCGGCCGCGGCCCGCAGTGGGCGGTGGAGTGTGGCGCCGCACACGGCGCGCTGGCGATGACGACGCCCGGAGACACCAGTATGGCGACACGCACGGAGGTCGAGCGGGCGATGCAGGGGGGGACGGCGAGGGTGTCGCGATGACACGCCAGTCGATCGCCGAGCGGATCGTCGAGATCGGCATCCTGCCCGTGGTGCGCGCCGCCTCGGGCGCCGAGGCGATTGCCGTCGGCGACGCGCTCGGCGAGGGCGGCATCCGCGCGCTCGAGATCACGATGACCGTTCCCGGCGCCGTACGAGTGATTGCCGAGGCGGTCGCACGCTACGGCGATCAGTTTCTGATTGGCGCCGGCACCGTCCTCGACGAGGAGCAGGCGCGCGCCTGCATCGACGCCGGCGCCCGCTTCGTCGTGTCGCCGATCGTGGACGTGGCGACGATCGCGGCCTGCCGCCGGGCCGACATCCCGATCCTGCCCGGTGCGCTGACGCCGACCGAAGTGGTGCAGGCGTGGCGCGCCGGCGCCGATTTCGTGAAGGTGTTTCCGTGCAGCGCGGTCGGCGGCGCGAGCTACCTCAAGGCGCTCAAGGCGCCGCTGCCGCACATTCTGCTCGTGCCCACCGGCGGCGTCACCCTCGAGACGATCGGCGCGTATTTCGCCGCGGGGGCCAGCGCCGTCGGCGTCGGCGGCGATCTGTGCGATCTCGAGGCGATCCGCCAGGGACGACGGGAGAAGCTGGTCGCCGCGGCGCGGGCGTACGCGTCCGCCGTCCAGGCGGCTCGCGCCACTTCGGTGTAACTGGTCAGACCACACGCGCCCTTTGGAAGGCGCGAGCGGCTTGACCCATGCGAGATCAGATGGTAAACATGCGCGTCCCGGACAGAGTGGTATGACATCTGCTGAGCTGATCGCGCGAAAGGCCAAACCAACCGAGCTGCTGGCGACTGAACAAGTGGTGGCCTATGTCCGCCGGTTGATCGAGGCCGGTGACCTGCGCTCAGGTCAGCGCCTGCCCGCTGAGCGTGAGCTCGCGCGGCGCATCGGCGTCAGCCGGCCGAGCGTGCGAGCCGCGCTCCAGTCGCTCGGCGCGCTCGGGGTCGTCGAGACCAGACACGGTGCCGGCACGTTCGTCGCGATGGGACCGCCGAGCCTCGGCAGCGAGCCGCTGCGGTTTCAGGCGGCGCTCCACGGCTTCACCGCCGACGAGATGTTCGAGTCGCGACGCGTGCTCGAGGTCGGCGTCGCCGGGATGGCTGCGGAACGGGCGTCGAGCGAGGACCTCGCCGCGATTGCAGACGCGGTCACCGAAGCGTTCGCCTCGCTCGACGATCCGAGCGCGTTCCTGGTACACGACATCACGTTTCATCGCGCCGTCGCCGCCGCGTCGGGCAATCCGATCCTGGCGTCGCTGGTCGAGATGGTGTCCGCGCTGTTCTACGAACAGCGCCGCCTCACCGCCGGCTCGGCGCACGAGCTCTCGCGTCCCGCCCAGGAGCACCGGAAAATCTATCAGGCGATCCGCGCGCGCGATCGGGAGCGCGCCGAAGCCGCCATGAACGAGCACCTGCGGCGCGCCCAGACCGCACAGGCGTCGGAAGCCGGAACGGGAAGGCCTCACTGATGGCGTTTGCATCGTTGGATCTGTCGGGCCGCACCGCGGTTGTCGTCGGCGGGACGACCGGCATCGGCCGCGCGCTGACCGTGGGGCTCGCGCAGGCGGGCGCCGACGTGGTGCCGACGTCGCGCCGGAAGGACGCGGTCGACGAAGCGGCCGCGCTGGTGGAGGCCGCCGGGCGCCGGACGCTGCGGGTGACGACTGACGTCGCCAACGAAGCCTCGATCGCCGCGCTGCTCGCGGCCGCGATCGAAGCGTTCGGCAAGGTGGACATCCTGGTCAACTGCGCAGGCAAGACGAAGCGCACGCCGACGCTCGACCTGTCCGACGAGGAATGGAACGACATCCTCGCGACCAACCTCACCGGCACGCTGCGCACGTGCCGGCTGTTCGGCCGTCACATGATCGAGCGGCGCTACGGCCGCATCGTCAACATCGCGTCGCTCACTTCGTTCGTCAGCATGATGGAAGTGGCGGCCTACTCGGCCAGCAAGGCGGCGGTCGCCTCGCTGACCAAGTCGCTCGCGGTCGAGTGGTCGCGGCACGGCGTGATGGTCAACGCGATCGCGCCCGGCGTGTTTCGCACCGCGCTCAACCAGAACCTCCTCGACACCACGCCGCGCGGCCAGGAGCTGCTGATGCGGACGCCGATGGGACGATTCGGCAAGGTGGAGGAGCTGGCGGGCGCGGCGGTGTTCCTGGCGTCGGACGCGGCCAGCTTCGTCACGGGCCACATGCTGGTGGTGGACGGCGGCTTTCTCGCGAGCGGAGTGAATTCATGACCGCCCTTCCGGCTCGCCCGCTCGATCCCGATCCCGTCGCCCAGGCCGCGGGGCCGATCGGCCGCGTGCGCTGGACGATCTGCGGCCTGCTGTTCGCCGCGTCGACGATCAACTACATCGATCGCCAGGTGCTCGGCCTGCTCGCGCCCGATCTTCAGCGGACGATCGGCTGGAACGAGCTGCAGTACGGCTACATCGTCAGCGCCTTCCAGGCGGCGTACGCGATCGGGTTCATCTTCGCCGGGCAGCTGATGGATCGCCTCGGGACGCGCCGCGGTTACGCGATTGCAGTGGGGCTGTGGAGCCTGGCGGCGATGTCGGCCGGGCTCGCGGTGAGCGCGCTGACCTTTGGCGTCGCACGATTCGCGCTCGGGCTCGGCGAGTCTGGCAATTTTCCTGCGGCGATCAAGACGACGGCGGAATGGTTTCCGAAACGCGAGCGGGCGTTCGCGACCGGCATCTTCAACTCAGGGACCAACATCGGCGCCGTAATCGCGCCGCTGACGGTGCCGTGGATCGCCCTGACGCTCGGCTGGCGCTGGGCGTTCGTGCTGACCGGCGCGATCGGGTTCATCTGGGTGGCGGTGTGGCTCACGATCTACGCGCCCGCGGCCAGTCATCCGAAGCTGTCGGAGCGGGAGCGCCAGCACATCCTGAGCGATCACGAGCCGCCTGAAACTCCCGTGGCCTGGCGGCCGCTGTTCGGCTACCGGCAGACATGGGCCGTCATGGTCGGCAAGTTCCTGACGGATCCGATCTGGTGGTTCTATCTGTTCTGGCTGCCCAAGTTCCTGCACGACAGCTACGGCCTGACGCTGTCCACGGTGGGGCTGCCGCTCGTCACGATCTACCTGGCCTCCGACATCGGCAGCATCTTCGGCGGCTGGCTGTCGTCGCGGCTGATCACGCACGGCTGGAGCGTGAACGCCGCGCGGAAGACCGCGATGTTCACGTGCGCGATGCTGGTGACGCCGATTGCACTCGTCTCGAAGGCGAGCACGCTCTGGGAGGCCGTTGCGCTGATCAGTCTGGCGGCGGCCGCGCACCAGGGATGGTCGTGCAACATGTTCACGCTGACGTCGGACATGTTTCCGCGCGGCGCGGTCGGGTCGGTCGTCGGCATCGCCGGGATGTCCGGCGCGATCGGCGGGATGCTGATCGCCACCGCGATCGGCCTTCTCCTTCAGCTGACGGGCAGCTATGTGTCCGTCTTTCTCATGGCGGCGACGAGCTATCTGTTCGCGCTGCTGTTCATCCACCTGCTCGCGCCGACCCTGGCGCCGGCGGATCTGGGCCCGGGCCCGCGCCGGCTCGCAGAGAGATAGAGGCTGACATGCTGAGCGACACTCTGTACCGCATCCCCCGACAGTCCGGGCTCTCGGTGATGCAGCGCCGTGGACCCGGTCAGTCGCGCGAGCTCACCAGCCGCCGGCTGCTGCTCGACCCCGGCCAATCCGCCGGCTTCGAGAGTCCGGATGAAGAGACGGTGATCGTGCTGCAGAACGGCGCCGGCCAATGGAGCGTGGGCGAGCGGCGATGGACCGTTTCGCGGAAGGACGTCTTCACGGAACGCGCGACCGCCCTCTACCTGCCGGCCGGAGCCGTGTTCCACGCGACCGCCACGACCCGGATGGAAGCGATCCTCATGTCCACGCCGGCGCCGCCGCGCGCCGGCGCGGAGCCCGCGCTGGTCGGGCCGGCTGACGTGCGCGTCAACGCCCGGGGCAAGGGGCACTACACGCGTGAAGTGCACGACCTGTTCGTGGACGATCCCCACGCCGCTCGCCTGATGGTGGGGGAGACGTTCAACCCGCCGGGCAACTGGAGCAGCTACCCGCCGCACAAGCACGACGGCGCCGACGGCGAGCCGAGACTCGAAGAGGTCTATCATTTCAGGATTTCGCCGGATCATGGCTTCGCCCACCAGTCGCTGTACACCACGGCCGGTGAATGCGTGACGCACCAGGTGAAGGACGGCGATGCGGTGCTGCTGCCGTACGGCTACCACCCGGTGTCGGCGCCGCCCGGCTATCGCGTGTACTACCTGTGGGCGCTGTCCGGCGATCAACGGCGGCTGGTTCCGTACGAAGACCCGCAGCACCGCTGGATTCACGAGCAGCCGGACGTCGAGCACGCGCGACTCTGATCGCGGAGGTGAGCATGAGACCGATTTCACGGCGTGCGTTCGTGGCGGGGGCGGGCGCGGCGGCGGCGCTCGCGGCATCGCGGCTCGAGGCGATGGACGCGCTGTTCGAAGCGCCGCTCTATCCGCCGATGGACCTCTCGTACTTCGATACGCCGATCGCGCCCGCCGCCGACATCCGGCTGGGATACGCGTCGATCACGTGGGGCGGCAAGGATCTCGACGCCATCGCCGACATCGCCTCCCTCGGCTATCCCGGCGTCCAGCTTCGCTCCAACATCGTCCCGCAGTTCGAGGCGCGCCCCGGCGCGCTCGCCGACGAACTGGCGAAGCGTCACCTGACCTTCGTCGCGCTCTCGAGCGGCGGGGTGTCGATCGATCCGGCGGCCGAGGCGCAGCAGGTGGCGCTGCACGCCGGCCATGCGAAGTTCCTGAAGGCATGCGGCGGCCTCTATCTGCAGTGCACCGACGATCGGCCGAAGCGCGCGCTGGAGCCGGCCGACTATCAGCGGCTCGGACGGGTGCTCACCGAGATCGGGAAGCGCACGGCGGATCTCGGCATCGCCCTCGGCTACCACAATCACATGGGCACGATCGGCGAGCGGCCCGATGCGGTCGACCGGATTCTGGACGCGGCGGATCCGAAATACGTGAAGCTCGAGCTCGACATCGCCCACTATCAGCAGGGCGGCGGCGATCCCGTGAAGGCGATCCGCAAGTACGCCGACCGGCTGCTGTTCCTGCACATCAAGGACGTGCAGGACATGCCGGGGGCATCCGGCGGGCCCGGCGGCTATCGCTTCGTCGAGCTCGGTCGAGGCAAGGTGGACGTCAAAGGTGTCTTCGCGGCGATGCGCGAGATCAAGTTCCGCGGCTGGGCGGTGGTCGAGCTCGACGCCGTCCCCGACTCGGAGCATCGCACGCCGAAAGAGTCGGCGTTGATCAACAGGAAGTATCTCGAGGACTGCGGCTTCAGCTTCAGCGCGCCGCAAGCCACGACGCGGGATGTGCGATGACTACCTTCAACGTATCGGTGCTCAGCGACGAAATCTCCCAGGACCTCGGCCGCGCGCTGGAGGTCGCCTCGAAGGAGTTCGGCCTCGGGTACGTCGACCTGCGCGAGGTGAACAAGAAGAACATCATGAGCTGGGACGCGAAGGAGGTGGCTGAAGCGCGCAGCCTCCTCGAGAAGTACCGCGTCCGGGTGGCGTGCATCGCGTCGCCGATCTTCAAGGTGGACTGGCCCGGGGCGCCGCGGTCGAAGTTCAGCCCCACCGGCGCGGAGTTCGGCGCGTCGTTCAAGTTCGAACAGCAGGACGAGCTGCTCGAGCGCTCGTTCGAGCTGGCGCGCGCCTTCAACACCGATCGCATCCGCATCTTCGACTTCTGGCGCCTCGACGACCAGGCGCCGTACCGGGAGGCGATCGACGCGAAGGTTCGCGAGGCCGCGGTCAAGGCGGGCAAACGCGGGCTCACGCTGGTGATCGAGAACGAGATGGCCTGCAACACGGCGACCGGCGCCGAGTCCGCACGGCTGCTGAACGCGATCAAGGAACCGGCGCTCGAGCTCAATTGGGATCCGGGCAACGCGTCGCATCGCGACGAGATCCCGTACCCGGACGGCTATGCGAAGCTGCCCAAGGGCCGCATCGGTCACGTCCATTGCAAGGACGCGTCGAAGAGCGCGGACGGCAAGACGTGGGAGTGGGCGGCGATGGGCCGCGGCGTGATCGACTGGGCGGGGCAGTTCCGCGCGCTGAAACAGGACGGCTACCATCGCGCCGTGACGCTGGAGACACACTGGAAAGGCGGCGGTACGCCGGAAGAGTCGAGCCGCCAGAGTTTTGCCGGCATGAAGCAGCTGCTGCAGAAGGCGGGGGCCTTGTAGTAGTGCGGACCTTCAGGTCCGCCGTGTCGGGCTGGGGACTGGGGACTGGGGACTGGGACACGGAGGATGGCGATGAGAGCGGCAATCGTAGCGACAGTGGTGGCCGCTATCGCCCTGCCAGTCGTGATGCTGGCCGGGCCGCCGAAGGAGTCGATGGTCACCGTCACGCCCAACGAAGCCGCGCGCCGCGTGGATGTGGCGATCGACGGCCGGCCGTTCACGTCGTACATCTGGCCCGAGCGCGTGAAGAAGCCGGTGCTCGATCCGATTCGCAGCGCCAGGGGCACGCTGGTCACGCGCGGGTGGCCGCTCAACCCGCGCGCGGGCGAGCGCGTCGATCATCCGCACCATGTCGGCCTCTGGTTCAACTACGAGAGCGTCAACGGCATCGACTTCTGGAACAACTCCGACGCGCTGAAGCCCGAGGATGCGCCGAAGATGGGGACGATCCTGCACCGGCGGATCGTGTCCGCCAGGTCGGGCGCCGATCGCGGCGAGCTGGTGACCGAGAGCGACTGGGTGCTGCCCGGCGGCAAGACGCTGATGCACGAGCGCACCCAGTTCATCTTTTCCGGAGACGCGACCACGCGGACGATCGACCGCGTGGCCACGCTGACGGCGCTCGACGAGCGCGTCGTCTTTGCCGACGCGAAGGACGGGATGCTCGGCATGCGCGTCGCGCGCCAGCTCGAGCAGCCGTCGAACGAGCCGCTCGTGTTCACCGACATCGCCGGCCGTGTCACCAACGTTCCGGCCATGGACAACACCGGCGTCAGCGGCGAATACACGAGCAGCGAAGGCAAGAAGGGCGACGCCGTGTGGGCGACGCGAGGGCGCTGGACGATGCTCACCGGCGCGATCGGAGATGAGGCGGTCACCGTCGCGATCGTCGATCACCCGAAGAACCCGGGGTTTCCCACCTACTGGCACGCCCGCGGCTACGGCCTGTTTGCGGCGAACCCGCTCGGCCAGAAGATTTTCAGCGAAGGGCGCGAGACGATGAACTTCACGCTGGAGCCGCGCGCCTCCGCGACCTTCCGCTATCGCGTCGTCGTGATCGAGGGGAAGGCGCCGGCCGATCGCCTCGATCGCGAGTTCAACGCCTTCGCCGCGGCGCGATGATCCATGTCGGCCTGATCGGCGCAGGCAACATCAGCGATACCCATGCCGCGGCCGCGGCCGCCATCGACGGCGTGCGCATCGCGGCGGTGTGCGGGCGTACGCGCGAAAAGGCCGACCGGCTGGCGGCGCGCGTCGGCGCCACGGCGTACGACGACCTGGCGCGCTTTCTCGAGCACCGGCCGATGGACATGGTCGTCGTCGGCAGCCCGTCCGGCCTCCACGCCGGGCAGGGGATCGCGGCAGCCGCGCGCGGTCTGCATGTGCTCATCGAAAAGCCGATCGACGTCACCACCGTGGCCGCCGATCGCCTGATCGCGGAAGCCGCGCGCGCCGGCGTCACGCTCGGCGTCATTTTCCAGGATCGGATGAAACCGGATGTCCGGCGGCTGAAGGCGCTGCTGGAGGCCGGACGGCTGGGCACGCCGATCCTGGCGTCGGCGAGCGTGAGGTGGCATCGGCCGCCGGAGTACTACAAGACGTCGGCGTGGCGCGGCACCCGGGCGCTGGACGGCGGCGGTGCGCTGATGAACCAGGGCGTGCACACCGTCGATCTGCTGCTGTGGCTGTTCGGCCCGGTGCGCCGGGTGTTCGGCAAGACCGCGACCCGCCTGCACCCGATCGAGGTCGAGGACACCGTCGTGGCGGTGCTCGAGTTCGCGAGCGGCGCAATCGGCACGCTGGAAGCGGCGACGTCGGCATACCCGGGATACCCGCGCCGCATCGAGCTCACAGGATCGGAAGGGACCGTGCGGCTCGACGGCGACCGGCTGGTCGCGATCGATCTGCGGGAGCCGGTCGAAGGCGAAGTCGCGACGGAGGCGAACCCGACGTCGATCGCGGCGAGCTCGCCGGTCGTCGCCGACGCGACGGCGCACCGCGCCGTCCTCGAGGATTTCATTTCAGCGATCGCGCGCGGGGTGCCGCCGGCCTGCGACGGCGCCCAGGGCCGGGCGAGCGTCGCGGTGATCGAAGCGATCTACCGCTCCTCGAGCACCAACCATCCGATCGATCTATAGAGCATTCATGGCTTGGGAGGCACGGGCGCCGGCTTTTCGTAGGTATCCCGCACCACGCCCAGCGGCCTTGGCCCGTCCATGGAAAGGCCCCTGGCGAGCATCAGGTGAGTGATCGCGTCGAGCGTCGGCCGCGAAGGCCTGAGCGGTCCCCCTCGGTAGCCCTCGGCAATGAACAGCGGCGTCCTTCCTAATTTGTCGGGCCGTTTCCAGATGTCGGCGTTGGCGCCGCGGTCCGCAAGCAACTGGACAATCGTCGGAAAGTTCCCGAATGCCGCGCCGTGCATCGCGCTGTCGCCGTCGCTGTTGACCAGGTCGATGTCCGCCCCCAGATCGAGCAGCAACCGCACCGCCTCGAGCGCTTCGGGCTCCGTGCCGGCCTCCTCGAGCGGCGAGCTGGTGCCGAGGCCGGCCGCGGCCATCAAGGGCGTGGTGTTGTCGAGATTGGGCAGGAAGGGGTCCGCGCCCAGCTCGATCAGCACACGCATCATCGCGGCGTCGGCCCGGTCGGCCGCCATGAGAAACGGCGTCGCCCCTCCTGTTCCCACGCGCGACGCCGTATTGGGCGGTCGCGGCGTGCCCCTGGGCAGGCGCGCATTGAGGTCGGCTTTGCGCTCCACGAGTGCGCGAACGAACTGAAGGCTCGTCACACGTCCCGACCCGATCGGCGACGGATCGCCGTCGTCGCTCGCGTCCGGCTTGCGCACCCAGGTCAACGTGTGCAGCGGGGTGAATCCGGTCCGGCGATCGTTCGGGTCGGCGCCCGCGTCGACCAGCGCGATCGCGAGCTCGTAGTGGCCGTTCTGCACGGCCATCAGCAGCGGGCTTGTCCCCTTGGGGACCGGCTTGTAGCTCGCGTTGTTGCTTTCCTTCTGCGGCCCCTCCGGCCCGTGCAGTGTCTCGTTCACATCGATGCCGGCCTCGAGCAGCGCACGCGTCGCGTCGATGTGGCCTTCGCGGACGGCGAAGAACAACGGCGTGAAGCCGGACACGAGCGCCGCGCGGATGTCGGCTCCGCTCGCGATGAGGGCTTTGACGATCGCGGTGTGCCCTTCGGCCGCGGCCCACATCAACGGGGTCTGTTCGTTCCGTTCCTTCGCGTTGGGGTTGGCGCCTTTCGCCAGCAGCGCACGAACGGTTTCGAGATTGCCGGTGCGCGCCGCCGTCATGAGGACGGTTTCCCCGCCGGGAAGGGACGCGTTCGCGTCGGCGCCGGCGCCCAGCAGAAGGGCGACGAGATCCGCGTTCCCGTTCGTACAGGCCAGAGACAGTGGAGGCACGCCGTAGCGATTCAGGGCGTTGACCCTGGCGCCCGCTCGCACCAGCAGGCCTGCCGTCTCCAGATCGTCGCGATACACC
>Ga0068871_100001654_pt1 | contig 14997 bp, 16 predicted proteins | sample KBSMisM72_FD_72750 | JGI IMG/M metagenome (GOLD analysis project Ga0068871, IMG submission 72750) | Miscanthus rhizosphere microbial communities from Kellogg Biological Station, Michigan, USA - KBS Miscanthus M7-2 | ecosystem: Host-associated > Plants > Roots > Rhizosphere > Soil ... | reverse complement strand
GGCGGGCGGGCTCGCCGCTCAGTCGGTCAACATACTGTTTCAAGTATGCCTCCCTCCCTCACGGCTCCGCGCGCCCGTCTCGCTTGGCGTCTCAGCGGTTTCGTCAAGAACCCTCGTGAATAATGCGGGTTAAGAATCGACACTGGTCAATTCCCGTCGGAAGAACGAGGAGCTGCCTGCGCCAGTTGTTTCGCCAGGTCGGCCAACGGGGGTCGGAAATAGTCGACGAAATCGGTGAACTCTTCTACCAGATCGTTAGTAAAAGAAGGCCCTGGCTGTAGGGCGGCAAACCTCTGCCCTTCTTTCTGACCCAGGGAGTCAGTGATCAGCACGACCGTCCTGGCTTTCCATTTTGCCACTCGTTCAGCTCCGGCGACGATATTGAGCGTTTCCATGGTGTCTTGGAAAATTGCGTCCAATTCCTTCAGCTGTTTCTGAAGCATGTCATGCGCCGCGTTCGATTGATTGATCATCAATAGACTCCTATTGCGATGGTTTATCTGGTTTGTTTCGCTGAAGTTTCGGTCAACCAAACAAACAAGACAAACCAAATAGACCAAAAAAACAAGAAAACCCCCTCACCGCCTCTTGGCTAACATGGCAGCCAACGTGATCGCCTCGACCAGACTGCCGGGGTCTGCGATGCCCTTCCCCACGATATCGAACGCCGTTCCGTGATCGACCGAGGTACGGATAATCGGCAGCCCCACCGTCAGGTTCACGCAGGTGCCGAAGGCGACAAGCTTTAGGGGAATTAACCCCTGATCGTGATACAGGGCCACCACACCGTCGTAATCACCCCTTGCCGCTTTGCCAAACAGGGTATCGGCCGGCAAGGGATCGCTGGCACGAATGCCCTGAGCCTGTGCCGCACGAGCCGCCGGGAGAATGACCCGCGCCTCTTCGTCTCCAAACAGTCCATGTTCTCCAGCATGAGGGTTCAACGCAGCCACACCGACTCTCGGCTTCTTAATTCCGAATAGGTCCCTCAACGCCAGATGGGCCAATCTGATCGCTTTTTCGATCTTGGCCTGGGTAAGGAGCGCCGGCAAGTCTTTGATCGCGACGTGAGTTGTCACAAACATGATTCGGAGCGGTCCGCCGACAATCATCATGCCGGATTCTTGTGCCTTGGTCAGGTCTGCGAGGAGTTCCGTATGGCCGGGGAAATGACAGCCGGCCATGTTGATCGCCTCTTTATTGATCGGCGCGGTGACGATGCCGTCGATGCAACCGAACTGCGCAAGCTCCACGGCTTTCTTGATGAACAGCACGGATGCCGCTCCAGTTTTAAGCGCCGCAACTCCACGCGGGAACCTCCCAAGGGGGTGATCGAGCGGGTCCAGCACGGCGAGATGAGTCCCCTGTGGAGGCACCGCCTCGTGGCCTTCCACACGAATCACGTTCGTCTTGAGTTTTAGATTGCTGACCGTCTGCTGCATAACCGGAAACGAGCCGATGACCAGCGGACGGCAGAGTCGTTGCACTTTTGCCACAGCCAACGCCTTCGCAATCACTTCGGGACCGATCCCGGCCGGATCTCCCATGGTGATTCCAAGGAGAGGTTTGTCTTTCGGTCCCGTCATGCTTTTCTTACCACTCATCATCCTTCACCAATCACTCGCCATGAAGGATGCTCAAAAACACCTTCCAGCAAGGCCGCAGCGAGCGCAGAGACGAAGCGTACCCAGCGCGGTACGTTGAGTCTCTAAGCGATGCGAGAACGAAGCTGGAGGGGTTTTTCAGCATCCGGTTAGAAAGCATACAGGTACACCACATACCCTATATAAAGGATGGCGCTCCCACTCAGCAACCAGGGCCGCCAGAGAGCGCCCCACATTGCCTGTGCCAATAAGAAGGTGGCCGCGGCCACCGCGAGTACCATGGTAATCAAGGCCGTCGGCGCCAGCATCCAGTCCGTGCCCAGGAGCCCGATCGAGACCGGGATTGTACCTTGAAAGACTATCGCGCCGGTGACATTCCCTACCGCCAAACGATCTTTCTTTCGATAGAGCCAGAGAAAACTGTTCGACATCTCGGGCAGCTCGGTCGCCAGCGGCGCGACGAGGAGGGCCAGGATTAATGGAGAAATCGACAAGGCTCCCGCAATCGCTTCTGCGGCGAGTATGAAGAGATGCGCTCCGAGCGCGAGCCCGACCAAGCCAAGCACTCCTTGAAGACCAATAAGTCCAAACGACGGGACTGCCGCCTTTCTGGCAAAAAGCAGCGGCTCAAGTCCATCTTCGGCCCCCTCCTCACCCGACTCACTGAACTTCAGCTTGACGTAATAGAGATAGAGGCACGTCAACCCGACGGCGGCTATGACGTGCATCGGTCGAGACGGGACAAACGCACAGGCCAGCGCGACACTGTAGGCCACCACGAAGAAGGAGAGATCGCCCTTCACGTCTTGATAGTTCAATCGGAAGACGGCAGTTCGTTTCCCAAGTCCGGCATAGACCACCAGCAAGATGGCCAGGATGGGGATCACCAGGGTGCTCAGCATGAAGGGAGCACCGAGAATCGCCCCCAACCCTACCTCCGCTTCGGCACGGCTGGTCCCAATGAAAATGGCAATGATGGGGATCGACGTTTCAGGAAGTGTGGTGCCGATGGCCGCCAACACACCGCCGATCGCGCCTTCGGACAGATTGAATCGCTTGCCCAACCACTCAATGGCGTTTGTGAATAACGTGCAGGCGCCCAACGTCACTGCGACGGATACGAGGAACAGAAGTGTATAGAGTAGGACCGTCATCCCCGGCCCGTCGGCCTAGCTACCCGTTGTTTGGCATAGGCAAGGGCCGCGTCTTCGAGTACCTCCTTCACAGGACGGCCCGTTCGTTCGGCTATCTGCTTGCAATCGAGATACTCCGGAGCAGCCTTGGCCGTCGTCTCGTTCACGTCGGCAATCTTCATCCGAACGACTCCTCCACGCACCTTCACCGAAATAAACCGCCGAGGGAGAATCCGTCGCGTCACTTCACGAATCCGAACTCCCAACGCCGTCGTTTCCTTAAACAAGACGTCGAGAATCCGATCCAGTTGCGCGGGGGCCGCAAGACAGGTCAGGACGATGCCGGGCCGTCCACGTTTCATGATGACCGGCGCCAGCGTCACATCGAGCGCCCCACGCGCGAACAACTGTTCCATGACATATTCATACGTCTGCGGGTTCACATCGTCGAGGTTGGTTTCAAACTGCAACACGGTATCCTGTTCGCGCGCTCCTCGGGATGATGGTCGCGCGAGAAATACACGCAAGGCATTCGGCCAGTCGTCGGGATCGGCATCGCCCGCGCCATAGCCGATGGCCGTCGGCATCATCACCGGCATGGGACCGAACTCCGATGTCAGCGTGCGCAGCAGCGCCATGCCGGTCGGCGTGGTGAGCTCACGGGGCGGGCCTGCACTGTATATCGGAATCCCTTTCGCCAGAATGGCGACCGCCGGACCAGGCACCGGCAGAAACCCGTGAGCCGATTGCAGCGTCCCCGTTCCAACATTGACGGGAGAGGCCGTCACACGCGTCACGCTCAACAGATCGCAGCCGATCAGCCCGCCGACGATATCGACAAATGAATCCAGGACCCCTACTTCATGGAAATGGACGTGCCCCTTGGCCACGCGATGGGCATGCCCTTCCGCTTCGGCCAATCGATCGAACACCAATCGACTTTGTTGCTTGATCTTGTCGGGGAGTCCACTCGCAGAAAGGATGGCATGGATCCGATGAAGCGAGAGCGGCTTGCGCAATCCTGACGTAATCACCACGTCAACTTTTGTGGCATGGATCGCCCCTCGATGCACCCGCCGCTTTCGTAGCGTGAACCCTGAAAGCCGGAGTCGCTTCAGCCCACTCACCAAGTCGGGAAACGGAGCTCCCACGTCCACGAGCGCGCCAAGGATCATGTCGCCGCTGATACCAGAATAACAATCGAAATGGAGATGCGCGCCCACGTGCGTCCTTTCTCTGTTCCATTCAAACCGCGCCCATCTTACCCAAGCCACGCGCGAACGGCAATTAGTTCAGAAGTCTAGCAGGCTGAAGGGTTCGGAGCTCTGAACCCCGACCTTCAGCCTTCATGTCACGCCTGTCGCACTTTTCCCGCCAGTCCCGCCCGTCTCACCCGTCTCGCCGGCTCTGAACATTGACAGCCTACCGACGCTGTGCTATCCCCACTGCACTCGCCCACCGACTGGGCGCTTTGTCGAAACAGTCTGGGAACGCGAGTATCCCCTATGACGATCTGCCGGTCCTTGATTACGCCCTGCTCGGAGTTTTTCGGATTGTGGAGTGGGCGGGTCGCCTGGCTGTTGCTCTGCGCCGTACTGCTATTCTGGATCCCACCTTCCGCCTCGGCAAAATCGAAACCCCACCGCGCCCCGCGCCCCGAACCAGAACTCAAGATTCTCGACCTGAACGTCTTTCCCAACCCTTATACAATCTCGTCCGGCTCATTGCAGTTTTCTGCCTTAGTCCAGTTGCCTAAGGAGCTGGACGGCGCAACACTGCTGGAAGTCTCCTCTTTCATCACGTCTCCGTCGAAAAATTCACTCCGTTTTCTGACTGTGCGCAAACCACTGGAGCCTCACGCCGCCTCAACCGATGGCGCCGCCCCTCCACGCATCTCTGTCCTCCTGACGTGGGACGGGTTGGACCAGAAGAAAATCCCGTCGGGAGCAGGGCTCTATAATTTTGAAGTGCGAGCCAAGTTACTGGCGAACGGCGAGAAGGGCCCCAGAACACAGATGCTTGCCTGGCCGAAACGCGGAACGGTAGAAGTGAAATAAGAAGCCGTGAGGGGTACGGGGTGAAACGTCAGGGGTATGAAGATTCGTCTTTACCCCTCACGCCTAACCGTTCACCCCTAACGTGTTAATCCGGTGCGCAAGACAGCCCGCCCCAAACCCATTGTCAATGTTCATTACACCGACCCCTGCTGCACAGGAATTCAGCATCGTCAACAACGCAGCGAGTCCGCCGAAACTCGCGCCGTAGCCCCGGCTCGTCGGCACGGCCACGACCGGACAGGGAACCAACCCACCGACCACGCTCGGTAAGACTCCATCCATTCCTGCCACCACCACGACCACCCGGGCTTGCATCAGCCGGCTCTGACGCTCCAACAACCGATGAATGCCGGCCACGCCCACATCATACAGCGTCTCAACGCGACTCCCCATCACCTCTGCTGTCACTTTCGCTTCTTCCGCGACTGGAATATCCGAGGTACCGGCCGTGATCACCAATATATGCCCTTGCAGCCGCTGCTTAGGGTCAGGGATCGATACAATACGCGCCTCGTCGTGATAGACCGCTCGACGGTCGAGCCGTTTGATGAGCGCGGCCACTTGGCGAGTCGCGCGCGTCGCCAACAACGGGCGATGATGTTTCAACAACGCCTTCGCGATGGCGCGGATCTGGGCCGACGTCTTCCCTTCGCAGAAAATGACCTCGGGGAACCCCTGCCGTAGCGACCGGTGGTGATCGACCGAAGCAAACCCGAGATTTTCATAGGGCAAGGTGCGGAGCTGCCCGATAGCCTTTGCCACGGACAGGGTACCCGTTTGCACCTTGGTCAGCAGTCGTTCAAGTGCCTCTGGATTCATGGCTGCCCTTTCTCAGGCTTTGCGTCTCGCTCCATCAGATCGGTCACCGCCTTGCGGCACGATTTGCCTTCGAACAATACCGCGTTGATCTCCTGTACGATCGGCATGTCGACGCGATAACGTCGCGCGAGCCCTAACGCCGCCTTCGCCGTCCGCACACCTTCGGCTACGGCCTGCATGCTTCCTAGGATCGTCTCCAGCCGCTCGCCCTTCCCCAATCTCACGCCGACCGTGTGATTCCGACTCAAGGCTCCGGTGCAAGTCAGCACCAAGTCGCCGACACCGGACAGCCCGTAGAACGTTCGTGGATCCGCGCCCATCACGACGCCCAACCGCACCATCTCGGCTAACCCTCTGGTGATCAACGCGGCCCGCGCGTTATGACCGAGATCCAATCCATCTACCACGCCGGCCGCGATCGCCATCACGTTCTTGAGCGCGCCGCCGAGTTGAACACCCAGCGCATCGCTGTCGGCGTACACGCGAAAGGCCGGTGTCATCAACGCGGCCTGAAATGTCTTGACCAGCTCCTCGTTGCTCCCCGCTAAACAGAGCACCGCCGGTTTTCCTGCGCTGACTTCTGCCGCGAAGCTCGGGCCTGACAACACCATCAGGTCCCGGTGCATGGCAGGAGGAAGTACGTCGGTCATGACCTGAGTCATCACATTCAGCGTATCTTCTTCAACTCCCTTTGTCGCGCTGATGAGCGGGATCGGAGCGGAAAGGGATCTGACTAGCTCCCGCAGTACAGAACGCGCAACGTGGGACGGCACCACGAAGAGCAGGCCCTCGCTCTGCTCGGTGAGGTCTACCAACGATCCGGTGGCGCCGAGCGATGAAGGGAGCGCCACACCGGGCAGAAAAACCGGATTTTCGTGTTTCCTGTTGATCGCATCCACGACCTCTCGTTCATAGGCCCAGAGCCGAACTTCGAGACCTTTCACCGCCAGATGTTTCGCCAGGGCAGTGCCCCAGGCGCCGGCTCCAACGACTCCTATACGATGGACGGATGACATAATTGAAAAGTGGTTTCGACGGAAGGGGTGACATCAACAAGGTTTGTAAGCCCCGCGGATTATAGGAACCGGTTCTTTCACCTGTCAATGAATGAGAGACGGTCTGTGAAATTTGTCAAGTCGAGCCAGGCTCCACCGCCCTGCCAAACAGGGCCGGGAGAATGGGGTGGCATATGCCTTGCTCCCTTTACGTAAGATTTCACAATTTCCTTCGTCCGAACGCATCGGACGACTAGTATGAAAAGGGCAATATGGCTTCGTTACAGGTGAAAGTGAGGGAGATGGCAATGAAAACCAGACGATTGACAGGGCGTTTGGTGATGACAAGTCTGCTGGCACTGCTGACCCCTATTGTTCTCTTCGCGCCTCAGGCGTATGCAGAAACCTACGTGGCAGGGCAGTTCGGCGTGACCCTCCCGCAGAGCCTGAACAACGGAACGGTCACACAAGATGGATTTGGTGGACTCGATATCTCAGACCAACCCTTAAAAAGCTCCGCGATGTTGGGTGCCAAGCTCGGTCACTACTTCGCAAGAGCCCGATGGATTGGCATAGAGACCGGTGTGTCCTACTCCACCCCGGATATCAAAGAAGGGTCGCTTACATTTTCAGGCCCCGGCGGGTCGGCAACTACACCAAGTTTGCCGGGCATTCACCAACGGATGATCATATGGGACGCGGATGTCATATTTCGCTATCCAAAATATAGGCTCCAGCCCTACATTGGAATCGGTCCATCTCTATACTTTGCAAACCTAAGTGGCCCGACCGCACCTCCAGGACAATCAGCCACCTCAATCGGCTTCAATGCTGAAGGAGGTGTACGATACTACCTCACGCGTAAATGGACTCTGTTCGGAGAAGGCAAATACAACTACGCCCTCATGAATTACTCCTCAAACCATAGCGATCCGACCGCTGACCCATTCGGATTTCGTGCGACCTACAGTGCATTCACCTTGAGCCTCGGCGTCAGCTATCACTTCTGATCGACAAACCACCCGCTCCCACTTACATCTAGCAAACCAGCGCGGTTCCGTGTAGCTTAGGAGCCTGTCCGACATTGCCTTCGTGACTAGGCGAAGGAGGTGCGGCCAGATACGAGGCCGCAGGCCCGGAAAAACCGGAGGTGTATTAGCTGGAATACATTGAGGCTTTTTTCGGGCCGAGAACGATGTAGATGGTCGCAGATCGTTCGCCACAGTAGAAGGGTCAATGTCGGGCAGGCTCCTGCGTACAGAACCGCTCATGAAAATCTGTCCATCATGTCGACAAGAACTCCCGGAAATTAGCCGCTACTGTTCGCAGTGCGGGCAACGCCTTCATGCAGACCCCGTTGAAGTCCCCCCGCCGCGACGCGTCGAACCACCGGCAGATCGGCTGAATGTCGAAGTTCTGTATGGCATGGTGGCGGCGCTGTCCCTCGCGCTCCTCTTTCCACCCTGGGAAACCCCGCCCTCAAAGGCTCCCGAATTTCTCGGCCTGCATTTCATCTTTAACCCACCGACGCCCGATGCCATCGTGAGCCGATTGTTGCTGACGATCGAGCTCGTCACCATCGCCATCGCCGGGCTGTACGGATCTTTTTTCTTCCGGCAAAAAAAACCCTGAATCGACACATCGCAAGTGTCATTCTTCATATTCCTATTAGGGCAATTTCCGTTGCAGTCAAGGAATTGGAACAGTCGGAAGGCTGCTCAAAATGGCCGTCCATCAAGGCCGCAGGCGAGAAGAAACCGGAGGCGTAGCCTCTCGGCTACCTTGAGGATTTTTTCGAGTCGAGAACGAAGTTGGAGGCCGTTTTCAGCAGCCGAGTGGCTAGTCGAGGGCCAGCGTGAGACATTTCGCCGAGCCGCCCGATTTCATGAATTCATCGAGCGGGACTGGATGAGGAATGTAGCCGCGCGAGATCAATAGAGATTCTGTTTCAGGACAGCCTGCGGGCAGCACAACGTGTTCCCCGACACAGACGGCATTGCAGGCAAACCTGAGCGCTTCAGCTTCCGGCGACACGAGACGTCTGGAAGGAGCGATCCGTTCGGCAAGAACCTCTTGTCCGTAGCGATCGAAGGCGGGAGGGAAATACAGGAGTTCACCCCCGCTCAAAGGACACAAGCAGGTATCGAGGTGATAGAATCGCTTGTCGACCAGTTCGAGCGGGATGATCTCTCGGTGGAACCAGTCGCTGAGCGTCGAGTACACACGGATATCCGATCGCTGTCGATAGCCACCGAACCAGGTGTCGGGAAATCTCAAGAGGTCTCCGGCTCCCTCGAAGAAGTTGCCTGGATCCAACGTGACGACTTCGTACCCCTGCCCACGAAACCAATTCTCAAAGTACGCCTCTTCCCTCTGCCGTTCGACATAGCGAAAACGACTCGGCACCGCTTTGCCTCCAACGACGATGCCGGCATTCGCCGTGAATACGAGATCGGGCAGTCCCGGCACTGGCTTCATTCGTTCTAGGGCCACGCCTACGTCTTGTTCGAGCACTTGCATGAGGTGATGCCACTGGCGGACGGCTTCATCTGAATTGACGGCGTTCGAACGGCGCATCCATGGATTAATTTCATATTCGATACTGAAATAGTCCGGTGGGCAGACGAGTAGGCGAGTCATGGCCTCCACCCCGGCAGGCTGTCGATTGGTTGCTCTGGTTTGTTTGGTTTGTCTCGTTCATTTGGTTGAACGAAACGAACCAGAGAAACCAGATGAACCAAACAAACCACAATCATAGACGGGCCCCAAGCTCGCGCGCCAGCTCGCGCAGAAACGACGCGGCGTCCATGACCAGCCCGACAGCCTGAAAACTTCCTCGATCTGCGAGTTTCGTCGGGACGGCCGGATTGACATCGACGCAGACGGATGGAATCGTGGCAGGCAACAAATTGCCCGTCGCCACCGCGTGCAGTGTCGAGGCGACGAGCAAGGCCAGTCCGATACCGGGGATTGCCGCACGCATAGCTGCCTGGGCTTCCAGCGAATCCGTGATGACGCCGGGCAACGGACCATCGTCGCGGATCGTGCCGGCCATGACGACGTGGACACCCCGCCTGACGCAGGCCGCCATAATTCCTGTCTTGACGACTCCCGACCTGACCGCGGCTTCGATGCTGCCGATGCCTCTGATCCGATTAATGGTTCGCAGATGGTGTTCATGCCCATGCGGCACGACGCGACCAGCCGCATGCCCATAGCCGAGGGACGTGCCATAGAGATCGACCTCCATATCATGGGCAGGCAGGGCGTTCCCGCAGAACAAGACATGGATGAATTCTTCATCGATGAGCCATGTAAGCGCCTCGCGTCCTCCTGCGTGAACAATCGCCGGGCCTCCCGCCAACAGTACCTTGCTCTCCGCTTTCCCCTCTCGGAACCTTGTTCGCAACTGCACGAGGCGCTTGGCGATGTCGCTGATGACACGCCCATGGGGACGCTCGGATGAGACCTGCGACTCCATGAAGCTGAACACATCGCGGTCACGAGGCCGTTGGAGCGGAATCACCCGCACGCCCTCACGGCCGATCACAATCTGATCTCCCCGTTTCACCTCTCCCATCGGAACAGTCCGAGCAGTCAAGCTCACGGGGTCCACGCGAATTCCCAGATCCATCTCGATCCCCTCCACCTCCACCCACTGGTCACGCACTCTCACCTGAGTAGGCAAATGGGTTGTCGCGTAAAATTCGTCTGGAAAGATGCCGTCCGACGGTGCCGCACTCAACCGGCAATCCCGTTCACTCTCGATCGACGCGCCGTGGGGTTGAATGGCATGGAGAATTTCGCTGAGTAGTTTCGCGGACGAAGCCCGCACGACGATTCTGGCGCGCGACGGCTCCTCGCGGGTTTTGCCGATCTGCATGTCCTGGAGATCGAACGTGCCGCCCATCATCAGAATTGTGTCCAGAACCTTCGCCAGGATCAACGAATCGATGATATGGCCTTGGAGCAGGACAGTTTCTTGATCATGCATCATGAATCAGATCCCCCACTCTTATATGGATAGGCTCCGCACAAATTCTACCACCCAGTTTCAACACCTGTAGATCAGAAGTTGCCTGTGCACTTAGACTTGCCTCCCCTCACGTGTGGTCACTCGCTTCCAGTTCTTCTCAGGAATGACTGAGGTAATCCTCCCGCAGGCTGCTCAAAATGCTCCGCTAGCGAGGCCGCAGGGGAGCAAACACCGGAAGCGTACCCTCTTGGGTACGTTGAGGATGTTTGCGACCCGAGAACGAAGCTAGCGGACATTTTCAGCAGCCTGCGAGTCGGTCTTCATGAGTTCGCGAAGAACACTGGTCGCATAAGCACCAGGAGGAAGTGAAAAGGAGAGCGTGAGGACCGTGCCCTCCAAGGCCCATTCCAAATCGGCAAGAGGGATTCGGAACGAGCGCCGTTCACCGCGAAACCCGCAAGCCTTCGCGGCTTCGGTGAGACTTTCCGGCGTGGCCCCGCTCTCAGCGACCACGGCCCGTTCGATCTCGCCCGGTTCTCCGCCGGCCCACGAGGCGCGCGATCCGAACAAGATGCCGGTGGGACTGATCTCGAACCGGTCGGCCCGTGGCTGTTCCTTTACGGCATCCTCGACCAGAAAGCAGGCGCCGTTTTCCATTTTCATAGCCCAGTCTCCAACCAGGATACGATCAAGTCGATCCAGGCGTCGGGCCAACATGTCATTAAAGAAATGTGATTGATAGGCGTTGAGGTACCACATGCGCTTGGACCGACTCAGCCTGTTTCGGCGGGCAGGGTCCAGCAATAGTTCGGCTCCGGTCTGGTAATTCTGTCCGCTCCGCCCTTGCCGTTGCGGGCCGAAATAGTTCGGCACGCCTCGCCGCACCAACACGTCCGTGACCAGAAGCACCGTCTCGCGGGCGTGCGTGGCGACATCTCGAATCACCAACCGAAAATGATTCCCTGCATGATGCCCTGGACGCAAGCGATTACGATGCCGGCCCAGCACCTCCACAGACAAGACCTGCTCGTCCAACTTCAGCCGATCCAGCCGTTCGGGCGTGACGCCGAGAAGCGAGACCATTTGCGTGGTCACGGCCCTGGCATCTTTGAGGCCAGCCACTCCGATCGCTTGCGCTTTCACCCCCAAGACCGAAGACAGTCGTAGGACGAGATCCGGGGTCGAGAGCAGACGTTTTCCGATCTTGACGTAGAGATGCTCGCCCTCTCCACAGGGAAGATAGAGCGGACGTTCCTCGACATGGAAGTCTTCCGGAAGAGTCCGCATCTCTCCGCCGATGCCGGGCAACGCTGCGGTCAAAAAAGGCATGGTCATGGCGCAATAGGCCTCTTCTTTATTTGTACGTGATCGCCCTTACCGTTCAGTCAATCTGGATAGGGATGAGACGACCCGCATGATATACTTTTCCCATGTTATTGCGCCCCATGATAGTCCATCGTCCTAACGCCCTCTTGTTAGCGGCAGGAGCGTTCTTCACCGTTCTGACGTCTGCGCTGTTCCCAGGGGACTCGTGGGGCATAGACAATACGATCTATCAACAGTTCACCCAGCACATCAGCCGGCAGATTCACAAAGACAAAAAGGCCTTTGCACAAGCGAACACCTGCGTCTCATGGTTTTATAAAGCGGAGAAGACGCCTCCCCCAACCGTGCAGGGAATCGGCTGGAACCCCACTCCTTCATCCCAAATCGAAGTGGATTGTCTGCGACACTATCCGAGCGGAATGGACGATGCGCGAGACGATCTTGCCAAGACACAGGCCTTGCTCTCGGTCAGTCTGACCTTCTACGAATTCGCCTTGGTTGCCGACCGGAATGATGATGCGATCTACAGTCCCATCGAACTTCAAGACTTGCTCCGCTCCCTCACCCTCTCGTACCATGACGGGGAGCCGGCCCCAAAGCAGGTCACAGCACTCATGGAGCGGTTCGACAGCTGGTACCGCAGCCGCAATATGGACGCCCTGATGCAAGGCATGAGCGATCTGTACGAGCGAGGCTATCGCGTGACCCCCTCCGATCGTGTCGAGCTGGATCGGGTGATGGGATGACACCACGCACAGGGCCTTGGCCCGATCGAGCCCGTTCCTTCATCGGATATTGTCTCAGCGAGCCGCTCTATCGGCTCTTTAGTCTCGTCCCCCACTGGGAATTTGGACTGTCCACACATGAGATTTCCCGACTCACCTATGCGCACGGGCTGTTGGCCGGCCGGCGAGCCGTGCATCTGAGCGATCTGCATCTCGACCGCTATCAGCCACGACACGATCTCATCGTTGCCGCCATCCGGGAACTCCACCCCGACTGGATCTTTATTACCGGCGACCTGCTCAACGTGCCGGAGGGACTGCCGCACGTGTTCCGATTTCTCGCCGGCCTGCGCGAGATTGCGCCGGTTTTCGTCACCTTGGGCAACCACGATCACTACAGCGGCGTGCCGATCGATCGGTATTGCGAACTCGCCGATCGCCACAAGATTACCCTCTTGATCAATCAGGCCACCTTCATTTCCACGGACTGTGGCGAGATCGCCATTGTCGGCGTCGACGATCCCTCGCTGCATCAGGCCGACCTGAGCTGTCTACCGCCAAGCGCAGAGAACCGCTTCACGCTCTTGCTGGCCCATGCGCCGAACATCCTCGATCAGCTCGAGGACCACCACGCCGTCGATCTGATCCTCTGCGGGCATAGCCACGGAGGCCAGTGGCGCATACCCGGCGTACCGACGTTCTGGCTTCCTCCCGGGTGCAACGGCCGGATCGAGGGGCATCATGGAGGACCTGGGCGCCGGCTCTATGTCAATCGTGGGCTCGGATGGTCGTTTCTTCCCCTGCGTTTGAATTGCACACCAGAAATCGCCTGCATTGAATGGGTCCACGAAAGGGAAGCGGACCCGTCATGACTGCTTGATCCGCTCCAGCGCCTCCTTCGATCGGCTCCTGACGGTTTGATCCCAATCCTTCTCCATGGCAATCGTCAATTTTTCCCTCGCCTCACTGGCGCGCAACCGGCCTAATCCCAGCGCCGCGCAAGAACGAACATAGGCGTGCTCATCCTCCAACGCTTTCAGCAGAAGAGGGATTACTGTTTTATCGTTCAGAACGCCAAGATGACTGGCCGCCATCCCGCGAATCCGGTGCTGTTTGTCGCCCACCGCAAACTGTAGCGTCGTCGAAAAAAGATCTCGCAGCGCGGGCGTCACGGATTCCAACCCTTCACCCCGGTACCCATTCATGTCAATCAGGGCAAAGGCGATCTCCAGCTTTTTCTCCTGTACCGTAGCCTGTTTGAACACAGCCAATAGCTTCGCGCGTTCACGCCGTTGCGCCCTGCGGCGGTTGAACGCCCGCAGCAACAAGAATAGCCCCGCCGCGATCACCAGCCCAACAAACGCCATGGGAATGGCTTGATCGATCACATACTCCTGGGTATTGAGCGACAGACGCTTCCACACCCAGACCCCGGTAATGACGAGCCCGACGAGAACTGCAATGGCAACCAGATTGGTCTTGCCCGATTCAGAACGAATGCTCATGGGGATAGCATCATAGCAGTACGGGGGGAAGAGCAGCCAGGAGGGGGCGTGGCAGCTTGGTCGTCCTCTTGCTCGTGGAACGCACACTTCCTAATTCTCTGTACCTCCCTCTAGGGGAGCGGCCGAGGCTGCCCTTTACTGCGCGCAACTTTCTCACCCGCCCACCCACTGGCACGCCGAGACGTGCCATTAGCCCGAGCGAACACATTCTTATCGTGCGCGTTCTACGAACAAGAAGGGCACCTGGCCGTTCCCCGCCTCCCCTCTTGAATCTTCGTTCTAGTGCGGACTATCCTCTCGGCATGGAGTTGCCGGATCTGAAGGATGATCCCTATCTGAAAGTGTTGCGACCGCTCGTCGAGGCCTATCTGGCCTTCTGGCGCATCGACATCCGCCATATCAAATCTCTGCGGCTGACGCCCTCACAGTTCGATGTCATCGCCACGCTGGGAGATACGGAGGGCATGACCTGCTCAGAACTCTCGGCCCATACGCTCGTCACCAAAGGCACCCTCACCGGCGTCCTCGATCGCCTCGTCTCCAAAGGTCTGATCCGGAGGGATGCCATGAAAAGAGATCGCCGTTGCACCAAGATCTCGTTAACCGCGAAAGGCGATGTGCTCTTTCGAAAGACCTTTGCGGCCCACTTGGCCTTTCTTCGTCCATTCTTTGAACGGGCCTTAAGCCCCGAAGAAGCGGACCAGACTCGCGCGCTGCTCCTGCGCCTGCGGGACAGCTTTCGTCAAGAGGTTGAGGCGATCTGACCCATGCGTGTAACCATCCTCGGCTCCGGCACAAACATACACCCCACGCGAGCAGCTTCGGGCTATCTCGTCCGCACCGACAATACGATCCTG
>Ga0068871_100001651_pt1 | contig 14999 bp, 11 predicted proteins | sample KBSMisM72_FD_72750 | JGI IMG/M metagenome (GOLD analysis project Ga0068871, IMG submission 72750) | Miscanthus rhizosphere microbial communities from Kellogg Biological Station, Michigan, USA - KBS Miscanthus M7-2 | ecosystem: Host-associated > Plants > Roots > Rhizosphere > Soil ... | reverse complement strand
CGACCTGATGCACGTCAATGACGTCAGCAACGATTGGGGCCAATTGAGTTGTGGTTGCCATCCGAATTGCGGAACCGGCATGGCGCTCATGATTGACAAGGAAACCAAGGAAGCGGTTCCAGTCACAGCATTCCTGAAGGGCGACCAGCTGGCCAAGGATATCGCCAAGGTCAACGACGCCGCTCGCGGCAAGTTCCTCACAGTCGTCGGCATGGCGCTCTGCCTGATGAAGAACTACGATCCGTTCCAGTCGCCGACGCACTTCAAGATGATGGACCTGCTGAAGAAGTTCGATAAGAACTTCAATGCTACCGGCAAGAACTACGGCAAGGTCGGCCCGGACCGCACCATTGACGACGTCATGAAGCGCCGTCAGGACCGCTGGAACTTCCTGTTCATCGCGGGGATGTGGTTCCAGGACCTGTTCAACTACGACTTCCGCCGCACCGAGCAGTGCATCATTCCTTACGCAACGCAGGAAGGCGAAATTTCCTTCTGCGCTTACAACACAGGCGTGGGCTGGCGCAACATTATCGAGAAGATGCACATGACCGCCACGCTCACCAAGTGGTACGAGGAGCACGGACGCCACGAAATCTTCGCGGGCGGCAAGAACGTGAAGATGGACTCGGTCGAGCACGCGCTGGTTCTGAAGGAAGAACTGGTTACCAATGAAGAGCAGCATGACCTGGACAAGCTGGGTATCGCCAAGAACTCGCGCGAAGAAAAGATGCGGGCCCGCGACGCCAAGCAGAAGGAAGATCCGGCCTACAACGCCCGTATGGCCTCGCTTTATCGTGAGGTCGTGTTGAAGGAAAAGCCAGTGGTGGCCGAGAACGGATTTATTCCGCTGGGCGCCTTGACGAATCCGGCGAACGGCAGCGGCATCGCTCCGGCCCCGACGAAATCGGAAGCCGAGCCGGTGCTGGGAGACTAGGAGCAGTTTCTGGTTTCCGGTTTCTAGTTTCTAGGGCCGCCCACATGGGCGGCCTTTTCTTGCTTCCGAGAGCCTTGAACCACGGAGGACACAGAGTTTTTTCGGTTCTTGAATTTCCTCTGTGTCCTCTGCGTCCTCTGTGGTTCAAGCCTTTTGTTCCCTGACCCCATCTGCTTGACTTCGTAGTAGTCCTCGGATTAGTCTCCGCCCAACTACTACGGGTTGTTCTGTCTTGCTTGGGTAGGCCCTTCCAAATTCAATTCGAAATCTACTTCGCGACCGGGGAGGTCAGCGTCCATGAACATGAAAAATGCAAAGAAGATTACGGGGCTGCTGCTGGGTTCGTATCTGCTGGTAGGGGGGCTGGGAATGGCTTTGGCGCAAGAACCGCCTCTGCCGCCCAAAGTGCTTTCAGTTGCTCGCGAATTTGTAAAGCCGGGCAGAGCTGGCGCGCTACATGAAAAAGGGGAAAGCGCTTTCGTCCAAGCTATGAAAAGCGCGAAATGGCCGACTCACTATCTGGCGGTCAGTGCGATCACCGGCAAGCCACGAGTGCTGTTTCTGACGGGTTACGATTCGTTCGAAGCCTGGGAGAAAGACGTGTTGGCGGAGCAAGCCAATCCGACTCTCTCCGCCGCCCTCGACAAAGCCGCAGTCGCGGATGGAGACCTGCTCAGCGACGTCGACGCCAGCGCGCTGGTCTATCACGACGAATACAGTCTGCGTGCTCATATCGACATTCCGCACATGCGGTATTTCGAAATATCTCTTTACCGCGTTCGCCCTGGCCACGAGGCAGACTGGGATGCAATCGTAAAAATGGTCAAGGCGGCCTACGAGAAAATTCCTGACGTACACTTTGCCACCTTTTTTGCACAGTACGGCCAGGAGGGTAGTACCTACGTCGTATTCACACCGATGAAGTCCGCGGCCGAGATCGACAAGGGATTCGATCAGGACAAGCAGTTTATGGCCAACATGGGTGAAGAGGGCGGAAAGAAGTTCAGCGAGTTGATCGCGGCCGCCATCGAGACCAGCCAGCACAACCTGTTCGTCTTCAGTCCGTCGATGAGCTATGTCTCGGATGAATGGATCAAGGCAGACCCGGACTTCTGGAAGCCCAAGGCCCACGCAGCGGCTCCCAAGAAGAAGATGGAAGAAAAGCCGGCGCAGTAAGCGGAGAATTCAACGGTACAGAAGGCCGCCAAATCCGGCGGCCTTTTGGTTTTAGCACGTTCATGGATGTGGGGTGGGCGCCCCCGGCCGCCGTTCTTGACATGGGCTCTTAACTGTTCAAGAATTTCGTTCGTAAGAGCGAAACCGCAACCAAGATTCCGAACCTGATTCAAAAGCGCCGGGGGGCGTCCGCCCCACACGGACTACCCGTCATACGACAACCCTTTGACAATTCGCATCCTAGACTCGCAGTAAAATTCGAAGTGCAATTAACACACTAAAAACGGAGAGAATTTATGGCTGATGTTCATGTAGCACTTTGGGTTCGCCTTGACGCGAAGCCCGGCAAAGAGAAGGAAGTTGCTGATTTCCTTCGAGGCGGTTTGGCGATTGTCCAGGAGGAGCCGGCCACCACGGCCTGGTTCGCGATCCAGATCGGTCCTTCAACTTTCGGCATCTTCGACGCGTTTCCCAATGAAGCGGGCCGTCAGGCACACCTTTCGGGACGTGTCGCCGCAGCCTTGATGGCCAAGGCGTCCGAGTTACTGGCGAAGCCTCCGGCGATCGAGAAAATCGATATTCTGGCGGCAAAGCTGCCGGAGTAGTATTTTCAATGACTAAGAGGCGTACAACCTTCGTTACCTGGAATCGAGAAATTCGATCGTCGCTGGTGAGCCGTAGTGAGAAATGGCGCATCTAAGAATCTATGGACAACAATGCGATATTCGACGAACGATACAGAGTTATCGCCATTGACGAGCAGAACCTCATTCTCCGTGGAATCCGCAGCGGAGATGTCCTGACGATAGTTAACGCGGACCCCGCGAATCCTCTCACTGCAGAGGACTACCCGCCGGGGAAACTGATCGCCCTGAACGACCCGTCCACTGATACCCAGAGCTGATTGTGGGTGTTGAGCGGACGGTTCTGCGTAGAACCAAGCTGGGTAACGAAACTGGGACAACAATAACCTGGGATAACAATAACAACGAGGGCCTGATAAAGGCCCTTTTTGCTTTTCTGCGACCGGGGTTCGTCCGGATCGCGTAGTGGTGTCCTTTCGCCTTTGAGTTTCTTTGCTCTTTTTGCGGCAAAAAGCTCCTAACCGCCAAGATCGCAAAGAAATCCGCAAAGCACGCCAAGAAACTCAAGATTGGGACACCGATCTCCCCCAGCAGCACACTGGAGTTCCCTGGTGTCTCGACTTACAATGGCGGGGATTTCGTTATGGCTGTACGGGGGTGATCATGTGTTTTCATCGAATCGCTCTGATTCTGGCTCTTTCCGCATTCAGCGGGCTGTCTTCAGCAGTTGTCGCGCAGGACGCAAGTGCTCCCAAGGCAGTCACCTATAACAAAGACGTGGCCCCGATTCTCTACAAGAATTGCGTGGTCTGTCATCGTCCCAACGACATTGCGCCCATGTCGCTGATGACCTATAAGGACACCCGCATGTGGGCGCGGCCGATTCGTGACGCAGTGGTAAATCGCAAGATGCCGCCCTGGCATGCCGATCCCAAGGTAGGAGATTTCATCAATGATCCGCGGCTGACCGACGCGGAAATCGCAACCATTGACTCCTGGGTACGAACTGGCGCACCGGAAGGCGACGCCAAGGACCTGCCGCCGGCCCCGGTCTTCGCGGAAGGCTGGCACATCAAGCCCGACGTCGTCTTGACCATCCCGGAGTTTCTCGTCTCCGGTTCGACGATGGACGACTACGAATACATCTACGTTCCCACCAACTTCACCGAAGATAAATGGATTCAGGCAGCCGAAGTGATGCCTGGGGACCGCCGGGTCGTGCATCATGCGACGGTGTCTGTAATCGCGGCCAGCGAAGTGGCAAAGAAAGAGGCAGAGAACGTTAAGTCAGATGCGGGCGAAGACAAATACCATTACCGTACTGGCCGAGTGCTTCACATCAGGAAGGATGCGCCGGTGATCAACGATGGCTGCTCGTCCCCTGATGGTGGCGGAGTTCCGGGCGAATCGGCTGGATACGTGAATATTGTGCCGGGAATTTACCTGCCGGGCCACCTCGCCGAGACGCGGCCTCCGGGCTACGCATTGAGAATTCCAGCCGGATCCTATCTACAGTTTCAGGTTCACTACAGCAACCATAGCGGCGAAAACGTAAAAGACCGCACCAGCATCGGTCTGGTATTTGCCCGCGAGCCGGTAAAATACGAGATTGGGCAATACGAAATCTGGAACAATCTTTTTTTAATCCCGCCGAATGCGGACAATCAGGAAGTCACTTCGTGCTTCACCCTGCCGAAAGACGTCACGGTCGTGGCTTATACCGCCCACATGCATTTCCGCGGGAAGGACATGAAGACGGAGGCCATCTATCCCGATGGCAGGCATGAAGTGATTCTGAACGTGCCTCACTATGACTTCCGCTGGCAGGAAACCTACTTCCTGAAAAAGCAGTTCCTGTTGCCAAAAGGGACGGAACTTGTGACGACCGCGCACTTTGATAATTCGCTGAACAATCCGCAGAATCCCGATCCTTCCAAGGCAATTCGCTGGGGCGAACCCAGCGACGAGGAGATGATGGGTTTCTGGCTGCAATTCGCCGATCCGAAACTGGTGGACGCAAAGCCCGCGGTGGCACAGAAGTGATGCACTCCCAACACTGTCATCCCGACTGGAGCGAAGCGAAGTGGAGGGACCTTGTGTTGAGAATCGCCGGTTCCGCTGAACCCACCCTGTCTTTCCCAAAAGGCGGGAAAGACGAGGGTGCGGCACCCACTATCTCTTCTGTTCTCCGGCGTCGGTAGGATCGTCCTCAAATGAAAATCACACGACGAAGTTTTCTGGTCACTGCTGGTGCAGCGGTCGCAGCTCCCATTTTTCTCGGGGCGACCGACAAGTCGAGCAACAGGCTCCCCATTCTGGGAGAGGGCGAGCATAAGTACGAAGCCATTCACGACTGGGGCGAACTTCCGCGCAATATTCGCTACGGCAACACTCATGGAGTCTGCGAAGACTCACAGGGTCACATTTATATCCACCACACAGTTAATGCCTCGAGCGAGAGTACGGACACTCTGGTTGTGTTCGATCAGAAGGGCAAGTTTGTTCGCTCGTGGGGTAAGCAGTTCAAAGGCGGTGCACACGGACTAGCCATTCGAAAAGAGGGAAGCGAAGAGTTTCTATATCTTTGCGACTACCAGCATGGCATCGTGACCAAGCGGACGTTGAAGGGCGAAGAAGTATTCACGCTTGGGTATCCGGAGGAATCGGATGTTTATAAGGAGAAGCATGACGGTTCGGCGATAGCTTACCGACCGACGAATGTCGCATTCGCCCCTAATGGCGATATTTATGTTGGCGATGGTTACGGATCAAGCTACATCAATCAATACAACCAGAAAGCGGAATTCATTCGCACCTTCGGCACACCAGGCAAAGGCGATGACCAGATCGATTGTCCGCACGGCCTGTGGGTAGACACACGCTCGGATAGGCCGGTGTTGGTGGTGACCGACCGCAGCAACAGCCGCCTGCAACGCTTTACGCTGGAGGGAAAGCATATTGATTCCATCGCGGGCACGTTGAAGATGCCGTGCTTTTTACATGAACGGAATGGCGATGTGGTGGTCCCGGACTTGTTGAGCAAAGTAATCATTCTCGATCGTCAAAACAAAGTAGTGGCCAGTCTCGGAGAGGGCGACTACTCGATGAAGGACTGGAGCACGGTTCGAAACCTGGCTCCTGGCGCGTTCGCGCCCGGACGTTTCGTTTGCCCTCATGGAGCCTGCTTCGATCATGAAGGCAACATTTTCGTTGTTGAGTGGGTGGAAAGCGGCAGAGTTACAAAGCTGAGGAAGGTCACATAGCCTACCCCAAATCTCCCAATCGATGATAAAAGACTTAGACATGCATAGGCCCTCCGGCTTTCCGGTCGCAATCCCGTGATCGTGGTGGTGATGGGTGTGACCGGCGCGGGAAAGACGACCATCGGTGTTCTACTGGCCCAACGGCTCGGTTGGGAATTTGTAGATGCCGACAGCTTCCATTCACCGGCGAACGTAGAAAAGATCAGGCAGGGAATCGCCTTGGATGACGCCGATCGGGCGCCATGGCTGCGAGCTATGCGTAAGGCCATGGAAGGCTGGGTTGCTGCCGGAAAGAGCGTGGTGCTGGCTTGCTCGGCGCTGAAGCAAAGTTACCGCGACGAGCTTTTTATCACGGGCCAGACGAGGTTTGTTTATCTGAAGGGAAGTTACGAACTGATCGCGCAGCGCCTGCGTCAGCGGCACGGCCATTTTGCATCCGAGACGATTCTGGCCAGCCAGTTCGCGGCGCTTGAAGAACCGGACGACGCGATCACGGTAGAAATCGATCGCACCGAAGAAGAGATTGTCGCAGACATCATTCGGCAGCTCGGCGTGACCCGATAGCGGTAGCTGAATAGCGTTCCCTCTATGCCTTCGCTCACTGGAATAGATCTCGGCGCCCAAGTCGTCGCCAAGCTGACCCGGCGATTGCTTCCTTTCCTTTTTCTCCTTTACATCGTTGCTTACCTCGATCGAATCAACGTGGGATTCGCCGCTCTCCAGATGAAGGGGCAGCTGGGATTCAGCGATGAAGTTTACGGTCTGGGTGCGGGAATCTTTTTCGCCGGATACTTCTTTTTCCAGGTGCCGAGCAATCTGGCGCTGTCCAGATTCGGCGCGCGCAGGTGGATTGCCGTGATCATGGTGGTCTGGGGCATCATCTCGGCATCAATGATTTTCGTGGCCACTCCGCGCAGCTTTTACGTGCTGCGTTTTTTGCTGGGAGCGGCTGAGGCCGGATTTTTCCCCGGAATGATTTTGTATTTGCGCTGCTGGTTTCCGACCGCGGCGCGAGCGCGTGCCATTGCGTTATTCATGACAGCTGCGCCTTTGGCGGGAGTAATAGGAGGGCCCGTTTCCGGGCTGCTGCTGGGAGTCCAGGGAGCCCATCTGGCGGGATGGCAATGGTTATTCCTGATCGAAGGGTTGCCGGCAGTCTTGCTGGGCGGTGTGGTGCTGATTTTTTTGACCGACCGGCCACAGATCGCAACCTGGCTATCGGATGAACAGCGTACGTGGCTGGTGGAGCAACTGGCGAGTGAAGAGGCGCCGCATCCGCGATCCAAGAGCAGCGTGTTTTCCGCGCTGGCGCAGGCCAGGGTATGGATGTTGGTAGTTGTATACCTGGGGGTGACAACATCGGCTTACGGAATTGGTCTGTGGCTGCCCAGCCTGTTACGCGGCGCATCAGGCACCAGCAACCTGGTGGTCGGCTTTCTCTCGGCGATTCCGTATCTGGCGACTATGGTCGCGATGGTGGTGGTCGCTAGTCACTCCGACCGCACGCGCGAGAGGAAGTGGCATCTGGCCGGGTCTGCGTTTGCCTGTTCGCTGGCACTTTGCTGCGCGGCTTATTCCAATTCAACAACCGCGGATGTGATCTTCCTGAGCGTGACTTTGATGGGTGCATTTTCCATGAACGGCCCATTTTGGGCCACCACCACGGAGATGCTGGGGGAAGGTTCGGCCGCCGCTGGAATTGCGCTCATCAATTCGCTGGGCAATCTCGGTGGTTTTCTCGGACCGTACACCATCGGACTGATTCGAACCTGGACGGGTAGTTTTCGCGGCGGCCTGCTTGCGGTTGGGGCGTTGCTGGCGGTGAGCGGCGTCCTGGCTCTTCTTTCGTACGGAAATGTGGCGGCCAAACCCCGCGCCTCTGCCCCGTAACCATGCGGGATATGCTGAGGACTACCGCCTTCGTCCTTTTGACACAATTGATTACAATAGGTTTCGGCCTTGCGGCCAGGAACGGCCCCTGAACATCGGGACAAAAAATTTGGAACAGCCCTCCCCCAATTCACGCTCCACCGCCCCGGTTTACTGGCGAGTGGAAGGCAGCCTTGCGGACCTGACCACGGTCCGTCCCGTTGCCTTTTTCACCTGGAATGCCCAGACTTTTTTGGAGCGCTGGGTGCGCCGTGGAATGGTGCTCGTAATGGCCGTGTTGCGGCCATTTCTTTATGCGGCCAATCGCACCTTCGCGACCCGGGTGGTGCATACCGTTCTGCGTGGAATCAGTCGCGACCGCCTCGACCTTCTGGGTGAAGAATACTTCAAGTACAAGTTGCAGCCTTACCTAAAAGCTGATGGTATGGAACTGCTTAAGTCGCGGATAGAATCGGGCGATGACATTGTGCTGGTAAGCCAGGGGCTTGAGCATGTGATGCGTCCTTTAGCGCAGCATCTGGGCGTGAAACGCCTGATTGCCAACCGGCTGGAATTCCGCGACGGGATTGCTACCGGACGACTGCTCAAGCCGGTTATCCGTCCACGGGGCCTTTTTGCCGGAATCAATGGCTCCGGACCCGATGGCAGGCGCGCCGCAGAGCGGCTGGTTCGCGATCTCGGCCTTCCGAGCGTTCAAGCGTTGCAGGGTGCTGTGGTACCGGCTGCGCGTCAGGTTCCGTCCGTGGATCGGCCGATTGTCTATTTCGATGGTACCCGCCATTCCGAGCCGCTCTCGGTTCGCAAGGCTTTTGCCGGGAAGCACGTCATGCTGATCGGCGTCACCGGCTTCATCGGCAAGGTTTGGCTGGTGAATACGCTGATGGAGTTGCCGGAAATCGGCCGGATTTATCTGCTCATCCGGCGGCAGAAATCCAACCCTGCAATGCTGCGATTCGAAAAGCTGGTCCAGGAGTCGCCCGTCTTCGATCCGCTCTACGAGCATTACGGCGCCGAGCTCGCCCGCTTCCTGAGCGAACGAGTGGAAGTGGTTGAAGGAGATGTTGGCCAGCCCGGCCTCGGCCTGGCGCCCGAAGTCTCGCAATCGTTGCAAAAGAATCTCGACCTCATCATCAACAGTTCAGGGTTGACGGATTTCAATCCCGATCTGCGGGATGCATTGGCCACCAATGTGGACGCGGCCATGTACGTCACGGAATTTGTGCGCCAGTCTGACCACGCCGGCCTGCTTCATCTTTCCACCTGCTATGTGGCTGGTGCACGCGATGGCCGGGTGGGCGAGGTGATGCGCCAAAACTACACTCCCGCGGGAGTCGCTGACTTCGATGCAGAGAAGGAATATTTCGCGCTCCACGCCTTTACTAGGGAAGCCGAGCAGCGAGCGGAGGGTCCGGCAGTGACCGAAGAGCTCCGCCAGCAGGCTCTCAGCAAAGAGCACGCTGCTAAAGATTTGAGCGGGCCGGCGCTGGAGAATCAGATTCGCAAGAACCGCTTTCGATGGCTGCGTGAGTATTTGACCGACTACGGAATGAAACGGGCGGCGGAGTTAGGCTGGCCCAATACGTACACGCTGACCAAGAGTCTGGCGGAGTCGCTAATCGCCAAACATGGCGCAGGCTTGCCGATCGCGATCGTGCGTCCGGCGATCGTGGAGACTTCGGTCAGTGAGCCGTTTGTGGGATGGAATGAAGGCATCAACACTTCGGCGGCGCTTTCGTATCTGCTGGGCACTTCCTTCCGCCAACTGCCGAGCAACGAGAAAAAGCGGCTGGATATTATCCCGGTGGATTCGGTGTGCCGCGGTATGACGCTGATTGGTGCGGCGATCATGGAGAGGCGGCACGACCCGCTTTATCAGCTGGCGACATCCGTGACCAATCCGTGCGACATGCGGCGTTCGATTGAACTCACCTCCCTGGCTCACCGCAAGCACTATCGCGCACAGGAAGGACTGGAATACTGGCTAAGGCTCCGTCTGGACGCCATTCCCGTCTCCAAAGAGCGTTACAACCGCATGTCAGCCCCGGCGCAGAAAGCGATCGTGAAATCCATTCAGCGGGTGATGTCTCCCCTGCCGCTGAAAAAGACGCCTCTGGTGCGAGCCGAACGCAGCCTGGAAAAGGTGGAGAAACTGATCAAGCTCTTCGAGCCGTTCATTCTGCACAATGAACAGGACTTCTCCGCCGATAACGTGGAGCGACTTTCATACGCGCTGGTGAAAGACGAGAAAGTTGCCTTCGGATACGACACGCGATCCATCGACTGGTGGGATTACTGGATCAATATTCATATTCCGGCGCTGCGCAAGTGGACTTACCCGTTGATTGAAGGCCGTGCATTGGAAGCACGCCCTTCGCGCAGTTTGCAGCCGGCAACGGTCCCGGAAAACGGAGAAGTGGTCAAAACCGGTACGAACGGAGCAACGTGGCGATATTCCTGACCGGTTCTACCGGATACATTGGCGCGCATGTCGCGGCCAACCTGCTGGAGCAACACGGCGCTTCGCTGAACGTACTGGTGCGCGCCCGTGATCCCCAGGAAGCCGCAGCCCGGCTGTGGCAGGCGCTGCAACTCCATCTGGAGTTTCCGCGCTTCTACGAATATTTCCAGACGCGCATGCGGGTCTTTTGCGGCGACCTGACATCGCCGCAATTCGGCCTTTCCGCGGACGATTATGACCGCCTGATCCACACCACCGATTCGGTTATTCACTGTGCGGCGTCGCTAAATCGCAAGTCGGAAAAAAGCTGCCTGAATGTGAACCTGCGGGGCACGCTCGAAGTGCTGCTGCTGGCGCAGAAGTCGAATTATTATCACGGGCTGCGCCGCTTCAGCCAGGTCAGCACGGTGGCGGTGGCAGGGAAGCGCCAGGACGAGGTAGTCACCGAAGACGCCTCCATCGATTGGAACCGCTCGGACTACGATCCGTACGCCCGCACCAAGAAATTTACCGAGCACATGATGCGGCAGCTTCTTCCGGAAGTGCCGATTACGATTTTCCGGCCCAGTATTGTGCTGGGCGACAGCCGCCATCCCGAGACCACGCAATTCGACATGGTGAAGGCCTTTGTATTTCTGGCAGGCTTGCCGGTTTTACCGTTCCGCGCGAAAGATAAAATCGACATCGTGAACGTGGATTTCGTTGCCGATGCGATTGCTACGCTTCATCAGAAAGAAAAGCCGCTACACGACACTTATCATCTTTCGTCCGGTGTGGATTCGCAGACTTTTCGCCAACTGACCAGCGCTCTGGCGGCGGCGCAAAACAAACGCGGCCCCATCTTCATGCCGTTTCTCGAGAAACCCTTCGATTCGACGGTTAATTTTCTGTCCAGACGTCAGGGATCGATAGCATACGGTGCTTCGCTGATGAAAGTGTTCATGCCCTACCTGGTGTGGAACACAGTATTCGACAACACCCGAGTCACACAGGAACTGGGGCGCAAGCCGGTGCCGTTTTCCCAATACAGCTATCCGCTGCTCAAGTTCAGTCGTGAGACCAACTTCATCTATCCCTACAAGGATTGGCCGACTACCAAGGCCGGAGGCTCCGCCGCATGATGGATCTGGTCCTCGAAGCCTGGGTCAGCAGCAGCATTGAAGCCGCCAAACTAGGTTGGATGATGGGTAAGGGCAAACCGTGGCAGCCCGGCGAAAAGCTGAAGCTGCTGTTTGCCGGATACAACGGTACCCGCAATATGGGCTCCGACGTGCGCGTTGCGGAGATGCTGCGTCAGACGCGTCACATTCTAGGCGCGGAACACACTGACTTCAGTGTGATGACGCAGAACTTCAAATTTACCGACGGCTACTTCGAAGGCACGCAGCAGGTGCATCTGCCGGATATTTTTCCTCCGTTTCTGTCGGACGAAGTTCCGAAGCATCACGGCGTGGTGGCATGCGAAGGATCGATGTTCAAGAGCAAGTTCGCGAATGCCCTGACCACAATGATGATCGGATCGCTGGGTATTGCGGCGGCCCAGAACAAGCTTTCCGTCGGCTACGGCGCAGAAGCCGGACACATGGATCCCATGGTCGCGAAGATGTGCGCGCGCTATTGCCAGAACTCATTCGTGATTACCCGCAATGAAGAGTCGCGGACCATTCTGCGTGAACTTGGAGTTCCCACTGAGTTAGGTACGGATACGGCGTGGACATTTGATCCGGCCCCTGCCGAATATGGCAAGGGAGTATTACGTGAAATCGGTTGGGACGGCAGCACTCCGGTGCTGGTGGTCTGTCCGATTAATCCTTTCGAGTGGCCGGTGAAGGCCTCGGTCGCCAAGTTCGCGGCGCGCACGCTGACGGGTGCCTACAAAGACAGTCACTACCGCTCGGTGTACTTCCACAACTCGGGACCGGAGGCAGATCGTGCTCTGGAACACTACCTGACATCGATCGCCAATGCGGTCGATACATTTCGCAAACAGCGCAAAGTATTCGTCATCCTCGCGGCGACCGAGCGTCTCGATGCGCGGCCCGCCCGACGCATCTCGGAGAAGCTGGGAGGAGTTCCCGTCCTGAGTTCCGAAGACTACAAGATGCGTGAACTGGTAAGCATCCTGCGGGCTTGCCACATGATGGTGTCGTCGCGCTATCACGGTATTGTTACGTCGATGCCCGGGCTGGTGCCGTCGGCGGGGATCACGATGGACGAGCGTATCCGCAACCTGATGCGCGAGCGCGGCCATCAGGACCTGCTGATGAACGTAGACGATCCTGATCTTGAGCCAAAGCTGTCGGCAGCGCTTGAAATACTGGCCACGCAAGGCGAAGCGATTTCAGCGGGTATCGGACAGACGGTTGTGAAAAATCTGAAAGTCATGGCCCGCATGGGTGTGTACTTCGAAGAAGAAGTGCAGCGGCGGTATCCCGAGTTTCCCACCCGCAAGGGCGAATGGAGTTGGGAAGATTATCTGCCGCCGATGAGTACGGGGTTGAAGCAGTTGATCGAAGCGTTCGCCTAGAAGGATCACGTAGGCCGGGACGTTCTCGTCCGGACAGGCGAGCGCAGCTCGCTAGATGGTTTTGTGGCGATTCAAGAATCTGCGGAGCTTCGCTCCGCCGGGCGGGTGAGGGCACCCGCCCCTACGTAAAGCACATGAACTTTCTCGAAAACATTTTCGCCCAGCTCGATGGATCCGAAGAAATTCCCATCCTGCAGGAACTTCGAGAAAGCCAGCCTGCGCCGGTTAAGGGCAGCGAGGTACTGACTCGGATCGGGCAAGCGCGAGCCTTTCTTGCGGCGCGAGGATTAAAGAAAGGTGACCGATGCGCGCTGCTTGCGGCAAACAGCATCGAATGGATCGCGCTCGATCTCGCGATCATGGCGGAAGGTCTTATCGTAGTTCCACTCTACGCGCGGCAGGCGCCGGCTGAACTCGTCGCCATGATGAAGGACTGCTCGCCAGCGCTGATCTGTTGCGGCGACGCCTCCTTGTGCGAGGGCATTTTCCAGGCTTGGCCGGAAGCACCTCCGCAATATTTGTTCGACGAGATATTTTCCAACGCGAGAGCGAGCGTAAATGGGAACCCACAGCTCGCCGAGTCGGATCCGGTGACCATCATCTATACGTCGGGAACGTCGGGCGAGGCCAAGGGAGTCATCCTGACGGCGGGCAACGTCGGCCACATGCTGAATTGCACTTCCGGACGCCTCGATCTGCTCATGGAGAACAAGGCCGGACAAGACCGCGTCTTTCATTATCTGCCATTCTGTTTTGCTGGCTCCTGGATCATGCTTCTGACTTGCCTTCTGCGCCGCAATCTGCTCACTCTGAATATGGACCTCGGAAAGCTCGCGGGAGAAATGCGTGGCGCCGCGCCGGATTATTTCCTGAACGTCCCCGCTCTGCTGGAGCGCATGCGCAAAGCCGTCGATGAACAACTTTGGAAGACCGGCGGGCTCGCGCTTACGATCTACCGGCGCGCCAAGGCGGCGTGGATTCGCAAACGCGAAGGCCAGACGCGATTCTCCGACAAGATGTGGCTCAGCCTGGCTGAGTCGATGATCTTTCCCACCATTCGTAAAAAGATGATTGGCGGAAACCTGAAAGCCCTGATCTGCGGCTCGGCTCCGCTGAACGTCGATACTCAACTCTATTTCAATATGCTCGGCATTCCAGTTTTGCAGGTTTATGGCCTCACTGAAACCACGGCGATCTGCACCATGGACGATCCGCGCCATGTCGAACCAGGCCGTGTGGGACCGGCAATCAGTGGCATCGAAATGAAGCTGGGTGAGAACGACGAAATCGTCGTGCGGGGGCCGAATATTTTTCCCGGTTACTGGAACCGTCCACAGGAAACCGAGAAAGCGCTGCACGACGGCTGGTTTCATACTGGCGACCAGGGAGAAGTCGATGTGGCAGGGAACTGGCGCATCATCGGGCGGATCAAGAACCTGATCATTCTGGGATCGGGGCACAACATTTCGCCGGAGCCGATCGAGGATGAGTTGCTGCGCAATCTGCCCGCCGCTCAGCAAGCTGTCCTGGTGGGAAATGGCCGCGGATATCTTTCATTGATCGTGACCGGGAGCGTCACTCGGGATCAGGTGCAAAGCGCGGTAGATGCAGTTAATCCGCAACTGCCGCACTACAAGCAAGTGAGGGCGTTTCATGTTCACCCCGAGCCGTTCTCCATCGAAAACGGATTGCTGACGGCCAACGGCAAACTCAAGCGCGACCTGATTGCGGCGCGCCTGCAAGCAGAAATCGAAGAAATGTACCAGGTAAAACAGGCCTCGTGAAAGTAGCGCCCGGCGTCCCGCCGGCTGTCGCGAGGGCATCTTGCCCTCGCAACCATAGCTCGGACTGATGATGAAGAATCAATTCAAAGGCGAGACACTCTCCTGGGAGCTTAAAGACGGCGTCATCGAACTGGCGCTGCATCGCGATCCCTGCAATGAGATCGGGTCGCGTACGCTTGAGGAACTGGAGAAGTTTGCAGCGGCACTCGATGCTTTGGAAAACAATGCCCACGCGCTGATCCTGTACAGCACACTGAAAACCGGTTTCTGTGCCGGAGCCGACTTGCGCGAGTTGTATCACGGTGCCCAGGGAATCGGAAAAGAAGCGGCTGCCCGCGGCGTCCGTGAATTTCTGGAGCGGATTCACAAAGTCCTGAATG
>Ga0068871_100001650_pt1 | contig 15016 bp, 10 predicted proteins | sample KBSMisM72_FD_72750 | JGI IMG/M metagenome (GOLD analysis project Ga0068871, IMG submission 72750) | Miscanthus rhizosphere microbial communities from Kellogg Biological Station, Michigan, USA - KBS Miscanthus M7-2 | ecosystem: Host-associated > Plants > Roots > Rhizosphere > Soil ... | reverse complement strand
CGTTCACGAGAGGCGGCCTCGACATTCTCGAGACCGTAGACATTCATGATGTTGTAAGTCGATAAGTGGATCCATCCAGCGCCCAAAGTTCTCTGACAAAACGTCCAGAATCGCTTCCACTTTCCCTGGTTCATGCAGCGGACAAATCGAAAAGCGAACCGCTCGAACCCTGACAGTACGGCTAATTCTTCAGGAGTGGGTTGGATCGAATCTGTGCTACCGAAGACTGGGCTTTCACCATCCAGAAAATCACCCACCTGTTCACGAGCACCAAGTTTTACGTCGGACTCAGGTCTCAACCCTCACTCCCAGTCATCTCGAAATGGATTCAATCGATCGAGAAGTATTTCGCTTCAGGATGATGAACAATAATAGCTGAGGTTGACTGTTCGGGCTCCAGCTGAAACTCCTCGGTCAGCGAGACATCGATTCTGGAAGGGTCGATCAAGGCGAACAGTTTCTCCTGATCCTCCAAACGCGGACAGGCTGGATAGCCAAAACTGAAACGAGAACCCTGGTAAGCTTGATGAAATAACTTTGACAGGTCCTTCGCGTCCGAGCCGGCAATGCCGAGTTCCTCGCGTATCCGCTTGTGCCATAACTCGGCCAATGCCTCGGCGCTTTCGACGCTCAAGCCGTGAAAGTAGAGGTAGTCAGCATAGTTGTCAGCCTTAAACAACTCCTGCGCATACTCACTCGCACGCCTGCCCACGGTGACCAGGTGAAACGCAACGACATCCATCTTTCCCGATTCGCGAGTGGCGAAGAAATCCGCGAGACAAAGATGCTTTCCTGCTGGCTGACGCGGAAAAGTGAAGCGTGTTCGTTCATTGAACGACTCGTCAAACACAATCAGGTCGTTGCCTTCCGACTGACACGGGAAGTATCCATACACAACTTTCGGTACCAATAATTCTTCACGCTTTGAGCGCTCTTTCAATTCTTCGTAAATTGGACGAACCTTGCTTGTCACCAGCGACTGGTACTCATCTGCCGGAGTTCGTCCTTGTTTGAATTGCCACTGCCCTTTGAAGAGAGCCGTCTCATTAACAAATGCGAAGACGTCGTCGAGTGGGATGTCTGCCACCACTCTTGAGCCAAAGAACGGCGCCGTTGGAATAGACGCATCGGGGCTAACAGTGGACCGATTGGTGTGGGTCGTATCGCCAACGATTTTCGTCGCACCGCGAGGTTTGGCTGGCTTACGAATTCCGAGCTTCGCTTCTTCTCCAATCAGATCTTCCGGATCCTCAACTCCTTCAGCGAGCGCAGCGTCAGCCGCATCAAGAACTTCCTTCCCGTTTCCGGCGATGCCAACCAGCTTGTCCATCGTATGCAACCCGGCAAATGCATCGCGCGCATAAAACAGTTTGCCGTGATAGATCGATTTGAGGTCGTCTTCTACATAACGTCGGGTGAGTGCAGCTCCGCCAAGAACAACGGGAACCTTTATCCCGCGCTCATTCATCAGCTCAAGGTTCTCTTTCATTATTAGTGTCGACTTAACGAGCAAACCGCTCATGCCTATAGCGTCCGCCTCGTGTTCCTCGCACGCGTCGAGAATGCTGTCGATCGTCTGCTTGATTCCCAGGTTGAAGACTTTGTAGCCATTGTTGGTCAGAATGATATCGACCAGGTTTTTCCCGATGTCGTGAACGTCACCTTTTACTGTAGCGAGTACCATTTTGCCCTTGGCCGTAGCACCGCCTTTCTTCTCAATGAATGGCTCAAGGTAACGCACCGCCGACTTCATCGCCTCAGCTGACTGCAACACAAATGGCAACTGCATCTGACCGCTGCCGAACAGGTCACCAACAACCTTCATCCCTTCGAGCAGGATGTTGTTGATGATCTCAAGAGCCGAATACTGACCGAGCGCAGTCTTCAATTCATCTTCAAGGCCTATCTTCTCGCCGTCGATGATGTGACTCTTCAAACGCTCCTCGACCGTTTCACCCTTGCTGGCTTTCTTAGCTGTCTTGGCTTTGACTCCTTCAAATAGCTTGGTGAACTCGATGAGTGGGTCATAGGTGCAAACGTCACCTTCAAACTTGCGCTCGTCGTTGATCAATTGACGCGCGACCTTGAGTTCCTGTTCGCCGATGCGATTCAACGGCTCGATCTTACTGGCGTTTACAATTGCGGCATCCAGACCCGCTTCGACCGCGTCGTGCAGGAAAACTGAATTCAACACCACTCGTGAAGCTGGGTTGAGACCGAACGAGACGTTAGATACTCCAAGAATCGTAAAAGCACCTGGCAGTTCATTCTTGATCTTGCGAATTCCCTCGATGGTTGCGAGTGCATTCTTGCGGTCCTCTTCGATTCCGGTCGAGATCGGCAGGGCTAACGCGTCGAAGAAAATGTCAGACGCGGGTAGTCCGGCTTCACCGGTCGCTTGTTCATAAGCACGTTTCGCAATTTCGAATTTCTTTTCCGCGCTTCGCGCCATTCCCTCTTCGTCGATTGTTCCGATGACGACGCTAGCGCCGTACTCTTTTGCCAGGTCAATTACTTTTAGGAAACGTGGGACGCCGTCTTCATAGTTTGTTGAATTGAGAATCGACTTACCACCCGCGTGCTGCAGTCCCGCTTCCATTTTCTGCCACTCGGTAGAATCGAACATCATCGGAATTTTGACGTTAGTTACGAGTCTGGAAGCAAGCTCGTGCATATCTTTTTCGCCGTCGCGTCCGACGAAGTCGACGTTCACGTCAAGGATATGAGCGCCTTCGCGTTCTTGTTCCTTACCCAGTGCGACTAGACCATCCCAGTCTTCAGCATTCAAAAGGTCGCGCATTTTTTTTGAACCGCTGGCATTGACACGTTCGCCGACGATCAAGAATGAGCTGTCCTGTAAGTAGGGTTGCTGACTGTAAATTGACGACGCAGATGGTATGAGTTTGGCGTCTCGTTGTTTGGGTGTCAGTCGCTGCATTGCCTCGACAGCGAGTTTCAAGTGAGCAGGAGTGGTTCCACAACATCCGCCGACGACATTGACACCGAAGTCACTCGCGAAGTGAACCAGCTGAGCGGTGAAACTTTCCGGCGTCTCGTCGTAGTGCATCTTTCCGTCAACAACCGAAGGCAAGCCCGCGTTCGGCAGCACCGAGACTGGTAACGGCGCATTTTCACAGAGGTAACGAATGCTCTCCGTCATATGACGTGGACCCGTTCCACAGTTCATGCCGATGATGTCGATCGGAAATGGCGCCAATGAAGTTAGCGCTGCTGAAATTTCGGTTCCATTCAGCATCGTCCCGAAAATCTCGATCGTGACTTGCGCAATCACGGGGACGCGGCGCCGGGTCTCGGCGAAATGAGCGAAGATCGCAGAAAGCGCTGCTTTTGTCTGTAATAGATCCTGACAAGTCTCGACTATCAAAAGGTCGACACCGCCGTCGAGTAAGCCGGCGACTTGGACCTTGTAGGCATCTCGAAGTTCGGCGAAAGAAATGTGGCCGAGCGTCGGTAGCTTGCGGCCTGGGCCCATTGAACCGGCAACCCAACGTGGCTTTGTGGGCGTTGAATAGTCAGAGGCAACGCGCTTCGCAAGGCGCGCGGCCATGACATTCATGTCGTAAGCTTTGTCGCCAATGTCGTATTCAGCAAAGTCGACAGGGGTTCCATTGAAGGAGTTGGTTTCGACTACGTCGCAGCCGACCTCGAGAAATGCGGCGTGGACCTTCTCGACGGCGTCGGGACGGGTAACCAAGAGATTTTCATTACAACCTTCAAAGCGAAGACCGCCAAAGTCATCAAGCGTCAGGTTCTGGACCTGAAGGTTGGTTCCCATTGCGCCGTCAAATACGACGATGCGTTCTTTAAGTGTTTCTAAGAAGTTCGACATAAGGAGTCAGATAATTGTAGATTTCAGATTTCCGCTTGCAGATTGTCAAACGGTCGCTCACGACTTGGAATCTACGATCTTCAATCTGAAATAACTAAAGGCCCCGCGCTAGACAACGCGGAGCCTCTAAAACCTTGCTGCGAATTAGACTCGCCGAGCTGTTTAGCGATTATTTTACGTGGCCGCAAGTCGCCTTAACTCACCACGTCACTGTCAAATCGTATTGAACCATTGAGGTTAGGGAGTGTCAAGCCATTGCAGATTGCAGATTGGTCTTTGGACTTGGGCCTTCGGCCTTTGGGCGTGAGTTTGATCTTCTCGAGGGCAAAGGGCCCAAGACCCAAGTCCAATTTGCAGGATTCCTATTTACCATTCACTGTTTAGCCTTTACCATTCAATCCCATGCGACGTGCCATCTACCCCGGTTCGTTCGACCCCATCACCAACGGTCACCTGGATATCATCGAACGCGGCTGTAAGCTTTTCGATGAAATAATCATCGGCATCCTTGTGAACCCTGAAAAGCAGCCGTTTTTCACCATCGAAGAGCGGCATGAAATGCTCAACGAGGTATTAAAGGAAATCAGTCGAGGCGGTTGTAATGTTCGCGTCGATTCTTTTCGTGGCCTGCTTGTAAATTACGCTGTGGCGCAGCAGGCTGACGCGATCGTTCGTGGCATACGCGCTATTTCCGATTACGAGTACGAGCTTCAAATGGCGCTCATGAACCGACGCCTGGAGCCCAGCATTGAGACTGTGTTCATGATGCCAGCCGAAACTTACTCTTATGTAAGCTCTCGTTTGGTAAAAGAAATCTTCCAACTTGGAGGCGCAATCGACGGTCTCGTGCCCCCGGTAATCGAGAGACGAATGAAAGAAAAAATGAATAAAGGGTAACGCAATTGCTTATTAAGTCGCGTGGTATACTCCCGACATTCCATGCAATAGATTTTTTTTGAACAGGTAAAAGTTCAAAGAACCCATGGGGGACAACAGCGCCTACCCAGAAAAGTTCAACGAAAGGATCATCAAAGCGGTGAGTCAGAAACATTGCGAGTTCGCGGTTGATTTGCCTCACCGGATAATCATCATCAATGAAACCCATGCCAGTTAGTTCCCCCTTTTCCACCTCCGGCAACGTCTCTCGAATGCAATCGTCGTCTACTCTTAAGGCGATGCAAGCTGCGGAAGCTTTGCGTGCTGCAGGCGCTGACGTCGTTGATTTTGGCGCCGGCGAACCTGACTTCGACACACCCGATAACATCAAAGCAGCCGCCGCCGAAGCAATGCGAGTCGGCCGGACAAAATACACCTCAACCGGCGGAACGCGTGAACTCCAGAAAGCAATCATCAATTTCTACCAGCGAGAGTTTCAGGTTGAGTATCAACCGTCAGAAGTAATGGGAACGTCCGGTGGTAAGCAAGCTATCTTTAATGCCGTTGTCACCCTGCTTGACCAAGACGATGAGTGTCTAATTCCCAAGCCATATTGGGTGACATTTCCTGAGATTGTTGTGTTTGCTGGTGCGAAGCCCGTCTTCATTGAAACGGAAGAGACTGACTTTGTGGTTACTGCCGAACAAGTCAGGCAGGCAATTACGCCGCGAACGAAGCTACTCATTCTTAACTCGCCGTCGAATCCATCGGGACGCGTGTTACCGCCATCCGAATTCCGGCGCATCATGGAGCTGACCGCAGAGCGCGACATCTACGTCATCTCGGATGAGTGTTATCTCCGCTTTGTCTACCCGCCGGCAGAAATATTTAGCGCAGCCACTCTGCCTGCGGAGCTTCGTTCCAAACTCTGCATTGCTGGATCATTCTCCAAGACTTACGCGATGACTGGGTGGCGTTTGGGTTACTCGCTTGGACCTGCTGAATGGATCAAAGCAATGTTGAAGGTCCAGGGTCATTGCACGTCCAATCCAAACTCGATAGCGCAGTGGGCTGCTGTTGAGGCGTTCAATGGACCTCAGGATTCGGTTGGAGTGATGTTGGGTGAGTACACGCGACGTCGAGCGTGGTTGCTGGACGCGCTCAAAGGAATACCAGGAATTAAGTGTGCCGAACCTGAAGGAGCGTTTTATGCGTTTCCGGATGTGCGTGGTTGTCTGAAAAAGGAGCTGAAGACTTCGGCTGAATTTGCCCAAAGATTACTGGAGGAGGAACAGACAGTGGTAACTGAAGGAGCAGCGTTTGGCGCAGAAGGTTTTGTGCGCATGTCGTATGCGACGTCAATGGCGCAGTTAGAAGAAGGCGTCAAACGGATGAAGAGATTCGCTGAGAAGTACGCTTAGCTGGTTTCCCAAAAGATAAAAGGCGCTGGAAGGATTTCCGGCGCCTTTTTTATTTTACTCAACGACAAGCTAAAGCTTATCGGACATTAGTACAGATTGAAGTTGTACTCGAGCTGCATCCACATTGAGACCTGGTGGCCATCCTTGGTTGCCGGGACAAACTTGATCAGCCTGGCAGCTGCGATGGCACGTTCGGTCAATCCATTTGGCAAGCCCGAAACTGTGCGAATGTTCGTTACCTGACCCGACGAAGCAAACACTACCTTCAAAACCACGGTGCCTGTGATCTGATTTTTCCTTGCTTCCTCAGTGTATTGCGGTTCAGGCTTCGAGATTAGCCGCGCTTTGGAAGTCACTTCCTTACCCGTAAAGATTTTGGAGTAATCTCCACCGCCGCCACCACCGGGTCCACCGCCACCGGCGTTGAAGTCACCGCCGCCGATATTTCCACCACGTCCTGGTCCCAGACCGCCACCTTCACCAGGTCCGATACCGCCACCTTGGCCAGTTCCAATTCCATTTCCAGTGCCTGAACCGGACGAAGGGTCAGTGCTCTTCGACTTGTAGTCACCGTATGGCAAAACTCGCGCATCAGGTGGTACTAACATCGGATCAGCAACCACTGTAGCTGCTACTGGCAACGAAGGATTCTTGATTTGCGGTGGCTTCGGATCTGGAGCCACAACTTGCGGGATGTCTAAAGAGGCCTGCGGAACTTTACCAAACGACGCTGGTTTCGCTTCTTCACGTCCACCACCGCCGCCGCCTGCCGCACGCTCTGGTTTAGGCTTGCTACCACCACCACTTCCCTTGTTAAGTCCGGCGGTACCAGGTTCAGGAGTGGGTTGTTCGTTAGGGATGTCGAGCATCTGCTCAACCTGAAGTTCTTCGTTCTGCGCGATCAACTCAGCCTGTTTGTGTTTGCGATCCATCCAAAAGACCCCGCCCATTACCACAAACAGGAACAAGAACGACACCAACATTCCAGCAACGACTGTTTTCGAGTCTGAAGGCTCAGCACCCATCACTGCGGCGCCACGCTCCTTACCAAGCATCGTTGAAAAGAGTGCGATAAGAAGAAGTGCCGCAACAGCAGCAAATCCAACTAAGCCAACGCGGGACGTCTTGGTTGATGATTGCGCGCGATCGATGGCTGCGACAGCGCCAACGAGACCAAACATTGCGAGAACAGCGGCGCCCATTGCAAGCAAGACGTTGCGGTTTCCCAGAAACTTCTTGAGCATCTGGCCATAGCCAACAAATGTTCTCTTTGTGAATCCAAACGGATCACGCTTGAACTCGGGCCAGGTCAATTCATATTCGTGAGCTGTATCTTTAACTTCGTGGGACAAACGAGCAACGAGCCCAGAATCGTCCATGATCGTGAGGTGATACTCTTCGCGCAACGCCATGCCAGAACTCGTGGGTGTTGAACTCCCGGAATTCACAGCGACCAGCGGCGTCGCAGAGAGTGGCGTGAGATCAACGCTCGGGGTAGTGGAGTACGAGCCATTACTTTGTACCCATGGCTCTGATTCTTCGTGGCTGGCTTCCCTGCTAACCGTCAAACTCGGTTCCTCATCTTTGACAGCAACCGTTGTTAATGGATTACCGTCCACCGGACAGAAACTGAACTTGTCGGCAAACTCTTCTTCGCATCTGCTGCAGAACTTCATCAATACTACCTCTTCTCGCCTATGGGGGAGCAGCACTGACTGAGACAGCCCGTCTGCGCCTGAAAATTCTCTTTGAAAGCTCGTTGTAATACGCTTGTCGAGAACTCTCGAAGGGTCTGGCGCAATCCAGCGTTCGAGCAGCGTCTTGAGCTGATCATCTGAAACAAACTCTTCTTCAGGCTCAACGCCCATCTTACGCCTCCCTCAAAGTAACAATTTCCCGACGACTATTCAATTCAGAATTCGCGTTCAAATAGGGCCTCAACATCCGCTTAAGACCCTCTCTTGCTCTGAAAAGCCGACCCTTAACTGCTCCAATATCCGATTCAGTGATATCGGCAATCTCACTCAAGCTCAAATCCTCATATTCAAACAGAACCAATGCTTCTCGTTGCAGTGGCGGCAAACTCATTACGGCGTGTCGGACTTGATTCGTCAGTTCTTCATCCAACACCAGGCGCAGCGGCTCGTGTCTTGACGGTAGCCGCGGCTCTTCTGTTAACTCATCCAAACTCGATTCCCTTCCCGCGTTGCGAAACTGCTTCATCGCCAAGTTGCGGGCCGCTGCAAACAAATAGGTTCGCAAAGAAGCGCGCGCCGGATCGAATTTGCTCACGTGTCGAATCAGACTCAAAAAACAATCGTGCGTGAGATCCTCAGCTCCTTCTACCGATCCCAAGAGCCGATAGGCGAAACGAAAAACCGGTAGCCTGTGACGTTCATAAATCTCCATGAAGGCTGCCTGGTCCCCGTCCCCTGCTCGTTGAAGCAAAAGTTCGTCTTTGTTTCTATCTGGCAATCAACCTCTCGATCCTGCAGGAATCGGCTCCTACTGTTATTACCGCGAACACCACAAAAGTTATGCTGTGACCGGCAAATTCTCTCTAGGACCAAATAATTCGTAGCACCGTGGCTAACAATTACAACAACTCTTCGGGGCTTACAGAGGGCGGATTGCCCATAACGCGCTGACTTACCAACGCGTTGGATGCACTCAATTGCCAAACGGTTGACGGGCAAACACCTCGCATCTAAGATGTTTTCGTCCCCTGGATATTGCCCAAAACGGCTGAAAGCACCTTTGTCTCAACCTTCGGATGTCAATGTCTACAACATTACGTAAGCACACGATCAGATGGATCGGTATCACAATCTGCCTGCTCACGGTATTTCACAATTTAAGTGCCCAGCCGGTGTCGGCACCTCAAAGCCAAGAACTTTTGAACGGCCTAAAGGTTTTTTTCTGGCCAAAACCCGGCAGTACAGAGGTACTCGTAAAACTTCGTATTCACAGCGGCAGTGCTTTCGATTTGGACGGAAAGGCTGGCGAGATGGCACTTCTGGGCGACATTCTCTTTCCGGACCCTGCAACCGTCGACTTCTTTACTGAACAAATGGCGGGGAAACTGAACGTTAGTGTTAACTACGATTCGATGACCATTACAATGCTCGGAAAATCTGAGCAACTCGACAATATTATGGAGGTGCTGCGTAACGCTATTCTGGCCACACAACTCACCCCGGACGTAGTTAGCAGGATCCGCTCAACTCGCATCAAGATCGTCAGGGACACAACGATTTCCCCGGCGATGGTTGCTGACCGCGCCATTGCGGTCCGGCTCTTTGGAGATTTTCCTTACGGCCGACCGGCTTCTGGCTACGCCGAGGACCTCGAGCGCGTGGATCGAGCGGATTTGATGCTCGCGAAAGAGCGTTTCTTGAATGCCAATAACGCAACCATGGCTATTGTCGGCGGTTTTAATCAGTCGCGCATCAATCGAACGCTGAAACAACTATTTGGTGCCTGGCGAAAGAGTGAACAGCTAATACCCTCCACTTTTCGTGCAGCTAAAACTCCGGACACTCGAACCCTGTTGGTCAATATTCCATCACCCACAGCCGAAATCCGTCTTGCTGTGCGTGGCGTTTCGAGATCAGACCAGGATTTCTATGCTGCTCTGATTTTGGCAAGAGTTGTGCAAAATCGGTGGGCGGCGTTGGCCCCAGCGTCCGACACCAGGCCAACGTCTGCACGCAGTGAAAGCTATATGCTTCCCGGCATGTTTGTCTTGGGAACCGCGGTAAGCAGTCCACAAGTGGTGGAATCCATTGGGAATGCAAAAAAAATGCTCGAGTCAGTACTTTCCAATCCCGTTAGTACTGCTGAACTTGAACGGGCTGTCCGGGAAAGCCTCGCAGAAGGTGGTTCAACCTCCCCTGGGGAAATCGAAGCGGATTCGTGGCTCGATATGGCAACTTACCGACTCCCCGTGGCTCAGGATCGAGCGACCTCTATTCGAACTGTCTCTAGTGCTGATCTTCAACGTGTGGCCGGCCGACTTTTCAAGGATGCTTCGATTGCGACCGTCGTGGTTGGGGATATCAGTCAATTAAGAGCCGCTTTACAGGGCAACATCCAATTTGAAGTCCTGGGTGAAATTGCTGAGCCGAAACCTTCGCCAAAGCCACCTACCAAACCTGGAGCGACCAGTAGTCCCAGGTAATCACAAATTGTTTGCAAGCGACTTGCAACCAAACCTCCATCAAATTTGGCTTAACTGTGTCTCAGAATGAAAGTGCCGCAAGGGAACACGCTAAACGTGTTCGTGAGATGTTTGGAAGGATCGCGGGGCGCTACGATGTCCTGAACCACCTCTTGTCTGGCAATGTCGACAAGAGTTGGCGCACGAAGGTAGCCAAAAGGCTGAAAGCGAAACTGACGGCCGACGCTTCGTTGATACTTGATGTGGCTTGCGGCACCGGCGATTTATCGCTGACGTTATTTGAAAACACAGGAGCCCGGGTTGTTGCTACAGACTTTTGTCGACCGATGTTAAGCATCGCGGCAGGGAAAGTCCCTGTTGAGATAAACCTAATAGAGGGAGACGCGCTGCATTTGCCGTTTAAAGACGGCACATTCGATGCCGTCACGATTGCTTTTGGTTTGCGTAATCTTGCTAGCGTTGAAGGTGGCCTAAGTGAGCTACGCCGTATCTTGAAACCAAACGGCTGGCTAGCGGTATTGGAGTTTTCCAGACCCACGAACGCTATTCTTCGACCAGCGTTTGGTCTCTACTTCCGGAGGATTCTGCCGTTGATGGGTGGAGTAATAAGTGGTTCGCTTAGCGCCTACACTTACCTACCAGCATCAGTTTCGAAGTTTCCGGATCAAACACAACTCGCGCTCTTGATGGAAAAAACGGGATTCGATCAGGTTGATTATGAAAACCTGACCGGAGGTATCGCGGCTCTGCATTTGGGCAGAAGGTCGCAATGATTTTTAGAATTGGTTGCAACGTTTTAAGTATGCAACCAGATACGTAGTCCCGGGTTTGGTTTGGTTAAGCGCGCGGTTGTCGGGGCTGTGCGAGTATTCGGACCAAACCCGGGCTACGTTTTTTTTGTCCGATAAACTTCAGTTTGTGGTCGCGGCTTGGAGTTCGTGCCCGATCACAACTACAAACTGAAGTTTATCGGACAATTCTGCTATCATTCGCCCGTCTTCATTAATCCTTTCTTCAGAATGAGAACTCGCCCGAGTGCGGACAACCTTTAGGTATAGGCTCCTCGGTGGTCTGAGACGGCTGCTGATTCTGCTACTAGTTGCCTGGACCGTAGTTTCTCTGGTCACTATCCTGATCGAACTCGTTCCCGGTGACCCCGCAGTTGCGGTTCTTGGTGAACAAGCCACACCCGAGCAGTTTGCACAGTTTCGCCAGAAACATGGACTCGACCGACCGCCATTCTTCTTTTCCTTTCCACGCGACGATAACGACCAACGACACTTCGTTTGGCATGGAGTTGACAACCGCTACACCGACTACTGGCGATCACTCTTGCATGGCGACATGGGGTTGTCATTCCGTAATGATCAGCCTGTCAGAAGTCTGATCCTCGAACGCTATCCGGCAACGATCGAACTTGCCATCGTCGCGTTGCTGGTAGCCGTCGTCATTGCGGTACCTCTCGGTGTAATCGCCGGAACGCATCGGGGAACACTAATCGATAACGCAGCATCGGTCGTCGCACTACTCGGTATTAGTTTGCCGAGTTTTGTCATTGGACCGATGTTGGTCTACGTCTTCGCTGTCAAACTGGGTTGGCTGGCGCCGTCAGGTCGCTTTGATTGGAGCGACATCATTCTGCCGTCAATCACTTTGGGTGCAGCGCTATCGGCAATCCTTACACGAATGGTTCGATCTTCCGTGATCGAGGAGCTCGGTGAAGACTACGTTCGAACCGCGCGAGCAAAGGGACTAAGCGAACGGACTGTTATTTATAAGCACGTATTAAAGAACGGTCTGATTCCAGTCGTAACCATCCTTGGGTTGCAACTAGGCGTGCTGTTGGCAGGCGCCATTATCACCGAAAAGATTTTCGGCTGGCCCGGACTCGGATTGCTGCTTGTGGAAGATGGGATTGGTAAGCGTGACTATCGAGTCGTCCAGGGCTGCGTGTTAGTCATCAGCATGACCTACATCGTTGCAAACATGCTGACGGATGCTGTGTATAGGTGGCTGGATCCGAGAATTAGGGTCTCTTAAGAATAACCTTGGTGCTTTGTACTTTGTACCTGTCAATGTTGTTGACGCTCTAACAAGAAACGAACAAAGCTCAAAGCGCTAAGTACTAAGCACACTCTTTTTTAATGAATCGACTAACAATCGCAGGCTTAATCATCGTTACAGTTCTCGTGATTGTGGCGCTCTTTGCACCGTGGATTGCGCCCTATGACGTCGGTACGACTGATCTCGCGATCCGTTACCTGGCTCCTTCATCGGCACACTGGTTTGGCACTGACTCCACGGGACGCGACATCTTCTCGCGAGTTGTGTTCGGCGCACGTATCTCACTTCAAGTAGGTATTATCGTCGTCTTCGTGTCTGCTTTCATCGGAACGATTCTGGGTGCAGTTGCAGGCTACTACGGCGGTTGGGTTGATCGTATTGTATCGGGTTACGTCTTCAACGTTTTCCTGGCGTTCCCAGGTTTGTTGTTAGCCATAGCCATGGTCGCGTTCCTCGGCGCTGGGTTGAACAAGTTGATCTTTGCACTCTGCATCATCGGTTGGGTTGGTTATGCTCGGCTGATTCGTGGGCAGGTTCTAAAAGTTCGCGAGTATGATTTTGTTCAAGCCGCGCGAGCACTCGGTGCAAGCGACGCCCGAATCTTGTTTATTCACATTCTGCCAAACGCCATTCAGCCACTTATCGTGCAGGCAAGTTTGGGAATGGCCGGCGCAGTGTTGTCAGAAGCATCCTTGTCATTCTTAGGACTCGGAGTGCCACCACCCGCCCCGTCATGGGGTGTGATGATCGAAGAAGCGCGCGATCTTTCAACGCTAGCAGCAGCGCCTCACGCGTTGATCTTTCCTGGCATTGCCATTGCACTCACTGTCTTGGCGTTCAACTTCATCGGCGACGGATTGCGGGAGTATCTCGATCCGAAACAACGCGCACGGTGAGATTATGGCGAGAAGATGGCTCCAACTCGAAAACTGACTACGACTCTAGCAATAACTCTCTTTGGCGCGTCCCTCGCTCTCGGCCAAGCCAAAAGCGATAGAGACAAGGCGAATCTGCGCGGCTCTGTTCGCAGTGTTGAATCAATTATCATTAAGACTTTTGACGCGAACGAGGAAGAGTCAGGCATTACCAAGTCGCTGGACACCGTTGTCTACGACCTCGATGGAAACGAAATCGAGCGAACAATCTATGATGACTTTGGATTCCTTGTGGGCCGCGAGGCGCGGTCGTATGCCGCGGGAAAGCTTTCAGACAGCGTGCTAAAAGATCCAAAAGGTCACCTTATCGAAAAGCGCACTTATCAGCACAACGGAAACCGTTTAACTAAAATCCTGACTTACGGGAAAAGTGGAGCACTCGAACTAATCCAATCAAATTCATACGACGCCGAAGACCGTCTCTTAAATGAAACATACGCCGCGGGAAAAAGAGTTTTCGGCCAAACCGTATTCAAGTACAACGATCGTGGCAGAATCTCGGAAGTAGGTTTTTTTGGGGCAAACGGAGCAAAGGCAGTTGCTCCAATTGGTCCTTGTTTGAGTGCCCATCGCATGATTTACACCTACGATGCTCAGAATCACCCAATCACTATTGTTTCGTATGAACCCAGTGGCGAATTAAAGAAAAGCTGGAAATACACCTACGATTCCGAAGGCGAAAAGAAGGAAGATGTTCAGGAGTCTTTCTGGTCTCTGACGAAGTTTGTTTTTGAATATGAGTATGACTCCCACGGAAATTGGATCAAAAGAACGACTACTACCTTCAATAAGTCGAAAACTTTTAACGACGACTCGACTGAGAGTAAGTCGGTTACAAAACGTGTGATCAAGTATTACTAGACCCGCTCAGCATTCTATTTTTTTCGTGGAAAGTACCGCACAGTTCTTAACGCAAAAACTAACGGACATTAACGTTTGGATTGAACCGTTTGACACCCCTAAGTGCTCGGGCTACCATCCACCCCGATCAAATTCGCTTTGAAAGTGAAACTCCCTTCGGGTTAATGGCTCTCGGAACAGCAGAAAGCATTATCGACCTAATCGGTCACACTCCTCTTCTCCACCTCGCTCGTTTTGCTCCACCGCCACTCGCAAGTGTCTACGCCAAAATTGAATGGCTCAATCCAGGTGGCTCTGTAAAAGATCGGGCCGCACTTGGCATGATTCTCGATGCTGAACGAAAAGGGCTCCTGCGTCCCGGTGCGACAATTATCGAACCAACCGCCGGCAACACTGGGATTGGATTAGCACTCGTCGGCATCGCGAAGGGTTACCGGGTAGTTTTGTGTGTACCGCGCGGGTTTGCCGTTGAAAAGATGAAGCTGATAGAGGTATTGGGCGGCGAAATCGAATACGTGCCTCAGGAGTCGGGTATGAAGGGCGCGATTGAACGATGTCACGAGCTGGCCGAACAGATCGAAGGAAGTTTTGTCCCACAGCAGTTTGAGAATACCGCAAACCCGTGCTTTCATGAGTTGACTACTGCGGCTGAAATAATTGAGCAGCTTGAGGGTCAGATTGATGCTGTGGTGATTGGCGCTGGAACATCGGGAACATTTGTCGGAGTGTCGCGTGCGGTCAGGAAAGTTAATCCAAACGTTCTTTGCGTGCTGGTAGAACCCGAAGGTTCGATTTACGGAGGCGGCCCGCCAGGTCCCAAGAAGATCGA
>Ga0068871_100001643_pt1 | contig 15061 bp, 12 predicted proteins | sample KBSMisM72_FD_72750 | JGI IMG/M metagenome (GOLD analysis project Ga0068871, IMG submission 72750) | Miscanthus rhizosphere microbial communities from Kellogg Biological Station, Michigan, USA - KBS Miscanthus M7-2 | ecosystem: Host-associated > Plants > Roots > Rhizosphere > Soil ... | reverse complement strand
CCACAGTCTGGGCCGGCTCATGCAGTCTGCGGCCGCTGGCGGCACTGCCCACGTGTGAGGAGAGCGGGTCAGCCGGCGGCTCCCCTGAAGTCGCCCGGCGCCTGACCCGTCCACCGCCGGAACGCGCGATGGAATGCTGCGGGCTCCGAGTACTGCAGGAAGAAGGCAATGTCGCCGACGCGCAGGCTGCGATCCTGCAGCAGCGCGCAGGCGAACTCGCGGCGGACATCGTCCAGAATGCCGCGGAACGATGTGCCTTCGTCTGCGAGCCGGCGGCTCAATGTCCGCCCGCTGACGGTGAGAGCCCTGGCCGCCGTCGACGGCGTCAACGTGGTCCCGCCAAGGTGTTCGACCATCAGGCGTCGCACGCGTCCGCTGAACGGTCCCGCCTCTTGCCGATCACGCTCGGCTAGCGCCTTCTCGAGCCGCCGACGCACGACTGACGACAACGCGTCATCAGCCCCCAGCATCGGCCGCGCCCCATCGGATACGCCGAGGATCATCGAGGTCGAGCCGGCGCCGAAGCGGACGGGGCCTCGAAAGAACCGCCGGTGTTCCGACGCGTCCAGCGGTGCCGAATGGGCGAAGCACACCTGCTGCGGGATGATTCCGTGCCCGGTACAGTCCCGGGCCAGCTTCAGCGCCGCCGCCAGTGCGAACTCGGCGCGGCCAGGATGCAGGCCCGTGCTGCCGATATCGCCAAACGCCAGCAGCAGTCCCTCGCTGTTGACATCCACCCGTGCGGCGACGCGATCGCTCATCACACGGCCATAGCGAACCAGCCGCTCGAGCGCGGACGTGAGCGACGCGCTGGATCGAAACGCGAACTCGACGAGATCCAGCGCGCCACGCGGAAGCGACTCGGCGACATGCACGCCGACGGCGTCATCGTTCGTGAGCCGCGTCGCGAGACGCCAGGCTTCCTCGACGGAGTCTTCGGGCACTCGCAGATCCGGATCCGTCAACTCCGCCATCCCGCGCAGCTTCCTGATGGATGCGGTGTCGAATCCCTGCGTTTCGACCCAATTGATCAGGTAGGGCAGGGCCCATCCCTGCACAGAGGGCCCTGAGGCGCCCGAACGTTGCGAGGAAATGGGCCCGAGCCGTGTCACATCAGCTAGTTACCGACGACTGGCGGCAAATGTCAACACAAAGGCCCGCCGGGTCACCACGTCTCGCCGCGACCGGCGCCACACTGGCGGTGAACCCAGAGGGAGGATTCAACTCATGGCCAACACCCAAGATCTGTTCGTCGATGGTGGACGTACCGGCGCGCTGATGCGGGAACACGACTGGTCGCGGTCGCCGCTCGGCCATCCCTCCGCGTGGCCGCCGTCGCTGCGCACGGTCGTCGGGTTGCTGCTGCGCTCGCGCTTCCCGATGTTCGTCGCCTGGGGTCCGGAACTCGGTTTTCTCTACAACGACGCTTATGCGGACATTCTGGGCGCCAAGCATCCCGCCGCTCTCGGCCGCAGGTTCTCGGATATCTGGTCCGAGATCTGGACCGACATCAGCCCGTTGGTCGACGCGGCGATGGCCGGCGACGCCACGTACCGCGAAGACCTGCCGCTCGTCATGAATCGCAAGGGCTACGACGAGCAGACCTGGTTCACGTTTTCCTACTCACCGGTCCGGGACGACAGGGACAAGGTGGCCGGAATGTTCTGCGCCGTCTCCGAGACGACGCAGCGGGTGATGGCGGAGAGCGCGCTACGGGCGAGCGAGGCGAGGCTCCGCGAGCTGAACGAGACACTCGAGTGCCGCGTCGCCGAGTCGCTCGCTGAACGAAGCCTTCTCGCCGAAATCGTCGAGGCCACGCGCGCATTCGTCCAGGTGGCCGACGTCGATTACCGCTGGCTCGCGCTCAACCGCGCTGCGGCGGACGAGTTCGAGCGCATTTTCGGCGTGCGCCCGAAGGTCGGCGCCAGCATGTTGGATCTCCTTGCCGATCAGCCGGAACACCAGGCCGTCGTCAAAGCGGTATGGAGCCGAGCGTTCGCCGGTGAGGAGTTCACCGCGATCGAGGAGTTCGGCGATCCCACCGGCGACCGCCGCGCTTACGAGATGCGGTTCAACACGCTGCGCGATCGAAGCGGCGCCCGGATCGGCGCGTATCAATTCGTCTATGACGTGACCGAGCGACTTCGCGCCGAGGAGCGTCTACGCGCCGCGGAGGACGGACTTCGCCAGGCGCAGAAAATGGAAGCGCTCGGCCAGCTGACGAGCGGCGTGGCGCACGACTTCAACAACCTGCTGGCGGTCTTCGCCACGGCCTTGCAGCTGCTCGAACGGACCGGCCAACCCCCGAGCACCCGGATCCTCGAAGCCATGCGGCGCGCCGTCACACGTGGAACCGGCCTGACCCGCCAGCTGCTCGCCTTCTCGCGGCGGAGTCCGGTCAACGCGGAATCGATTGATGTCGCCGCCCAACTGGCCGGCATGCGGGCGATGCTCGACGCGACGCTGGGTGGACACGTCGCCATCGACACGCGGCTCGGCGGCGGTATCTGGCCCGTTGAAGCCGATCCGGGCGAAATGGAGCTCGCCATCATCAACCTCTGTGTAAACGCCCGCGATGCGATGCCTGGCGGCGGCTTCATCACGATCGCCGCTGATAATGTCCGGATCGAGGGGGACGGCGGTGGCGAGTTCGTGAAGCTATCGGTATCGGACACGGGGGTCGGGATGCGGCCGGAAGTGCAGGCGCGGGTGTTCGAGCCATTCTTCACCACCAAGGAGATCCACAAGGGATCAGGGCTCGGCCTCCCGCAGGTCTACGGCTTCGCACAGCAGTGTCTCGGCCGCGTGACCATCAACAGCGCGGTCGGCGTCGGCACCACCGTCACGCTGCTGTTGCCCCGGTCGCGCAAAACCTCAGCCGGCGCGCAGGCCGGCGGCAATGTTGCTCGGCTGGCTGATGGCGGCGCGCGCGACGATCGACGCAAACACGTGCTGCTCGTCGAAGACGACCACGAGGTGGCGGCGCTGACCCGTGAACTGCTGACCTCTCTCGGCTTTTCCGTCAGCCATGTCGCCATCCCTGACGCTGCTCTGCGACTCGTGATGCAGCCTCACGACATCGACATCGTGGTCACCGACCTGATGATGCCCGGCCTCGTCAACGGCTTGCAGCTGGCGCGGGAAATCAGGACGCGCCGACCTGCCTTGCCGATCCTCATGACGACGGGGAGCGCGTCGACGCCCGCGGGCATGGAGAAGGACGAGTTTCCGCTGCTGCTCAAGCCGTATAGCGCTGACTCGCTGGGGCGGGCCCTTGAAGGTGCCTTCGGTACCGTTGTCGCCCCGATGGCAGTAACGGCTGTCGGCCGCTGACACGGCGCAACAGATCGTTGTACGGGAAGGCCTTATCGGCGCACGCTGAACTCAAGTGCGAACTGACGCGAGGGTCCAGGAAATCCGGCAAAGGCCGTGGGTGGCGTCCCGAAGGTCGCCGTGACGTAGTCCGTGTTCGTGAGATTTCGGGCGTACGCGGCGAGAACCCATCGACGATGACTGGGGCCGTATTCGATCCGGGGCGCCCAGCAGGCCTTTCGGACCCTGTCGCTGGGTGCTGTCACTGAACGGTGTGTCATATATCCTTGCACGGAGCTAAGCCGTGTCACGTCCCCTACTCCGCATCGTGAACAAAACCGGCACGGGTCGAAGATTCCCGCAGGCTGTACCGACGGGCTTGCTCGCGGTCATGGTTCTGTTCAGCGCGGCACCGGGCGACGCCCAGCCGGCGGTCCGCCAGGTGCTGATGCTGCAATCGTTCGATCGGGGCACGCTCCCGGTGGATCACTTCACCAGCGACTTCCGCGTCGAATTGGACAAGCGCGCTACGGAGCATGTGAACGTCGTGCAGGTCGTGGTGGGGCCAAGAGGGTCTGTCGCCGCGTCAGACCAGGCGATTGTCGACTACATCCGCTCCCTTTTCGTTGACCACCCCAAGCCGGACCTGATCGTCACGGCCGCCGGCCCGGCTGCGGTCTTCGCGCGCAAATATCGACAGCAGCTCTTTCCCGACGCGCCGATCCTGTTCGCGTCGGTCGATCGACAGTTTCTCGATGACGCTCCGCTAGGAGACAACGAAACCGCTGTCGCGGTCGACAACCAGTTTTCGGGCACCATCGAGACCATTCTCCAACTGCTGCCCGAGACCAGGCAGGTCTTCATGGTGATGGGGTCGGGCCCGCTCGGCCGGTTCTGGCGTCGTGAGCTCGAGAGCCAGTTCGGTCGATTTCGCGACCGGCTGACATTTGTCTGGTCCAACGATCTGTCAATTCAGGAGGTCCTGCGCCGCTGCACGAGCCTTCCGGAACACTCGGCGATTCTCTATATCTCGTTTGGCGCCGACGTGGCTGGGGCCTCGTTCCCCGACGAGCGATTGTTCGCCGAGCTTCGCGAAACGGCCAATGCCCCGCTATTTGCGGGGCAGAGCGTCTACCTGGGGTCGGGAATCGTCGGCGGATCTCTGCTGTCCATCGACGACATGAGTCGCGACACGGCCGATGCGGCGGCTAGACTGTTGCAAGGCGCGGCGCCGAAGAGCATCAACGTGCCGGTGCGGCTCCCAGGGCAACCGGCGTTCGACTGGCGCGAACTCCAACGGTGGGGCATCCCCGACAGCCGGCTACCGCCAGGGAGTCTCGTGCGCTATCGCGCTCCGAGCCTGTGGAGCGCCTACAGGAACACCGTACTGAGCGCCATGGGCGTGCTGGCCATTCAATCGCTCCTGATCATCGGACTGCTCTATCAGCGCCGCGCACGACGACGCGCCGAACTCGAGAGCCGGAACCACCTGGCGCTCGCCGCCGACGCCAGTCGTCGCCTGACGATGTCGGCGTTGACGAGTTCTATTGCCCATGAACTCGGACAACCGCTCAGCTCGATGATCCACAACGCCCAGGCGGGTCGGATGATGCTCACCGCCGAACGTGCGACGCCCGACGCGATGGGGGAGATTCTCTCCGACATCGAGGCAGAAGGCGTCCAGGCCGCACAGATCATCGATCGCCATCGGACCATGCTCCGAGGCCGTCAACTGGACACGAAACCGATCGACCTCCACTTCGTCATCCGTGAGAGTATTGCGCTCGTCGCTCACGACATGAGGACGCGGCAGATTGAGGCCACCGTCAATCTGTCGTCGAGTCCGTGCATCATCACCGGCGATGAAGTGCTCTTGCAGCAGGTGATGGTGAACCTGCTGATGAACGCCATGGACGCGATGGCCGAGACCCCGCCGGCACGTCGTCGCGTCACCGTCACGACCGAAGTCAGAACGGCCGATGTCGACGTCTCGGTGCGCGACGCCGGAAGCGGTTTGCCGGCGCAAATTGACGGCGCGCTCTTCGCACCATTCGTCACCACCAAAGCCCAAGGCCTCGGGATCGGACTCACGATTACGCAGACAATCGTCGAGGCGCATCGTGGCACCATCGATGCCCGCAACAATCCCGACGGGGGCGCCACATTCACCGTTACGCTGCGCCGCAGCGGAACACAGGAGATCCGGTCAGGCCCCGCGAGTGTCGCGTGACGTTGCCCAAGCGACCCCGCGTGCTCATAGCCGAAGACCACCCTGGAGTCGCGAAAGCGGTCTGCCGAATGCTGTCGCTGGAATGCGACATTGTGGGACAAGTCGCAGACGGCCGCACCGTTTTAGACGCCGCACAACGACTCCAACCGGACGTGGTTGTGGTCGACCTCAACCTGCCTCACGTCCACGGATTCGATGTCTGTCGTCAGATCAAGCAAGACAACCCGGACGCGAGAGTCGTCGTGTTCTCCGCGATGAACGATCCGGACATCCGGCAACGATCCCTCGAGGTCGGAGCATCGGCCTTTGTCTGTAAAGGGACGGGCGACCTGCTCTCCACCGTCAAACGACTGTGCGACGGGCGAGGTTGATGAAATTGCAGTGCGCTTCCCGGCGACATGCCGGTTGTTCCATCGGACCGCCCCCGCGAGTGGTCGAAGGGCGACGCGACGACCATCCGACGCATGTCGCACGGGAACGGCTGAGGTAGGGTTGTCCGTCGGATCTGCGCCGGCCACGGTTGAGGCGGATCCGAACGGGACGATGGAGATCCTGCTCGGCTGCGACGCGATCCACGAGTGAGCGGTTCGGGTCGCTGCAGCGCCAAGCGTGGATCAGCCAGCCGACGACAGATGCGCGAGCCGCCCCAAATGCGTCCATGCGACCCTTCGACCCTCGAAAGCCGCCCCTCGGCAAACCCGCGCACGGAAACGACGCCGCCCAGGAGCGGAGCCCCTCCGCCTGCCCCCGCCGACAGGCGCGAGGCGCCCCGAGCGGAGATCAGGATGAAAGTGAGCAGGGAACAGGCCGCACAGAACCGGGAACGCATCGTCGAGGCGGCAGCCCAGCTCTTCCGCGAGCGGGGCTTCGAAGGGATCGGCGTCGCGGATCTGATGAAGGAGGCGGGCCTGACACATGGCGGTTTCTATGGACACTTCTCATCGAAGGACGACCTGATCGCGGAGGCGTCTGCGCGCGCGCTGACGCGCTCGCTGGCGCTTCTGAGCAATCTCCCTGAGCGGACGTCAGGTGATCCTCTGTCGGCGATCGCCGGCACCTATTTGACCAGGAAACACCGCGACGAGCCGGGCACTGGTTGTCTTCTGGCCGCACTCGGATCGGATGTGTCGCGGCAGGGTGCGGCCGTGCGACGCGCTGTCGCCGACCACGTGCGTGCCGCTGTCGAACTTCTGACGAAGCTGATTCCCGGCAAAGCGAAGGCGGCGCGACGACAGAAGGCGATCAGCACCTACGCAACATTGGTGGGCGCAATGGTCATCGCGCGGGCGGTCGATGATCTGGCGCTGTCGCAGGAAGTCCTGGACGCCGGCCTCGCGTCTGTTAAAGCCTGATGCGGGCATGCGCTGCGGACCGCAGGTGAATGCGACCATCGGAACGGAACCGCGATGCAGACGAGCGGCGGGCATCCTTGGCGACGGTTCCTACGCCCAATCCGATGATTGAAATGTGTTGAACGATCGGCCACCCGGGGTTCTTCCGCACGCAGCTGCTGACCGAACGGTCCGACGAATTATGCCGCGCTGTCCATCAAGGATTGCGACCAGCGCCGGGCGGCGCAGATCGCGAATGCCGTCGGTCCCGGAGCAAACATCGGCGACTTGCCGGCAGACATCAGCTCCAACCGAGCGCTCTCGACGTCCGTCGATTTCGACAGAGAGCCGGCCGCCGCGCGATATCGACCACGGGACTGAACCTTGACACGCGGAGCTGGCGCGACCATAATCCGGCTTCATGAATTTGTTGAGGATCCCCGGCAACTCCGGCGTCGCGGCAGTGACGCCCGACCTGTCGGTCGTGTCGATCCTCGCACTGGTGCTTGGCGTCCTCCTGCTTAGCCTGGGGCTGCTTCTGGGAAGCACCCTCGCCGCCGGATGATGTAGTTCCCACAAGTTCAGCAACACAAAGGGCCATCATCCGGAAGGGTGATGGCCCTTTTGCTTTTTGAGGACCAATGAAGCTCGGAGCACTCAACACTTGAACCACTCCTACGTGGAGGCTCGATGGTTTTTCATGGCAAATGGTATGACGAAGTGAACGTTGGCGAGAGCTTCGGCACGAGCGTCACCGTCACCGAGACGCATCTCGTGCTCGGCTCGGGCATGTTCGGCGATTTCAATCCGCTGCATGTGGACGAAGAATTCTCGAAGAAGTCGATGTTCGGCGGCCGCATCCTGCACGGGCCCTTCACCAGCGCGCTGGTCGCCTCGCCAGTCGGCATTTACTTTGCCGGAACCGCAATCGCCTACTTGGAGCACAGCTGCCGCTTCAAGGCGCCGGTGCGCGCCGGCGACACCATCGCCACACGCTGGACGGTGACCGCGAAGTCCGACAAGCCCAGGCACAAGGGCGGCATCATCCAACTAGCGGGAGAGGCGACCAATCAGAGGAACGAGCTCGCCGTGGAATGCGAGGGCAAGATCCTGGTCGCGAGCAAGGCTGGTTGACGGGGCCGCGATGAACACATTTCCTCCGACCACGGAGCACGCCGACGCCGTCCGCGCCGCCGTGCGGGAATTCGCCGCCGGCGAGATCGCTCCGCTCGCCGCGGAGATCGACCGCTCCAACACCTTCCCGGCGCATCTGTGGAAGCGGCTGGGCGACATGGGTCTCCTCGGCATCACCGCCGCCGACGCCTACGGCGGCGCGGGCATGGGGTACCTCGAGCATGTGATCGCCATGGAGGAGATCAGCCGCGCGTCTGCGTCGGTCGGCCTCTCGTACTCGGCCCATTCCAATCTCTGCGTGAACCAGATTCATCTCAACGGCACCGACGAGCAGAAGCGGCACTTTCTCCCGCGCCTCATCAGCGGCGAGCACGTCGGCGCCCTCGCGATGAGCGAATCGGGCGCCGGCTCGGATGTCCTGAGCATGACCCTGCGTGCCGAGCGAGACGGCGACCGCTACCGCCTCAACGGCGCCAAGCTCTGGATCACGAACGGGCCCGACGCGAACACGCTCGTCGTCTACGCCAGGACCGAGCCGCAGGCAAAGTCCAACGGCATCACGGCGTTCATCATCGAGAGGGATCTTCCAGGTTTCACGACCTCGCCAAAGATGGACAAGCTCGGCATGCGCGGGTCCAACACCTGCGAGCTGGTCTTCCGCGATTGCGAGGTGCCCTCCACCCGGGTGCTCGGCCAGGTCAACAAGGGCGCCAAGGTCCTGATGAGCGGCCTCAACTACGAGCGCGTCGTCGTCGCGGGCGGACCGCTCGGCATCATGCAGGCTTGCCTCGATCTCGTCCTGCCGTACGTGCGCCAGCGCAAGCAATTCGGTCAGCCGATCGGCAACTTCCAGCTCATTCAGGGCAAGGTCGCCAACATGTACGCGCGGCTTAGCGCCGCCCGCGCGTATGTCTACTCCGCGGCCCAGGCGTGCGACCGAGGCTGGATCACTAACAAGGATGCCGCCGGCGCCATCCTCGTCGCCGCCGAGTCCGCCACCCGCGCCGCGCTGGACGCCATCCAGTGCCTGGGCGGCAACGGCTATGTCAACGATTACCCTGCCGGACGGCTCTTGCGCGACGCCAAGCTCTACGAAATCGGCGCTGGCACCAGCGAAATCCGCAGGATGATCATCGGCCGCGACCTCGTCCAGGGACGATAGTGATGTGGACAACGTGAACCTCTCCTACGTGCACGGCGTTGGGACCACGCCGCTGCTCGCGGACACGATCGGCGGCGCCCTGGACCGTGCGGCCGAATGCTGGAGCGACTGCGACGCACTCGTCTCGTGCCATCAGCAGCTGCGCTATTCGTACCGTGAGCTCCGCGACGAAGCCGATCGCGCGGCCCGTGCGCTCGTCGCGCTCGGCGTGCAGCGCGGCGATCGCGTGGGCATCTGGAGCGGCAATCGCGCGGAGTGGATGATCACGCAATACGCGGCGGCAAAAGCCGGCGCCATCCTCGTGAACATCAATCCGGCGTACCGTCTGCGAGAGCTGGAATATGCGCTGCGGCATTCGGGTGTCAGCGTGCTCATCACCGCGCGAGGCTTCCGCTCAACGGACTACGTGGAACTCCTGCTGAAGCTCGTGCCGCAACTGCCGGGGCTTCGCCACGTCGTGTATCTCAGTTCCGAGGCGCAATGGGGGGGGATCGCCTGGGCCGATTTCCTGGAACTCGCGAATCGAATCGAGGCGGGCGAGTTAGAGGCCCGTGAGGCCGCGCTCCAGTTCGACGATCCCGTGAACATCCAGTACACGTCAGGGACGACAGGATCGCCGAAAGGCGCGACGCTCTCGCATCACAACATTCTGAACAACGGTTACTTCGTCGGCGAAGTGCTGCGTTACACCGAGCGCGACAGGATCTGTGTGCCGGTCCCGTTCTATCACTGCTTTGGCTGCGTGCTGGCGAACATGGCGGCCGTCACCCATGGCTGCGCGGTGGTCATTCCAGGCGAGTCATTCGATCCCGACGCCACGCTGCGGGCGATCGAGGCGGAGCGCTGCACCTCGATCTACGGCGTACCAACGATGTTCATCGCGCAGTTGAATCACCCCCGCTTCGGCAGCATCGATCTCGACACGCTGCGCACGGGAATTATGGCCGGCGCTCCCTGTCCGATAGAGGTCATGCGCCAGGTCATCGGCCGCATGCACGTGCCGGAGGTCACCATCTGCTACGGCATGACCGAAACGTCTCCGGTGTCGTTCCAGTCTCGGATCGACGATCCGATCGAGGTTCGCGTGTCGACGGTCGGCCACGTCCTGCCATACCTCGAAAGCAAGATCGTCAATCCGGACAGTGGCGCGACCGTTTCGCGCGGCACGCCAGGAGAGCTCTGCACACGCGGGTACGCCGTCATGCTCGGGTACTGGAACGACGACGACGCGACCGCCGCCGCCATCGACGCGGCGCGCTGGATGCACACCGGCGACCTCGCCGTCATGAACGGCGACGGCTCTGTGGCGATCACCGGCCGCATCAAGGACATGATCATTCGCGGGGGGGAGAATGTCTCTCCGCGCGAGATCGAAGAATTCCTGCACACGCATGAAAAGGTCAGCGACGTGCAGGTCATCGGCGTGCCCGATCACAAGTACGGCGAAGAGGTCTGCGCGTGGATCCTGTTGCACGACGGCGTGACCGCAACGGCGGACGAGTTCCGCGATTTCTGTCGCGGCCAGATCGCGACGTTCAAGATCCCGAGATACATCCGGTTCACCAGCGACTTTCCGATGACCGTCACCGGGAAAGTGCAGAAGTTCAGGATGCGGGAGATTACCGTGGCGGAGCTAACCATCGCTCGGGCGAATGACGTGGAGCCGACCTGAGGGTCGTGCTGAGAGGAGACAACGGTGCTGACAAGAGTGACGAGACTATCGGGGCTCATACCGGCGGCGATCCTGTTCGGCAGTCATGCTGCGTATGCGCAGCAAGGGTGCGAGAACCTGGCGAACGTGAAGCTGCCCTACACGCTCATCACCTCGGCGACGAGCGTGCCGGAAGGCGCTGCACCGGCGTTCACCCCTCCGGGTGGGCCGCCGGCGAGTCCTGGTACCGTCCCCGCCCATTGCGACGTTCGCGGCGTGATACGTCCGAGCCGCGATTCCGAAATCAAGTTTGCCCTCTGGCTGCCGACCGCTTCCGCGTGGAACGCCAAGTACCGGCAGGAAGGCAACGGTGGCTGGGCAGGCGCCATCAACACCGCCTCCTTTGCAGACCCGTTGCGGCGCGGTTACGCCGTGGCCGGCACCGATGATGGCCATGAAGGGGGCGGAGGTGCGAACTGGGCCATCGGGCATCCGGAGAAGCTGATCGACTTCGGTTATCGCGCCGTGCATGAAACCGCGATGCAGTCCAAAGCCATCATCCGCTCGTTCTACGGCCGCGACCCGGAGCGAAGCTACTTCGACGGGTGCTCCGACGGTGGCCGCGAAGCGCTGATGGAGGCGCAGCGCTTCCCGGAAGACTTCAGCGGCATCCTCGCCGGCGCCCCGGCGAACAACTGGTCGCACTTGTTCACGGCGTTCGTGTGGAACGAACGGGCAGTCCTGGCCACGCCGGACAGCGCGATCCCGCCCGCTAAGCTCCCCGTCATCCAGCGCGCCGTCATGGCCGCCTGCGATCGTCTCGACGGCGTGGCTGACGGCCTGATCGAGAATCCTCGCGCCTGCAAGTTCGATCCAGGCGTGCTCGTCTGTAAGGGCGGGGATGCGCCCGATTGTCTACCCAAAGCGCAGGTCGATGCGCTGCAGAAGATCTACGAGGGGCCGCGCAATCCGCGCACCCAGGAACGCATCTTCGTCGGACAGCCGCTCGGGACCGAAGCCGTGCCGGGCAGCTGGGGCGCCTGGATCACGCCAGCGAACGCCGCAGGCGCCATCCAATTCGGATTTGGCAACAGCTATTACGGGGCAGCGGTATTCGAGGACCCGAAGTGGAGTTTCCGGATGCTCGACTTCGATCGCGATGTGAGCATCGCCGATGCGAAGACGGGACCGGTGCTCAACGCCACCAGCCCTGACCTGCGGTCGTTCCGTGCGTCGGGCGGGAAGCTCATTCAGTACCACGGGTGGGGGGACGCGGCCATTCCAGCGCCGAGTTCGATCGAGTATTACGAGGCTGTGCGCGCCTTTCTCTCGACATACCCGGACGCACGCACGCCTGGTGCCCCGCCGACCGAGGATTTCTACCGGCTGTTCCTCGTGCCGGGGATGGCGCACTGTGGTGGAGGCTCGGGCCCGAACAGTTTCGGCAACGGGGGCGGTGGAGCGGCTGCCAGCAGGGATCCTGAGCACGATATCTTCGCAGCACTGGAGCGATGGGTCGAGCGCGGCGTCGCGCCGGAGCGCGTCGTCGGTACCGGACGCGCCACCGATGATCCGTCGAAGCCGCTCACCCGGCCGCTGTGCCCCTATCCCCAGGTGGCGCAATACCGCGGCTCGGGCGACGTGAACGACGCAGCGAGCTTCGCCTGTGCCGCTCCGTCGTCGAGATAGGAAGATGACCGACCCCAACCGCGTCCTCATCTTTGACACCACGCTGCGCGACGGCGAGCAGTCCCCCGGCTGCAGCATGACGCAGCCGGAAAAGCTGCGGGTGGCGAAGGCGCTCGCCGAACTCGGGGTTGACGTGATCGAAGCCGGCTTCCCGATCGCCTCGCGCGGCGATTGGGAATCGGTGAATCTTGTGGCGCGCGAGGTGCGCGGTCCGATCATCGCGGGCCTCGCGCGCTGCAATCGGGAAGACATTGAAACGGCATGGCGCGCGTTGAAGGATGCCGAGCGTCCACGCATCCACGTCTTCCTGGCCACCAGCGCCATTCATCGCGAATACAAACTCAACATGGCGAAGGAACAGATCGTCCAGACCGCGGTCGAGGGCGTGAGGTTCGGACGCGGCTTGTGCGCCGACGTGGAATTCTCGCCTGAAGACGCCTCGCGCACTGAGCTCGAGTTTCTCGCGCAGGTCGTTGAAGCCGCGATCGAAGCCGGCGCCACGACGATCAATGTCCCCGATACCGTCGGCTATACCGTGCCCGAAGAATTCTACGAAGTGTTTTCGTACCTCAAACGCCACGTGTGCAATATCGACAAGACCGTCCTCTCCGTGCACTGCCACAACGACTTGGGGATGGCGGTCGCGAATAGCCTGGCCGCCGTACGCGCGGGCGCGCGGCAAATCGAATGCACGATCAACGGTATCGGCGAACGCGCCGGCAATTGCTCGCTCGAGGAAGCGGTGATGGCGATCAAGACCCGAGAGAATGTCTTGGGAGTGCATACCGGGATTCATACCGCACGCCTCTTCCCAACGAGTCGCCTGGTGTCGCAGATCACCGGCATGCCCATTCCGCGCAATAAAGCCATCGTCGGTGAAAACGCCTTCGCACACGAAGCCGGCATTCATCAACACGGAATGCTCAAGCATCATTCGACCTACGAGATCATGCGTCCACAAGATGTCGGGCTGTCGCGCACCAACCTCGTGCTTGGCAAGCATAGCGGCCGTCACGCGTTTCGCGAGCGTGTGAAGGAACTCGGCTTTGACGTCAGCGACGGCGAACTCAATCAACTGTTCGAAGAATTCAAGGCATTGGCCGACAAGAAGAAAGAGGTCTTCGACGGCGACATCGAAGCGTTGGTCATGCGCGCGGACAGTGAAGCCAAGCGACCTTGGTCACTGCAATCGCTGAGCGTCGCCACGCACGACAATCAACCGGCGCGCGTCACTATTGAGCTCGCGCACACCGACGGCCGGGTCGTCGTCCACGAGCAAACCGCCGACGGACCCGTCGATGCCGTAGTCAAAGCAATCGACCATGCCACCGGAATTCATGTGCAAGTGCGCACGTTCGAAGTGCGAAGCGTGACCGTCGGCGAGGACGCGCAGGGCGAAGCGGTGCTCACCGTCGAACACAACGGTCGCAGCTATCGCGGCGCGGGCATCAGCACCAATATTCTCGAATCCGCCGCGCGAGCTTACTTGGAAGTCATCAATCGCATTGAAGCCATCAAAGCCAATGCCGACCGCAACAGCAACGAGCGTTGTTCGCCGCTGCGGCCGACGCTCGGACCCGGCGTGTAATTCTCGTTGGAGTGATCACTCCCGATGAACGCGGGACGACACCAGGCTGGTCATCACCCACACCTCGTCGGTTGCAGCCGAGGATTTCGGGAAGTAGAACCTGGAATCGTGTAAGAACTGTGTAAGGTGGGCTCGAAACCGACGACGATTACCGACGCTTACGGAGTCACATCACGGATTATCTTACGAGGGTAAATCGTTGAACCGATTGCGCCACGAGGTGTCTCGGTATTGCTCGGTGAGCGTGGCCAAATTCGCTTTCCAAGCGTGCGCCATCGACCACTCCGCCATCTCTCCCCTTTAGAATTAGCGACTTACGGGCACAACTTCCATGCGGTTGAACCGTTTGTGATCCACGACGGTACGGTCCTCAGGTCAACCAATCAGCGAAGAAGGGCTGGAGCGAAGCGAATGCCTCTCCAGCATCTCGCCACGGTTACAGAAGATTACTTCACCAAAGTGATGGTAACCACACGTCCGTCGAGGTATACGTTTCCGTCATTTCCACGCTCAAACACCAACGTTGTCGGATTTTCTGTTTTTGGAAGTTCGTAAGCCTCCACCCAATATGCAAGATAGTAGTCCGCCTCCGGCCCGAGCCCTTCCTCTCTATTAGAAAGTACGCGAGTTACTACCGCCTGCCGCTCTTGCAAAGGGTTGTCGGACAATGTGGTGAACTGGAAACGTTGTCCTATCTTAATTTCAGACTGCATTTGAACTCCTTCTTCTGCCCCAACGCTGGGGAATTGAGTAGGGGCACCGTCTGCGAATTGCCGCCCCAGTACAGACGACGTCCGTTCAACGCCGCTCCGTCACGACTGTAGTCCTCGTTCTTGATCCTCAGCCAGCTCGTGCTGCGGCCGTCGCTCTGACACCTGCCGCGCGCCGATTTGGCGACGATGCCCTCGAGATCGCGCTCGCACGCGATGCAATAGGGATCACGACCACGTTTAGCAATGTGACC
>Ga0068871_100001642_pt1 | contig 15074 bp, 18 predicted proteins | sample KBSMisM72_FD_72750 | JGI IMG/M metagenome (GOLD analysis project Ga0068871, IMG submission 72750) | Miscanthus rhizosphere microbial communities from Kellogg Biological Station, Michigan, USA - KBS Miscanthus M7-2 | ecosystem: Host-associated > Plants > Roots > Rhizosphere > Soil ... | reverse complement strand
CGCACGTCGAACCAGTCCTTGCCGAACGCATCCAGGATGTTGGGCTTGTGCGACACGATGAGCGTGTTCGTGCCCGGCGCTGGCGCGGTCGCGACCAGCTTGCGAAAGGCATCGGTTCGCCGGTCGTTTTCGATCGGCGTGACGACCTGCCCGCCCTCGGAGACGTCGGCAGTCGGCGTGACCTCCTTGCCGCTCACCAGCCGGCCGGTCTCAACGGCGCGATAGAACTGGCTCGTATAGACCTGCCCGATCGGAATCTGCAGGGTCTTGAGCGCGGCACCGACGTCGCGCGCCTGTTGCCGCCCTCGCTCGCTCAGCTGGCGCTGCTTCGCCACGTTGTTCAGGTTCAGCGGATCGGTGTCCGCCATGTCGCGGTTCGTGCCGCCGTGGCGAAAGACAATGACGTAGCCGCCGGCCTGCAGCAGCTTCACCACTGCGTTTGCTTCGTCCATGGCCGGCTTTTGCTCCGGCGCCTGCGCGCAAGCGGACAGCACCAGCGCGCCCGCGAGTACCTTGGTGAAGTTCATGTTTTCCTCCTCCCTGAGAAGAGGAAAGTCTAGTCGGCGGATGTTATCGGCACGTTTCCGCCCGGTGGCGGATCGGCAACTTCAATCGGCTCTGGCGCCCGAGGCTTTCACGACCGGCGCCCACTTCGCGATCTCCGCCTTGACGAAGCCCGCAAACTGCTCGGGCGTATTGGGGGAGAATCGCGCGCCCTCCCCCGGCAGGCGTGCCTGGATTTCCGGCGACTGCATGATCTTCGTTACTTCCACGTTCCAGCGCCGGACGATCTCGGGCGGCGTGCCGGCCGGCGCGAACAGGCCGATCCAGTTGTTCACCTCGAACCCGGGGAGCGACTCGCCGATGGTCGGCAGCTCCGGCGTCGCCGCCGCGCGCGAGCTGCCCATCGTCGCGAGGGCGCGCAGCTTGCCCGCCTTCGCGTGCGGCAGCACGGTCGGCATGGTGGCGAAGAGCAGCGAAGTCTGGCCGGCAAGAAGGTCGGTGATCGCGGGCACGTTCCCTTTGTAGGGCACATGGGTCATCTCGACCTTCGCCATGGACTTGAACAGCTCGCCCGCGAGATGGCTGGCGCTTCCCATCCCCGCTGAGGCGAACGTCAATGGTTGCTTTTTCAACAAAAGAACAAGTTCAGGAACGTTCCGCGCCGGTACCGACGGATGCACGACGAGCAGTCCCTCGGCCTCGAGGATCAGCGCGATCGGCGCGAAATCCTTTACCGCGTCGTAGGGCAGCTTGGAAAACAGGCTGACGTTCACGGCGTGCGTGCCGACGCTGCCGATGAGGAGGGTATAGCCGTCGGCGGGCGCCTTCGCGCCGGCCTCCGCGGCGATCACGCCGCCGGCGCCGGTTCGATTGTCGACCACGATCGGCTGGGCCCAGGCCTCGGAAACCCTTGCGGCGATGATCCGGCCGTAGAGGTCGGCGATACCGCCGACCGGGAACGCGCAGATGACGCGGATCGGCTTCGACGGGTAAGGCTGCGCGAGCGCCGCAAGCGGAAATAGCAGCAGAAAAGCGAGCAGCCTCATGGCGCGCCCCTGGGCTTGTGCACGGTCGAGTAGTGCGGCCTCGTGAGCACCTCGGGCTTGAGGATCTCGTCGAGCTGCTCGCGCGTCAGGTATCCCTTGGCGAGCACGAGATCGTAGACGCGCGCGTTGGTGCGCAGCGCTTCCTGCGCGATCTCGCTCGCGCGCGCGTAGCCGATGAACGGATTGAGCGCGGTGACGAGCGCGGTCGACTCGTCGAGCAGGCGTCGCGCCCGCTCGACATTGGCCCGGATCCCTTTCACGCAGCGATCGGCGAGCGTGCGGCAGCCGGCGGCAAGGTGGTCGATGCTCTTGAACAGGCTGTGGGCGATCACCGGCTCGAAGGCGTTCAGCTGGAGCTGCCCCGCCTCCGCCGCCATGGTGACCGTCATGTCGTTGCCTATCACTTCGAAGGCGATCTGGTTCACCACCTCGGGGATCACGGGGTTCACCTTGCCCGGCATGATCGACGAGCCCGCCTGCACCGCGGGCAGCGCGATCTCGCCCAGGCCCGCGCGCGGGCCTGAGGAAAGCAGCCGCAGGTCGTTGCACGTTTTGGAAAGCTTGACGGCGATGCGCTTGAGCACGCCCGAGAGCTGCACGAACGAGCCGGCGTCCTGCGTCGCTTCGACCAGGTTGGGCGAGACCAGGAAGGTAAAGCCGGACACTTCCGACAGGCGGGTGGTCACCAGCGCCGCATAGTCCGGGTGCGCGTTGATCCCGGTGCCGATGGCGGTGGCGCCGAGGTTGATCTCGCGGACCAGCGCGGCCGCTTCGGTGAGGCGCTGCTCGTCCTCGCCGAGCATCACTGCATACGCCGAGAACTCCTGGCCGAGCGTCATCGGCACGGCGTCCTGCAGCTGCGTGCGGCCGACCTTGAGCACGTTGCCGAACTCGGCCGCCTTGGCTTCAAACGCCTTCTTCAGGTAGTTCAATTCGAGGCCAAGGCGCCTGATGCCGAACTGCAGCGCGAGCTTGACCGCGGTCGGATACGTGTCGTTCGTGCTCTGCGACAGGTTGACGTGATCCAGCGGGTGCAGGTGCTGGTATTCGCCCTTCTTGTGCCCGAGGATCTCCAGCGCGCGGTTGGCGATCACTTCGTTGACGTTCATGTTGGTGGAGGTGCCGGCCCCGCCCTGGATGACGTCGACCACGAAATGCTCGAGCAGCTTGCCCTCGCGCACCTCCTCGCACGCCAGGCGGACGGCCACCGAGCGCTTGTCGTCGAGCAGGCCGAGCTCGGCATTGGCGATGGCCGCGGCCTGCTTCACGCAGGCATACGCCACGACCAGGTCCGGATAGATGGAAATCGACGTGCCGGTGATCGGGAAGTTTTCCAGCGCCCGGAGCGTATGGACGCCGTAGTAGGCGTCGGCGGGGAGGGCATGCTCGCCAATCAGGTCGTGCTCGATACGCACGGGCTGTGTCATCGCCGCCCATTCTGGCACTATCATGCGGTTCCGAGACGGTAATGGACGACCTCGACTTCAGCCAACCCGCGAAGAAGCCCGCCGAGCCGGCGAAGAAGCCGGCCGCGCCGGTGGCGCAGCCCGCTGCGCCGGCGCCGGCCTACAACCCGGCGATCGCGCGCGATTTCTTCGCCACCGCCGGCAAGGAAGAGTCGCTGCCCGCCGGCGCCAAGATCTTCGCCGAGAACGAGAAGGCGAGCCGCATCCTGCTCAAGCGCGACAAGATGTACCTGCTCCTCGAGGGGCAGGTCGGCCTCACGGCGAAGGGCAAGCCGGTCGGCTCGGTGAAGGTCGGCGAGATCTTCGGCGAGATGGCGGCGATCAGCGAGTCGCCGCGCAGCGCGACTGCGGTGGCGCACACCGACGTGCGCGTGCTTTCGGTCGACGACAAGCAGCTCAACGCGGGCCTGCAATCCAAGCCCGAGTTCGCCCTCATGCTGATGAGCATCATGATCAACCGCCTGCGCGGCATGATCAGCCGCCTGTTGGGCACGCCCACAGCTTCGGCCGATGCCGGCAAGGAAACGCGGGTCTTCGACAAGACCATGCTGGCCGCCCTCGCCCAGGGCCTGGGCGAGCAGAACACGGTGCGCTACGACCGCGGCAAGGTAATCATGGTGCAGGGGCAGGCGGGCGCCTTCATGTACGTCGTGCTCGAGGGCCGGGTGGCGATCTCGCTGCGCGGCACGGTCGTGGAGCGCGTCGGCCCGGGCGGGGTGTTCGGCGAAATGGCGCTCGTCGACCAGGGCGCGCGCACGGCGAACGCCAACGCCGAGACCGATTGCGCGCTCCTCGCCATCAACCGCCAGGTGTTCCTCAACCTCGTCAAGGCCGACCCGACCTTCGGCGTTTCGCTGCTGACCGCCATCGCCGAGCGCGTGCGCAACACGGCGGCCGGCCTGAACAACTAGGGTAAAATTTTTCGCAGAATGACAACCCCAATGGGAGTCTCAGACATGAAGCGCATCTTTCTTTTCATGGCCGCCCTGACGCTGGCCTTCCAGGCCGCCGCGCAGGACACCCTCAAGAAGGTCAAGGACAGCGGCGCCATCACCATCGGCCACCGCGACGCCTCGATCCCCTTCTCCTACTACGACGACAAGCAGCAGGTCATCGGCTACGCCGTCGACCTGTGCCTGAAGATCGTCGACGCGGTGAAGAAGGAAGTCGGCAATCCCAACCTCAAGGTGAACTACCAGCTGGTCACGTCGGCGAACCGCATCCCGCTGATGGCCAACGGCACCATCGACCTGGAGTGCGGCTCGACCACCAACAACCTCGCGCGCCAGGAGCAGGTGGGCTTCACCATTACCCACTTCGTCACCGCCAACCGCTGGATCGCGAAGAAGTCGGCGAAGATCAACAAGCTCGCCGACCTGAAGGGCAAGACCATCGTTTCCACCGCGGGCACCACCAACATCAAGCAGATCACCGAGATCAACGCCGCGCAGAACCTCGGCATGAACATCATCTCGGCCAACGGGCATCCGGAAGCCTTCCAGATGGTGGAGACCGGCCGGGCGGTGGCCTTCGTGATGGACGACATCCTGCTCTACAGCCTGGCCGCGCAGTCGCGCACGCCGAAGGCCTACGCCATCTCGCCCGAGGCGCTGTCGGTGGAGCCCTACGGCATCATGGTGCGCAAGGGCGACGACGCCTTCAAGAAAGTAGCCGACGCCGAGATGACGCGCATCATGAAGTCGGGCGAGATCAACGCCATCTACGGCAAGTGGTTCCTCAAGCCGATCCCGCCCAAGGGCATCAACCTGAACGTGCCGATGAGCGCGCAGTTCAAGAAGGTGATCGCGAATCCGACGTCGTCGGGCGATCCGAACGACTACAAGTAAGCTGAACGCGTGGAACGGGGACCTCGGTCCCCGTTTTCTTTTTTAGGGTCTGGCACCAAGCGGCGGCGAAAGCGTGAACTACAACTGGCACTGGGGGGTCCTGCTCGAAACGGAGCCTGGCGGCACGGGCAGCTACCTCTATTACCTGATCGTAGGCCTGGGCTGGACGCTCGCCACCGCGCTTGCCGCCTGGGTCATCGCGCTCGCGATCGGCGCGCTCGTCGGCACGCTGCGCACGACATCGCTCAAGTGGGGCGTTCGACTGGGCAACCTGTACGTGGAGATCTTCCGCAACGTACCGCTCATCGTGCAGATGTTCCTCTGGTTCTTCGTCGTGCCGGAGCTCCTGCCGGAGGCGATGGGCGACTGGATCAAGCAGATGGCGCCGCCATGGAGCTCCTACCTGCCCGCGGTGATGTGCCTGGGCATCTTCACGTCGGTACGTGTCGCCGAGCAGGTCCGCGCCGGCATCAACTCGCTGCCGCGCGGGCAGCGCAACGCCGGGATCGCGATGGGGCTCACGGCCGCGCAGACCTACCGCTTCGTCATCCTGCCGCAGGCCTTCCGCATCATCCTGCCGCCGCTCACTTCCGAATTCATGAACATCATCAAGAATTCGTCGGTGGCGCTGACCATCGGCCTGCTCGAGCTCACCGGCCGCGCGCGCGCCATGCAGGAGTTCAGCTTCCGCGTCTTCGAGGCCTTCACCGCGGCGACGGTCATCTACGTGCTTACCAACCTGGTCGTGGTGCTGCTCATGCGCGCGCTCGAGGCGAAAGTCCGCGTGCCCGGCCTGATCGCGGCGAGCGGCGCGCCGCAAGCGGGGCACTGATGGGCTTCGACTTCGACGTCATCCAGCGCTCGTGGGGCTATCTGTTCCGCGACGGGATGACGTTCACGCTCACGCTCACCGCGCTCGCCATGGTCGGCGGGATTGTCTTCGGCACGGTGCTCGCCATGATGCGCCTGTCGAGCAACCGCGTGGTCGCCGGCGCCGCCGGGGCCTATGTCAACCTGATGCGCTCGATTCCGCTGGTGCTGGTGATCTTCTGGTTCTTCTTCCTGGTGCCTTACATCGGCGCGTGGGTCGTGCGCTCGCCGGAGCCGATCAAGGTGGGCGCGTTCTACTCCGCGCTGATCACCTTCACCATGTTCGAGGCGGCGTACTACTGCGAGATCATGCGCGCCGGCATCCAGTCGATCGCGCGCGGCCAGGTGTGGTCCGGGTACGCGCTGGGCCTGACCTACGGCCAGACCATGGCCCAGATCGTCCTGCCGCAGGCCTTCCGCAACATGCTGCCGGTCCTGCTCACGCAGACCATCATCCTGTTCCAGGACACGTCGCTGGTCTACGTCATCTCCGCCACCGACTTCCTCGGCGCCGCGGCCAAGGTGGCGAACCGCGACTACCGCCTCGTCGAGATGTATACGTTCGCGGCGATCGTCTATTTCGTGATTTCCTATAGCCTGAGCATGCTGGTAAAAAGACTCCAAGACAGGATAGCCATCGTCCGATGATCTCGATCAACGACATCAGCAAGTGGTACGGCAGCTTCCAGGTGCTCACCGACTGCTCCACCCAGGTCGCCAAGGGCGAGGTGGTGGTGGTGTGCGGCCCGTCGGGCAGCGGCAAGTCGACGCTCATCAAGTGCGTGAACGCGCTGGAGCCCTTCCAGAAAGGCACCATCACGGTCAACGGCGTTTCGGTGGGCGACCCCAAGACCGACCTGCCCAAGCTGCGAGCGCATATCGGCATGGTGTTCCAGAACTTCGAGCTGTTCCCGCACATGAGCGTGACGCAGAACCTCACGCTGGGCCAGGTCAAGGTGCTGGGCCGCGGCCAGGACGAGGCGCGCGAGCGGGGTCTCAAGCTCCTCGACCGCGTCGGCCTGCTCGCGCACAAGGACAAATTCCCCGGACAGCTCTCGGGCGGCCAGCAGCAGCGCGTCGCAATCGCCCGCGCCCTCTCCATGGACCCGATCGCCATGCTCTTCGACGAGCCCACTTCGGCGCTCGACCCCGAGATGATTAACGAGGTACTCGACGTAATGGTCGACCTCGCCAAGGAAGGCATGACCATGATGGTGGTGACCCACGAGATGGGCTTCGCCCGCAAGGTCGCGCACCGGGTCATCTTCATGGACGCCGGCCGCATCGTCGAGGACGCGAAGAAGGACGAGTTCTTCGGCACGCCGCGCTCCGAGCGCGCGCAGCTCTTCCTGTCGAAGATCCTGCACCACTAAGCTACTTCCTTTCGACCTTCGCCTTCATCTCGTCCGAAAGGACGTAGCCGGGGTAGCGCCGGCGGAATTCCGCTAGCGCCTTGTCCGCTTCCTCTTGCTTCCCTTGCTTTCGCAGCTCGGCGATGCGCTCGAGCGCCGCTTCAGGCGTCTCGACCTTGCTCTCCATCTGCCGCGCCTCCCGTCGCATCGCGGGTGCGGGCGACGCGCTGTCGCGAGCCGCGTCGCTGCGAGCGCCCGCCGCTTGCTCGTTTGATTTGGCCAGCTCGCGCGGCGGCTCAGCGGCCTGCGGCGCGGGCGCCGGGACCGGGACGGGGACGGGAGCCGCGGATTTCGCGGATGGGGCTGGCGGTTCCCGTGAGGGCGGCGGTTCCGGCGTGAACTGCCTTTCCTGCTGGACCTGCGCAGGGGCGTTCATCGGCTTCGGCTGCTCGGGCGCCTTGGCGACGCGCTCTTCCTCGGGTTTGCGCCGCTCCACCTGCACCGTTACGGCGACGACCAGCACGAGCGTCGCAGCGAGCGCAACGGGCGCGTACCAGCTTCTCTTCCTGCTTATCGCGCGGCGAGAGGCGGCGAGGATCGCGTCGTCGAGCTCGCGCGGCGGCTCCTCGGAGCCCATCTCGCGGTAGCTCCGCGAAACCTTCGGGTCGCGCTCGTCAGCCATCGTCCACCGCCGATTTCAGTCTCGCCATCGCATAGCGCAGGCGGCTCTTCGCCGCTTCCTCGTTGGCGCCGGTGGCGGCGGCGATCTCCGCGATCGACAGCCCGCCCTCCTCGTGCATCAGGAACGCCTGCCGTTGCAGGGGCGGCAGGGCGTCCAGGGCCGCCGCGAAGCGCGAAAGCGCCTGGCGCGCCTCGGCCGAGCGCGCCGGATCGTCGGGCGCGGCGGCGTGGACGTCCTCGTCGAGCTCGACTAGGGTGAGCCCTTTCTTGCGCCAATGATCGGTAAGCAGGTTGTGCGCGATGGTGTAGAGCCAGGTCGTGAAGCGGGCTTGCGGGGCATAGCGCTCCCGCGCCTCGATGACCCGCATCCAGACTTCCTGGAACAGCTCCTCCGCCACCCCGCGCGCCTTCACGCTGCGCAGCACGAAGCGGTAGAGGCGACCGCGATGCCTCGTATAGAGCGTTTCGAAGGCCCCGGCGTTCCCGTCTCGGTACGCGAGCATGAGTTGTTCGTCCGGGGCCTCCACCGCGCATGAGTCTACGCCGGGTCGGGAACGAAGCCGGGAAACGGGCGCGGCAACGGCGCCACCGGCACGCTTTCGCGGATCACGCCTTTTGCCACGAGATTGCGGTGGCTATCGTAATAGAGCGAGATCACCTCGGCCGGCGCGCTGCTCGCCCGTTCGAAGTTGACGTACTGCGCCTGCGAGTTCTCCCGGCGCCCATGCCCGGTACCGAGCTGCGATTCGGCCGCCTTGGCGGCGTCCTGGCTGGCGCGCGCGCCGGCAGCGCTATCTCTTTCGGCCGAGTAAGGTCCCGGGAAAGGCTGCCCGACCGGCGCCGGCGGCGGCGCGGACCTTTTGCGGAACAGGGCTACGCCGATGACGCCGACGTCGTCGGGCCGGCCGGTGCGAGCGGCGTAGGAATCGGGCAGCGGGGTGAAATAGAACGCGGCCGTCTCGGCCATGCTCTTGCGCCATCCCAGGATGTCCATGCCACCGCGCGGAGCCAGCACGTAGCCGCTCTGAAGCGGCGACGCAGTCTGGCCGGTGATGACATTGACCCCATCGACCGAGACCACCGCGAGGACATCGTCCCCCCCGCGGTTGCGCAGGCTGACCTGGTACTCGTTCCCCGGCTTGCCGACCACATAAGCACGCCCCTGGTGCCAGTACACCGGAAGGCGCTTGCCTTCGGTGCGGTCATACACCGTCAGATCGGCAAGACTGCCCACGGCGAGTGCTGGCGCGGCAGTTGCTAATGCCAGTGCAGCTATGACTCCCTTGATCAGTTTCATGGTGTTTCTCCTTTCTCCTGCTTGAAACGAAATCGCAGGGTGAAAGGGTTAACGCACGTAACGTCATGTGCTGCGCGTACAATGCGCGGCTTTTCTCCAGGCACTCCATGAACGAAACGAAGCGCTACTCCTGCTCCAAGTGTCCGGGCTACTGCTGCAGCTACCCCGAGATCGAGGTCACCCCCCGCGACATCGAGCGGCTCGCGAAGCACTTCGGGGTGGGCTACAAGGAAGCCGAGGAACGCTTCACCAAATACGATCCGAAGGAGAAGGCGCAGCTGCTGCGCCACCGCAAGGACACGGTGTTCGCGTCGACGTGCATGCTGTTCGACCAGGAGAAGCGCCGGTGCACGGTGTACGAGTCGAGGCCGGCGGTGTGCCGGGGCTATCCGGAAAGCAACCGCTGCGGCTACTACGAATTCCTCAAGTTCGAGCGCGCCCACCAGGACGACAAGGACTTCATCGCCCTCACCTAGGGCCCGCCTAGGCGGCCTTCGATCGCGCCTTCTCCCGGATCGCGGAAAGCGTAGTGGCTGGCGTGATCGCGTCCGGATCGATGCGCAGCTCGATCAGCGCAGGCTTGCCCGACGCTGCCGCGCGCTCGTAGGCCGGCGCGAAGTCTTCCGTCTTCTCCACCGTCTCCCCGTGCCCGCCGAAAGCGCGGGCGTAGGCGGCGAAGTCGGGATTCTTGAGCTCCGTGCCGGACACGCGCCCCGGGTACTCGCGCTCCTGATGCATGCGGATCGTGCCGTACATGCCGTTGTTCACGACCAGCGCGACAAACGCGGCGCCGTACTGCGCCGCCGTTGCGATCTCCTGCCCGTTCATCAGGAAGTCGCCATCGCCGCACAAGCCAAGCACCGTGCGCTGCGGCGCCGCGAGCTTCGCCGCCACAGCGGCGGGATAGCCATAGCCCATGGAGCCGTTGGTCGAGCCGAGCTGCGTGCGAAAGCCCTTGTAGCGGAAGTGCCGATGCAGCCAGCCGGCAAAGTTTCCGGCGCCGCCGGCGATGATCGTGTCCTCGGGCAGCTTGTCGGAGAGCCAGCGGATCACCTGGCCATATTGCAGCTTTCCGGGCATGGCCTGCGGCTCGCTCCACGCCAGGTAGTCTTCATGCGCAGTGCAGGCTCTCTTCTTCAGCGAAAGGTCCGCCAGCGCGTCAATGAACTGGGGATAACCTGAATTGATCGCCAGATGCGGCCGGTACACGCGGCCGAGCTCCTCGGCGCCGGCGTGTACGTGAATCAGCGTCTGGTGCGGCACCGGCGCTTCGAAGAGCGTGTACGCGCCTGTCGTCATCTCGCCGAGCCGCGCGCCGATGACGAGGACGACGTCGGCCTCCTTCACGCGCTGCGCGAGCTTCGGGTTGATGCCGATGCCGACGTCGCCGGCGTAGCTCGCGCTGCGGTTGTCGAACAGATCCTGGCAGCGGAACGAAGTGCCCACCGGCAGGCCGGCCGCCTCGGCCCACGCCTGCAGCTTCCGGCTTGCCTCGCGGGTCCAGCCGCCCCCGCCGACCAGGACAAAGGGGTTCTGCGCTTTTTCGAGCAGCTTCCCCACTTCATCGATTTCGCGCGAAGAGACCGTGGGGCGAACGACGTGATGTTTCGGCACGTCGGCCACGGCGGCTTGCGAGAAGAGCGTGTCTTCGGGCAACGCGAGCAGTACCGGGCCCGGGCGGCCCGACATCGCCGTGTGGAATGCGCGGCTCACGTACTCGGGAATGCGCTCCACGCGGTCGATCTGCGCGACCCACTTCGTCATCTGGCCGTACATGCGGCGATAGTCGATCTCCTGGAACGCTTCGCGCTCGACGAACTCGTTGCCGACCTGGCCGACGAAGACCACCATCGGCGTCGAGTCCTGGAAGCCGGTGTGCACGCCGATCGCGCCGTTGGTGGCGCCCGGGCCGCGCGTCACCATCAGCACGCCCGGCTCGCCGGTCAGCTTGCCGTACGCCTCCGCCATGTAGGAGGCGCCTCCCTCCTGGCGGCAGATGACGAACTTGAGCTTGTCGCGGACGTCGTAGAGGCCGTCGAGCACGGGAAGGTAGCTTTCCCCGGGAACGCCGAACGCCATCTTTACGCCCTGCGCAACGAGCGCGTCGACCAGGATCTTGCCGCCGTGGCGCGTCTTCAGATCGGATTTCATGCCGTCACTTTCTGGAACGCGCGGCGCAGCGCCGCGCAGCAATCCGCGACGGCCGCGCTGGCAGTGTCGAGCACGCCGCCCATCAGGATGAAGCCGTGGATCATGTCGGGATAGTTGCGGTATTCGGCCTCGACGCCTTCGGCTTTCAGCCGCTCCGCATATTCGCGCCCTTCGTCGAGCAGCGGATCAAATCCGGCGGTGAGCACCAGCGCCGGCGCCGCATCCTTGAGGCTCGGCGCGAGTAGCGGGGAAGCGCGCCAGTCCGTCCAGTCGTCCCTGCGCGGCAGGTAGCTCGCGCGGAAATAATCGATCGACTCGCGCGTGAGAAGGTAGCCGCGCCCGTTGCGCTCATGCGAAGGATGCACCGCGCGCTGGTCGGTCGCCGGATAGATGAGCAGCTGGAATGCGATCCGGCCTTTCATCGAGAGCGAGACGACCGCCGCGAGGTTTCCGCCCGCGCTGTCGCCGCCCACCGCGATGCGTGCGGGATCGATGTTCAGCTTTTCGGCGTTCTCCACCACATACCTGGCGGAAGAAATGCTGTCCTCGACCGCGGCGGGAAATGGGCTCTCGGGCGCGAGCCGGTAGTCGACCGAGAACACCGCGCAACCGGCGCCCAGGGCGATCTGGCGGCAGAGCACGTCGTGCGTATCGAGGTCGCCGATGGTCCAGCCGCCGCCGTGGAAGAAGACCAGCGCGGGCAGCGTCGTTCCCGTCACCGGCCGATAGCTGCGCATCGGGACGTTGTCGGGCGTGACGAGAAGACGCACCTCGGGCACCTCGGGGCGCTGCTTCGGCGCGACCGCGGCGCGCGTATCACGGTAGATGCGGCGCGCGACGAAGGCCGGCACAGTGTGATACGGGGGCAGCGGCGAGCGGCCCGCCGCCTCGAGGAGCTTCTCTACCTGGGGATGCGGTTTCACTTCACCGCTGCAAGCATCTTCTTGAGCCGCTCCACGAAGAACGGCGCGGCTTTCATGATGCGGTTCTCCTGCGACTCCATCAGCGGGCGCGACTTCTCCAGATACTTCTTCCATTCCGGGTCGGCCTGCATCGCGGCGCGGCACTTCTCGCGCTGGTCGAGGCTGTCATACGCCCACAGGTGGACCATGCAGTTCAGGCCGCCGATCTCGGTAAAGTAGTAGCCGACCATGTGCGGCAGGTGCTTGAGCTGCGTCTTCATGCCGAGCTCTTCGTAGTTCCTGCAGTACTCGGCGACTGCGCCGATTTTCAACCGGTAAATGCGCTCTTCGACGTACATCTCGGTCCTCCAAGGGGTTCGCTGGATTATAGTATTCGTCGAATGGACGACATCAATTCATTGCGCCGCATCCTGCGAGACTGCCGCGTGCTTGCGGTGGTCGGGCTGTCCGCGGACTGGTTCCGGCCGAGCTATTTCGCCGCGAAGTACATGCAAGAGCATGGCTATCGGGTAATACCAGTCAATCCAAAATACGAATCGATCCTCGGCGAGCGCTGCTACAAGTCCCTGCGCGACATCCCCGGCAAGGTCGACCTGGTCGACATATTCCGGAAAACGCAGGACGTTATGCCGATCGCGGAGGAGGCCATCGCCATCGGCGCCAAGGTGCTCTGGCAGCAGCTGGGGGTCAAGAATGCCGAGGCAGCCGCCCGGGCGCGCGCCGCGGGCCTGGAAACGGTGATGGACCGGTGCGTAAAGATCGAGCACGGAAGGCTTTTTGGCGGCCTGAACTGGGTCGGGGTCGACACGAAAGTAATCTCCGCCAAACGCCCCCGCTGGCTTGCCTACTGAGGTATTATTTTTTCCATGGGGAGGATGCTCAGGCTCTTTGAAGGCAGGTTCGGGCGGCTCGTCCTGAGCGAGCTCGCGCCGCAGGACGAGGTGCACGCGCAGAGCGAGCCGGCGATCGTCATGCAGCAGGGCGCCAGCGAGATCCTCTTCCTGAACCCCGGCGAGATCCACGTCAGCCTCGACGCGTCGCGCGTCCTGGCGCTGCACGCCGCCGGCGAATGGCTGCGCGACAGCTTCCCCGCCGCGTTCTCCGCCGCCGATCCGCGCCCGTTCCCGCAAAGGCGCGAGCCGGTGACCCAGCGCATCCAGCGCCTCGCCGACACGCTTGTCATCGAGGCCATGAACGACCGCTTCCTCTCGCCCGAGCGCCTCGAGTTCATGCTGCAGGAGCTCATGCTCTCGATCGTCGAGACCTACATGGCGCGCAAGCGCGCCTCGTCGCCGCTCTGGCGCGGCTCGCGCTTCGAAGACACCCGCATCCGCCGCGCCATCGCTCTGCTGCGCGCGCGGCCGAACAAGGACCTCAGCATCGACGATCTGGCGAGCCAGGTAGGCCTGTCGCGCTCGCGCTTCTACGACCTGTTCCAGCTTTGCACCGGCTTTTCGCCGCGCGCCTATCTCGACATGCTGTGCGTCGAGACCGCGATCTCGCGCCTGTCGTCGGGGCAGGGAAAGATCTCCGAGGTCTCGGCCGAGCTCGGCTTTTCCGCGCAGAGCAATTTCACCCGCTTCTTCCTCAATCAGGTTGGCGTCCCGCCGTCCGAATACCGCCGCGCGACCGCAAGGCCTGACGCGGATGCGCCGCAGTCGCAGTCCACGCAACTGCCGCAGGCGCCCGAGCCAGCCGCCGAGTAGTCCCGCCGCACGCTACGCCATGATGTGGAAGCCGCCGTCGATGTAGATGGTGCTTCCGGTAATGAGCTTGGCGCCATCCATCGCAAGCGCCGCGCAGGCCGCGCCGACGTCCTCGATCGAGACAAGCGCGCGCGCCGGCGCCTCTGCGGCGGCCTGGTCAAGCAACTCGTCGAAATCGGCGATCCCGGACGCCGCCCGCGTCTTGAGCGGGCCGGGCGAAATAGCGTGCACGCGGATGCCCTTCGGGCCGAGCTCGGCGGCAGCATAGCGGCAGCACGACTCGAGCGCCGCCTTGACCGGCCCCATGATGTTGTAGTTCTTCACCACCTTCTCGGCGCCGTAGTAGCTCATCGCGAACAGCGTGCCGCCGTGGGTCATCAGCGGCTCGGCAAGCCGCGCCATCTCGAGGAATGACTGGCACGAGACGCGCATCGCGACGTTGAAGTCGGCTTCGGCGACGTCGATCACGCGGCCGTGCAACGCCTGCTTCGGGGCAAAGGCGATCGAATGCACGGCGAAATCGAGACGGCCCCACTTGCGCCGGATCTCGTCGAACACGGCCTGCATTTCCCCGGGGCGCATGACATCGAGCGGAAGGACAAGCGGCGCCTCCAGCCGCCGGGCAAGCGGCTCGACATGCGGCCGCGCCTTCTCGTTGAGATAGGTGACGGCGAGCTCGGCGCCGAATTCGCGGAACGCCTGCGCGCAGCCCCAGGCGATCGAATTGTCGTTGGCGATGCCGACGACCAGTCCCTTCTTGCCCTCGAGCGTGCCTCGTCTGGTAGGCATGGTTTCTCCGTTAGTCAAAGCCGCAGCAGCGCTTGCGCGTGCCGCGCGATCATCAGCTCTTCGTTGGTCGGCACCATCCAGGCCGAGACCTTCGATCCGGCGCGCGAGAGGCGCGGGCCGCCGCGCTCGTTCGCCGCGGGATCGAGCTCCACGCCGAGCCATTGCAGGCTGTCGCAAACTCGCTGGCGGATCTCGGCCGAGCGCTCGCCGATCCCGGCGGTAAAGACGATGCCGTCCAATCCGCCGAGCGCCGAGGCGAGCGCCGCGGTTTCGCGCGCTACGCGGAAAACGAAATAGTCGACGGCGAGCCTGGCGCGCGGCGCCTTCGAAGCCAGCAGATCGCGCATGTCGTTCGATACCCCGGAAATGCCGAGGAGACCGGACTTCTTGTACAGGAGCGCTTCGACCTCCTTCACCGTCATGCCCCGCTCCTGCATCAGGT
>Ga0068871_100001640_pt1 | contig 15083 bp, 16 predicted proteins | sample KBSMisM72_FD_72750 | JGI IMG/M metagenome (GOLD analysis project Ga0068871, IMG submission 72750) | Miscanthus rhizosphere microbial communities from Kellogg Biological Station, Michigan, USA - KBS Miscanthus M7-2 | ecosystem: Host-associated > Plants > Roots > Rhizosphere > Soil ... | reverse complement strand
GAATACTCGCTTTGACTTGCGCTTTGTCGTTCTGGTTTTTTTGTATCAGGGTCTGCGATGCTTCTTTTCGGCGCTCAGCTTCGTCAACTGCCGCAATACCATTTGTCACGCCACCGAGCAGGTAGATAAATTTGGTCAGTAACTTGATTTGGTCCGCGACGCGGGTCGCGCCTTCAGTCCGTACCTGCGCTAATTTTTGTGTTGCTGCCGCCGTCGACGTTGGCTTTTGCCGGCTTGTCGAGCGGTTGCGCGTTTGGGAGAACGCTGTAGAGGGAACTAAAAGTAAGAGTGTCAGTAAAGTGGTTGCAATGGGTTTCACGATGCATTTCTCCTCTGCTGCTGTTCTCAAATAAAAACGCTTTCCGTGGATGAGGGTGATTGTACCAAAGACCAAGGCGGCTGATAGAATGACGCACGAACACTGTGATCGGGTTGCATGAGTCCCATTTTATGACTGCAAGAAAGCTTTTGGTCCAGCGCTGCGGGCTCGTCGACTACGAATCAGCCCTCGCAATTCAAAAAGAAACCGAGATGGCAGTTAAAAGCGGCGTCCAGCCGGACACGCTCCTCCTGCTCGAACACCCCCACACGTTGACGATTGGGCGCCGTGGCGATAGCTCGTCAGTTTTGCTCGACGAAGCGGAGCTGAAGTCTCGTAACGTGACGTTGTTTGAGACAAATCGTGGCGGAAAAGTGACATATCACGGCTTGGGCCAGGTAGTTGGTTACCCGATTGTCAATCTGAGTCCTGACCGCGAAGACGTTCATCGTTATGTGCGCGATCTGGAGGAAGTCCTGATTCGGACCATGTCTGACTTCAGTATCGAAGCGTTTCGAATCGAAGGTCTAACAGGTGTACACACGCACCGCGGTAAAGTGGCAGCCATTGGAGTGCACATTTCGCGCTGGGTAACCACACATGGCTTCGCACTCAACGTAAACACTGATCTGAGTTATTTCAATCTGATCATTGCGTGCGAAGGCGAACCGGTAACATCGATGGAGGAGTTGCTCGGAACAGAAACTGACCTTAGCCTTGTCGAAGATCGCATCATCTCCAACTTTTCTGACGTCTTTTCTTATCAGTGTAATCCATGTTTGATATCAACCTAATCCACGAAGCCCGCGAACGAATTAGTTCGCGTATTCACCACACACCTGTACTGACCTCGCGGCAGTTCAATGAGGTTGCCGGTAAAGAGGTCTATTTCAAGTGCGAGAACTTTCAACGCGCCGGCGCCTTCAAAATTCGTGGCGCTACCAACAAGATTCAATCGCTGACTCCGGCGGAGAAACAGCAGGGTATCGTTGCTTTTTCATCCGGCAATCACGCGCAGGCCGTGGCTCTTGCAGGACGCGAAGCAGGCGTGCGTGTGTTAGTTGCAATGCCTGAGGATGCGCCGGCAGCCAAAGTTGCAGGTACGTGTGGTTACGGCGCGGAAGTAGTTTTTTACGATCGTCACAAGCAGGATCGCGAAGCCTTTGCGATGGACCTCGCCGAACGCGAACGATTAATCATGGTTCCGCCGTACGATGATTATCTTATCCTCGCGGGCCAGGGTACGTGCGGACTCGAGTTGGTCGAGGAGGCGCCGGAGCTCGACACTGTGTTAGCGCCGTGCAGTGGTGGTGGTTTGTTTGCCGGAGTCGCGACGGCCGCGAAGGCTTTGAATTCGAAGATTCGTTGTTATCCCGTCGAGCCGGTCACCGCGGACGACACGCGACAATCGTTTCTGAAAGGCGAGCGTGTTTCGATTCCGCCGCCGCCGACAATCGCGGACGGTCTGCGTGTCCAAATTCCGGGAAAGCTCACCTTTCCGATCGTTCAAAAACTCGCTGACGACGTCCTGACAGTCTCCGATGAGGAAATAATCGAGACACTCCGGTTCATGCTTTTCCGCATGAAGATCCTCGTAGAAACCTCGGGCGTGACGGCAGCCGCGGCAGTGATGTTTAAAAAGCTTCCTGCGGATGCGAAGCGCGTCGGTGTAATCCTTTCAGGCGGCAATATCGATCCCGATCTTCTTCAATCCGTAATCAATCCGTAAAAATCAGTGTCCCCAACAGAAACGAGGCGAGATTCGCTACGACGATGACGGCGAAATCTCGCCATCTCGTTTCCTTGCCAAACGCGAGCCAAAACAGCAGACACTCCGCGACCGGTGCGAAGGTTTCGGCGATTACGAGATACAACGTTCTCGAATAGCTCCACAGCAACAACGGCATGACCAGAACCACTATCGGGTAGGTGCAGGCCGTCAGCCAGACACCTGCGAGTAGTCGTCGTTTTATCGGATGGTGTCGAGAGAGTCCAAGCAGAAGAATCGGAGTCTCGATTGCGATGGTGAACAGGTAACCAATCGGCAGGAAGCGCCAAAGCTCGTGCGGTGACACCTAGATCATCCTCAACAGGAACGGCGCTTCTGCCAGCACGTGCGCGATCGCGACGGTGAAGTAAACATCACGGGTGGTGGCGTAGTCGATTGAGAAGCCAAACCAGAGAGCAGCGACTGCGATCAAAGCCGTGACAAGCACGCCGCCCACCAAACGCGGAAAACCTTTCGGGTGTCTCGCGACAGGAACTGTCTTCACATCCCAAAATCGCGCTCGTGAGCCAATCAACGGCAGCGCTACGATCCAGACTGCGTAATGCAGCATCTCCAGAAACAAATGCACCGACACGAGCAGATGACTCGACACCTGCGGCAATACCTCCGCGCCTGAATGCTGCGTAATGCGCCAGAAGAGACCATTGTTATCGGCAAGCATTGAGGTTTGCGACAACTGCCAGATCATTCCCACCAGTATCAGCGGTAGCAAACACAAACTCCGTCGATACGCACGCGACCATGCCGGTCTCGTGCGACGAAGATGCCGGTCCAGGAACCACAGCGCTATCAGCGGATGAACATAGACGATCGCGAGACTGAAGAAATTCGGCCCCAGCCAGTTCAGCGAACATAGCGCCAGACCCAGGGGAATCAACCACCTCCAGTTAGCTCGCGGCTTTTGTTTGCTGCGCAACCAGATCAACGCACCCAACCAAACGATTAGCGCCGTGTTCCAAGTCGCGATGACTGTGGACCACGCTTCTTCGCTCAACGTCGTTGTGTTGTAAACGAGAGGCAGCAAAACATAGACGAGGGTCAAGACACCGAGTCCGACAAACGCCGTGAGAAAGAAGTTGCGAGATCGCCCAAAGCGGACCGGCAGTCGCATCAGGAAGTAACGCAACTCAAACCAGTTGTGTGGACCGGCAAAGAGGAAGACCGTGACGATCGACAGTTGCAACGGCAGCAGACTCGCGAAAGCTGCCGAAGCAATAAGGCACAGCACGACAATCGCGACGAACACTCGCGCGCTCGGCACAGACCTCGCCGTGGGCCAGCTTCTTAGCTCAACTGCACTTTGCACTTATTCCTCGCCGGGTGCGTTCTGTTTTTTCAGCGGAATGATGAGACGCATCCTGCCTTGGAGTTGATCGTCGGGAACCACTTCGATGTCGACACCTCCGGTAGTCGGTTCACCTTTTGCCAGCGCCTGCGGCAGGTTTCGCCAACGATACGATCCCGGAGGTCCGGCGTTGCCGCGTGTGATGATTGCCGCTGCGCCGAGCACCACGGCGACGATGATGATTGCGGCCGTCGCCTTTCGGGTTCGACCAAAAGACACCGAACGCGCCAGCAGGATTCCCCCGATTGAGATGGCGAGAAACATCAGCAGACCTGCGATGATCGTCCGCGGCGCGCTTACGGCAATTCCACCCACGACCGGTGGATTCCCGGGAGCGCCTTCGAGGGCCGCGCGGAAGCTTTGCAGTTGCGACTGTGAGATCTGCAACCGTGCTTCGTAGGCTTTGGGATCTGTCGAAATTTCCAGGCCCGTGTGCAGAATGTATTTGGGTTCCGGCGTAGGCTGGGCAGCATTCTGATTTGCGGGTTTGATCGGAGGCCTCAGGTCAGCATTGGCCAGAACGGCACTCAAGAAAACGACGCAACAGGCGAACAGAAGAGCTTTCATCAGTTTCTCCTTTCGGCTTTGAGCGCCGCTCAGCTTATCAGGTTCTATCCACAGATTACACAGATTCTCAGAATGAATCTGTGTAATCTGTGGATGGGTTTCACTCTGCGGGCCAAAACCCGTAGAATCGCTGCAGAGGTAAACAATTGGCCCGCGAACTCCGTGTAATCAGCAACAATCAGAAGGTCCGTCAACCAAAGCCCGAATGGCTGCGCATCCGCCTGGGTGATCCGACCAATCAAAACCAGGTGCTGCAACTGATCGAAGGACTCAACCTGCACACCGTCTGCCAGGAAGCGCGCTGCCCCAACATCTTCGAATGCTGGTCTGATCGCACCGCAACCTTCATGCTTGGCGGCGACATCTGCACGCGCCATTGTGGATTTTGCGCGGTTGGCAAAGGTCAACCCGGCTCTCTCGATCCGGAAGAACCGCGACACGTTGCCGAAGCTGTCGGTCACCTGAATCTTGCTCACGCCGTGATCACGTCAGTTAACCGCGACGATCTGCCGGACGGCGGCGCCGCCCACTGGGCCGAGACGATTCGACAAGTCCGCGCCCTGAATCCGGACTGCAAAATCGAGGTTCTCATTCCAGACTTCAACGGCGACGAAGCGGCACTCAACACCGTGCTCGATGCTGAACCCGACGTACTCAACCACAACACCGAAACAATCGCGCGTCTCTATCGTCGCGTCCGCCCCGACGCGGTCTACCAGCAATCACTAACGTTGCTGCAGCGCGCCGCCGCTCGCCGCGACCGCGAAGGGCGCGGTATGTTTACAAAGAGCGGCATCATGGTCGGCCTCGGTGAAACATTCGATGAAGTCGTAGATCTCATGCACGACCTGCGCGCCGTTTCCTGCGACATCATGACGATCGGCCAGTATCTCCAGCCGCACGCTCGCCGCCTGCCGGTTGAGCGATACGTAACTCCGGATGAGTTTGCCAAATGGCGCGAGATCGGAATGTCACTCGGATTTCATCACGTCGAATCGAGCCCGCTCACGCGCTCCTCCTACCACGCACGCGAACAAGCCGCGAAATGAAAGCCACTATCTTCAAACAGCACGGCGGGCCGGAGGTGCTCGAGTACACGGACGTACCCGAGCCGACGATTCGTGCAAACGAAGTGCTGGTCGAGGTGAAAGCGTGTGCAATGAATCATCTCGACGTGTTTGTTCGCAACGGGCTGCCGGGCATTGAAATTCCGCTCCCGCACATTTTGGGATGTGACGTCGCGGGTGTCGTCAGGGAAGTTGGCGAGCTGGTCAACTGGGTCAAGCCGGGCGATGAAGTAATGGTCCAACCGGGAGTTTCCTGCGGTCACTGCGAAGCGTGTCTCAGCGGACAGGACAATCTCTGTCGCGAGTACGACATGATCGGATACCGTCGCAACGGTGGCTATGGGGAGCTGGTTGCGGTTCCGGGCGCGAACCTCATTCCAAAGCCGCCGGAGTTGAGTTGGGAAGAAGCGGCGGCGTTGCCGCTAGTGACTGTGACTGCGTGGCACATGCTCGTGACGCGTGCCGGCGTGCAACCAGGTGAAGACGTGCTGGTTCACGCTGCCGGCAGCGGTGTTGGTTCAGTTGCGATTCAGATTGCGAAGCTGCGTGGCGCTCGTGTAATCACGACTGCGAGTTCCGACGAGAAACTCGCGAAAGCACGCGAGCTCGGAGCCGATGAAACTATCAACTACACCCGTGACGATTGGCCAAAAGAAGTCAGACGAGTAACAGGCCGGCGCGGCGTCGACGTCGTCGTCGAACACACCGGCGCCGCAACGTGGCCGGGATCGATTAGTTCACTCAAGAACAACGGGCGTTTAGTGACGTGCGGAGCGACCAGTGGTTTCGACGCGCGCACGGATTTGCGCCAGGTTTTCTTTCGTCATCTGAGCTTGCTCGGATCGTTTATGGGTTCGAAGGCCGAATTACTCGAAGCGATGAAGTTTGTGGCGCAAGGGAAGATTCGTGCGGTTGTCGATCGCGTCTTCCCGCTCAGTGAGGCACGCCAGGCGCACGAGTTGATGGAAAACCGCGGGCAATTCGGGAAGATCGTCTTACATCCGTAAGATCCGTGTCCTACTTCGCTGAATAGTCTTCAATCACGAACCTCTTCTTCAGCAACTCCATATTTCCTTCTTCGAGATTGAAGTTCGTTCCTGCCACTACCTTCGTCTTATCTTTAGTAGCTGCCTTGTCCACGAATTGTGGCGCGTTAATTTTAAGGAAATCGCTGTCTTCGGGCGTGAAAGGTTTCCCGTCTTTCCGCGAGATAACGTAAATATATGTGTACTGGCCGTTGCGCACGAACCGGAGAGCCTCTTCGAAATCGGTAAGCGGTGATGCCGCTGGTGAAGCAGCGGTACTGCTGGCCGGAGTGGAGTTTGTGGAGTTCGCCGGTGCGCTATGATTGCAGCCCACGAATAACAAGCCGACTAAAAGCACTAACAGTTTATGGCAACGTAAGACTCTCATCGATTTTCTCGTCTCTAATGTACATGATCGTACATTGAGTGTCCTCGTAAACGATATCAAACCACCCGCTCGCTCTCGCATGGTCAAAAAAGTCGTGATGAGTATTGTCTGAGAAAACGTAGCGCGCGCCAAATCTATCCCGGATCAGTGGGCCCGGATCCTCTTCTTTGCCGAGTGTGATGCGCTCGTACAAACCCGAGAGGTCTGGGTTCTTGTCGAAGAGATAGCCGGGATCGAGTCCGGACACGTAGTAATGCGTCTCGTCGAAATAGAAAAGGCGAGGGAAGTCGTCCCAATCAGTGTTGAAGACGATTTGTCCCGGTGGCACATTCGCGCGCATCCATGCCGTACCGGCGCTGTAGTAGTCGTGCGCCTCACTCTGTCCGATTTCCTTGATCGTGGCGCGCAAGTTAAAAAAGAGAAACACGCTCAACGCCAGCGCCACAGACGAGACTGCAATCAGCCGGCCTATTTCGGGCCAGTCGTTCTTCGGCTCCTCGCGGTCCAGAAATGGGCTGAGTTCCTCCAAAACGTCCGGCGGCAGGCGGGTGAGATGGTACGGACGAAATCCTTCGAGCCACGGCTGCAATGAAAACCCGGCGAACAGGATTGCAAACGGCGGCCAATACTCGGCGATTCGCTTCCATCGCGCCGTCATGATCATCAACGCAGTCGAGAGGAGCAGGAAGAAGATCCGGTGATGCGCGCGCCGATGTTCTGACGGTTCAAACGCAATGTAGCCAACCAACATCGCGATGCAGGCGACGGCGGAGTTCCCCAGGAATTCCCAGGAGTCGTACGGGTACCACTCCGAACCGACCTTGGTATCAAAGTCAGTTGCGGTCAATTTGATCTGCAAGTGCTCCCAAAGCAGTTGCAGGTTGTGTGGGAAGTAGGGATTGATTACCAACCCTGCCACACATCCGATGAGCACAAAAACGAGTGGCCGCCATTCAAACCGCCTTTCCGTTATCGCAATCGCGATCATCCAAAACACCGTCGCCATAACAAGCAGGAGAAACAGATCGTAGGTCCAGGTGAAGACCAGGGCGAGCGGCAGGAGTGGCCACGATTTCCTTTTGAAAAACAGGTGAATCGCGATAACGAGGAAAACTATTGCCAGCGGCGGCGCCTTCGCCATATTCATCCGAAACAGAAACGGCGCCGAACAAGTGAGCAGCGCGATGAGCCACACGAAGGCATAGCGCACGCGATAACGAATCAACAGCCAGTAGCACGAGAAAACCGCCAAACTACCAAAGAACGCCGACGCGATCTTTGCACCCAAACGCGGATCTGAAAACGCTGCGAACGGAATCTGAAATATGTGAAAGAGCAGGTGGTGGTCTACATAATCTTTGGGATTCAGCGTGGTGAGCGGAAGCCAGGGGAAGGCGGGCGGAAACTTTCCAACTTTCATCGACTCCCAAAGCGTCCGCGTCCACTTGATGTGGTAGTAACCATCAAAGTCGCCGCAGCAGATCGCGGATGTCGACCACTGAAGTCTCCAGAAAATGATGCCGATGGCGATGGCGCCGGCTAAAAGCTGAATGATTCTGATGGATTGTTCGGACTGAAGCCTGGAGAGTATGCGGGAGGAGGTCGTCATCAATCGTTCAACTGGTTCTTTTGCGTAGGCTCACAGTTGATCGATCAGGTCGAGTAGAGCTCGAGGATCGATCGGCTTGGTCATGTGAGCATTGAAACCTGCATTGGTCGATCGCTCCTTGTCGTCGAACATCGAATAGCCGGTGACGGCCACCATCGGAACAGTCTCATAACCCGGCAATAGCCTCACTTCTCGGGCCAATTGGTAACCGTTCATCTCGGGCATGCCTATATCGGAAATTATCACGTCAAACTGGCGTTCGCGAACCGCCTTGAGGGCTGCCGGCGCTGAAGCTGCAGTGACTACAGAGTAACCAGCGTGAGTCAGCACCACGGCAAGCATTTCTGTCACATCGGCCACGTCATCAACAACCAGGGCCGTTCTGCGCTGGCGCGCTTCGTCGTGCAAAAGGTCGGCATCAGGGGCCAAATCGCCTGAATGATTCGACTGGTTTGGCAAAAACTGACTGAGGATATAGTGAAGGGAGGGCTGAAAATCGGCACTAACGCGCGATGAGTTATGAGCTCGCATCGAGGCAGCCTTTCCGCAGTTGTATTTTAAGCCAGACCGCGTTGTGTGGAGAGCAAGTTAACTGTAGCCGAAACAGTGAATGGTGTCTACATCTGTGTAATCTGTGGATGCAAAAAACATTCGTGGACAGTCTTAAATTATTTTGCTACGTTGAGCCAAACTCAAAAATTCAAAAGGAGCGAAGGCAATGGCAGCCAAAAAAGGAACCAGGAAGTCCAGAGGCGCGCGCAAAGGTGCCGGTAAGGGAACAAAGAAGAGCGCGTCAAAATCGAAGTCCCGAGGTGGCGCTAAGAAATCTGCAAAGGCAACCAAAAAGTCGTCGAAGAAAGCTGGTAAGGGCACGAAGAAAGCGGCCGCTAAGAAAGGGACCACGAAGAAGGCCGCAAAGAAAGTGACTAAGAAGGCAGGCAAGACGACTAAGAAGCGGTCCAGGAAGGTAGCTCCACCACCGCCAACTGCACAGTCAGATGTGCCGGATAACGTGATGTCGAGCGGAGAGACTGGCGAAGAAGGTGCGGGTGGTGAGTCAGATGCCGCCAGCGAAGAAGCGAGCTAGGTTGGGGAACACGGATTAGACGGATTTTGGTTGATGTATCCAGCCGGCAATCTTTTTATCCCTGCAGCGCACGGCCAGTTAGAAGCAATTCTGAAAGAGCCTCGCCAAGGTTCGCCTAAAGGTGTGGCGCTGGTCCTACATCCACATCCACTCGGCGGCGGCACGATGCACAATAAGGTTGTGTTTCGTGCCGCTGCTGCTTTGAACGATGCCGGACTAATAGCGCTGAGATTCAACTTTCGTGGAGTTGGCCAGAGCACCGGCGTACACGATGACGGACGTGGTGAACAGGACGACGTTCGTGCCGGTCTCGACTACCTTTCCCAGCAATACCCAGGACAACGAATAACACTGTGTGGGTTTTCCTTCGGCGCGAGAGTCGGGCTCGAGGTCGGCATTCACGACCCGCGTGTTGAGTATCTGATCGGCATTGGCACCCCGCTCGACAAGTACGACTTCAGTTTTCTCGCAGAGTGTCGCAAACCACTGTTGCTCGTCCACGGAGAACGCGACGAGTACGGCGACGTCGAGCGCTTACGAAAACTCGCAGCAGAGCTCGAAAAAAACACGGCGGTTCGATTGGTGGTCGTTCCGGGCGCCGGGCACTTCTTTGACGATGGCCTCGACCAACTCAAACACGCTATCACCGACTGGGCCCTGGAGCACTACGGGTAAAATCCGCGTTGTGGGGTAATAGTGTGTTGCTGGTTCCTTTTCAACCAGCGGGGGCAAGCCCCTCTTCCTGACTTGTTTTATTTTCTGATTCAAGTTCCATTCGACGTTTGCGCAACTGAGAATAGAACAAGTCAGGAAGAGGGGCTTGCCCCCGCTCTAACGATAGCTGCGTGAATCCGCTGCAATACACTAATACCCCACTACCCAACTTGAGCGCTTTTTGTGCTTTTTTGTGGCCTCCGGTAAGATGTCCGGTCATTTTTATCAGCTTACTGGAAAGAGTAATGAAATGATTGATTTCGAACTGACCGAAGATCACAAAGCACTCGTGCAAACAGTGCGTGAGTTTGCGCAAAAAGAAGTCGCGCCTCACATTAAAGAATGGGATGAAAAACAATATTTTGAGCCTTCAGTTATGAAGAAGATGGCCGAATTGAATCTGCTGGGCGTTTGCATTCCTGAAGAGTATGGCGGCGCCGGCTTTGATTACATCTCGCTGGGACTCGTTTGTGAGGAGCTCGAAGCTGTCGATACATTCCTGCGGGTGGTGATGTCTGTTCACACCGGTCTGAATTGCCTGACGCTTTATACATGGGGGACGGAAGAGCAGAAGCAGAAATACCTGGCGCCACAGGCCCGAGGTGAAAAGATCGCCACCTACGGTTTGACAGAGCCCGGCGCGGGATCGGACGTGGTTGGAGCGCGATCCACTGCGCGTCGCGAGGGAAACGAATGGGTATTGAACGGCGAAAAGATGTGGATCAGTCTGGCCGACGTCGCCGACAACTTTCTCTTCTTTTGCTGGACCGATGAAGAAAAGCGACGCGAGCGCGACCACACAGGAATGTCGTGTTTCATCGTCGAGCGCACGATGAAAGGTTTCTCTTCGGGAACGATTCACGGAAAGCTCGGCATCCGAGCGGGCAACACCGGCTACTTCTCATTGCAGGACGTGCGCGTGCCGCAGGAAAACATGGTTGGCGAGGAAGGCGAGGGTTTCAAGATCGCGATGTTCGCGCTCGAGCAGGGACGTTACACGGTTGCGTCGGGAGCCACAGGGGTAATTCGTGCTGCACGCGACGCGTCGGTTGCGTATGCGAACACCCGCGAGACATTCGGCACACGCATCGCGAATCACCAGCTCGTAAAGCAGAAGATCGCCGAGATGGAAGCCGATTACCAGATGAGCCACTTGCTGTGGCTGCACGCCGGCTGGTTGAAGAACGAGGGCAAAGCTAACGCCAAAGCGACAAGTCTGGCGAAGTGGCAAGCCACGACGCGAAGTGAAAAGGCGGCCTCGATGGCTATCGAGGTTCACGGCGCGAATGGCTATTCAAACGACTACCCCGTCGAACGTTACCTGCGTAACTGCAAGGCCGCGATCATCTACGAGGGCACGCGCGATATCCACACCCTCATGCAGGCGGATTGGGCTCTCGGATTGAAAAAAGAGAAACCAGCCCGCAGGACGCTGCCAACCTGGAAGAAGTAGTTCAGTCCACAGATTACGCAGATTTCACAGAAATGAATCTGCGTAATCTGTGGATGGTTTTAGTGGGACAGGAACACGTCCCATGCCCAGCGGCCAACATTTGCGTTCGTGACGTCTCGAACCTTGGCGCGGAATTTAAATTCATTCCCGTACTCATCGACACGTTTCGACTCCTTGAAATCCAGCTCAAGTGCCTTAACGTTCAACGACGCGAGCGTGTGAAGCTCTTCAATCTCGGAAATGCCGTTGTGGTTTTTGTCCTGCCATAAACGAAGCTTCTCGAACACCGTATCGCGACTGTCAATTAACCCGTCGCCATTCCCGCCGTTCAAAGGCTTATCAAACTCTGCGAGTGCCAGAAAGCCGTTCTTGTTACTCGCCGGCGGCTGCGGCGTGAAATCGCCAAACAGCTCGGCGCCTTTGTCGATGGTTCCATTACCGTCGCGGTCCAGCGCGAGCCAGGCGTCGTCTGAGTCAGGCTGAGTCCACCCAAGACGATCTCTGGTGCCGTTACCATTGAGATCGAACTCAACACCGCCCGCCGGATTCGTCATGGCAATGCCATCGCCGGCAACGTCGATCACGATCGGAGAACCGCCACAGGTGTCGCAGCCGAGACAGGTGCAACTCAGGAAATCGTAATCGCCGCCATACATCATGCATTTGTTGGCAAAGGTTACACCGCAATTGCCTGTACTGGTTCCACTAGTGCAACAAAGCCCCGAGCCGTTTGGAGTGGTACCAATCGGACAAGTCCCATTGAATGAAGGCGTCGTGCATGAGCCACCGGCCGTTGCTGAAAGACTGCACTTGAACTGTTCGCCATGTGCATCACGCCAGAGGTTGCCACCATTTACCGTCGCCGAAACGGACGCAATCAAGATACTTAGCGACAGGGTCGCGTTACCACCGCAGTTCGTTCCAAAGAGACACGTCGAGAAAGCGACACCCGTGCCTGAGGCACATGACACAGAACTGCCTGCTGGTCCAGTACTATCGTCCGTTTTCTGATCCTTTGAGCCGACGTGAAAGAAGAAAGGTGTCACGTTGCTCAAGGTTCCCGTTTCAAACGCGACAAAGTTGCCGATCTTTACCGAACAACGTTGAAGAGTCGACGTCAACATCTCGCAAACGCCGGTGAATTCGGCGGTGCCTCCGTGCCGGCCTGATGCATGTTCCTGATCGTCACCACTCAGCCACAGAGGCAATGAAGTCTGGCTGGATGTCTGAGCGTTCGTCCCACCATCGAGAAGTTGCGCATCCACATTAACGCCACTCTTCGACAAAACCTCCTCGTTTGTAGCCACCAGCATGTCCTGGCTAGCCGATCCGGGTGAGCTCTCGACCGGTACTTTTGTCTTTGCCTTGTATGCTGGACGCTTCTCCTCCCAGACACTCCCGACTCCATTCACAATCGTGTCCCAAAACTCAGGCGCTCCTGGATCGGAACCGCCTGGGCCATCGCGAAACAGTGCGACCGCACGATAGCTCCGAGATCTTCCTTCGAGCGTAACCGTCACTTGGTAAGAGGCGTACGTCTTTACGTTGTAGTACCTGCCCGCTTCGACATGAAAAACGTCCGCCACGGTCCACATCGGATCGAAGACCGACGCATACTGGCCGGGTTCCCAGGCCGCATCGAACGTGGCCTCCTGTGGTCCCCCATTCAGCGAGTGGCCTCCGCGCGTCAGCGACACGATCTCACCCCCGGGCAACGTAACCAGATCTCTGTACGGTGTGTAGAGTATTTCCTGAATATTTCCCACGCGAAACTCACCAAGAACAAACTTCAAGTTCGCGGCCGGGCGAAGAGGCTTTCGCGTGAATTCATTCTGAAACATTTGAGCGGCGGCGTTGTAAATTTCCAGCTTCCCGTAAGTGTCGCGCACGAGCTTTTCATATTGGGAGGATTTCTGACCAAAGGCTGTGACAACCGAGAATGCAAACAGAAATATCGTTAAGACGAAGCAAACAATTCGTTTCATGTGAGGTTCTCCTAATTCTTTGAGGACTGTTTTTGATTGAGGTTCCCGCTTAGCTCCTGCTCGATGATTTTCCGAAAATCGGCAAAGCTGAGCGCGCCTTTAATAAGTTTTCCGTTAACGATGAAGCTGGGCGTACTGTCGATCCGATACAGCTTCGCAGCTTCAAGATCTTTGACGACGGCTGCCCGCGACTGCTCAGAGCTGAGGCACGTCTTGAACCTTTCCGGCGCCAGCCCGACATCCGATGCGATCTGTTCGAGCGCAGGCGGCGAGAGATCCTGCGCGGAGAAGAGCGCGTCATGGAACTGCCAGAAGCGATCCTGCTCGGCCGCGCAGTATGCCGCACGCGCCGCGGGGAAAGAGTTTCGATGTCCTTCCAACGGCAGATGTTTGAAGACCAGACGCACGTCGCGGCCATAACCATCAACAATTTGCTTCAGCGTGCTCTGAACCTGTTTACAAAACGGGCACTCAAAATCCGAAAACTCCACAATCGTTATTCGCGGATTCGTGGCTCCCTTAACCGGCGATGTCCCATCGTCTAACTCCGAAACAAACACAGGTGGCGAAAAGTCGATACTGACAATCCACTTCTTGCGCAACGCATCGAGACCCGCACGATAGTTTTTCATTCGCGCCTGATTCTCCAGATCCAGTCGCAAACGCTCGCGCGCTTCATCCGGACTCATCGACGCGAAGTACGAAGCATTCTGTTTGTAAGCTTCTTCAACCTGCGCGCCGGTCACATTGATCTCGCCTTGCGTAAGTTGTTTGCGAAGCTCTTCTACCCGCATGCCTCTGCTCGCTGCTTCGTTTTCCAGAATCCGGCGAGTAACAAGATTCTCGAGCGCAGCCTTCCTGATTGCGTAGAGTTGTTGTTGAAGTGGATAGATTTGAGCGGCGATCGAATCATCCACCTGTTTTTGCGTGATCTCTTTGTTGTCGACTTGGGCCACAACCGTCTCGGGTGTTTGGCCCAATACCGGCGCAGCCAGTAAGAGAATCAACAGACACATTCCGCGTGAGGACTGAAAAAACATTTTTTCAAAACTCCATTTCGTGATTGATCGAATTCGGTGGGTAGACGGCAATCTAATCTCTATAGGGAGGGTAGTCAACGACTGTTTGTTGTCGAAAACGGCTAAATCTTGCCCCGACTGGCTACACGTTTCTTTTTTCGCCGGCGATGTCGCTGGGCGGTGCGGCCGTTGAGGCGGCGATAGGCTGTCGGTGTGATTCCGTAGAGCTTTCGGAAATCCCGCACGAAGTGCGCATTCGACCCTAAGCCGACGTCTTCCACTATCTGCTTGATGTTCAGAAACGTCGCGCGCAGGAGTTTCGCCGCCCGGCGCAGTCGAACTTCCTTTAAATACTGGGCCGGAGTCGTTCCTGTTTCCTGTTTGAAGAGATGTCGAAAACGCGACGGCGAGAGATTGACCTGCACTGCGAGCGCAGCGAAATCCCATGCGGACGCTGGGTCGGTTTTCAGTTTTGCGATGACGAGTTCTATTCTTCGATCCATCGTGAGGTCCTGAAACGAAGAGGCCGCGTGAGAGTACTCGCTAAAAATTTCTTTGTCTACCGGAAAATTACAAAATTGTAGGATGCTCTGCTAGTATGAACGAGCATTTTGGCCTGATTACTTCCTTATCCAGGAGAAACAGATGGGTGACGATCTCAGAACAGAGCGCGAGCTGTCGCTGGATTTCTTGCGCGTAACCGAAGCCGCGGCGAT
>Ga0068871_100001639_pt1 | contig 15084 bp, 14 predicted proteins | sample KBSMisM72_FD_72750 | JGI IMG/M metagenome (GOLD analysis project Ga0068871, IMG submission 72750) | Miscanthus rhizosphere microbial communities from Kellogg Biological Station, Michigan, USA - KBS Miscanthus M7-2 | ecosystem: Host-associated > Plants > Roots > Rhizosphere > Soil ... | reverse complement strand
GATGGCAGGTGCGTTCACGGCGTTCGAGAGCCTCGTCGACACGCGGTTGACGGGCGAGACGTCGATTGTCATGAACACTGTCGCGCAGGACCTTCAAACGCCGGCGAGCACTACCTGGGACGTCGCGCTCGACTATCGCGTGAACCCACGATGGGCGTTTCACATCAGCGCGCTGCGCAGGGAAGGGCGCCACGAGCTGATCGTCGCGCCGGTCGCCGCGGAATCTGGCATCGAGCGGAGGCTGTCGAGCGACGGACGCTCCAGCTACCGCGACGTCGAGGTCGGCGCGAAGTACACGCGAGGGAGCGTGATGGACGTCGAGGCCACCTACACGCGCTCGCGCTCGGAAGGCGACCTGAATGTCCTTACGAACTTCTTCGACGCCGTTCTGACGCCCATCGTCGGCGACAATACGTACGCGCGGCTCTCGACCGACGTCCCGCATCGCGTCCTGGTTCGCGGACGCGTGATGCCCGCGCCGAAGTGGCTCGTGCTCGGCGTGTTCGACTGGAGGACCGGCGTCCCGTACTCGGTGGTGAACGAGACGCTCGATTTCGAAGGCCCGCGCAACGAGCTGCGCTTTCCGAATTACGGCCGGCTGGAGCTCGGCGTCGAGCGGCGCATCAAGATTTTGAAGTTTCAGCCGTGGGTGGGCGTCCGCTTCAGCAACGTCCTCGGACAGTTCCTTCCGGAGGACGTGCAGAACAACACGGCCTCGCCGTTCTTCGGAACGTTCTACAATGCCGAGCCTCGCCGCTTACGATTGCAGGTTCGCTTCGAGCGCTAATTGAGGAGTGCTGACATGGCCCAGACGCCGCAGACGTACAAGAACCACGCCCGTTTCTTCCCGTTGTTCCACTTCTTCGTCGCGCCCGTGCTGTTGATCAACTTTCTGAATACGATCCGCCACTTCTACTACTATCAGTCGCGCGCCCTCGTGTGGGAGATCGTCGTCGCGGCGGCGTTGGTCGGACTTGCTTTCGCCGCCCGCCTGATGGCGCTCACCGTTCAAGATCGGATCATTCGTCTGGAGATGCGGCTGCGCATGAATCAGGTGCTGCCGGCTGAGTTGAGCGCGCGTTGCGATCAACTGACGCGGCAGCAGTTGGTCGCGCTACGATTTGCCAGCGACGCCGAGCTTGCCGAGCTCGTGCGCGAGTGCCTCGACGGAAAGCTTCCGACGCAGAAAGCGATCAAAGAGCGCGTCCGCCAGTGGACGCCGGACTATCTGAGGGCGTAGAGACGGACTTGTCGGAGTCCGGCTAAAGCCGGACACTACTCACGGAAGGTGTGAAATGGCCGCAGCGGACGGAAAGACGCGCTATCGAGTGAAGGCGGAAAGCGTCGAGGCCTGCAACTGCCAGCACGGCTGCAATTGCCAGTTTGCAGGGTTCCCGAACGAGGGGAAGTGCGAGTTCATCATCGGCTATGACGTGAAAGACGGCCGCGTGGGCGACGTCTCGCTCAACGGCTTGCGGGCCGTTGTCGCCGCGAAATATCCGAAAGCGATTCACGAGGGCAACGGACACGTCGTGCTGTTCGTCGACGAGAAAGCCAGCGACGCTCAGGTGAAGGCATTCGTATCGGTGCTATCTGGCGAATTCGGCGGCATGCCGTGGGAAGCGCTCGCGGGCACGATAGGAAAGTTCGAAGGCCCGATCAGGAAGCCGATCGAGATCAAGCTCGCCGGCGAGAAGTCTCTCGTGCGCGTGCCCGGTGCGATCGACCTGCAACTGACGCCGTTCGTCGACATCAAGTCGGGCCAGGAGAAGGAAGTCCACATCACCTATCCGAAAGGCGGTTTCTTCTGGAACGACGCCAGGATCGCCACCACGTCCACGATGCGCGCGCAGCATGGCGATCTTCGGCTCGAGTGGCCGGGCAAGTACGCGGCGGCGGCCGAAGTGAACTGGACCAACGAGTAGCGTGCTCGAAGAGCTGATACGGCGCGATCGCCTGCTGATGGCCGTCGGCCTGACAGTGACGATCGTCCTCGCGTGGATCTATCTCCTGCGGGCGGCGACCGCGATGAACGCGATGGCCGCCGAGGCACACATGCATGCGGCGATGGGCATGGCCGACATGCGGATGTGGGGCGTGTCCGACTGGGCCGGGCTGTTCGTGATGTGGGCGGTGATGATGGCGGCAATGATGCTGCCGTCCGCCGCGCCGATGATCCTGCTCGTGCTCGGCGTCTATCGGCGCAGGGACGACGACCAGGCGCGCCTTTCCTCCGTCATGTTCGTCGCCGGATATGTCCTCGCGTGGACGGCCTTCAGCGCCGCCGCCGCGACGCTGCAGATCGGCTTCCATCGCACCGCGCTTGTCGCCGCGGACATGCGTTTCAGCTCGGCGATGCTTTCGGGCGTCGTTTTGATTCTCGCCGGCATCTATCAATGGCTGCCGATCAAGAACGTGTGCCTCTCGCATTGTCAGTCGCCGCTGAGGTACCTGTCCGAACACTGGCGCGAAGGCGCGCGCGGCGGCCTGATGATGGGCGTGGATCACGGGCTGTTTTGCGTCGGCTGCTGCTGGCTCCTGATGGCGCTGCTGTTCGTGCTGGGCGTGATGAACCTCTTTTGGATCGCCGCGCTCGCCGCCTTCGTGCTGCTCGAGAAGCTTGCCATGAGAGGCGCCGCGATCTCGCGAATGGCCGGCATCCTCGCGGCAGGCTGGGGCGTGTATCTCATCGTTCGACACTAGCCGTCTATACTGGAGTCCATGAAAGGGATTGGCTGCATGCTGGCGGTGCTCCTGGTGACCATCGCCGTGATCGATCCCTTGTATTGCGCCGACGGCTGCACGAGTCGGGATGTCGGCCTCGCCAGTCAGTCTCAAGCGAAGGCCGATTGCCCGCTCTGTCAGCCAAGCACGGTGTCCCGACCTGCCGCGCCCGTTCCACTCGGAGCTATTGCGATCGTCGCGCCTGTCCGATGCAGTCGCGTGCCAGCCCCTGGATTTCATCTGACGCTCGACCACCCTCCGCGAGCCGTATAAACGCGGTTCTTTCGACGCGAGTTCGCCACGCGCGATCGGCTGGAGGTGTGTATGAATGCGTTCGCTTTGATCGTGATCGCGGCTGTCGTACTTCAGGCGGCCTCGACGACGGTGCAGGTCGTGGTGACTGCGGATGGCCGCCCCGTGGGCGGGGCGCAGATCGTCGCGAATGGCACAACGGTTCGGACTGGGAGCGACGGGCGAGCGATCGTCAACGTGATGGCCGGGCCCGTCGAGATGACCGTCATCAGGGAGGGCTTCACCCCGCAGACCGTTGCGATGACCGCGACTGCTGGCGAGACGCAGATTGTCAGCGTGGCGCTCGAACCTCAGACGGCGATCGAAGAGCACGTGACCGTCTCCGCAACGAGGACCGACAAGCGGATTGAAGACCAGCCGATGCGCGTCGAGGTGCTCGACGCCGAAGAGATCGAAGAAAAGCAGCTGATGACGCCAGGCGACATCGTCATGATGCTGAACGAAATGGGCGGCCTCCGTGTGCAGGCGACGTCGCCATCGATCGGCGCCGCCACCGTGCGGGTGCAGGGCATGCGCGGCCACTACACGCGGTTCCTGTCTGATGGCCTGCCGCTGTTTGGCGCGGACGTGGGCGGCCTGGGTCTGCTGCAGATTCCTCCCACCGATCTCGGACGGGTCGAGGTGATCAAGGGCGTCGCTTCGGCGTTGTACGGGGCGGGCGCGCTCGGAGGCGTCGTCGACCTGATTTCGCGGCGTCCCGCCTCCGAGTCGAGTGGAGAAGTGCTGGTGAATCGCACGACACTGGGCGGAACGGACGCCGTTCTCTTCGCCTCGCAGCCGCTCGGCAAACAGTGGAGCGGCACGTGGCTGCTCGGCGGCCACTGGCAGGAGCGCAACGACGTGGACGGCGATGGCTGGGCCGATCTCGCCGGTTACAGCCGAGGAGTCGTGCGTCCACGCCTTTTCTGGAACGGAACGGCCGGTCAATCGATCTTCTTTACCGCCGGCGCCCTGTGGGAGCGACGGCGTGGTGGCACGATGCCGGGAACGACGCTGTCCACGACCGGCGCGCCGTTCGTCGAATCACTTGAAACGCAACGGTTCGATGCCGGCGTGGTCGCTCAGACGCCAGTGGCGCAGCGGTACATCCTCACTGCGAGGGTTTCGGTGACGCACAAGACCGGAGCACATGTGCTTGGTGATCTCCGGGAAGACGACGCGCAGAGCACGGTCTTTTCTGAGGTGGCGCTCCGCGGCACGGCGCCGCGTCAGACCTGGGTCGGAGGCCTTGCGTTCGAGCGCTCGACGCTAGATGCGCGCGATCAACCGGCGTTCAACTACGCCTATGGCGTGCCTGGCGTGTTCGCACAAGACGACATCGACGTGCGCCGCTGGCTTGCGGTCTCGATGAGTGCGCGCCTCGATGCGCACGACCAGTTCGGCGCGTTCCTCAGCCCACGAGTCTCGGCGCTCCTGCGAGGAGGAAGCTGGAGCAGCCGGATCTCGATCGGCAGCGGCTTCTTCGCGGCGACGGCGTTGACCGACGAGACTGAGGCAGCCGGGCTCGCGCGGCTGCAGGTGCCGACGCCGCTGAAGGCCGAACGAGGGCGCAGCGTCTCAGCCGACGTGACGCGAACGGTCGGCTCGTTCACGATCACGGGCACCGTGTTTCGATACGACATCGATCATCCGGCGGTGTTGAATCGGGCGACATACACGTTGACGACGCTCGACGAGCCGACGATCGACACGGGTGTGGAAGCCGTGGCGACGTGGCGGCGAGCGTCGTTCAGCGCGACAGGCACGTACACATACGTTCGTTCGCTCGAAGGCGTCGGTGCCGAGCGCGGTGAAATCCCGTTGACGCCGAGGCACAGCGCAGGACTCGTCGGCATGTGGGAGCGCGAGAATCGCGGACGGATCGGCCTGGAAGCGTACTTTACGGGCCGTCAGCGTCTGGAGGACAACCCGTTTCGCTCGGAGAGTGCCTCGTACGTGTTGTTCGGCGGGCTCATCGAGCGCCGCGTCTGGCGTGTCCGGCTGTTTATCAACGTCGAGAATCTCGCCAACGTGCGGCAGACGCAATGGGACCCGCTGACTCGTCCGTCCCGCGCGGCCGACGGGCGCTGGACTGTCGATGCCTGGGCGCCGCTCGACGGACGAGTCGTCAACGGCGGCGTTCGCGTGAGTTTTTAGAGCGGCCGATGAAGCACGCGCTGACAATGGCGTCCGTCTTCTTGCTCGTGAGCCGCTTGTACGCTCATCACTCGTTTGCCGCCGACTTCGACATCACGAAGCCCGTCACGATCAAAGGACGCGTGACGAAGATCGAGTGGCTGAACCCGCACGTGCACGTCTATCTCGACGTCAAGAGCAGCGGGAAGGCGGCGACGTGGTCAGTGGAACTCGGTAGCCCGAACGGGTTGAAATCACGCGGATGGACAGCGCAGACGCTGAAGATCGGCGACGTCATCACCGTCGACGGCAGCCTCGCGAAAGACGGGTCGCGCCTCGCCAACGCCAGCTCGATCGTTCTGGCCAACGGCCGTCGGATGTCGACCGGATCAGGACAGGGAAAGACGTCGTAGGGCCGTCGTCGTGCAACTCTCGCTGCGCCCGACATGCGTGGGGAACGCAGTCATCGGCGCGTCATGAACGGCGTCCGCCACCGGCCTCACCACTGCGCCGCCTTCACTTGACGGTAACGGAGAGCGTGCGCGTGCCGATGACTTCACCTCCGCGTCTCACAACGGCGACGACGCTCCATTCGCCTGGGCGTGTCATTTCGCCGGTGCCGCGATAGAGTCCGTCGCCGTAGTGCTTCAGGCCAATCGTTCTCCGCATGTGCGGCTCCGTCGTCCTCGAGATCTGCAACTGCACGGCGGCGTCTTCCACTCGCTTGCCGGCGCTATCGGACACGAGAACCTGGAACTTGTTCAGCCCGACTCTCGGCGGATCCGGATCGCTATGAAACAGAATCCCGACACTCTGACCTGCGAATGTGGAAACGGCGAGCGCCAAAGCAAGAACGTGTGCGGTCACGTCCGCAATTGTCGCTGACGGCGTGTCGCGTACGCCATCAAAACACCAGCGCCGATCGCGACCGTCGCAATCAGCCGCCGGTTGATGTTCGCCCAAAGCTGCCAGCTTCGCGAACGGGCTTCGGCGTCGAAACGGCCGTGCGCGCCGGCATCACGTTCGACCGGCCGCCAGAAGTTATCTTGACGCTCGACGGCCGCCGTCTCTTCCAGCGCCCCGTTCCACGCCGCGTCGGCGATGTAGTAATCCAACATGCTCGAGCCGAGCCGCTCGGCGACGACGCTTTCGACGGTAGGCCAGCCGACGAGCACGTCCTTGCGGTCGTGTTCAGACGCGAAGACGATGGCCTTCGCCGCGACCTCCGGCTGATAAATCGGCCCGACGGGCCGTACTTCGTGTCCGGTCTTGTTCCTCGTCCAGTCGAACTGCGGCGTGTTGACGCCGGGCAGGCTCACCATCGACACGCGCACGCGGCTGCCGCTGTGAATGAGCTCGGTCCGCAGGCTCTCGACGAATCCGTAGACCGCATGCTTGGCCGCGCAGTAGGCGCTTTGCAGTGGAATCGAACGGTGCGCGAGCGCGCTGCTGACATGGACGATGACGCCCGCGTCGCGCGGCCTCATGCGTTTGAGCGCCGCCATCGTCCCGTACACCTGGCCCAGGAAGGTGACGTCGATGATGTGCGCGAATTCCTCCGGCGTCATCTGCCAGACCGGGGCGTACTCGCTGACCATCGCGTTGTTGATCCAGACGTCGATGGGTCCGAGTTCACCTTCGATGCGGTCGGCGGCGCCCTCCATCGCCGCTGCGTCGGAGACGTCGGCGGCAATTACGAGCGGAGTTCCCCCAAGAGCGACGACGTCCAGAGCGGCCGCACGAAGTCCGACGTCTCCACGCGCGAGCAGCGCGATCTTGCATCCAAGGCGCGCGAATGCCTGCGCCGTCGCGCGGCCAACACCAGCGGACGCGCCGGTGATGGCGACGACTCTCGCGCGTGGAGGTGAGGACGTCACCGGCGGTCGTATTCCGCGGCGAGCCGGGCGAGCGCGAACGCGCCGAGTGCGAGGCCGAAGTCGCGCAGGGCGATGTCGAAGTACGCGGGAATCAGCAGCAAGTTCAGCACGATGCCGCAGAGCCACGCGCCGACCACCCACGCGCCAATGGCCGGCGTCAGGGCGACGAGGAGCGCGGCCACGATCTCGACGATGCCGACTGCCTGCATGAACGTGTGGGCCGGCACCGGCAGCATGCGCGCGACCGCCGGCGCGAGGTATTGATCCCAGTTCACCAGGAAGTGGAAGAACTTGTCCGCGCCCGCGATCAACGGTGCGATCGTGAACGCGACGTGAAGGATTTGGTACGCCTGATACGCGGGCGTATACGTGCGCATCTCCGCACGGGTTCGGGCTGCGGTCGCCGACGTATGCGCCGCAGCGGACGCATTCTCTGCCATTGCAACCTCCCAGCTCGAGATATGCAATCGAGCTTCCGGAACGCGGTCTGCTTGGAACTGCGTTTGCAGCCGCCGAGTTGAATGCACGACGACGACATGCGTCCAATGGCACCGGCTGAGGCGGCCCTCTACGGCATTGCGGCCGGGCTGACGGCCACTGTGATGATTAGCGCCGTGTCTCGCATTCCGCGGCTACGTGAATATGCTCGGCGGTCGAGCTGGATGGTTCGCTCGAGCTCGGCTGTGGAAGAAGAGGCGCTCGAGGGCGCCGCGCCGATGAGCCCAGGGATGGCGCTCGTGCAGGCCTCAGGTCCAGGTCCGGAAGGACCTGCCGGGCTGTTTGCCGCGAAGGTAGCTTCCGGACTTTTCGGCCAGGACCTTGCCACTCGAACGAGACGCTGGGGCAGAGCCGTCCATCTCGCGTACGGAACGCTTTGGGGCGTTGTATACGGAATTCTCCAAACGCGAAGGACGCGGCGTCCAGCGCTCTCGGGCCTTGCTCATGGTTTATTTGTGTGGGCATTCGGGCCGATGTTTCTCGTGCCCGCGATGAAACTCATGCCGGCTCCGAGCAAAGCTTCCCGCGAACAGAATGCGTTCGTCGTCGCTGCGCACGTGCTCTACGGCTTGACGGTTGCGACGATGTTCAGCCGCCTGGCACGAACCGCGTCACCTCATGAGCAGCCAACGCTTCATCTTCGCGACCGGCATTGAGTGCAGCAATCCGGTCACCGTTGACGCCAGCGGCTGCCGCAAGCGTCTCGACGAGCTCGAACTGACGTTCCACTACACACACTGGAAACACGATCTGCAACTGGTGCGGCAGCTCGGCCTCGAGTATCTCCGCTACGGTCCGCCGTGGTATCGCGTGCATCAGGGACCGGGGCGCTACGACTGGGAATTCACCGACGCCGTGTTCGGCGAAATGCGCCGGCTCGGCATCGTGCCCATCGTCGATCTCTGTCATTTCGGCGTGCCCGACTGGATCGGCGACTTTCAGAATCCCGTGTGGCCCGAGCTGTTCGCCGAGTACGCCGCCGCGTTCGCGGCGCGGTTTCCCTGGGTGCAGCTGTATACGCCCGTGAACGAAATCTACGTCTGCGCGAAGCTGTCGACGCTCGTCGGGCTCTGGAACGAGCGCGCGCGCGACGACCATCGGGCGTTCGTCACGGCGATTACGCATCTGTGCAAGGCGAATCTTCTTGCCATCGAGCGCATCCTGCACGCGCGGCCCGACGCGATCTTCATCCAGAGCGAGAGCGCCGAATACTTCCACATCGGCGGCGGCGACGCCTCGAACATCGAACGCGTTCGCTGGGCGAACGAGCTCAGGTTTCTGTCGCTCGATCTGCTGTTCTCGCATCGCCCGGCTCCGGACGTCATGACGTACCTCTTCGACAACGGGATGACTCGGCGCGACTTCGACTGGTTCATGTCGCATCGTCTCGACCGCCGGATCGTGATGGGGAACGATTACTACGATCGCAACGAGCAGGTGTGCGCGAAGAACGGCGCGATGCGCCCTGCCGGAGAAGTGTTCGGGTGGGCGGTCATCACGCGGCAATACTTCGATCGCTACCGCCGTCCGGTGATGCACACGGAAACCAACACCTTCAACGCGGCTGACGCGCCCCGATGGCTCTGGAAGGAGTTCTACAACGTCCGCTATCTGCGCGAACAGGGCGTGCCGGTGATCGGATTCACGTGGTACTCGCTGCTCGATCAGGTGGACTGGGATTCCGCCCTCGCGCAGGAGCGCGGCGTAGTCAACGCCGTGGGGCTGTTCGACCTGCAGCGCCGCCCACGGGCGGTGGCTGCGGCGTATCGGGAGCTCCTTCAGGAATTTGGGAACGAACCGATGTTGGCTCCAGGGGTTCCAGAGGTTCTAGCGGTTAGCGAGCCGTGAACGCGCCTTTCGGCGCGGGTGTGTCGTGGAGGCGCTTGTCGAGCGTCCGGTAGAAGTTCGCGTCTTCCTTGGGATACCAGTAGCTTCGGTGGCACGCCTCGCACGCCTCGTCGAGGTTCTCGGTCGCGTCCCAGAGGTCTTTCGTGTTCTTCCTCTTGACGATGTCGAGCACCTGCAGGCCGACGTTGCGCAGCGCTTCGATGCGCGCGTTCCACTCCACGGGATCCTTCTGCACCTTGGCGGCGATTTCGGTCGGCGACAGCTCGTTCGCGTCGTCGCCGACGCTGTTGTTCACGTCGCCGGCGGGCGCGAACGGCCGCTGCACTTTCAGCAGATAAATGCCCTCGAGCATCGTCACCGCGCCGACTTGCAACTTCTTCCAGTCGTCGTCGGTTTTCGGGACGATTTCGACGACTTTGCCGTCGGGCTGCACGAGGGTCTTGACGGAGTCGAAGACGTAGTCGGACGCCGGGTCGATCATGTACTCCATCAGTTCCTTGACGGAGACCATCGGTTTCATGTCGCCAAGCAGCGGCGCTGTATTCGCCATCGCATTGGGCGCGACAGGCGGAGTCGACGACTTCGATGGCGAACATGAAGAGGCGGCAACCAGGCAGACGACAACAGCGGCGCGACGCATGAGTGCGTCACATTCTAGTGTACGTACATAGGTCCGCCTAAAAGGCGGACCTATGTACGAGGATCGTGCCGATGCGCTAGTTGGCTGCGGCTTCGTGGTACGACGACCGCGCGTCGAACTCGCGGCCAGTGCGATTCAGTTTCACGCCTTCCGCGTTGATCATGCGCTTGCCATCCCGCGCATACCAGCCTTTAACCGTGACCACGTCGCCGGTTTTCACCATGTTCCGTTTCCACCCGTGTTTGTCGAGCGCACCTGGGCTGCCGAGCTCCACCGTCCACCGCTCGGTCTTGCCGTCGTCAGCTTTCCCTTCGACGGTCATGAACGCGTGCGGATTGGCCCAGTTGACCTTCGTGACCTTGCCTTCAAGATGAGCCGGTTTGTTCGCGTCGTACTCGGCCGCGAATGGATGATGCGCCCATGCGCTACTGCCGAGGAGTAGTGCCCCGGCCGCAATTGCCGACGTCAGGAATCTCCTCATGGCATCCTCCTTAACCTTTGGAAAGGTGCATAGGGCGATCCAGAGGGCGGGAGGGCCGGATGGGCTGGCGGTGGTTCAAAAACGCAGCCTCACGCCCAACTGGAACGCGCGCGGATCGCTCACGGCCGTGATCTGTCCGAACGTCGCGGACGGATTCGCCGGATATGCGCCTGCACCGAAGTTGCCGTTGATCGCCACGACGTTCGTGCGGTTCGTGAGATTGAAGCCTTCGGCGAGCGCTTCGAGCCGGACGCGGCTGCCGACTCGGAATGTCCGGCTCAGGCGCGCGCCGAGCGAGAAGAAGTCCGGCCCTTCTCCGGCATTGCGCTCGATGAACGCGCCGTTGACGATGGGACGGCCTGCAGTGCCCTGAACCGTGGTGACACCAGACGTGATGTTGAGCGGCACTGCGGAGTAGTACTGAAGCAGCCCGCTCACTTGGAATCCGCGGACCGTCACCGCGCCGTCCATCACGAGCCGATGACGTTGGTCGTCGTCGCTCCGGCCCCAGTCTTTGCCGATGTCGAACGGATCGATCGGCGAGCTGAAGAAGAACTCGCCGACGTCGTCCATCGCTTTCGACAGCGTGTACGTCACTCGAAACGATCCCCACGCCGCTGGCCGCTCGACGAGCGAGACGTGAAGTCCGTGATAGGCAGACGACGCCAAGGGCGAGTACTGACTGTTGTTCGCGTAGGCCGAGATCGGTCGACAGCCGTTGTTCGCGCCGACCGCCACGCAGCCCGGTACGTTCTGATTCACCGAGACGATCAGATCGACGCCTCTGGTGTACTGATATCCGGCGCTCAGCGTCGTCCGGTCGCCGATCTGCTGCTCAATCTCGGTCGAGGCCTGACGCGAGTACGCGTTCCGCATGTTGGGGTCCATCGTCGTCAGACTTGGAAGCGTGACGGATGGCAGCGCCCCGGGAAGAATGTCGGGAAATGCCGGTGCGCCATTCTGTCCCGGCGACAAGCCGACGCTCACGCGTCCCAGCTTCGTGATGTCGGTCGTGTTGCCCGCTGAGAGCAGCGCGTTGGCGACGGCGCGAAGCGGCACTCGGTCGTAGAACAGGCCGGCACTGCCGCGAACGATCGTGCGACGCGACTGTGTCGGCGTCCACGCGAGACCGACCCTGGGCGCGACGTTGTTGGTGTCGGTGCTGATCGTGTGCAGCCACTGCAAATCGTACCGAAGACCGGCGTTGATCGTCAGCGACGGCGCGGCCTTCCACTCGTCCTGGACGTACAAGCCCAGATTCGGGTTGGTCTGCGACACGACGAACGTGCCGAACGTCTGCGTGAAGCCGGCGTTGTTGTAGACGCCGGTCTGGAAGGTCGCGAGGGACGAGAACGTGTAGCTGCCTCGATTCGATCCGGGAAACGTGATGGTGTCGTCGTTGAACAGGAAATCGACGCCGGCCCGCAGCGCGTGAGCGCCTGCCTGATGCGACAGGTTGTCGACCACCTCATAGAGCTTGTTCAACCGGCCTTGTGGAGCACCAGACAGCGTGCCGAAGGTTGCGATCCCCAAAATGCTGACGGCCGGACCGATTGGATCGGCGGGCGGCGCCTCGAGGTTGCCGTAGACGAACTGCGCGCGCGTCTCGTTGACGGTGCGCGGCGACAAGCTCCACGTATTGGCGACGGCGACGACGCGATCGACGTCATCGAGTCCCGCCGACGCGCTGGGGGCGCTAATGCCGCCAGCGCCGCGCGAATTCGTCGAGGTCACGTCGTATTCGCTGTAGCGGACGCTGAGCTGAGCGGCGTCGCCAACACGATGGTCGATCTTGCCGAGGACGTTCGTGCTGTGAACCGGATTTGGATAGACACCGGTCGCGAGCAATGCTCCTGGATAGCTCACGGCTGCAAGACGCGCGTTGATCGCCGCGACGTTCGCCGCGGAGATCGTCGTCAGCCCGGATTGATTGAGCCGGCGATCCTCCGCGTTCGCGAAGTAGAACGTCCGGTTTTTCACGAGCGGGCCGCCGATGCTGCCGCCGTACTGCTTCTGATTCATCGGCAGTGTCGTGCCGGTCAACGGGTTGGGCGCGTTCAGGCTGTCGTCGCGAAAGTAGCCGTACGCGTCGCCGCTGTGGACGTTCGTTCCGCTCCTCGTGACCACGTTCATGTAGCCCCCGAGCGCGCGCCCGAGCTCGGCCTGTCCGCCGGACGTCACGACCTGGAACTGGTCGATCGAATCGACGGTGTACGGAATCCCGCTCAATCCCGCCGCGTCGTCGTTGGCCGACAGGCCGTCGACGATGACGCTGTTCGAGAAGTTGCGCTGGCTGTTGACGGACAGCCCCTGCCCGGGAACTGCGGAGGTCTCGGCGAACAACTGCGCGCTGGCTGTGTTAGTCGGCGAGACGCCGGGCACGAGCAGGGCGAGGTCGAGGAATTGGCGTCCGTTCAACGGCAGCGCGCGAATTTCGTCGTGCGGCACCGTCGCGGCAATTTGAGTCCGCGCGGCTTCGAGGAGCGTCGCGTCTCCGGTCACGGTCACGTTCGCCTCGACGGCGCCGACAGCGAGCGAGACGGAGATGTCGAAGGCCGAACCGGCGGTCAGCGTCAGCGTCCGCGTCGGCGCGGAGAAGCCCTGGAGATGGACGGTCACTTCGTATCGTCCGACACGCAGATATGAAAAGCGGAATCGGCCGTCGCTCGCAGTCACGGTTTCCGATTGGATGTTCGTCTCTTTGTTGAGCGCGACGACCAGCGCGCCCGGCACGACGGCGCCTTGCGGATCGATCACGCGTCCGCTGACGCTGGCCGAGTTGACGGTTTCCTGCGCGAACGCAGCGACACCAATACACAAACAACACACCCACGCGAACACGACGCGCATTGAGACGCCCCCAGTTCCGCGGTCCCGAAAGGGCCGCGCTACCTATAGAAATCGCAAACCGACGACGAAAGACGACGTGCGATTACGCGCGGGGAGGAGGAGACGTGGGGGGCGCGATTCTGCTAGTGAAATTGGTGATCGGGTGAGTTGGTGAGTTGGCGACTGCTATTGGTGCAGTGGCCGATGGCGCAGATGCGAGGACGGCAATCGGACCGAGCAGCGAGAGAACGGCGCCGGCGTCGGGATCGGTCGTGCTGCGGCACTCGCAGCCGTCCTTTTTCGGCTTCGAGTGATGCATCGGACACTCGGTGGCCCCGGCGTGCGCGCAGGTGCAGGTCACCGAGTCGGTCGCGTGCGGCATGCCGGAAAGCAGCGACAGCGGCGCCGCCGTCAGAATCGAGAGCTGACAGCAGAGCCATGCGCAGGCCACACACGCGAGACGGCGTCGGAACGGCGACACACAGTGACTGTAGCACTTATCGCTGCCAGGGCCACCGCGCCGGCCAGCAGAGCGTAGTCAATCACCACGTCCAACCGGAACACCCCGATGACGCCGTACACGATTCCCGCAATTGCCAGAGGCGTACTCCATCTCATCGATCGAAACAGTCCGAGCGCCAGCGACACGCCGATCAACGTAGCGAGCGTCGGACACGGGATGAGCCCGAGCGGGGAGGCATACAAGTACGGTGTCCAACTCTGAGCCGTGACGAAGTGCGGATAGACGCAGCCGAACAGCAGTAGGAGGCCACCGGGAATGAGAACGCGTCGCGAGGCGACGCGAATCACTTGCGCCGGAAGAGTTGCCGCGACGATCGTCAACACGACCGCGAGCAGCGCGAAGACGGCCGAGTTGAAGGGATTGCCCGATTGCCATGCGAGCAGGCTGACCGACACGAGCGGCACTGTCAGTACACCTGCGATCGCTCGTTCCGACGGCCGCCATCCGGCGCTGATTGCGACGATCGCCAAGCCGAACGCGATATGCCAGGCGATCGCAAGAGAGCGCCACTCGTTCGAGATTGCCGTCAGTCCGGCGAGGATCACATCGGGCGCCGGCATATCGATGACCGACGCACAACGCGTGCCTTGCCGGAAATCCGGCGCACTAACGCATGACGTCATCCGGCAATTTCGGGTGGCTCGGCAGGCTGTCGACGTCGATTGGTTTCAACGCCGTGTGCTTGTTTTTCCGGTTCTGCGTAATCCAGTCGAAGAATCCCGCTGACACGAGCTTCAACGTCACCGGCTTGCCGCTCTTGTTCTCCCAGAACCATCCGTGGATGCCCGTGCTCGGCGCGACGAAGGTGCCGTGTGATTGATCCCGGCCCTTCTTGTCGTCGAGCTCGTAGCTCTCGTAGTAGTCCGTGCCTTCCTTGCCGGCCGGCTTCAGATCGGGCTCGCCGTGAAATTCGAAGAAGACAGGCGCGCTCGTCGTCCATGAGTAGACGAGCCCGGCGCCCTTCTTCATGTTGTATTTGATCTCCATGCCCTCGCCAGGTTCGAGCGTGATCTCACGCGAGTCGAACTGAAACCGATCGCGCTGCGAAATGAATACGTCCTTGACCGTCGGGGCATCGCCCGTTGGCGACGGAACGAGCACTGGATTGATGGCCGTCTTCGCCGTATCCGCCGTTTTCGGCGCGGCACTCTCGATCACGTCCGGTTTGGCCGGTGCTCCGGTCGCCTTCGCGAGATCGGTGAGACCGAACGCTCGACCGGTGCCGAGCGGGTCGATG
>Ga0068871_100001633_pt1 | contig 15101 bp, 10 predicted proteins | sample KBSMisM72_FD_72750 | JGI IMG/M metagenome (GOLD analysis project Ga0068871, IMG submission 72750) | Miscanthus rhizosphere microbial communities from Kellogg Biological Station, Michigan, USA - KBS Miscanthus M7-2 | ecosystem: Host-associated > Plants > Roots > Rhizosphere > Soil ... | reverse complement strand
CTGGCCGTCGACTACGTGACGCTCCCGCACGGCGGGCGCCCGGACCAGCCGTCGCTCGACGAAACGCTGCCGATCGAGATCGTGCGGCTGCTGCTCGAGAAGGGAGCGGATCCGAATCCGCAGCTGAAGATGACCGCGCCCCTGCGGGCCACCGGCAACGATCGCGGCCTGGATCCGATGCTGTCACCGGGGACGACCCCGCTGATTCGCGCGGCCAAGGCGATGGATGTCGAGTCGATGAAGGTGCTGCTGGAGCATGGCGCGGACATCTCGCTGACCAACAGCCGCAGCATGACGGCCACGCTCGCCGCCTCCGGCATGGGCTCCACGGACGCGGACACGCGCGGCTACTTCACGGTGTCGGACGTGCAGGAGCGCGCCATCGCGGCCCTCGACCTGATGTTCAAGTCCGGCGGCCCGATTAACGGCAAGGCCGGCCAGTTTGCCCAGGTCCCGCTGCACGGGGCCGCCTTCTGGGGTTGGAATCGCGTCGTCGAGTATCTGCTGCAGAAGGGCGCGGAGATCAACCTGGCCGACAGCCGCGGCTACACCGCCGTCGATTACGCGATGGGGCGGGCCGGCGGCAACAGCCGTGGCGGCCAGCGCATCGACGTCCACAAGGACACGGCGGACCTGCTGATAGCGAAGGACGGTGTCGCGGGCAAGCCCGTGCGCCCATCGCCCGGCGCCCCGGCCGGCCGTTAAGGCAATCGAGCCCAACCGCCAGGATAGGGCCCCGACCAGGTGCGGTTGAGAGCGAACGTCTGAAGTTTCCATGAGCCGGCCTGCTGGACGGCGGTGCCCGTGTACACGCCGGCAGCCCATGAGCCCGTGCCGCCCGACGTGCCCTGGAGTTCCAGCAGGCGTGCGCGAATCTTTGCGCGCTTACCGTCCCGTGAGATCTCGATCACGGGTTGCGAAATCTGGCTGACGAAGCTGGCGCCACCGTCACGAAGGGCGGCGCCGTCCCGGCCGTAGCCGTACGCGCCGATCAGATTCTCGACGGCGTCGTAGGCTTCGGCACTGGCGGCGCGGCGTTCGGCCTCCGCCAGCCGGTCCGAGAGCTCCGTGCCGCTGGGAACCGCCGGTACATTCGTGGCCACGGCGCTGTCGAAAGACCTCACCGCTTGCACCCCATCGGGATACTGGGGAGCCCGCCCGGTCACGGGGTTGTCGAAATGGAACGGCGCGACCACGAATTTGGGATAGATGGCATAGACGGACGACGGCCCGCGGTCCGGAGGAAACTCCGTGCTGGGCCCCGGCGCGGCTTTCGCGCTCCTGGCCCAGCCTGTGGCGGCGTCGACGATCATGCGCGGGTAGAAGTGCACCGACTGAATCTTCCATGCTCCGTCTTGCTTCACGAAGGTGTTCTCGAACGTTCCCTCGCTCAGTTCGCCGTTCGCGCCGCCAGGGGCTGCTGAGAAGATCAGCTCGACGCCTCGCGCCTTCGCCACGCGCCCGTCGGCAGCGACGGAGACGAGCGTCTGGAGATACATGTGGTCGTTGCGCTCGCCGTCGCGCAGGCCTTGCGGTCCCTGCCGGTTCAGGCCGCGGCGAATGCTGGTCTGGCCCACGTACACGCCCTCCTGTCCCAGTTCGAGCGTGCCGTCGCTGGAGAACAGGCTCGCCGCCTGGTCCCACTGTTTGCGATCGATGGCGTAGCCGTAGGCGTCCTGAAGACCGGTGACCTCGTCCTGGTCGTTGAGCCGGGCTGCGCGGCGGGCCAGGTCATCGACGAGCGCGGCGAGCGCAGCAGACGACATTGTGCTTCCGCCTGTCCGGGCGATGCCCTGCGGATCCGGAATCGGCTTCGCGACGCTGGCCGCGTCGTAGTGCGGCGGGACCTTCACGCCGGAGTCTCGCCATCCGGCGGCGCCGTAGGCCGCGGTCACCCGAGGTTCCGAGTGGAGCACGCCGATCTTCCACGCTCCGTTGTCGAACACGTATTCATTCTCGTAGACGCCGCTATACCAGGTGGCTGAACCTCCAAGGCCGCCCAGCATCGCGAGGATGCGCCAGCGTCCCCTGGCGGCAAGGCCGCTCTGAGACAGGTGGACCACTGGCTGAAACAGGATGTGCGGGTAGATGCGGCCTTCGGCAAGTCCGAGCTTGCCCTGCCCCACCTGCTGGAGGAAGAGCGTGCGGACTTCTTCCTTTCCGCGCACACCCTGCTGGTAGTTGGTGGTGGCCTCGTCGGCGAACAAATCCGCGAAGTCGTTCCACAGACCGAGCTCGACGTAGTGCCCGTACGCGTACTGCAGGCGCTTGACGGCGCGAACGGATTCGATGTGTTCGAGGTGAGTTTGAAGGCGGGCGATGCTGGCTTCGAGCGCCACCTGCGGATCCGGCTGGCGCGCACCGAGCGAAAGCACGCCGGTCGCGAGCACCCCGACCAGGGCGAATTCCCAACGCATCGCCGCAGATTCTAGCGCCAGGCGTGGCCGAAGCCCAGCGACCTCTGTGGAAGGACGTGCAATTTTCGCCGCTCGATTACGTTTTCTGCAGCGACACTCCGCGAAATCGGTCAATTGTCGAAGCGCAGGCCCGGGTCGGCGTCTTCTTCACGGCATCGTGATTGCTGAACGCCTGGGCATGAGGACGCATCTCCTGAAGACGCTGGCCATCCTTGTCGTGATCCTTGGCCCGGTCCCACGCGCGCATGCCCAGTTCTCTTTCGGCATCCGCATCGGTGAGCCGCCACCGCCCCGTGTGTCTCACGTGCCGCCTTGCCCTGGCGCCGGCTACCTGTGGGTCGAAGGCTATTACTTTCCCGAGGACCACTATGTGTGGGTCGAAGGCTACCAGTATGCCGAGGAGGGCCACTACAGCTGGCACGAAGGGTATTGGACCCGGCCTCCCTATCAGGGCGCGTACTGGGTTGAGCCGTACCACGACAGCGAACAGTACTACTACGGTCACTGGGAAGGAGCTCGGGGAGTGATCGCTCACGAGCATCGTTGGGACCGTGAAAGACAGCGGGACGAGGGTCGAGACGGCCGTCACGCTCACGGCCACCTGCGCTAGCTCGTGACGTAGTCCGTCACTGACGGAACGTCTCGATTCCGCGAAAAGCGTCCTGCGTTGGAGGCCAGAATCGGTTCAAGGCGTCCAGCAGTTTCGCTCCGCGGTCGAACCCCGCGTCGTAGTGACCGGCGTTGGTCTCGAGCGTCAGCTTATGGGTCAGCACTTTTTCGAACAACGACAACCACGACAGGCGAGTGTAACCGGCCGACTTTCGCGAGGTTGTCGAACTACTTTGCTGGTCAAGCAACCGACCTGGTGGAACGTAGCCTCTTCCCGCCTTTCGTTCCTTCCCAGGCCTTTTCGCTGCTTCAGAGGCACGCGCAATCGTTGCGACGCACGAATGCGACGCACAGGCGAGCGGGGACTGATGAACGTCCGGCCGGCGAGTATCGGATGGCCTCATCGGCTGGCCGCCGGTTTCTGCTCGAAGTCGTAACGCAGGCTGAAGAAGGTCAGCGTCGACGACGGACCAACCAGCAGCTCGAAGGTCGCCGTACCGCGCCCGGTCAGCGGCACATCGAACACGAGCTTCGGATCGCGAAGGCCGAGCACTTCGAACCCTTTCAGATCGCCGCCGAAAGTGAAGGGCGCGCTGACCGTCACTCGATCGGGATCGTGTTGAGGGTCGGGTGTGGGCTCCGGCAGCGTCACCGTTCCACCGTCCAGCGTCAGCTTCCCGGCGAATTCGACGACGTACGAAACCCCGGCGACTGTCGCCGTGCCCGGAGCGAACGAGGCAATCGTGAGCGGCATCTCGTTCTCGAACACGGTTCTCAGGCTGACCATCTCTCCCGGCAGACACACGTGTAACGCGCAGGCGGACGCGGCCTCGACGATGCCGTCGTTGTACCGGCCCTCGAAGTCCACGTTGTCACCATGGAGACGGAAGCGGCCGACGGGAGGAGGAATGAACAACGGACCAATCGTCCAGTTGCCGCTCGTAATCGTCACGGTGTAGTCGCGCGCGAGGCTGACGTCGTCGATCACCACATAGCCGGGCGTCGCCGGCGAGTACATCCAGACGCGAATGGCGTCGCCCTCCGAAGCGCGGAAGGACATCGTGTAGACGCTGTAGTCGCCGAAATTACCGGGTTCGACGGCGTTTGACGCCGCGAGCGCGCCGTTCACGTTCGCGCCCACCAGCCCTCCGGCCCGATCCGCCGTCGCGTAGAAACGCAACGTGTACAAGCCGCTGCTCGGCGCGAGGAGGTCCTGAAAGAGACCGCAATCGAGGAATTCCGGCGTCCAGCAGGCGCCGTTTCGTGCGCCGGCGCGCGGCTGGTGGGTTTCGGACTTCGCCGGCGATTCACGGAACGCGTCGGAGACCCATCCATGATCGAGCGCCGGAGGCGCATCCAGCTCAAACCCGGGATCGCGCAGCACGTTCTGCGTACTGAGTGGGGCCGTGACGAGAACGTGGTCGAACACGGACGCGTTCAGCGCGCGCGGGTCGTGGCTCGTCACCGCCAGGCCCGCAAGGAATTCCGGCGAATCGGTCGTCATCGTGATGCTGGAAATCGTGATCCAGCTCACGCCGTCGGCCGACTGATACGCCGTGACGTTCCTGCCGGTCTTCACGAGTTTCAGCCACGGCGCATCGGCCAGGCGAAGGGCTCCGGCGATGAACAGGGTGTCGTCGCCGTCGCCGAGCCGCGACATGAACTCGATCTCGCCGTCCGGCTTCAGGTCCAGGATGACGTGCGCCGACGCCGGATCGAGACTGTGCCGGAACATCACGCCCGCTTTGGCCAACGGGTGAGATGCATGTTCCGCCGCCACCCGCGCCACGATCGTGGCGTCGCTCGTGAGCGGCTGGTACACGAACCGAAACGCGTCCCGGGAGCCCCAGATGTCCGCGCCGGAGGCCTGGACAGAGAAAGACAGCCCGTCGAACGACGCGCTGCCGGCCGTGCCCACCTGACCGACGTCCGTTGCGGTCCATGGCGGGGGCACGTCCTGGGAAACTGCAGCGGCGGGCATCAGGAGCGCGATCACGATCGTCGACGTGGCGATCAATCTGGATTTCACTTCGACCTCTCTCTGGTTCACGAGAACGAACGAGCGAGGCAGGATCGCTGGCGTGATCGTCGCCGCGTGCCCGGTGGATGAGGTCGAGTGGCGAATCGAGTGTTCAGCAGGGACAGGCGGGCGCGCCGAGCGCCGCGCCCGTCGGTCCTGTCCTGTTCAATTCAGATGGTCACGAGCGTTATGCCCGACTGCCGATCCTGCCTGTCAATAACATGACAATCAGCACCAGGAGGATGAGCCCGCCAAGACCGCCCCCCACTAGCGGGCCACCTACGTAAAGACCACCCCCGCCGAACAGTAATAGAAGGATTATCAACAGAACTACAAGGCTCATCGCGTACTCCTCCCGGATTTCGGTGATTCGATCATTCCTCGATCGTCGACGTGACGATATCGCATAACGCTCTCGCCAGACTGTTCCGGATCGCACACGACAAATCGTGGCAGAGGCGCCGTCGGTCCTGGCTGGCGAAAATCTGGAACGGGATTGAGCAAAACCGAGGAGCGGGCAGTCAAGCCTGGTATTTGCGATACAACTACGTTCACGATAACAAGGTGTCTCTGTTTAGGGAGCGACAGGACTTACGGCGGACAATGGCGATAATGCGATGGAATGGAATCAGGATGAACTCGTTTCAATGGGCTCAAACACATGGCCCCACCGAGAAGTTCATCTTTCAGGCCTACTAGAAAACCACGAACTGCCAAGCCTTTTGAGTTCGACGAGCGACGTTACCGGTACTCGACCACGTCGAAGCGCACGGCGGGCGCGGTGTCTGTCAGGCGCGGGGTCTTGCTGCGGCCAATCCAGAAATGGAGCGTTCCATCGATGGCGCGTGCCGACTGCCACCGCCGGCTGACCTGCGCGCCCTCGGGCCTCACTTCGGACTGATGCAGCAGCTGACGCGAGGCGCGAAGTTCTGCGAGCACCTGCCCCGCCGGCCGCTGCGTGCGCGCACGTTCGAGGGTGAAGCGTGTTCTGCTCGAGTGCAGTCGAAAGAGGTTCCAGCGGCTGGCCGGAGGCCCGGCGACGGTCACGTCGCCGAACACATCGGTCACCGCCACTTCGGTCGCCTCGAAGAGCGACCACGCGTCGAGCGCCATCGGCAGCAGGAACCAGTCGTCGCTGTAGCTCAAGGCGAAGTCCAGCACCATCAGCGTCGCCGGGGCGCGCGTTAGATCACGTCGGTCCGAACCCCGCTGGTGCGTTGGTTTTCCTCGAAAGGGTATCGCACTGCCCTCGCCCTGGTAACAGAGACCCCTTCCAACCACAATCGAGAGTAATTCGTGCGTTTTCGTTCCAATAACGCACGGAATGTGATTTGCACTGCGAGGCGCGACGCGCTCGTGCTGGGCGGACGACGCGTCGATCAGGCTGCCCCCTCACAGCCAGGTCGTTAGCTCCGCCGGCGGGTGCGCAATGCTTCACGCGACACGTCGTCAGCGTCTACGGTCCAGCCTGCTCGTCATCGCGATCGCACTGGTCGTTCCATATCGCCCGGCAGCGGCACCGGCACCAGTCATACATTCTCCAGGCTTTGGCGCGATCGCTCCGGCGTTCGTGCGTAATACCGGATACGCCGACGCGTCCGCGCGCTTTGTCGCCGTCGGCGGCGGCCGGCCAGTTTTCTTCACGGATGACGATGTGCGAATTGTCGACCCGGCGCGCCGCGCGTCGTTGTGGCTGACCTTCGTGAACGGCCGTGTCGCGCGCGTGGAGGGTGATTCGCCGACGGGCGGGGCCGTCAGCTACATCAGGCGTGGGAGCGAGGACGAGCGTCTTCCGACGTACCGCGATGTCGTCTATCGCCGACTCTGGCCGGGCATCGATGCGCGCGTCAGCGGCATTGCGGAGGGTGTGGAGTACTCGTTCGAGATCGCACCGCATGCCGAGCCGCAACTGATCCATCTCCGTTATCGCGGCGCCGATCGTGTCACGCTCGGCGGCGACGGTCAGTTGCTTCTCGAAACCGGCGGTACGACCATCGTCGATCGCGCACCGACTGCGTATCAGCGCATCAACGGCCGTATGCGGCCAGTCCCTGTGCGATTCGAGCGGCACGGCGACGACCTCAGCTTTGCCCTCGGCGCCTACGACCGCAGCCGGCCGTTGGTCATCGATCCAACGCTGATCTACTCGACCTATCTGGGTAGCAGCGGCTACGACGACGCCAGCGCCATTGCCGTGGACCACAGCGGCGCCGCGTATGTCACCGGGAGGACGGCGTACACGGATTTTCCGGCGACGCCTGGCGCCTACCAGATAACCTCCGCGGGTTCCGACGACGCGTTTGTCGCGAAGATCAATCCCGCCGGCACCCATTTCGAGTACGTGACGTATCTCGGCGGCAGCTCTTCTGATTTTGGTACCGGCATCGCCGTTGATGCCGGCGGCAACGCCTACGTCACCGGCAGGACTACGTCAGACAACTTCCCCACGACCCCCGGGGCGACGCCAAAGCGCAGCGGCATCGACGGCTTTCTCACCAAGCTCAACGCCAACGGCTCCGGCCTTGTGTACTCGACATTCTTCGGCACGGGTTTCGACACTCGAGTCGCCGGGGTCGCGGTCGACGCTGCCGGAAACGCCTACGTCGCCGGAACGACGCAATCGATCTATGTGCCGGTGACCTCCGGAGGGCGGACCTTTGCCGGAGTCAACAACGACAATGCGTTTCTGCTGAAATTCAACGCCACGGGCCAGGTGACCTACGGCACATATCTCGGCGGGATGTCGAGCGACGTGGCGACCGGCGTCGCAGTCGACGGCGCGGGGCACGCCTACGTGGTCGGCAACACGTGGTTGTCGAGAGATGGCATCGCCATGTCGCGCACCGGCACCCCAGCGCAACCCGACCCGAACAGCGCGATCTTCAAGAGCACCGACGGGGCGCAGACGTTCGTGCCGGCGAATCATGGTCTGGACTCATCGATTGCCATGGCTGTCGCCATCGATCCGCAGCAGCCCGACACGATCTACCAGGCGACGTATGACGGCGGCATGTTCAAATCGACCGACGGCGGCGGCTCGTGGCTCCCGATCAACAGCGGGTTCGGGATCCGCCCCTCCGCGTGGGACATCGCCGTCAACCCGAACACGCCGAGCACCCTGTTGGCAATCGTGTATAGCGAGTCGACGAATGGGATCCGTTCCGTGTTCCGGAGTGCCGATGCCGGCGCCAGCTGGACAGAGGTGCTGGACGACGCTCGGATAATCGCGATCGCACCGTCCAGCCCGTCGATTGTGTACGCGACCGCCAGCGGCGGCAGTCTCGCGCGTAGTACTGACAGCGGCTCAACCTGGACCCGCGTGCCGTTTCCGACGCCGGCCACCCTGGCCGTGGATCCGACAAATGCATCGGTCGTGTACGGCGGGACGGGGGACGGGGTGGTCATGAAGTCCTCGACGGGCGGCAACACCTGGTCGAGCGTCATCGTCGAACCGGGGAGTGCCAGACCGATCAGGTGTCTCGCCGTGGATCCCACTTCGCCGAACACGGTATGGGCGGGCAACGACGTTGGCAAGGTTTTCAAGAGCAGCGACGGCGGAACGACGTGGGCGGTTCAGCCGCCGGCTGGTCAGGCGTTGGCCGGCCCGGCGGTGATGACGTTCGACGGTGGAACGCTCTATATCGGCTACACGAGCTCGAGCAGCTCAGGTAACTTCTCAGTTGCCAGGACCACCGACAAAGGGGCGTCATGGACGCACTTGACCGTTCGTGGCAACCAGATGCCGGTTCGTGATCTCGCGGCCCGCAACGGCGTTGTCTTTCTCGCCACACAGGCATTCTCGGACGGCTTCCTCTTCAAAGTGGACACGAACGCGGCGTCGAACTCGATCATGTGGGGCACCTACGTCGGTGGCAGCCTCGACGATGCGGCCGTTGGCGTTGCTGTCGATCCAGCCGGCAACCCGGTGGTCGCGATTCGGACAACCTCGCACGACGTCCCGAATACGGCAGCGACGGATTACCGGCCGTCTGCCGTGGCACGCGTCTCGTCCGACGGCAGCTCCTATACCGTCTCGAGCTACGCCGGACCGGCAGCGGCAGGGCCAGGTTCCGGCGGGGTCGCAGGGATTGCCGTCGACACCAACGGCGTCGCCTATATCACCGGACAGCAGAACGATTCGGGCTCGGACAAGTCGATATTCGTGGATCGGGTGGAACCGGCCGGCGCCACCACTGCCGAGTACGTCCTCAACGGCTCGCGCAGCAACGTCGGATCGATTGCCGACTGGCCAACCGGGATCGCCGTGGACGGCAGCAGCGGCGTCTACGTGACAGGCTCCACGTCGACGTACGATTTTCCGACCACGCCGAATGCGCCGCAGCCGTTCTACGGCAGCGGTGCGAGCGATGCGTTCATCTCGAAGGTCTCGTTCAGCGACGTCGGGCCGCCACCTGACGGAACGAACATCGCCCTGAACAAGACCGTCGTCGTGTCATCCATCTTTTCGCCGGAGTATGCCGGTGCGTACGCCGTAGACGGCAGCCCGACGACGCGGTGGTCGAGCGTCTTCAGCGATCCGCAGTGGATCTATGTCGACCTCGGACAGACCTACGCGATCAGCGAAGTCGTCCTGCGCTGGGAAACAGCATTTGGCGCCGACTACCAGGTGCAAGTGTCCGACGATGCGGCGGCATGGACGACCATCGCCAGCGTCACGAATGGCGACGGCAGCGTCGACGATCTTAGCGGCCTCTCGGGCAGCGGCCGCTACGTTCGCATCCTGGGCACACGCCGCGGCACGCAGTGGGGCTACTCGCTCTGGGAGCTCGAGGTCTTCGGCAGCCTGTCGACGCCGCCGCCCGGGCTGCCGGCGCCATGGAGCAGCGGCGATATCGGCGCCGTCGGCGTGGCCGGCAGCGCCAGTTACAACTCGGGTGTCTTCACCGTGAAGGGTTCCGGCGCCGATATCTGGGGAACTGTTGACGCGTTTCAGTATGTTCATCAACCGATCGCCGGCGACGCGCAGATCATGGCGCGCGTCACCGGCACGCAGAACACGAACCAGTTCGCCAAGGCCGGCGTCATGTTCCGGGCCGGGACCGGCGCGAGCGACGCATACGTGATCCTCGACGTGAAGCCCGACGGCTGCGTGGAGTTCATGACTCGCCCGAGTGCCGGCGCCGCCACCACGTTTGTCGCCACCGGCGGCAACTGCGGGACGCCGCGGTGGCTACGGTTGACGCGCGCGGGTTCGACGTTCGGCGCCGCCGTTTCTGGCGACGGGGCTGCGTGGCAGCCGATCGGCACCACCACGGCGACGCTGCCCTCGGCCGCGATCGCCGGTCTCGCCGTCACCAGCCACGACAACGCCGTGCTGAACACAGCGACGTTTGACAGCGCGAGCGTGGCAATAGTGTCGCCGCCGTAGGAGCACCGGCGTTCAGCCGGCGCGAGGCGGGGCTTTGGGCGCGGACTCTGCGCCAGGGGGCTCGCTGAATGCCCTGACTGGGATGCGTTCATAACGCACGTCGAGAATCTGCAGCTGCTCGGCACCGCCTGGCGCATGGAGTACGACGCGGTCGCCTGGTCCAGACTTCATCAACGCGCGCGCCAGCGGCGACAACCAGCTGATGTGGTGGAGATTCAGATCGACCTCATCGACGCCGACGATGCTGATCTCCCGTTCTGTTCCGGCACCGTTGACGTAGCGCACGGTTGCCCCAAAGAAGACCTGCGTTGCCGCCCTGCCCTCCCTCGGGGCTTCCGGGTCCACGACTCGAGCGGCGTCAATCCGTTTGACGAGAAAGCGAATCCGACCATCGATCTGGCGTAACCGCCGTTTACCGTATTGATAGTCGGCATTTTCGCTGCGATCGCCGTTGGCCGCCGCCCACGCCACCACCTGCGTCACCGCCGGTCGTTCCCTCGTAAGCAGAAACCGCAGTTCGTCTCTGAGCCGCTGCAGGCCGCTCGGCGTGATGTAGTTCGCGACGGCTTCCTTGGCGGTCGGCTCAGGCATCCGGTTCACCGATTCAACCACGATTGTCCAACGTCCATCCACTCCCAAGCCTCGGACTCGACGGTACCGCGATTGCTCACTCCCGTCGCGTGGCCTGCCCTGATGACGAAACCGCCTGTCGGGAGAGCAGGTATGCGAGTTCTCTTTCCCAAAAACGGAGTTCGGTTGCCATGCATCCAGCCACACGCTCAGTCATTCGAGCGGGATCGGTTGCCGTTGCAATCGCCGCCTGGCTTCTCATCGGGGTGCCGGCGTCCGCGCAAACACCGGCGTGGACGTCCACGGACGTCGGTGCCGTCACCCTGGCCGGGAGCGCCCACGAGAGCAGCGGCGCCTGGACGGTGGCCGGCAGCGGCGCGGACATCTGGAACCGCGCCGACGCCTTCCAGTTCCTCCATCAGCCGTCCGGATTCATCGGGTTCCTCAGCGTGCGTGTGATCGACCTCGAACACACCAATCCCTTCGCGAAGGCCGGCCTGATGGTGCGTGCCGGTCTGACCGCCGACGCGGCGATGGCGATCTTCGACGTCAAGCCGAACGGCGAGCTGGAATTCATGGCGCGCGTCGAGACGGGCGCGGCGGTGCAATACCTCTCGGGTTCAGCCGGGACCACGCCGGTGTGGCTGGGCGTTCGCTGGTCGGGCCGCACGGTCACCGCTTTCACGTCGACGGATGGCATCGGCTGGACACCGTTCAGGAGCCTGGACGTGGCGATCGCGCCGGCGCCGGAAGTCGGCATGGCGGTGACGAGTCACGACACGACGAAGCTGAACACGGCGCACTTCGAGAGCCTGAGCCTCGTCGCCACCGGGCCAGGATGGCGATCGACCGACATCGGCGAAGTGGGCGCTCCGGGCCACGCGGCGGAGAACAACGGCGCATGGACGGTGACCGGCGCCGGCGGCGATATCTGGAGCACGGCCGACGCTTTCCAGTTTCTCCATCGGTCGGCGTCCCCCGACGGACAACACCTCGTGGTGCGCGTGGACGACCTCGAGGATACCCACCCGTTTGCAAAGGCCGGGTTGATGCTGCGCACCAGCCTCGACGCCGGCGCTCCAACCGTCATCCTCGACGTCAAGCCGGACGGAGAGGTGGAGTTCATGACGCGGGGATCACAAGACGGCAGGATGATCTTCATTGCAGGCACTACGGTGACGATGCCCGTATGGCTGCAGTTGTCGTGGGCCGGCGAGGTCTCGATTGCCAGGGTCACGGCGTCGGTCTCACAAGACAAGGTCCACTGGATCGACCTCGCCCCGCAAGCGTTGCTGGAGCGCGCGCCGAGATTTCAAGCGGGGATCGCCGTCACGAGCCACCACGAGGGTCTTCCCGCGACGGCACACTTCCGCGGCCTGAGCCTGCTGTGGCCCGAGCTCTCGGCCGACGAGATCGGGAACACCGGGCTCGTGGGAAGCGCGGCAATCGACGCCGAGCCTGAGAACTGCTGCTACATGTTCACGGTCGAAGGCGCCGGCTCGGACATCTGGGGCACGGCTGATTCATTCGAATTCGTACACGGCCTGCCCGAGATGAACGCCCTCGTTCAGTCGATCTCGTTCTGGATTCCCGGCTTCGATGCGGCGCATCCGTTCGCCAAGGCGGGCCTGATGTACCGGGACAGCCTCGATCCCGCCGCCGCCTCCGTGATACTCGACGCCAAACCGGATGGAGGCATCGAGTTCATGGCCCGCAAGTGCAGCGGCTGTGAAACAACTTTTGTCGCCGGGACCACCATGAGATTTCCGCTCGTTCTCACGCTCCGGCGAGACGGTTCGACGTTCCAGGCTGACGTCACGGCGGGGACATCCGACAACCGCGTCAACCTCGGGACCGTCGACGTGGCCATGCCGGCGCCGATCGGCGGACTCGCGGTGACGAGCCACGATCCGGCCCATATCGCCACGACCGTGTATTCCGATCGGCCGCAATAACGATGCGGGGGCACCTGCACCTGTGCCGTGCCGCCACACGGAGCTCGCTGGCAGTCGTTTTGCTGACGTTTCCAGGCAGAGGTGGAGTGTGACCAAGCTCATGCTGAGAACTGCCGGTTTAGCCATCGCCCTGCTCTTCGCGCATCCGGCCGGACTCGTACACGCACAGTCCAACGCCTCGACGGAGGCTCGACAGCACGGATATGAACACGGGTATCGCGACGGCGCCGATCGCGGGCGCCAGGATCGCGAACGCGGCCTTGGCCGCAATTTCCGGGACAACGACTACCTCGCAGGCGCGCGCGATTACGATCCTGCGTTTGGCAACCGTTCGACATACATGAGCGGATATCAACAGGGGTACATGGCCGGCTACGATGACGGCTACAGCTACGACGACCGGCCGGGCCAGTACGGTCAGCTCTATGGGCGGCGTGGCGGCAACTCCTCACGGGGCGGTGAAGCCCCACCCGCAGCGCGCCAGAGCGCCGGCAGGTCTGCGGACGCGGCGTTCGACGCCGGCTACCGCGAAGGCATCGCGGCGGGCCAGCAGGATCGACAGCAGAACGCGCGATCGGATTACCGGCGCTCCCCCGCCTACCGGAACGGTAGTACCACCTACGGTTCGAGCTCCGGCGACAGAAACGGGTACCCGCAGGATTTCCAGGACGGCTTCGAGCGCGGATATCAGGATGGCTACGGGCGGTCTCGATACTCGTCAGACGGCGGCGGCTACTTTCCCAATCGGGGCACGACGGGCGCCGCCGACACGAGGGACGGTGCGGGCACGACCAGCCGAACGCTCGTGATCCCCGCGACACGGCAGTGGACGCCGACCAGCATCACCGTGCACCAGGGCGACAGGATTCGCATCGAAACGACCGGCGAAATTCGATGGACGGCCAACCAGGCCGAGCGCGCGCGATCCGCAGGATCCCTGGACCTGAAGAAGACACCCGGCGCGCCGATGCCGAATGCGTTCGCGGGCGCCCTCATCGGGCGCATCGACAGCGGTCGGCCGTTTGGCATCGGCGATCAGACGTCACTCGTCGCTCCGGCGACCGGCCTGTTGTACCTGGGCATCAACGACGACAACGTCGGCGACAACAGCGGGCAGTTCCAGGTCGTCATTTCATGGTGAGAGGGATCACCGGCATCGCGTCACGCCGTCAGATTAGATTCGGGCATCCGGGCCGGCAGCGGCACGAAATTGAACGCTCGCCGATAATCGAGTAGTCGTAGGTCAGCTCTTCGCCGGTTCGAATGGTTCGCGCCGCGCGAATCCAGATGGTGGTGTCCACGATCTCGACCCAGCAGTTCGGCTTGCACGCGTGGTTGATGAAGCGCGCGATGTTGCCGCCGACCGCCGCGTCGCGGCTCCAGGCCCGATTGATCCGGAACACCCAGATGCAGCCGGTGCGCAGATAGCGTTCCTCCCGCGCATCGGACGTCTTGCCGTTCCGAATCAACTCGCCCGCGTAGTCGATCACGCGTCTGTTCTTCGTGATGGTCTCGGCTGCGAACACGCCGTAGCCATGCACCGGGGAACGCTGCCGCACAATCTTCGGAAAACCCCGACGCGTCAACGTCGGGTTGCTCTGGCTCGCATACGGTCGCAACCTGTTGCCCAGTTAGGGTTTTCTAATCGGTATGAGCCGACGGCGCGCCAGAGCGCACGCTTTACCGCCCGGCGCCCCCGTCTTCGAGGTACTTCTTCATGTTCTGAAGCCGCTCGGTGAACGAGGTAGTCCGCCGCGCCTTGTCGGCTTCACGCGCGCCAGCATCGGGCAGCATCGAGTTGTCGTAGACGAAGGCGTAGATCAGCTTCGAGGTTGTCGTGGTGACCGGCCTCGCCTCGAACGTGCCGTGGTAGAGGTTGTACGGTTGACCGTCCTTGACAGGCTGGGTGTACGTATAGGACATGGGGGTCTTTCCGACAAGCACTTCGCCCCCGCCCAGCGTCCGGACCGCCCCGAGCTCGCCGTCCGTGCCGGACGTGATCGTGCATGGATTCTTCATCCATTCGGCGACCGCACAGTAGCCGCCGAAACGCTTCCAGACATCGGCGGCCGGGCGATTCACCGTCACCTCCATATAGAGCGAGACATAGGTCGGTGACGCGACCGCGCTGCTCCGTGAGG
>Ga0068871_100001631_pt1 | contig 15107 bp, 13 predicted proteins | sample KBSMisM72_FD_72750 | JGI IMG/M metagenome (GOLD analysis project Ga0068871, IMG submission 72750) | Miscanthus rhizosphere microbial communities from Kellogg Biological Station, Michigan, USA - KBS Miscanthus M7-2 | ecosystem: Host-associated > Plants > Roots > Rhizosphere > Soil ... | reverse complement strand
CGATGCGCGCGACGGACACGGTCGCGTGAACGATTCGCGCTCACGCCAGATTCCGACTGTGCTTCCGCTGACGCTGGCTTTCGTCGAGTCGCGTGTCGTGGTCATCAACAGCCGCGTGCCGGACGTACCGATTGGAACCGTGGTGTCTTCGATTGACGGCGTCAGCGCCGCTGGACGCTTTGGCGCCACGATGCCACTCTGGTCGGGCACGACGCAGTGGCGCGAGACGAGAGCGGCCTACGAGATTGCGAACTGCACCAAAGGCGAATCTGCGCGGCTGCTCGTCGATGATGGCAAGACCACGCGGACGGTGGATGTCACGTGCACCGGCCCTCAGGCCGCCGCCGCAGCGGAGCCGCGTCGTGCGCAGATCACGGAGCTGATGCCGGGCATCTGGTACGTCGATCTGACGAGAGCCCACACTTCAGATCTCACCGCCGTCGTCGAGAAACTGGCCGCGGCGAAAAGCGTCGTCTTCGACGTGCGCGGCTACCCGACCGACGGCGGCGCGTGGCTGTTGCCGCATCTGATGGACGCGCCCGAGCAGGATCGATGGATGCACGTCGCGAAGATCACCGGTCCGTTCGGGCAGTCAGCGGGCTGGCAGAGCGTGGGCTGGAATCTGCAACCGATTGCGCCAAAGCTGACTGGCAAGATCGTCTTTCTCACCGACGGCCGCGCGATCAGCTACGCCGAATCGGTGATGGGGTACGTCCACGACCGCCATCTCGCCACCATCGTCGGCAGCACGACGGCCGGCACGAACGGCAACATCGCGACGTTCACGGTACCCGGTGGTTTCTCGATCGTGTTTACCGGAATGCGCGTCACCGGCCACGATGGGCGCGCCGTCCATCATCTTGTCGGCGTCAAACCGGACATCGAAGTGCTGCCGACCATCGCTGGATTGCGCGCGGGCAAGGACGAAGTGCTCGAGCGAGCGCTCACATATGTTCAAAACGACAGATAGCCACGAAGACACGAAGGCCACGAAGAGAATCACGAAGAAGGTTTTCTACGTCGTGCTCCCCTTCGTGTTCTTCGTGACTTCGTGGCTCAACGCTCAAGAAGGACACCCGCTCACCGGCACATGGACCGGTGACGTCGGCGCACGTCACGTTACCCTTGCGCTCGAGTGGGACGGGAAGACCGTGACCGGCACGATCAACCCGGGCCCCGACGCCGCGCGCATCACGAGCGTCAGGATCGACGCGGCGATGTGGTCGGTCCATCTCGAAGCAGACGGCACAACCCACGGCACAACTCACATCGTGATCGACGGCGGCGTCGCGGATGTCGGCTCGGCGACACGAACGCTTGTCGGCACGTGGACAGAGGGAGGGGCGAAAACTCAGGTCACGCTCACGCGCGTCGATTCCCAATCGACGTCGTCCAACTCCGGCGACCTACCGGCCAATCCAATCTACGACAGCTCCCGACGGGTCACGCTGAGAGGCACGGTGACCAACGTCGAATGGATCAACCCGCGCGTGCGATTTGCCGTCAGCGTTCGCGATCCGAAGGCCACGACAAACTGGCGCGTGGAGCTTCCCGACTCCGCGACAGCGCTCGAGCGCAACGGCTGGAGCGCACGTTCGCTCAAGATCGGCGACGGCGTCGTCGTCCAGGCGATCGCGGCAACCGGATCGGGCCATGACGCGCTCGCGAACGCCGTCGTGCTGGCGAAAGGTGGCGCGCAACTCTTCAAGCTGTCCGTGAGCACGCAGTCGCCGTACGGACCTGTCCCGCGTTGGCCGGATGGACAACCGCGCCTGGGTCCGCTACCTGGCGCGAAAGGCTACTGGAAAACGGACGTGCCCGAGTCGGATTCCGTGAACCTCAAGGCCGGAGAAGCCGCGGCGATGCCGTGGGCGAAAGCTGTCCGCGACTATCGCGTGCGCACGGGATTCAAAGACGACCCGATCGCTCGCTGCGTCCCGCCGGGTGGACCCCGGCAGTTCCTCGGACCTCAAGGCTTTCAGTTCGTCGAGCAGCGAGAGCTCGGCCGCATTCTCGTGCTGCTTGGCGACGGCGACCGCAACTGGCGCATCATCTATACAGACGGACGCCCGCAAGGCCAGCCGGCCGACGTCGTGTCCAGCTACTACGGGAGTTCCGTCGGCCGCTGGGACAAAGACACGCTCGTCGTCGACTCGGTTGGTTACAACGAGAAGTTCTGGTTCATGAGCGGCGGGCTTCCACACACCGAAGCGTTGCACCTGACCGAGCGGTTCACTCGCACCGATCTGAGCACGCTCAAATACGAAGTGACCATCGACGACCCGCGGACGTATGCCAAACCGTGGAAAGCGAGCTGGACGATGCGGTGGATCGCGAACCAGGAAGTTCAGGAGTTTTTCTGCGAGGAGAAGACGTCATGACGCGCCGCCTCACTGTACTCGCGCTGTTGCTGGCCGCCGCCGCACCAGCGCTCGCCCATCACTCCTTCGACGCCGAGTACGACTCGAACAAAGTCGCGAACATTTCCGGGTTCGTGACGAAGGTCGACTGGCAGAATCCTCACGCGTTCGTCTACATCGACGCGGCAGACGACAAGGGAGCTGTGAAAAGCTTCCGCGTCGAAATGGGGCCGCCCTACGCACTCGTCCGCGGCGGCTGGAAGAAAGACACAGTAAAGGTCGGCGATAAGGTCACGGTCGAAGGCGCGGCGCTCGCGAAAGACGGCAGCAACGCCGCCGGCTCTATGCCGACGACGATGATGGTGCTGGCGTCCGGTCAGAAGCTGGTCATGCGATGAACCAGAAGGTTCGAGCGGTTCGCAAGGTTCTAGGGGTTCTCTGGGTTCTTGGGGTTCTCGAAGCGACGACCTTCGCGCAGACTCCGGCGCCGACGCCGCGGTTCCCCGATGGCCATGTGAACCTCGGCTCGACGCCGGAGCACAAAGGATATTGGGAAGTGCGGCCGGGCCTCGGCGGATTTCCTCGCGCGGCGGACGTCCCGCTGCAGCCGTGGGCGCGGGCGCTCGCGCAGTCGCGCAACTCCAAGAACGATCTGTATCCGCCGCTGGTCCGGTGCAAGCCTGCGACGGGCCCTGGGTTCTTCAACGCCCCCGGATTCGAAATCGTGGACGTGCCCGAGGAGAAGAAGGTCTACATCCTCGACATCGCCGGCCCGCACTCGTGGCGCGTCGTCTACATGGACGGCCGGCCGCATCCGTCCGATCTTCGGCCGACGTACTTGGGACACTCCGTCGGACGATGGGAGGGCGACACGCTCGTCATCGACACGGTTGGCTTGAACGAGAAGCAGTGGATTGCGGGCGCGTATCCGTCGAGCGAGCATGCGCATCTGGTGGAACGGATCTCGCGGCCGACTCTAAAAACGCTCTCGTATGAGATGACGCTCGACGATCCAGACGTCTACACGCGGGCGTGGACCGGCAAGTGGACGATCACCGAGACGACGGCGTCGAAGTGGATCGAAGGCGGCGAGATGTTCGAGTACATCTGCCAGGATTCACGATAGACGTCAATCTTCAGTCGGCTTGTCGGCGCTGTCGATCACAAGCACGTCCACGGGCCCGCGCGACGACTCCAGCTTCAAGCCCAGTTGCTCCTGTAACGCAGTGAACAGCGGCGGGGCTGTGGCGTCTGTCGGCGCCTGCCGCACGTCGGCCGGAGGCGGCTGATCGGGCAGCCAGCTCAGATCCAGATCGAACTCGCCCGACAGATTTGTCCGATCGACGATGGCGCGGCTCAGAAAGGTCGACAGGCTCGTCGCCACTCGTGCGATTGTGATCGTCCTGCCGCTGATGTGGCCTGGTGCGAGCATCGACGGACACTGAGACGCCGCCCTCGGCGTCGGACCTGGCGGCGGTGGAGGCGGCGGCGGTAAACCTGCCGGCGGTCTCATTGGCAGGCACTCGGTGCCGGACGCCTTGATCTGATCGCCCAGCTTGCCGTCGCGACGTGCGAGGGACAGCACATAGATCGGGAGGTCTCGCGTCTCGGTGTGCGTCTTCAGATGGAACCGCTCTTCGAGCAGCGTCCGCTCCATCGCGCGGATCTGATCGAACGACACAGCCGCACCCGCGGTCGCTTCGATGTCGAATCTGTCGATGTCGAGCCAGGCGGGTCCGCCGCTCATTCTGAAGTCCTGCAGCAGGTAGGCGTTACGAATCAGGAACCGCAGCGTGACGTTCACACCGCTCAGCCGACCTGTCGGCATGCTGAGACGTACCAGACCACTGCTCGACTTGTTCGCCTTGACCGACGCCGCCTCGAACGACGGACGCGGCGTCTGCGCGGCCGCGAAGAAGAGAACCGCTGGAAGCACGGCGCCGGCAGGCAGGGTTCGCATAGGCATCACCTGACGATTTGACACCGCCCGCCGCTGAACGGTTGAGCGCACGTCCACAAGAAGACGCGTCCGGCCGCGAGATTCTCATCCAACAGCCGGAACCCGAACAGAACGCGTCGACTAGAACTACTGCACCTGGGCGGGTTGTCCGCCGCGTACGCACCAGCTTCGCCCGAAAGCAGCATTGCGCGGAGAACTACCGCTGTTGTGAGCCTCGCCGAAGTTCACCAGGCGTATGAGCCCCGGGTTCAACGAGTCGTCGGTGGAACTCCAGTACAGGTCAAACGCGCCACCGGGGTCAGGAACATGGAAATGAATGTTCAAGAACGGATGTCCGTCGGGAAGCGAAGGGAAGGTGCGAGAAGGGTCGATCAGGCTGCGCAGTTCCTGAAGGTTCGGTAGACGCCATCCCTCCCGACCGCCGATGACTTTGTCGCCGCAACGATTGAAATCTGCCCGTTCGTTGATCTCCGATGGGCTCCGTTCCCACACGAGGCCGGTCTCGCGGTCGAGCACGGCTTCGCTGTTGAAGTTCGTGAGGACGATGAATCGCGGACAAGTCGCCGGCGCCGTGCAGGCAAATGTCTGGTCCCACGAGGGCGACGCGTAATACGGCCCGACCGCGGTTGTTTGCGCGCGTGCCGAGTCGGCCTGCAGGGTGACCAGCGCTGTGGCCACGCCACAGACATACAAGAGGTTCCGTCGCATAACATCTCCTTCGAAAAGCGCGATCAGCAGCATCGCGATCGCGCCGGTAAACGGCTGGGGATGCTCGTGAGTTAGCGTCGGCTGGCGCGCCGAATAATGCGGCGGACGCGCGGAAGCAGGAGACCCGTCGTCAGTAGCGCCAGCGTGCCGGGTTCGGGCACCGACGTGTCGGACACGGCCGTACCCTGCACGCCGATGGGGCTGTCACCGTTGCCGAGCAGCGTGAACTCGACGAACGCGAGGACGCCGTCGCCGGACGGGGCGGGCGGTCCGCCCGCATAGATGCCGTCGACGGCAAACAGCAGTCCGGTTTGCGCGAACGTGACCGGATCGAGATCGACGATCCCTGAGGTCAACACGTTGAACGGCGCGCCGGCCGCAAAGAAATCGCCTTCCGTCACGTAGCCTGCTGGCAGAGCGCAATACACGTCCCCGCTGAAGGGGTCGCAGGTCACATTCACCTGCACGTCGGTGGGGTCGTACGTGAGGGCGAACTCCCAGCTGGATACCTGGATCGCTCCCGTGATCTGGACGGGCAACGCGAACGTCGTCGGTGAAATGGCGATGCGGCTGCCGAGGGAAATCGTGGTGGCCGCGACGCGTGTCGCCGCTACGCCGATCAGTGTGGCAGCCAGTACGAGGCAAACGAGCGGACGACGAACCGATTCCGACATCGCAAAGCGCTCCATTCGCTGAGTCACGCGGGCTTAGCAATGTCGGTGCCTGTCGATGTCTCACGCAGACCTCGATGGTGAGTCGAGCGTAAACGTCACGCAGGAATGCATTTTTGGACTCACCGATAGGTTGGCGGGTGTCGAGCAACGCGTTCCGTGCGATGACAAAGTCGTGCGCGCGGTAATCAAATGTTTGTGCGAGCGAAGACTTTCACGAGGACGGTTTGATGCCGGCCGCGGCGAGATGGTCGAGGACGGCGTCGACAGACTCGGGGAACGTCAGGCGGGCCGTGTCGACCACGACGTGCGCGCTGCTCCACGGGCGGTAGTCGCGCGCGACGACTTCCTGCCATGACGGCGGCGTCAATCCGGCAACGTCCGCACTTCGTTGCTCCACACGTCGCCGATGCTCGGCGCGGTCCGAGCACACGATCTCGACTTCGATCGCGGTCACGCCGGCCGCGCTCGCGACGGCGAGCCACGCATCGCGCGTCAACGGTATCGGATTGACGGAATCGGCAACCACGTGCCTGCCGAGCCGGAGGTTGTCTTCCGCGACGGCGTAGCCGACGCGATACCCCGCGTCGTCCAGCGCGACCGGGCCGACGCATGAAGTACGTATTGCCTGTTCGATCGAGTCGATGCGGACGTGGACGCCGCGAAGCGCGCGCGCCAATTCGCGCGCGAGGGTCGTCTTCCCGACGCCGGGCAATCCGCCAAGAACGACGAGTGCAGCCAACTCGCGGTCTGCGGCCGACGACCTTACCGCGGCAGGCGAGCGATGGTCGCGTGCGGTGCGCCCGCGGTCGCGACGAAGATCGCGAGGCACATATCCTGCGCGTCCGCTATGACCCACGTCTGACCGACGGTAGTGGGCTGCGCCGTCTTGGCGCCGGCGTCGATCGTCTGGTACCAATGACGGACACCCGACGCGTCCAGCCAGTACAGCTTTCGCGGTGCGTCCGCCTGATTGACGAAGTTGATCGTCGCCGCCGCTGTGCCATCGGGTGATCGCATCGACGGCTCGTCGCCGCAGCTGCGTGCCGTCAGTTCGTCCTGAAGAGTGAAGTTGACCGTAACCGTCATCATCACCGGCACCGGCGCGCCGTTCAACATCGTCGGCGTGAACTCCCATTGCTTCACCGCGTCGAGCGCGGCAGCGTCCAGCATCGGAATCGAGCGCAGGACTTTGGCGTCCTGCACGCGTCCGTCAATTCCAATGGTGACTTCGAGGATGACGACTCCCTGTACGCGCGCCGATTGGGCGATCGGCGGATACACGGCCCGCACGTCCTTGGTCTTTTTCGGCGGCGACACCGGACCGCCGACGCGTACCGGTTGTTGCGCAAGAGCGGAGCCCGCGGTGAGCAGGACGAGTGCGAGGACAGAGGTGAGCCTTCCCATTTCCCCTCCTGGTGAGCTGGCGCATTCTACTGCCAGAACAGCGCGGCAGTGATCTTGCTTCTTTATGCCACAGCAGGGAGGTTCGACGTGACACAGCGAATTCTGACCGGCGTGGGCATTGCGCTTGCGCTGCTTCTTGGACAGCCGGGCGTCCACGCGACAGGCGCGAGTGGACAGAGCCGCAACGACAGCCGGAATGGGTACTCCTCATCCGATGCGCAACAGCACGGGTACGAACACGGATATCGCGACGGCGCGGATCGCGGACGCCAGGATCGCGAGCGCGGTCTCGCGCGCGACACGTCCACGAACGCCTCACTCGAAGCCTCGCGTGACTACGATCCGTCGTTCGGCGACAGGCGCCAGTTCGTGCGGGGATATCAAGACGGTTTCAAAGCGGGCTACGACGACGGGTACAACTTCTACAGTCGTCCCGGACGGTACGACCAGGTCTACGGGCAGCGCCAGGGATCGTATGGACGCTCGAGCGACAGTCGCGGCTCGAACGACGGTCGCGGCTCGTTCGACGGTCGCGGCCCGAACGATGGTCGCGGCCCGAACGACGGTCGCGGCTCGTTTAGGCCCGCACCATCTCGTGATACGTCGTTCGACGACGGCTATCGTCAAGGGATCTCTGCCGGGCAGCAGGATCAGCGACAGAACACGCGTTCCGATTATCGGAGAAACCGTACCTACCAGGGCGGCGATCAGACCTTCCAAGACGGATTCGACCGTGGCTATCAGGACGGCTACGGACGCTCGCGCTATCAATCCGACGGCGGCGGCTACTTCCCGTCGCGGGGCAACACCGGACCCGCGGACACGCGGGACGGCCAAGGGACACCCACCCGCACAATCACCGTGCCCGCAAATCAGTTGTGGACCCCGACCGGCATCCGCGTGAACCAGGGTGACCCACTGCGCCTTCAAGCGACCGGACAGGTGTCGCTGCGGCCGAACGACGCGAAAGACGTCGCGATTCCGCCCGGCTCGCTCATCGGCCGCTACGCGCCGAACTCACCACTGCCGCGCGCGCTTGCCGGCGCGCTCATCGGCCGCATCGACAGCGGCCAGCCGTTCGGCATCGGCAATCAGACGTCGATCGTCGCGCCAGCGAGCGGCATGCTGTACCTCGGCGTCAACGACGACGTCGTCAGCGACAACAGCGGACAGTTCACCGTGACGATTTCGTGGTGAACGCAGACGCCTACGCGAAGCTCTGATCGTCCGCCGACGGCCCGTAAATGGCCGGTACGGGCTGCTCGAGCAGACGAAGATAGACGGTCAGCTGCCCACGATGATGCGCGAGATGGTTGAACGTGTCGCGCAGCACGACGTGCCGCGGCTGCTCCATCACGGTTTTCCCGCCGGCCTTCAGCCGCCAGTTTGTCGTCAGCAGGAAGTCGTCGTTGGTCGCGCGCAGCGTCTTGCGCGCGTCGGCGACGTGCTTGTCGAGAATTCCGGCGAGTTCGTTCATGGCCGGCTGTTGAAACTGTCCCTGGCCCGGCGGCGGCGTCAGATCGAGCTCATCCTGGTTCACGATGAGGCCGACCCACGACGGCATCGAGGCGACCAGGCCGGCGAGGCGGCCGAGCGGCATTGACTTCGGGTGTGGTTTCCAGTCGTCGCGGCCGGACGGCACGCGCTCGACGGCGTGACGCGTGCGTGGACCTTCACGGTCGAGTTCTGCGAGGAAGAGGTCGGTGAGTTTCATCCCGCGATCTTAACTCTCCACCACAGAGGACACAGAGGACACAGAGGTAAAAAGATCGCTACTGAATCGCGAAGACGTAGACGGCACCGCCTGTGGGCACCGGCGGATGATCGCCTGGGACGAAGCGGTTAACGGCGGCCGTCGCCCCCTGCACGTCGCCTCCCCATCCGGATTCGACCGCCAGGTACTGCGTGCCGTCGATCTCGAACGTCGTCGGCGGCGCGAGGACGCCGGAATTCAGCACGCCCGATTCCCACAGCAGCTTTCCTGTCGCGGCGTCGAACGCATGAATTTTTCGATCCGATGTGCCGCCGCTGATCACGAGACCGCCGGCGGTCGCGAGCATCGAGCCCCAATTGGGCGACGCGGCGTAGTCGTGCTTCCAGACAAGCTTGCCCGTGTCGACATTCCATGCCTGGACTTCGCCGAAATGATCCGCGCCCGGCGCCTTCGACGACGCGAAATCTTTCACGCCGCCGAAATTGCGTCCGGCCTCGTACGTGACCGCCACGCCGGTCGTCGACCCGCAGAGATTGTTCGTCGCCGGAATGTAGATCATTCGCGTCTTCGGGCTGTATGCGACGGGCGGCCAGTTCTTTCCGCCATGCGCGTCCGGACAGTACGACGCGGTCGTGCCTGTCGTCGGCTTGTGCGCGAGATCGATCTCGGGCCGGCCGGTCTTCGGATCCACGCTCTTGAAAACGTTCTGATACACATATGGCTTCGCGTCGACAAACTTAATAGGCCCGTTGCCGCGGTCGAGAAACCAGAGATAGCCGTTGCGCGCGACGTCGATCAGCCCCTTGATCGTTTGTCCGCCCCGCTTGTAGTCGACGAGAATCGGCGGCGACACCTCATCCCAGTCCCACGCGTCGTTCTGGTGATATTGAAAATGTCCCTTGAGTGCGCCAGTCGTGACGTCGAGCGCGATCACCGACGTCGTGTAGAGGTTGTCGCCTGGACGCGCGTCGCCCATCCACGGCCCGCCGTTGCCGGTGCCCCAATACGCGAGGTTCGTCGCGGGATCGTAGTTGCCGGTCACCCAGATCGGCGCGCCGCCGTGTTTCCATGCGTCACCGGCCGGCCACGTCTCGTGCCCGGGTTCACCCGGCGCAGGAATCGTGTACGTGCGCCACAGCTCCTTGCCGGTTTCAGGATCGAGCGCAGCCACGAATCCACGGACGCCGTACTCTCCACCGGACGTGCCGACCATGACTTTGCCGTTCGCGATAAGCGGCGCCAGCGAAATGTAGTACGCCGCCTTGTTGTCGGCGACCGTCGCCGTCCACACTTCCTTCCCCGTTTGCGCGTCGAGCGCGACGACGATGGCTTCGCCGGCGGCGAAGTACACCTTGTTGCCGTAGAGGGCGACGCCGCGATTGGTGTCGTGCGGCACGAGCGCACCGGGAATCCGCGGACGTTTGTAGCGCCAGAGGATTGCGCCGCGCTTGGCATCCAGCGCGATGACCTGATTGTTGGGCGTGGTGACGAACATCACGCCGCGATTGACGAGCGGCGCGGATTCATGGACGCGTGACTCGCCGGTCTCGACCATCCAGACCGGCGTCAGCCTGCCGACGTTGCTCGTGTTGATCTTGTCGAGCGGGCTGTAGCCCCAGCCGTCGTACGTCCGGCGTAGCATCAGCCAGTCGCCGTCCTCTGGTTTCAGGAGCCGCTGCGCCGTCACAGGTTTGTACTCTTTGAGTTCCTGGCCCGCAGCGACTACGTACGAAGCCACAGAGGCACAGAGCACACAGAGAGCGATTCTTTTGTGGTTTTTCTTCATTCTTCGTCTCTTTTACTCGACCGCAAACACATACACCGCACCACCCGTCGGCACCGGCGGATATTCGCCGGGCACGAGTCGGTTGAGCGCCGCCTGCATGCCCTGCACGTCGCCGCCCCATCCGGACTCGATCGCGATGTACTGCCGCCCGTTCACCAGGAACGTCGTCGGCGGCGCGAGGATGCCGGAGTTGAGCGCTTCAGACTCCCACAGCATTTTCCCCGTCGACGCGTCGAACGCGTGCAGCTTGCGGTCGGCCGTGCCGCCGGTGAAGACGAGCCCGCCGCCGGTCGCGAGCATCGATCCCCAATTCGGCGACTTCGCGTAGTTGTGCGTCCATACGCGCTGGCCGGTGTCGACGTTCCACGCCTGCACTTCGCCGAAGTGATCGGCGCCAGGCGCCATCGATGGGCCGCCGCCCGATCGATCGATGCCGACGAACGCGCGCCCGGGCGTGTACGTCGCCGCGACGCCCATGCTCGCACCGCACAGGTTGTTGTTGGCGGGAATGTAGATCATCCGCGTCTTCGGGCTGTAGGCGATCGGCGGCCAGTTCTTCCCGCCGTGCGCGTTCGGACAGTACTCGGCGCGCTTCCCGGTGCCCGGCTTGCGATCGGGATCAACCTCGGGACGTCCGGTCACCGGGTCGAGACGCTTGAAGACGTTTTGATAGATGTACGGCTTGCCTTCGACGAACGCGATCGGCCCCGAGCTTCGCTGCAGGAACCAAAGGTAGCCGTCGCGCGCGACGTCGATCAGGCCCTTGATCGTTCGTCCGTTGCGTTTGTAGTCGACGAGAATGGGCGGCGAGACTTCGTCCCAGTCCCATGAATCGTTCTGGTGATACTGGAAGTGACCTTTCAGCGCGCCAGTGCTCACGTCGAGCGCAATCACCGACGTGACGTACAGGTTGTCGCCGGGACGCTGATCGCCAATCGTGGGACTGCCGTTTCCTGTCCCCCAGTACGCGAGGTTCGTTTGGGGATCGTAGTTGCCGGTCACCCAAATCGGCGCGCCGCCGTTCTTCCAGCCGTCACCCGGCGGCCACGTCTCGTGCCCAGCTTCGCCTGGCGCGGGAATCGTGTACGTGCGCCAGAGCTCTTTGCCCGTGTCGGGGTCGAGCGCCGCGACGAATCCGCGGACGCCGAATTCGCCGCCAGACGTGCCGACCATCAGCTTGCCGTTGGCGATGAGCGGCGCCAGCGAGATGTAGTACGCCGCCTTGTTGTCGGCGACCGTCGCCGTCCACACTTCCTGGCCCGTCTGCGCGTCGAGCGCGACGACCACGGCTTCGCCGCCGGCGAAGTACACCTTGTTGCCGTACAACGCCACGCCGCGGCTCGTGTCGTGCGGCACGAGTGCGCCGGCAATTCTCGGACGCCTGTAGCGCCACACAATCGCGCCGGTCTTTGCCTCGAGGGCGATGACCTGGTTGTTCGGCGTCGTAACGAACATCACGCCGTTGTTCACGATGGGCGCCGACTCGTGAACGCGCGCTTCGCCGGTTTCGATCGTCCACACCGACTTCAAGCGGCCGACCGTCCGCGTGTTGATCTTGTCCAGCGGGCTGTAGCCCCAGCCGTCGTACGTCCGGCGAACCATCAGCCAGTCGCCGTCCTCTGGTTTCAGGAGGCGCTGCGCAGTGACCGGCTTGTATTCTTTGAGTTCCTGATTTGCAGCGACGACGTACGAAGCCACGGAGGCACAGAGCACACAGAGCAACTTCGTTCTCATGGCTTCTGTTCTCTGCTCTTCTGCGCGTAATGCGGACTGTAGGTCATCCCGTAGGCCGTCGTCATTCGATGCGCCGCTTTCTGCTGCGCGAAGTTGGCCTGCGAGTCTCGAATCGTCTTCAGCTCGTCGTCGCTGCAATCGCGCACGGTGATCTCCTCGCGCGGCACGAACACCACCTGCCCGATCGGCATCGTGTGGCTGCCCGAGATGCCCTCGCCGGGTTGGAGCACATAGCGAAACTCCGTCTCGTGCGCGTACCAGTCCGTCTCGACGCGAACGACGAGCATCGGCGCGACCGGCCGTTCGATCATGTTGAAGATCGGCGTATAGACCGTGTCCCATCCGGACGGCGTCTGAAAGTTCGTCGCCCCGCGCAGTGCAAGCGCGCCTGGCGGCGTTCCCAGATCCTCAGGGACGACGAACTGCCGAAGCACGAGCAGCGTCTGCTCGCGAGTGATGGGGACGTTCTGGTGATGAAACTGCACCTCTTCCCGCATGGCGCCGATGCTGCCGACGGGCATCTGAATCGCGACGGTGAACATCTGCTGCGGCGATCCGTTCGGCGGGCTCAGGTAGTACGTGAATACGTATCGTCCGTCGCCCTCGTACCCGACGTAGTACGACTCGTACGGCTCGAGCGGAGGGAACACCAGAAATCCCATCGCGCTGCCGGCCTCGAGCACCGGACAGTGGCGCGCGTGCTGCGGCAGCAGCGGCCGCTGCGCTTCGCGACGCGGCTTGAGTCCGATACCTGGGCGCGCGGAATTCGGAAACAGACGCACTTCCATTCCGCGTATGTTATGCCACGCCTTCGTGATTTCGTGTCTTCGTGGCTAGTTACCGAGGCCCGTAATGGGGAATCGGACGCCCGGTCTCGTACGCGCCGAGGTCGGGCGCGCGGCCGGTGAAGTCGTCGTTGATGCCGGGCAGCTTTACGCCGGCATCGACGGCCGCTGATCCCGTCTTCAGCGTGAAATCGAAATCCGCCGGCTTGTAAAGCGTCCGCGGATCGGGACCTGGCGCCGAGACCTTCACGAAGACGTCGTAATCGACGAGCACGCTGTGCTCGTCCTGATGCGTCGCCGCGCTGTATTCCTGCAAGGTCTTGAACCGGCGCACCTCGCGCGACTTCGCTTCGAGCTGCACCTGCTGCTGAAACGGCAGCTTCCCTGGTTCGCCCGGAAAACTCGCGAGCGTCCCGAACGTCGGCGAGCTCCACTCGAACGAGAACGACGCGCCGTCGTTCGGCCGGAAACCGTTGTAGTCCGACGACGAGTAGTTGGTGTTGGTCTCGACGGCGAATGTTTCGAGCGTCTCGCTCTTGCCGAGAATGAGATTGTTCCTGTAGTGCACGTTGGAGGCGGCCAGCAGCATCGGCTTGACCGGCGCGACGAGCGTGTTGTGATACACGACGATGCCGGCCGACGAGGCCGTGAACTTCACCGCTCCGCCTTCCGGTGCGTGATACACGACGTTGCGGATGAAATAGACGGGGCCGCCGAACGCCGGCTGGACGCTCAGGGCGCGGTGGCCATGGTTGAAGCAGCGATTCCGGAAGATCCGGATGTTGTGCGCGCCGCCGTCTGCTTCGAGGCAGTTGTCCTCGACGTTGAAGACGTCGTTGCCGTAGAAGTCGATCGACACCGGCAGCTTGTCGGGACCATCGGGGTTGCCGTAGGTCGCGACGTCCACCCCATCGTGAAAATTCGAAATCGCGTTGTAGGCGACGACGTGACCCGATCCGTACACCTTGACGGCGTACTCGGACACGAGCTTCGGGTTGAACTCGGGAAGGTTCTGCCACGTACGGCCGGTGAATCCCATCAGGTAGTTCGGATTGAACCGGCCGATCATCACGTTGTCGGCGATATAGAAGTTCGCCGATCCAGACCAGTCGGAATAAATCGCGCGGCCGACGTTTTCAAAACGACAGCGCTTGATCGTCAGTCCGGTCGCACCAGCGATGCGTTTCAACCCTGCTTGAAACGCGAGGTCCGTGTTGCGAATGGTCAGGCCCTCGAAGTAGTTGTCGTTCGCGGCCATGACGTTGAACAGGTTGTACGCGCCGTCGCCGTCGAAGATGGCGTCGCCGTCGCCTGCCGCCTTGATCACGATCGGCTTGTCTGGCGTGCCGCTCTGCGTGAGGAAATACGTGCCGCTCGACACCGTGCCCAGGCCGGCGCCGTACCGATAGCGATCGTCTTTATAGAGGCCCGCATGCACGAGAATCGTGTCGCCGGGCTGCACGCGAGGCGGATAGGTGTTGAAGTTGTCGGAGCTCGACGAGCCGGTGTAGTACGCGGCGAGCAGACCGGTAAACGCCGGCTCCTGCTTCGCGCCTGTGTAGCCGGACGGATAGACGTGATACACGTGGCCGGCGGCGAACGGCATCGGCTCTGGCCGCGTCCGCACGGAGACGATCTGTTCACGTTTGCCGCTGACGCCGTCGGGATCCGACAGGACGAAGCGGCACTCGTACTCCGTCGCCGGCTCGAGATCGAAGATGCTGCCGGCGAACCCGTTCGGCACGACGTATTGCAGCGCGTTCTCGTTGATGCGCTCGTGGCCGATCCGCAGCAGCGGAAGGCCGTCCCTCCACACGCGCTCGCCTTTGCGCCGGTACGACACGGTCACGCGCGCGTTGCGGTTGTCATCGCCGTCGATGCGCCACTCGAACCCCAGCGACACCAGCGTCGGCGGCTCGACGACGAACCGGCCGGCCGTCGCCGCGTTCCCGGCCGCCAACAGCGTCGCGAACAGCAGCGCG
>Ga0068871_100001630_pt1 | contig 15111 bp, 29 predicted proteins | sample KBSMisM72_FD_72750 | JGI IMG/M metagenome (GOLD analysis project Ga0068871, IMG submission 72750) | Miscanthus rhizosphere microbial communities from Kellogg Biological Station, Michigan, USA - KBS Miscanthus M7-2 | ecosystem: Host-associated > Plants > Roots > Rhizosphere > Soil ... | reverse complement strand
TATTCTACCGTTCCTATCCGTCCAGACTATTCGGGTAACTACGTGCTCACCCGTAACGGTGGTCGTCTTGTAGTCAATGATTCCATACCCGCATGGGCTAATTGCACCAAGCCACAAGTGGCACCCAGTGTTGGGTTCTGGAATGTAGTTTTCCAATATCTCCTGGTGCGTTCGCTTCCTCATCCGAAATACTCTTCGGCGCACCCAAGCGAACAGAACACTACGCCAGGGGTCCCGCATTCGCATAAGTCAGCGCGTTCCTCCATGTCGACAATCTGCGCCTTCAGCCTCGCTACCTCGGCGCGTAGTTCGGCAAGCTCACGCAGGCTCTCCATGTACTCGTCGGCAGCCCCCTTGCTCGAGAAGTAGATCGCGTCTCCCTTGTCCCATACCGGACCGACGCAAGCACACGGCGCGCAATCGCACCGCTCACAAGGGACGACGCCAATCGGATCCGTCACGGCTTCACCTGCGCCAGCGCATCCGCAAACGCCTCTCCGAAGTCTCCACCAAACCCGCACACCTTTCGGCCTAGCGCCTTGTTGTGCAGGACGACTCGAGTTTCGCGAACGACAGGAAGCGCATTCATCTTCCAGTCGCCACGTACTTTGTAGCTAGCCCCCATCACATGCCAGCCCTTTGCCAGCAATGCATCCAGCTCGCGGACTTCGGATGGGTCGCGGTCGGCTTCGGAATCCATCGTGGCGTCGTCGTAACGGGGTTCGCTGAGTGGGGTGAACTGGGTCATTTGACAGCTCCTAGCTGGAGGATTTTAGACACGAGAGCCTCCGTTTTTGGACCAGAAAAGTGCTCACGCTTCACCGGGTTCTGTTCTCCGCTTAGCAGCGCATGAAACGCCATCTCATCGTACAGATCGCATCCGTACACGGCGACCAAAAGCTTGTACCGTTGCTTATTTTTGTAGCCCACTTCTCGAACTCGGTCGCCAGGGTACTCGGATATACCGACCTTCACTTCGCCGCTTTCTGCTCTGGCGAAATAGACATGCCTCAACTTCGCTCGGTTAGCCCAGCGGCGGTTCCACCCGCCGAGATCCTTTATCACCGCTTCCAGCATGACCTCTAGCATCCACATACCCTGAATCATCTGCACTACCATGTCAAGCGCCATTGCACTACTTTGTTGGCCGTGCTACCAGTTACGGCATGCCGAGAAACAACGTCGCGTTCCAGGTACGACTTCCGTCCGACCTGCACGCTGAGCTAAAAATAGCAGCCCGATGGGCTGGGGTATCAGAATCGGAGCTAGCCCGTCAGCTATTCAAAAAAGAAGCCGATAGAGTACGCATGGTTATGTCAGCCATGAAAAAAAGACCTCGCGGTGCTTGACGTAGTGCAGAGCGTAGTGCATATTGGTTTGGCGATGTTCACCCCAGTCGAAAACAAGCCCCTCTGTGACCGATGCCTCAACGACGACCGAGACGGCGCTCTCCGAGCTCGCGGCGACATGCTGCTGTGCGTCGGATGCTGGGAGGGCTGGCTGAGCGAATGTAACTGCTGCGGTCGCGAAGTTCCGGAGCTGACGCTGGTCGACTCCAGGCTGCTCGAGGGTGAGCGATACTGTCCGTGGTGTGCCGAGCTAGAGCAGAACGATTGCTCCTGTGAAGATGATTCAACTGTTAGGGAAGGATTCGAGGAATGACAAAGCAAACGAAAGCGCAACTGGCGATGGCTCGATACCTGGCCGCTGAGGCGTTGGCAAGGCTGCAAGGGGTTTGCAAATGAGCGACACTGAGCCATGTCCGCCGCCTACATTTGCAGAGGCGCGATCGCTGCTGTCGGGTGGCGCTATTCAGTTCCCCGGTGGCCCCGTCGCCATCCCGAAACCGACGCGCGCAGACCTGCTACTCTCCTGTCGCCAATGGTCGGATGCTGTGCGTGACGCTATCGTCGACTGTGAACACGATGGCCGCGTGCTGGCGAAGCTCGAGCGGCTGAATGCAGTGCTGGCCGAACTGAAGGAGATGGGCTGATGGGATATCCTAATCAAAACGATACGCTGAATGAGTTTCACCGCGCTAACGTGGCTCGCCAACACGAAGCGTTTGCGCCTCCGCACTCAATCACTGCTCTCGTGGTGTGCGTTCAGGAAGAGGTGGGCGAGCTCGCTGCTGCTGTGCTCGGGGTGACCGGTGAAAAGAAGCGCAAGGCGCACCTAACGAATGACGATGTGCTTGATGCTGTGGCCGACGCCATGACCTATCTTTCGCTTGTTGCCGCCGCTGCCGGATGCGACGACCTTGAACGGCTGCTGGGAAAAACGTTCAATATGGTGAGCGATCGTGCCGGTTCAAAGATTAAGACGACACTGGGGAGCCGATGACCCCCCTCGAAGCCGACCTCTCCGCCTCAGTGGCATGGATCCACGAGAACAACAAGCGACGCCGTGCCGGTATCGCCAAACCGCTGCCGAAGCCGATTATCCTGGTAGCGTGGCAGCTTCCGACCTCGTATGAGCTTGCGTCTGTAGGCTCGCAACTTGATGCATTGGTGACGAGATGATGACTGCTAAATACGTGAAGCAAAAGGTGGCCGAGATCGCTGCCTGCAAGGATGATGACGAGTCGGCTCATAGTGCCGAAGACAGGCTATTCATCGAGGTGTTACGCGAGATCGCGAAAGGCGAAATAGCCGGCGGCCCAGGCAGCTCGGAGCCCTGGGAATTGGCTCAAGAGGCTCTCAAAACCCTAGACATCGAATTCAGCAGGTGGTGCGCATGACCGCGGCGAACCTAGCAAAAGTACCCTCATCCCAATTAGCTGCCCCGCTCTCGTTCACAGAAGAGCAATCGCAGATGATTCGGGACACCTTCGCCAACGGCGCGAGCGAAAGCGAATTCGCGATCCTGATGGAGGTAGCCAAGGCGCGAAACCTGAACCCGCTGCTCAAACAGATCCATTTCGTGAGCCGCTGGGACAGCAAGAAGGGGCGCAACGTCTGGTCGACGCAAATCAGCATCGATGGGCTTCGTACTGTTGCCGCTCGCACCGGGCACTACGACGGGCAGGATGAGCCAGAAAATGAGTACGACGCTAAGGGCCGGTTGGTGCTGGTAAAGGTTCGCGTCTACCGCAAGGGTGTCGGGCGCCCTTTCGTGGGGATCGCTCGCTGGGATGAATACGTTCAGACCACGAAAGACGGGTCACCGACTCGATTCTGGAAGGACATGCCGCACACGATGCTTGCGAAGTGCGCCGAGGCTTTGGCTATCCGCAAGGCGTTCCCTGAGGATGCGTCTGGTCTCTATGTGGCTGAGGAGATGGCGCAGTCGGAGAACGTGATCCCGGTGTCGCATCAGCTTCCGCGCATCGATCCGCATGACGATGGCGGTGCGCAGGACCAGGTTGACAATGACGTTTACCTGAACCTGCTCGACCGCGCCAACGAGCTCGAAGCGTTCTGCCGATCGGTCGACTGCTACGATAAGCTGCAAGTGCTGACTCGGATGGTTGGGCGCAACGTGGTTGTCGACGGCAAGTCGCTATGGGAACACGGGCCATTCACTGGCGACTTCCAGAAGGCTCGCGACGGTGGCCTGCTATCCCCGACGCACATCAAGGAGCTGAACAAGATATTCAAGCGGGTCACGTATGAGATGAACAAGCCGAAGGGGCTCATTGCTAGCTACCCGCCGTTGGATGAGGATGGCGGGTCACTGTCGGAGCATCTGGACCCGGGTGACGACTTTGACCGAGGCGCACAGTGACCCCATCGGTTAAAGAGGCGCTGGAGGCGTTGGATAAGCTCAACGAGCGGACCGGGTACAACGCCACAGACGACATGCACGCGGATATGGACACCATCCGCGCATGTCTAGAAGCGCAGGCGGCGGAGGCTGAATGCTGGCGCGTGATTGAGGGCTACTGCAGCAACAAGCGCTCGCGATACGACCACTTCTATCTCGAGTGTGAGAACGGATACGACATCAGCTTCGTGATCGGGGAGCCAGACCGCATCAGCCCGCATGCGACCCGCCTAGAAGCCCTCCAGGCCGCAGCCGCATGGATCAAGAAAGAAGGCTCGAAGTGACCGAATCAACTCTATCACTGGGCGAGGCGTTGCCTCTGGAAATGGCTCGCGTGCGCGACGAAGTGATGCCTCCATACCGGGAGATTGGTCCAAGCGGAGCATTCGCACTGGCCATGATGCGGTCTGCACTCGACGGCGCGGCGAAAGCCATGGCTGAGGGTGACGTGATCGAAATGGTTCGCTGGTACCAGGAGCTGAAGGATTTCTCACTATGACCACCGACTCAACCCCCACCGTAAAGGTGGACCTTGATGAGCTGGAGGCATCGGCCGAGGAGTTTGCTGACAAGTGCGGTCACTTTGCCTCTAAGCAGAGCCATGGTTGGATAGGGTGCGTCGCCCCAATACTGGCCATGTTGCGCGAGAGGGAGGCGCCCCTCATCGCCGAGGTACGCGCTAGCCGGGCTGGTGCGCAGACGCAGGCAGCTGTTAACCCATTTCCTGGGGTTCGCTGCGGTGAAGGGGTCACCAGAGATGGCTGTGGCGAAACGAAGAACTTCATTCCGGCGTGGAAAGGCGACAGTAACGTCGCGTACCGATGTTTGGACTGTGGAATCGCGTTCTGCAAGTGGTGCCTGAAGGGTCACTTTGAAAAGAGCATCTGCGCGAGGAGCGAGCCGTGACCGAGGTTAAGCCGATGCGAAAACAGCGCGGCCTATCAAGGCTCGAGAGAGCGGTACTAGATAATGTATTGGCAGGGCGTCGAGCAGATGACAGACGAACTGCTGTTCGCGAGTGGTCTTCTCGCGGGGCGAAACTCGCTTACAGACGCCTGTGGAAGAAAGGGGTACTGGTCGATGAGTGAAAAATACTGCCCGTGCGGGGCATTCGCTGATGAGCCTCACGCGAACACTGCTAGCTGTTACCTCGCTACCGAACGAGCCCCGGCTGTGCCTGGCGTGGTGACAAGGCCGGTTGAGTGCGTTCGATGTGGTGGAACAGAATTGGAGCACGAAGACGGAAAGCCGCACTGCGGAAAGTTCACGCTCCGAACGAATGGTGGCGACGCTACCCATTGCAGGCACGGCATCCCGTGGATGAAGTCGTGCAATGATTGCTGGCGCCACATCGACGCCGAATCCCGCGGCGCCTCCCGAGTCGATGAGCTGACTGCTGAGGTTGAGAGGCTGAAGGCTGAGCTGGCGCTAGAAGAGCAGTCGAACCGCTCAAACCTGGCTCAGATAGAAAAGCTACGCGAGGAGCGCAAGTTCCCACCCGCTAACGAGGTAGCGGGGCTGCTGGCTGACCTGGTGAAGGTTCGAGACGCAGTGAGCTTTTCGCGCTCCAAGCTCCAGGGCTACACGCTGCTCGGGCTGGACCTTACCTATGCGCTCGCCCGAATCGAAGCCTTCATCCGGAACTCGGGGCAGCGGTGAGCATATGTCCCCGCTGCCACCCCCAGGAGTGCTGGTGCGAGCCACCGCCTCCAGATGCGCTCATCGGCGCTCTACACGATACCATTCATCCGCCTAGCGGCAGACTCATTGCGTCGACTCATGTGCACAAAAGGAAAGTGATGGCTGAGAAGGTTGAGACGGCGAGTGAATTCCTGCGAAAGCTAGGTGATTGGGCTCGTGTGGATTCCCCATTCGGCGGGTACCGAGCGCGCGCCGCGGAGTCGCTGATCGATAAGCGCGACTCCGCCATCGCAGCCGCCGCCGAGCTTCGGGGCAGGCTGGCCACTATCGAGCGGCTGGAGCGCTGCGCCGAGAACATGCGCTGGAACGACGACCGGAACATGCTCATCGGCATCTGCCAACTGCTGCGAGACGAACTGCAGTCGGAAGGCCAGCGCTGATGCCCACACCCGAGTTGGAGACTGCGGCAGCACTAGCGAAGCGCGCGCACATGGTTCTGGACACCTTCAACAAGGGCATGCGAGAGGCGTGGCTGGTCGGATTCATCGAAGCCAGAGACGCCGCCGTTGCGAGGCGTGTGCTGGATGAGTTGGAGGCCAGCGCGTGTATTACGCCAGGCTGCGACTGCTGGCGTGCGGTAGTCATCCCGGTATTGCGCGAGAAATACGCAGAGCCCGCTGGGCGGAAGGAGGAGACGTGAGCAAGCGACAAGTCTGGGTCGACTCGACGAGCTACAGCCAGACGGAGGCTAAGCCTCGGGTTCCGCGTTCGTGGACGCTGGGTCAGGATAGCTTCGCGCGCATCACGGTTCATCGAATGCGCGGCATCGAAGGCTGGTTCGTTTCGTGTCACGCGCTCGACCTGAACCAGGCCGACTTGTGCTCTACCGAATTGGAGGACGCGAAAGCAGAAGCGTGCGGCGCAGTTAAAAAGCGTCTCGCTCGGCTGACTACGGCGCTGGTGGAGATGGGCGCCATGGAGAAACCAGAATGACCAAACCCATCATCCAACAGCTCGCCGATCGCATCGGTTGGGAGCGACTCGGAGAGCCAGAGACCTGGACCACGTATGCGAACGCTCGGATGTTCGAGGCTCTATGCAGCTACCTCGACGAGCAGGCTGCTCCGCCACTGTGCGAAAGGTGCCGCGAATCCGCCCACGATGGGCCGTGCATGCCTCATGAGTTGACCACGGCACTCGATGAGTTGCGTGCAGTGCCGGGTGCCACGTCGGCGAATGCGGAGCGCGATGCACAATGCTTGGCAGCGTGCTCTTGCGTTACGTGCTCCCCGTATTGGCCTCGTGACACGGCAGACGTGGCTGCCACTGCGTTGCGCCAACTCGACGAATCCCGCTCCGCACTCGCCGCCTCAGAAGCCCGCATCCAGGAGCTGACTGGGAAGCTGGCCTGGGAGAAAGCGTGGGACCTGCACCGCAAGGCCGATATGCAGGCGGTGGTGGAGGCGGCGCGAGGAATAAGATTCGGGGTTGGCCCAATCGGATACCAGGCCCTCAGTGACGCCCTCTCAGCCCTCGATGCGCGGGTTGAGCCTGTGGGGGAGAGGGTGCTCGAGCCGACCTGCGATTGTGTGAGGGCGCATCGGTGCGCACGAGACAGATGTAAGCGCTGTTGCTACTGCGGGGCTCCATGGCGCGGAGACCCCGCTCCTCCAATCAGCGAGAGCGCTACGAGGGAGGAGTGATGCCGACGATAGAGGAGGACTTGGACCGTCTTGGCGCCTGTATCCGAGGTGAGACCGGGTGCAGCGAAATGGACGAAGATGCCGCAGCCCTCACCCGCATCCGCGCCGCCTTGGCTGACAGGGAGCACCTGGAGTACGCCGCGCGCTTCCTTGCCGGCATGCTAAAGCGAGCCGAAGGCGATGGCCTGCTGGTTCCTGAGGCCGCCACATGGCTCAAAGCCGAGCGCGCCCGTCAGTCGCGAAAGGGTGGGGAGTGATGGGCGCTTGGGAATGCGACTCATGCCGCGGAATAGGCCATATATGGCACGACAGGGACGGTAGAGTATCGTCTGAAAGGTGCCGGTCGTGTAATGGCAGCGGTGATGGGTGGGCCTCGTTGTTGATTGCGCTTTCCGTTGCGGCAATTGCTGTCGCCGCTTACGCTTGGTTCTGTCTCGGAATGCCAGGCGCTCCGCAATGGGCGCGTCCTTCGCTTGGGGCTACCTCGCAAACCGAGCCGCCAAAAGCGCGGTGACGCCGGCCACAAGCAGGCCAATGCCGACGGCCGCCCACTTGGGGAGTCCACGTACCTTGACCGGGCCAATCTCAACCTCGCCTTCTAGCTTCAAGTCGGGGTGGCTCGGGGTGCCAGCGTTCACTGTGACGTGGAAATGCTGTTCTGGTAGCTGGTGCCTTGCGGTGGACTCTTCCTCGCTGCCATCGTAGTCAGGCAGGCGCCTCAGTAGGTCCTTGGCGATATCGCGAGCGTCATCGGCAGACTCGAGCGCGAGCTCCAGGTCGTGCTTGCTACTCGGCGTCGGCGATACCGAGCGCTGCTTCAACCCTCTCAAGACGTTCGCCATGTTCCTTCAGTGACGATTGTACCACGCGCAGATGCCGCTCGCTGTCTCGCTGTCGAACGCTGAAGGTTTCCATATGCCTGAGAATCTCGGCGTTCTGGTCGTGTATCAGCCCAAGCACGCGGTTCGTCTCGTTCTGCGACGCTACCTGCTCTCTAACGACGCCGCCGATCCCCTGGTTCGATTCGGCGAGCGCTTTGATGGCTGTTGCAAGTTGACGCAGCTCGTCAATCTGAGAGTGGGCACGGTTTGGCATGTCTGTTCCGGCTGGTGGTTTGACGGCTGTGCCCATGGCTACGCCTTGTCCTGGTCGGCAACTTCGCGCCCTGCGGTGTCCCATCCGAAGTGCGGCGGGTGAGCGGCAAGCGCGGCCTCAGCTTCGGACTTTAACGCCCACTCCTTGTCGGTGGACTCCGGGACGACGCCGGGCCAGAAAAGCTGCTCCTTGGGGTAATTCAGGGCGGCGGACTTGCGCGCATTGGCGAGGCACAGCCGGTTCGCGGCGTTACGCGGAACGATACCCGGGTTCCCCTCGGTCTTGATGCCGCACGCCTCAATCGCCCCACCGTAGTCCCCATTATTGAGCAACCGGGTGAAGTTGCTGAAGACGATCGGGAAGCCGGCGCCGACCGCCCAGGCCATAGAGCAGCAACAAAGCTGAGCGTCCGCAGGCATGTCGTCCCAATGAGGGAAGTGTTTGCGCATGATGGCCTCGTTGGCCTTGAGACGGTCGTCGGCTACCTGAAGAATGCCGGCATCGGTAAGGCGCATCGTCGAGAGCCCAGCGGCGAATCTCCAATGAAGGCGCGGGTTGGCCTGCGTCTTCACGACGTGCCACTGGTGCGCGATATCCGCCTGTGATGCTGGCGAGCCATCAGGGAGCACCCAGGGCAACGGCAGAGCCAGAGAAACTGGGTCGCAAAGACAACCGATGCCGACGGTTAGCAGGCCCTTGATGTCAGCGTACAGGGACGGGACTGAGCCCTCGAGCGGAGTACTAAATTTGACGAAATTTTGTAAAACTGCGTCATGCATGACACTTCTCCAGGTATGCCAGTGCCTTGCGCAACAGCTCTGGCGAATCGCCGAGCTTACCAATCGCCGTGTTACACATAGCGCAGAGCAAGCCGCGCACTGCGCCTGTTGCGTGGCAATGGTCGACTGCGAGCCTACGACCGGTCCGGTCTGTCTTTAAACAGATAGCACACACCCCGTCCTGTTCCGACAGCATTGACTCGTATCGCTCGATCGACACACCGAACTTCCAATTCAGCTTCCTGGCCCGACTTGCGCGCGCGTCGTATGCCGGTTTCCGCTCTGGGTATTTGGCTCTATAGGCTCTCGTTTTTGCGGCATGATACGCGCGAAACGTCTCCGGGTGCGCCTCTCGAAGGGCACGCTGAGACGCTGCCGAAGCCTCCACGTTGCGCTTCTTGCGGCACGCTCGGCACAGCTTAGTTGGCTGACCTATGTCTCGCAGAAAAGCTCCCCCACAAGCGCATACGGCCACCGGGGCGGGTCGCTGTGTCTTGTAGGCAAATGAGAAAACGGGTCGCACCCATCTCTGGAATGGTGTCGCGAACTCGTGAATCTTGGCGGCAGCGGGCATCTGCTACCGCTTCAGCGCCTCGTCGATAGCCCTATCAGTCGCCGCATCTGCAGCATCCGCGATGACCGCCCGCAGCGCACGCTCGGCAGCCGCCTTCTGGTCCCCGCTCTCCGCGATTCGGTCCAGCAGCTCAATGGCAGCCGGCAGCGCGTCCAACGCGATCTTGCCCAGCGTTCCGCTCAGCGACATGAGGCTTCCTCCTCTTCCTTGCGCCGCTGCTCGCGTAGGGCCGGCGCATCCGGGCACTCGGCGAGCGACGGATATCCCTTGCATGCCTTCAGCGCGGCGGCTGCGTAGCGCGCCTCGATGGCGCTCAGCGTTTTCGCCGGGCAGCTCGGCTGGCAGCTAGCAGCCACAAGGCTAACCCCAATTCCCAGGGCCACGACCAGCGCCTCTGTGGAGCGGGCATTCATTTCCCGGCCTCTAGCTTATTGGCCACCGCTTCTTGCGTTCCGAGAGCGGGCCACGCGTGCACGATCGCGGTGTAGATGACGGGGCCCAGCACTGAAAGAATTGGGCCCGCGTGGAGCGCGTAGTCGTTGAGCGCAATCAATGCGCCAGTGAGCGCTGCCACCGCCGCAGCCGAAAACGCCTGTTTAACTTTGGGTGATAGGGTCGCCATTTTGCCTCAAATCTGCCTTAAATTCTGCCTTTTGTCCAGTATGTTACGGGAGAGTGATTGTGATCTGCTGATTCGCGAACGTGGTCTGATGGGTGCCGTCCGACGTGTACTTGTTGGCGGTGCCATCGACCTTCCACTTTCCGCTGCGTGCTTGCTCCACGAAGTCAGCTAGCTCGATCGTGTTGTACCCGGCCAGACCCGCCCGAATGGCCGTGTTCAGCAGCTGTCTCTGCGCCTCGCTCGCGCCCACTGTTTGATTTCCCAGGGTGGCATATGAGTCGCTCGACGTGACGGCGACCGGTGCCGCCGTTCCGAGCGAAAGCCGCTTCCCCGGGAAGAGAGTCGCAAGGGATGTGTAGTTGGCCAGAATCGTCGCCGCCGTTGCGCCGCCGTTCAGGTCGTTCGCCGAGTAATCGATCACGATATCGGTGCAGTACGTGCCGAGCGCAACGCGCTGCGTCGCCTTCGTCAAGAATGTCGCCAGCGTCTCTCCTGTGCAACCTAGGCGGATCGACGCATAGGTCGGGTTCAGTGGGCGCTGGAGCTCGCCGTTGTCGCCCGTTGCGTCTGCTGATTGATCGAATAGCCCGTCAACCATCGAGTGACCGAGCAGCAAGCATGAGCGCTTCGTGGTCTGCCCAACGATTGCGATCGGGAAAATCACGGCGGAGCTGTTGTTCGTAATGGTGCCACCCATCGTCATGTCAGACGAGCCGGCGTTCATGCACAAGTCACCGATCGCGGCGGACTTGTTCACGCCGTCCGCGTAGCAAATATTCGCGCTCGGGGCGAGAAACGACCGAACCCAAAACGTCGCTCCATTCGGGATGCCGCCCGGGATTGCCGTGGCGTCGCTCAGCGGATTGCCGCCCGATGCGACCACAACCGAAGCCGACCCGCTCCATTTCAGCTGCGTGAATGTCCCCGCTGGATACTCGATCGATGCCGTGACCGTTAGCGCCCCGGCGGGTGCCGTGTAGCCGCCACCGTTCGCCCCGTACCAGTTTGCCCAGGCCACTTGCACGCTCGTGATGGTGTCGCGGGCGATGTGCCCGGTGCGGTTCATGAACGTTGTGGCGGTGCCGAAAACGTTCAGATTCATCGACGCGCGGGTTGCGACTTGGCCGAGATATCCGCTCAGCCCGAAGAAGTTGAAGTAGCCGAACACATCCGCTTGCGTCGGGTTGAAGAAATCACGGCTGAACGCCCCCACGAGGGCCTTTTTCATCGTGATGTACTGTGCGCTGGTCGAGCTCATGGCGGAGCCAGCGTTGGCGTCTGCGGCGAGCGCCGTCCAGAAATCAACAATGTTCGCGTCGGTCGGATTGCTGAAGTTGCCAGACAGAATCCCTCGCGCTATTTCGCCTGCCAAGAACTGGCTAGCGTTGCTGAGGGCTGTCGCGCCGACAGCGTCTGCGAGGAATTGCTTGAAAAATGTGAGCACATCCGTGTCGGTCGGGTTCGCAGAATCGACGGATAACGCCCCCCGGAACAGGTCGCGCATCGTGCGGTATTGGGCAGCAGTGAGAGCCATTAGACGATCCCATCGAAAGTGTTATCGGCCGCGTAGGTGCCTGCCGAGAATTGGAGCGAAACCAGGGGCAATAAAGGAAGGGAGACCGAGGCGCCTAGCGTTATCCCGATCTGCAGCGCGCCGCCGTTAACCGAGTACTGGAATGCACCAATTCCGAGAATCCCAGGCGTCAGTATTTGCACGTGAAGTCGAGAGTTCGAAAACGCTGACTCGACGACGGAGACGGCTGGCGGGCTAGTGCCAGCACCGAGCAGGCTAGGGGTGAATGCGCCAGCAAATGGCTCCTGCCCCTCGCGGCTCTCTACCGATCGGCGAGTCGGGGCCATCAGCGACCGTCGCCAGTCACCAGGCCGGGGACGCCGGAGCCCTTCGTGATCCACACACCAGCGCCGGCCGCGTCGCCGACCCAGCAGAAGTAGATGGTTCTGTTTTGCCCGTTGAGCGCAATCCCAGGCACCACCACCGGAAGCGTGGTCCCATTGGCAACCGACTCACCGAGTGTAGCCGCTTGTTGCCCTGCTGCCGTCGGTACAGCCGCTACAATGGCCGCCGTCGGGCTTGTGGTGAAGAAGTATTGGAGGTTTGCTCCCATCGGACGGATGCGGACGAACTGATTGCAGAACGCTAGCGGGATCGCTGCGATCTGTGGAGTAGTCGTGAGCGTATATGCGATCGTGTCGGTGATTGCGGTTCCATCGCCGAACGCCGGCTTTACGTCGAAATACTTTTCCATTGTCGTTACCTTTGGCCTGGCGCATGTGCGCTTGGGAGTGTCATCGATTCGCCAGGCTGCATCGCCGGGCCTTTGAGTCGCGGCATTGCCGGTCCGCCTTGCGGCTTCTGTCCTTGCTGAAGCGGCTTGTCCATTTCGCCGATTGCGCTCTGCAGGCCGGCGAATCGCAGGCCGAGCGAGCTATCGCCCGGGATTTTCATCACGACCGATACATGCACCCGGCGCGAGTACGGAATTTCATCCTTGTTCGCCGAAAGGTACTGAAGCGTGGTCGTCTGCATCGCCTTGAACGTCTCGGGATAGACCTGCTCGAGCGCCTCAACGGCATCGCCATCCAGCTTCCCGCGAGCGATATCGGCGATAACTGCTTCTGGCTCCATTACCGCGTTGACCTTGCTGAGAAACTTCTGCATTTCCCTCGGTGCTACCGAAGCCTCGCGAGCCAGGGGCGATAGCTGCGAACCGCCGCGTGGTTGTGGGAGCTGGCTAGCAAGGTAAGCTTGCGCGCGAAGCAGTTGCTGGCTGAGGGCGCTGGCGACTTCGGGGTATGCCGTCTGAATCTTGCCGGTCGCGTGCGCTAGCTGGGCTTGCTGATGCTGCGGGTTCTGCAGCTCCTGAAGGCGCCCGCGGACTTCGGCAAAGTTGGCTTTCAGCTCGGTTTGCGTCGACGGGCGGTAGGGTGCCGGGCGCTCCGCTTCGATCACAGCTCGAGTCGCGGACGGCAGCACCTTTTCGCCGACACCTGACAGTGAGCGAGCTGCGCCGTCGACAAGCGATGTCATGCGAGCAGCCCGTCGAGCAATCTGTGCGGCGATGGCGTTGCCCTGCTCGCGTACGATCTTGTTGCCGATTGCGGCCGCCCCGCCGAGCGCCATCGTCGCCAGAGCGCCGGCGTTGCCGCTAGCCATGTGGGTCAGCGCTGCGCCGATGCCGAGCATGTGATCGGTCAGGCTTACGTGCCTGTTCTTGGCGACTCGGCCAGCCTCCTTTTCGGCCGCCTGTTGCATCGAAATCGCCCCGGCGTAATCGCGGTGCAGCCGAGCTACGACGGCCCCGTCCTCGCCTGCTGCAGTCAACGCTTGTGCGGTGGCGTCTTTCAGGAAGTTGTTCGTCAAATCGGACACGCGCTTAAGCGCTGCCTGATTCTTGACAGCGATGGCCTGCATCGACTTGGCAACTCCCTTCGGGTTGAGCTGCGCCTCGAGGTTCTGCTGCCACTCGGTGATGGCCCGATACGTATCCGCAGCCGGAGGCGCCGCAGCAACCGCTGGCTTAATGCTAACTGGCCCTACCTCTTCCGAAATGATATTGCCCTCCGCATCATACGTGCGGATCTTGGCCAGAATCTTATCAGCGCCGGCTTCCTGAGCCGCCAGCAGCCGGTGCCGCCCGTCGTTCAGATGGATCTGCCCATCCGCCTCAATGTGCACAGATACCGGCTTAAATGGCTGGCTATCGTTCATCGTTGGACGCTTGCCCAGCGCTATCGCCTGAGCCTCTTCCGGAGTCGCTCCGGCATATCCTTCGCGTAACACGCGCATGTCGCGCATGCTCCCTGGGTCGCGGTTGAAATCGGCATTCTCTACGCCGAGCTCGTTCACCCTTTTCAGCGACGCAGACTCCGCGGATACTTCTTCGCCGCCAACCTCGGCAATTTTCTGCCGCAAAAGCTTCAACTCGCGCTCTGCCGCTCGAGCCTGGCTCATGGCTCCAGACACGCCCTGCTTTCGCAGTGACTTTACAAGCGCGTCGCCATCGGCGAGCAGTTTCTCAACGTCAGGCGCTACGGTCGGATTCGCCTCCATAATCGCGGCCGCTTTCTCGCGAGTGGCGCCAATCTCCGCGCCGATATCGCGCCGCAATTGCCCGATGTTGTCAGCGATGTCTTGAGGCTTTGTCGATGCCTCAAACACGGTCTTCCCGGCATTCGGGCCCTCAGCGATCTTGCGCTCGAGAAGCATCCCCGCACTGGCATCTTTCCAGCCCTCAGCTACCTCGCGAGACTGACCATTTCCGACATTCTCGAAGTCGCGACCCAGCTGTTTGCGGGCAAATCCAGTTGCCATCTCATCCAGCTTTTCGCTGGTCGGAAGCTTCCCAAGAACGGCACCGCCGAGCTCTCCAGCAGCCCCGATCCCAGCGCCCAGGACACCGCCGAACAGCGCTCCTTGCCCCATGCCGGCTGCTAGAGCTTCGGTCGTGAGCGGGTCACCCTTGAGTGCAGAATCCGATAGCGTCTGTCCCGCGCCGAAGATAGCGCCCTCAGTCGCCCCAGAAGCCCCGAGGCTGATGGCCTTGGACGCAACCCGTCCAGCTAGCGAGCTACCGACACCAGCCGCCTCTAATCCTCCAGATGCCAGCCCACCAACAGCCTCACCGACCGCGCCGACGGCGCGCATTGGGGCGCCGAGCACCTTGCCAGCGGTAGCCAGTCCGGACCCAATACCGGCGGCCGCGCTGCCAGCTTCAGCGCCTTCAGCTAACGCCGCGCCGCCACCCGTGAGCAGCGCGGGGGCCACAATCCCAGCCACCTCTCCAGCGCCCGAGCTGATGGGGTTCTGCCGCCTAAGAGCTTCAAGTGAAGACGCCGCTCCCTCGCCGCCGATAGCTCGAGCCGCAACGTCTGACAGGCCTAATGATGCAGCTCGAGCGGCGCCAGCACCGA
>Ga0068871_100001629_pt1 | contig 15121 bp, 13 predicted proteins | sample KBSMisM72_FD_72750 | JGI IMG/M metagenome (GOLD analysis project Ga0068871, IMG submission 72750) | Miscanthus rhizosphere microbial communities from Kellogg Biological Station, Michigan, USA - KBS Miscanthus M7-2 | ecosystem: Host-associated > Plants > Roots > Rhizosphere > Soil ... | reverse complement strand
GATGCGCGGCACGCTGTCCATCGCGAGCACCGTCACCTTCCTCGCGGCGAGCGCCTGCAGCAGCTCGGGATTCTGCGCGGGCCAGATGAAGGAGACGAGGACCTGGCCCTCGCGCATCGATCTGACTTCATCGAGCGTGGGTGCGCGGACCTTGAAGACGATGTCGGCGCCGGACCAGACAGCCGCCGCATCGGCGACGATGCGCGCGCCGGCGGCCTCGTAGGCCGCGTCGGAAATGCTCGCCGCCTCGCCCGCCCCCGACTGCACGATGACGCCGAAGCCCAGCTTCGCAAGCCTGGGGACGACGTCGGGAACCGTCGCAACGCGCTTCTCGCCCGGGAAGACCTCCCGGGGCACTCCGATCACTTGTGGCATCCGGCGATTCTACTTCGAGGCGGCCCGATCACTTAGAATCGCGGGAAACCCCGGAGGAGAGACCTACCATGAAGCGTTTCATCACGGTGCTCGTGGCCGTCATCGCGGCATTCGGCGTCGCAATCGCCGCAGCGCAGGAAAAGAAAACCCGCATTTCCATCGGCACCGGCGGCACCGGCGGGGTGTACTACCCGCTGGGCGGCGGACTCGCCGCGTTGATCTCGAAGTACGTGCCCGGCGTGGAGGCCACCGCCGAAGTGACCGCGGGCTCGATCGCCAACCTGCAGCTCATCGACACCGGCAAGTCGGAGATCGGTTTCACGATGGCCGATGCGGCTTGGGACGCGGCCAACGGCCTGGACAAGTTCAACGGCAAGCGCGTGCCGCTGCGCACGATCGCGGTGTTCTATCCCAACCGCATGCACGTCGTGACCATCGAAGGCACCGGCATCAACTCCATGAAGGACCTGAAGGGCAAGCGCGTATCCACGGGCGCGCCCGTGAGCGGCACTGAAGTGATGGCCCTTCGCCTCATCGAGGCGGCCGGCCTCGATCCGAAGGACATGACGCGCGAGCGCCTGTCGGTGGCCGAGAGCGTGGCCGCGCTGAAGGACCGCAAGATCGACGCGTTCTTCTGGGTGGGAGGCGTGCCCACGCCGTCCATCACGGACCTCGCCGCGACGCCGGGAATCAAGGTGAAGCTCATCAACCACGGCGAGGCGGCCGACAACCTGCGCAAGAAGTACGGCCCGATCTACATCCAGAACCAGATCCTCGCCAACGCCTATCCCGGCGAAACGCAGACCACCACCAACATCGACGTCTGGAACCTGCTCGTGGTCCCGGAGAAGTCCGACGAGAAGCTCGTGTACGAGGTGGTGAAGACCCTCTTCGAGAAGAAGGACGAGCTGGTGAAGGTCCACAAGGACGCGGCGTTCCTCAGCCTCGAAAACCAGGCCTCGGGCGCATCCCCCATCGCCTTCCACCCGGGTGCGGTGCGGTATTTCAAGGAGAAGGGCATCACCGTCAAGTAGCCACCCGGCAAGCTGATGTGAGGGCCCGCTTCGGCGGGCCCTCGTGCTTTTAACCCGTTGAATACGCTGGAAATGGCTCCTGTAATGTTGCACTGCACAAGAAAGTTCTTGACTTCAGGGGCCGGAGGCCTAGAATAGTCGTTGTGCAGCGCAGCAATTCAACCCCAACACCCATTTCCAAGGATCCAGCCATGTTCAAGATCGACCAGTTCACCGCGGCCAACGAGGCTGCGATCAACCAATTCACGTACTTCTCGCAACTCACGCTCGCCAACGTCGAGCGCTTCGCCGAGCTTTCGCTGGGCGTCGCCCGCGAGTCCGTCGAGCAAGCGGCAGCCCACGCGCAAGCCCTGGCCGGCGCGAAGGACGTCCATGAAGTCATCGCGATCAACTCCACCGCGGTCGAGCCCGTCCTGAAGCGCGCCTACGCCTACTCGCGTACCGCCTACGACACCGCCGCGCAGACCAACAACGAAGTGAAGAAAGTGTTCGAGAAGCAGGCCGCCGAGTACAACCGCGCCGCCGTCGCCGCCCTCGAAGAAGCTTTCAAGTACGCGCCCGCCGGCTCCGAGACCGTGATCGAGAACGTGAAGACCGCGATCGCCGCCGCCCAGAGCGCCTACAACAACGCGGCCGCCATCAACAAGCAGATCTATGACACCGTCGAGAAGTCGGTCGAGCAGAACGTCAACACGGTGAAGTCCGCCGCGACGAAGGCCAAGAAAACGACGAAGCGCTAACAGCTTCGCCGCAAGCAGCAAAGTCCAAGCCCCGCGTTCGCGGGGCTTTTTTCTTTTGGTGCCGCTAGAAACCGGTCCCGGGCTGGAGTGCCGCGATCGCGATCAGTCTCGCCCGCCGGATCGCCCCCGCGACATCCTGCGGATTCTCCTTTGCGATCTTCCCCGCATCCACGGCGCGTGCGGCTTCCAGCGCGCGGCGAAGCTGCTTGCGGGGGCCATAGTCGGCGGGCCCGGCGACGTGCGTGTCGCACTCGGCGACTTCCAGCAGGCGCTCGAGGCGCTCCGGACGGCGGAAAGCGTCGGCGCGTTCCAGGAGCGCGAGCGTCGATTCGGCATCGACGTCGCAGGTGTTCACCTGCTCGCGCGCGTCGATGGCGAGCAGCGCCACGTCGCGGCAGTCGTTGGGCGCGTTCACGCGCTCGCCCAGCTTCACCGCGGCGGCGCTTTCCAGGTCGAGCACGAGAAGCGCGAAGCGAACGGCCAATCCGTAGCCGCGCGATGCCGCGCGATCGAGGCGTTCGACGAGCAGGTCCGGCACGTCGGGACGATCGAACGACTCGTCGATTTCCGGCAGCACGCGCGCGAGCGCGCCGCATTCGCGCAGCACGGCGATGAGGCGCGAGGGCGACTTCTCCATGAGCCCGCGCGAGAGCTCCTGCCAGACGCGCTCCGGCACGAGTGCGTCGGCTTCACCCGACTCCACCATGCGCGCCATGAGCTTCATCGTCTCCGGCGCGACGGCGAAGTCGAACCGGGCGGCGAAGCGCGCGACGCGAAGGATGCGCACCGGGTCCTCGGCGAACGCTGCGCTCACATGGCGAAGCAGGCGCGCGCGCAGGTCCTTCTCGCCGCCGTGTGGATCGATGAGCCTGCCGTCCTCGGCGCGCGCCATCGCGTTGATCGTGAGGTCGCGCCGCTTGAGATCGTCCTCGAGGGTGACGGTGCGATCGGCGTGGAAGACGAATCCCCTGTAGCCCGGTGCCGTCTTCCTCTCGGTGCGCGCGAGCGCGTATTCCTCGTGCGTCTCGGGATGCAGGAACACCGGGAAGTCCGCGCCCACGGGGCGGAATCCGTTCTTCACCATTTCCTCGGGGTCCGACCCCACCACGACGTGGTCGCGGTCCTGCACGGGCAGCCCGAGGAGCTCGTCGCGAACCGAGCCGCCGACGAGGTATGACTTCATCTAGGGCGTCTGCGCCGTGGTGTACGGCTCGTCGTCCGCCACGAACTCCTTCTCCTTCATCGCGTCGTCCACCCACGCGCGAACGCCGGGCGCGGCGAGCACCGCGTCGCAGTAGCGCTGGGATTCGGCCGAGAGCTTCACTCCGTACGTGCGGAAGCGCGTCGTGACCGGCGCGAACATCGCGTCGGCCGCGCAGAACGCACCGAAGAGGAACGGCCCGCCGGAGGCGAATCGCGTGCGCGCTTCCTTCCAGAGCGCCTCGATGCGGTCGATGTTCGCCTGCACCGCGGGATTCATGCCCTTGCCCGGATGCGACGAGCGGATATTCATCGGCATCGCGCCGCGCAGGTCGCGGTATCCGGAGTGCATCTCCGCGGATGCCGAACGCGCGAACGCGCGCGCGGCCGCATCCCTGGGCCATACGCCCCTGTCCGGAAACAACTCGTGCAGCGCCTCGGCGATGGCGAGCGTGTCCCACACCGCGTGGTCGCCATTCCACAGGACCGGCACGAGGCGCGAAGGCGACCAGCGCTCGATCTCGGCATTCCACTGGCTCGAATGGAAGCGAAGCATCTTCTCCTCGAACGGGATGCCCAGTTGCTTCATTAGCACCCACGGGCGCATCGACCACGACGAGTAGTTCTTGTTGGCGATCACGAGCGTGAGCGCGGCCATCTGCCTATCTCCCTGCGTTGTGGCGGTATTGATCGTAGCGCGCTCGCAGGTGGCCCGCCGCGAGGTACTCGGGCACGACCGCCTCGATCGCCGAAGGCGCGAGGCCGAACACGCTGGGGAAGGGGCCCTGGCAGACGTTGTCCACGGTCATCGAGCGCAGGTTGTCGCGCGTGATGAGCTTGCCGGGCAGGTGCTCGAACGTGAACGCCTGCACCTGCGCGGCGGCGCGAGGCAGGCGCAGGATGCGCCGTGGATGTCCCGAGGTGGCCGCGGCGTAGCGCACGAGCTGCTCGAGCGTGTAAATGCGCGGCCCGCACAGGTCGTAGGCCTGGCGGAAGGTGCGCGAATCTCGCAGCGCCCCCACGAAGCACCGGGCCACGTCTTCCACCCAGATCGGCTGGAAGCGCGCCTGCGCGCTCGCGAGCGGGAAGAAAGGCGAGATGCGCGCGAGGCTCGCGAACATGTTGAGGAAGCTGTCGTGCTCGCCGAAGATGATCGACGGCCGGAAGATCGTCCACGCGATCTCGCTGGGCCCCGTCTTCACGGCGAGCTCGCCTTCGCCCTTCGAGCGCTGGTATTCGCTCGGTCCCGTGGTCGATGCGCCAAGCGCGCTCATGTGCAGGATGCGCTGCACGCCCTCCCTGAGGGCCGTGGCGCCGATGCGCCTGGGCAGATCCACGTGCGCGGACTTGAACGTCGTGCGCCCGCGCGGCGCGAGGATGCCCACCAGGTTCACCACGGCGTCCATTCCGTCGAGCGAGCGCGCGAGGCTCGCGTCGTCGTTCACGTCGGCGACCATCACCTCCAGCGTGGGCAGCACGGTCAGGTGGCGCGCGCGAAGGCGGCTGCGCGTGACCACGCGCACGCGATAGCCCGCGGCGCAGGCTTGCGCGGCGATGGAGCGGCCCACGAAGCCGGAGCCACCGATGATGCAAAGGGTCTTGATGTCCATGGCGGTCAGGGAATGACGGCGGCGACCGACGTGTCACCGGATCGCCCGCGCACCTGTCCCAGCATCTCGTGCAGGTTCGCGGTCTTGCCGGTGAGGCGGTGGTGGTAGTACCAGGCGTTGGTGAACACCTTCTTCACGTAGTCGCGCGTCTCGTTGAAGGGAATCGTCTCGGTGTAGATGGCGCCTTCGAGCGCGTTCTCGTCGCGCCAGCGCCGCGCGCGGCCGGGGCCCGCGTTGTAGGCGGTGGTGGCGAGCAGCGGATGGCCGAGATCGCCCAGCACGCGGCTGAAGTAGTACGAGCCCATCTGCGCGTTCATGTCGGCGCGCAGCAGCATGTCGGGCTTGAAAGGGCGGATCGACATCTGGCGCGCGATCCACCGCGCCGTGGCCGGCATGATCTGCATGAGGCCCGCGGCGCCCACGCGCGAGCGCGCATCGGTCATGAAGCGGCTTTCCTGGCGCACCAGCCCGAAGACGATGGCCTCGTCGAGCGACCACTGGCGGGCCGCCGCCACGAGCTCGTCGCGGTACGGCGTGGGGAAACGCTGCGCGAAGTCGTGGACCTGCATGGTGCGATCGGCCGTGTTGATGGCGCGCTCGGTCTCGTTCGCCTGCCGCGCGAGCTCCGCCGCGGCGAGCAGGTCGCGGTCGTCGAAGCCGCGGATCGCCCAGATCCATTCGCGAAACGCCTCGTTGTCGAGGTTCAGGCGATAGAGCGCGAGCGCGCGCTGGATGCCCTCGAGCGAGCGCACGCGATCCAGGTCGGCCTGCGCCGGCCGGTAGCCGTTCCACTCGGGCGCAGCGGCGGTGCCCAGCTCCTCGGCAGCGAGGATCCCGTAGAAGCTCTGCTGTCCCGCGATCGAGCGCATCAGCAGGTCGGCCGCCTCGCGCTGGCCCAGCGCGCGCAGCGCGCGCGCACGCCAGTAGCGCCAATTCGGTTCGCGCTGCTGCTCCGGGGAGAGTGCCTGGATCGAGGCCAGCACCTCCTTCCAATCGGCGGCCCGCAGCGCGGCGCGCGCTCGCCACGCGATCTGCGTGTCGGTGAGCGCTGTCGTGCCCACCTGCGAATACCACTCGAGCGCCCTGGGACTGTGGTTCATCGCGCCCCACCACGCGACCTGGCCCCAGGCATGGCGAACGGCCTTCGGCTCGAGCCGCGGCGTGAGGACATTGAGGCGATCGGCGGCCTCCTCGGGCTTGTTGCGGGCGAGCCGCTCCACGGCGAAGACGAGGAGCTCCTGCTGCGCGCGCGGAACGCTGTGGCCCAGCTTCTCCTTCGCAAGGAACGAAGCGGGATCCTTCGCGGCACGCTCGAGCTGCTTGTCGTTCACGGCGGCCGATGCGGGCAGCAGCAGGTTCACGCGCCGCGCCTCCTTCACGATGCCCTCGGCCAGCAGCGCGCGAATGCGCTCCCATTCATCGGCTTCGTTGATGCGCTTCGCGGCGGCGAGGGCGGCGAACACCGGCTCGCACGCGGCGGCGCTCTCGCGCCCGGAAACGAAGAGGGCGCGAGCTTCATCCATCACTTCCGGGTCGGAGCGGGCGAGCCGCTCCTGGAACGAATAGCAGGCGATCTCCACGTCGTCGCCCACGACCTTCGGGTACTCCGAGCGGAACACGTCCCATGTGCCCGAGGCGCCCAGCGCGCGCAGCCACTCGCGGCGCAAGCTCTCCGACAGGGGCGATGACGGATAGCGGTCGAGGAACGCGCGCACATCGCGCGGGTCCGCGCGATCGACGCTGCCGGCGAGCATCCAATAGGACGGGTATGCCTCGAGGATGTGTCCCGACAGCCGGGCCCGGTACGCTTCGACGACCTTCCACTGCCCGCGCTGCGCCGCTTCCTTCGCGGCGAGCACGTCGGAGTCGGATCCTTGCGCGAACGACGCGAGCGGCGAGGCCGTGCCGATTGCCGCGCACAATGTCGTTACTGCCATCTTGATGCAGGTCAAGGCCATTCGCGCCGCCGCTGCAATACCGTTCGCAGGATAAAATTATAGACTTTCACCCTCGCATCACCCGCGCGCTCCCATGTCGATCGACGATCCCCTGTTGTGGACGGCCCTGCTCAAGATCATCGGGGTGAACATCGTCCTGTCCGGGGACAACGCCGTGGTCATCGCGCTGGCGGCCCGGTCGCTGCCTCCGAAGCAGCAGAAGCAGGCGATCTTCTGGGGCTCGGCCGCCGCGATCATCCTGAGGATCGTCCTCACGCTCTTCGCGGTCGCGCTGCTCGCGCTGCCATGGTTGAAGCTCGTCGGCTCGGCGCTCCTGCTGTGGATCGGCATCAAGCTGCTGGTCCCGGAGGACGGCGGCGACGACGTGGAGGCGAGCGACAACCTGCTGGTCGCGATCCGCACCATCCTCATCGCCGACCTCGTGATGAGCCTGGACAATGTGATCGCGGTGGCGGCCGCCGCGGGCGGGCACTGGGCGCTCATGATCGCGGGCCTCGCGATCTCGATCCCCATCGTCATCTTCGGCGCGACGCTGCTCGTTAAGCTCATGGAGCGTTTCCCGATCATCATCACCATTGGAGCGGCGCTGATCGGCTTCGTGGCGGGCGAGATGGCATGGGAGGATCATGCCATTGCGGCCTACACGAGCCCGTATCCGCCGAACATGAAATACGCGTGCGCCGCGGCCGGCGCGGTCCTGGTCGTGGCCTGGGGGCTGTGGCTCGCGAAGAGGGCGCAGTCGCGCGCGCAGCTGAGGGTTTCCGAAAGCAATCCTGCCCGATAGGAACAGCGGGCACCCGTGCGATGTTCACCCCGCGCACGAGGCACACGTTCCAACGAGCATTCGTCAAATAACCGAGGAGATACTCATGAATCGATCCCTTTTCAGCCGCGCCCGCGTGGCAGCTCTCGCCGGCGCCGTGCTGACGGCTCTCGCTCCCGCCTTCGCATGGGAGCCCAGCAAGACGGTGGAGTTCATCGTGCCCGCGGGAACGGGCGGCGGCGCGGACCAGATGGCCCGCCTCATCCAGTCGATCGTCGCCAAGCACAACCTCATGAAGCAGCCCATGGTGGTCGTGAACAAGGGCGGCGGCGCCGGCGCCGAAGGCTTCCTGGACGTGAAGGGCGCCAAGGGCGACCCGCACAAGATCGTGATCACGCTCTCGAACCTCTTCACCACGCCTCTCGCCACGGGCGTGCCCTTCAACTGGAAGGACCTCACGCCGGTCGAGATGATGGCGCTCGATGAATTCGTGCTGTGGGTCAACTCCGAGACGCCCTACAAGAGCGCGAAGGAGTACCTCGACGCGGTGAAGTCCGGCGGTGCCAACAAGTTCAAGATGGGCGGCACCGGCTCGAAGCAGGAAGACCAGATCATCACGGTCAACATCGAGAAGCAGACCGGCACCAAGTTCACCTACGTTCCGTTCAAGGGCGGCGGCGAGGTCGCGGTGCAGCTCGTCGGCAAGCACATCGACTCCACCGTGAACAACCCGATCGAGGCCGTGGCCCAGTGGCGCGCCGGAAGCCTTCGCCCGCTGTGCGTGTTCGACGGCAAGCGCATGCCCTACAAGGAGAAGGTCACCAAGGACATGGCCTGGGGCGACATCCCCACCTGCAAGGAGTCCGGCGTGGACGTGGAATACCTCATGCTGCGCGGCATCTTCATGCCCGGGGCCGTCAAGCCCGAAGAGGTGAAGTTCTACACGGACCTGCTGGACAAGGTGAAGCAGACCCCGGAGTGGAAGAAGTTCATGGAGGACGGCGCGTTCAACGTCACCTCGATGAAGGGCAAGCAATACGCCGACTGGGTCCAGCAGAACGAGCAGAACCACATGACGCTCATGAAGGACGCGGGGTTCCTGGCCGCGAAATAACCCAGCCTGGGAAAAAAGGAGGGCCCCGCAACGGGGCCCTCGTCGCATTCGCACACTTGGGGAATTAAGGATGCAGCAAGAAAAGGCCGTCGGCAGCGTGCGCACCTGGGAGATCGTCGTGGCGGCGCTGTTCCTCGCCTTCGGCGCCGTCGTGGTCTGGGACAGCCGCCGCCTCGGCGCGCAATGGGGCAGCGACGGGCCGCAGGCCGGCTACTTCCCGTTCTACATCGGCGCCATCATCTGCACCGCCTCGATCATCAACCTGTTCAGCGCGGTCGCGAAAGGCTCGCGCGATGCCTTCGTCGAGTGGGGACAGCTTCGCCTCATCCTCGTCGTGTTGCTGCCCACCCTCGTGTACGTGGCGCTCATCGCCAATCCGCTCTACAGCCTCGGGATCTACGTTCCCTCGGCCCTGTTCATCGCCTTCTTCATGCGCCTGCTCGGCAAGTACGGCTGGGCGAAGATCGCCGCGGTCAGCGTCGGCACCATGGTCGCCTTCTTCGTGATGTTCGAGATCTGGTTCAAGGTGCCGCTGCCCAAGGGCCCCCTCGAAGCCGCGTTCGGCTTCGCATAAGGGCGCGCCCCGATGCAAGAGATCCAATCGCTCCTCGGCGGCTTCGCCGTCGCCCTGTCGTGGTTCAACCTGATGCTGATGCTTGCCGGGATCATCCTGGGCGTGATCATCGGCGTGCTGCCGGGCCTGGGCGGGGCCAACGGCGTGGCGATCCTGCTGCCGCTCACGTTCTCCATGGCGCAGCAGCCCGGCGGGGCCACCTCGGCCATCATCCTGCTGTCGTGCATCTACTGGGGAGCGCTCTTCGGCGGGGCCATCACGTCGATCCTCTTCAACATCCCGGGCGAGCCGTGGTCGGTCGCGACCACCTTCGATGGCTATCCCCTGGGGCAGAAAGGCCGCGCGGGCGCGGCGCTCACGGCCGCGTTCACGTCGTCGTTCGTGGGCGCGCTGGTGGCGGTCCTCCTCATCACGTTCCTGTCGCCGATCGTGGCCCGGTTCGCGTTGCGATTCGGTCCGCCGGAATTCTTCTCGGTGTACCTGCTCACCTTCAGCGCCTTCGTCGGCATGAGCAAGGGCTCGCCCTTCAAGACCATCGCCTCGATGATGATGGGCTTCGCGCTCGCCGCGGTGGGCATCGACACGGTGACCGGCCAGCTGCGCATGACTTTCGGGCTGGAGGTGCTGCTGAAGGGCTTCGACTTCCTCATCGCGGTGATCGGCCTCTTCGGCATCGGTGAAATCCTTCTCACGCTCGAGGAAGGGCTCGAATTCAAGGGCACGCAGGCGAAGCTCAACACGCGCGTCGTGCTCGAGACCTGGAAGGAGCTGCCGCGGTACTGGAAGACCTCCATCCGCTCCTCCGTGGTGGGCTGCATGATGGGCATCGTGCCGGGCGGCGCCACGCCGGCGTCGTTCATGAGCTACGGGCTTGCCAAGAAAATGTCGCGCGACGGCGCCAAGTTCGGCACCGGAATGGTCGAAGGCGTCGTGGCGCCTGAAACGGCGGCCCACGCGGCGGGAACCTCCGCATTGCTGCCCATGCTCACGCTCGGCGTGCCGGGCTCGCCCACGGCCGCGGTGCTGCTGGGCGGGCTCATGATCTGGGGCCTGCAGCCGGGGCCGCTCCTCTTCATCGAGAAGCCCGACTTCGTCTGGGGCCTCATCGCCTCGATGTACCTGGGCAACATCGTGGGCCTGGTCGTGGTGCTCACCTGCGTGCCGCTTTTCGCGGCGATCCTGCGCGTGCCCTTCTCGATCATCGCGCCGGTGATCCTCGTGATCTGCGCCATCGGCGCGTACACCGTCCACAACTCGATGTTCGATGTGTGGCTCATGGTGCTCTTCGGCGTCATCGGCTACGTGTTCAAGAAGCTCGACTACCCGTTGGCGCCGCTGGTGCTGGCGCTCGTGCTGGGCGATCGCGCCGAGGATTCCTTCCGCCAGTCGATGCTGTTGTCGCAGGGCGACTTGCGGATCTTCTACGCCAACACGCTGGTGGGCACCATCACGACGCTGTCGCTGCTGCTGCTCTTCTGGCCGGTGATCTCGATGGGGATCGACCTGCTGCGCGGCAAGCGCGCGACGAATCTCGACAAGGAGTAGGCCATGCCCGTCATCGCGATGACGCAGGAGATGGCCACGCTCGGCAAGGACGTGGCGCTCGGCGTGGCGCAGAAGCTGGGCCTGCAGCTCGTGCGCCACGAAGTGGGCGACATGGTGGCCGGGCGCATGCAGGTGAAGAAGAGCCTCATCCGCCGCATCCGCGAGGGCAAGGCCTCCAAGATCGAGAAGTGGGCCGCCGACGAGAAGACCATCTCGATCTTCACGGCCGAGGAAGTGCTGGATCTCGCGGTGAAGGGCAACGTGCTCATCCGCGGCTGGGGCGCCACGCTCATCCTGCGCTCGGTTCCCCACATCCCGTGCATCCGCGTGTGCGCTCCCGCGGAACTGCGCGTGAAGCGCCTCATGGAGCGCCTCGAGACCGACGACGAGGACCTCGCCCGCCACGAGATCGAGGTGGACGACCAGGCGCGCGCCACGCGCATGGGCGAGCACTTCAACGTGACCTGGGGCGACCCGACCCTCTACGACCTCACGCTCAACACGGAGCGCATCTCCATCGCCTCGTGCGTGGACGAAGTGGTGAAGCTTGCGCAGGGCGCGGACTTCCGCGAGACGCCCGAATCGAAGCAATACCTTTCCGATCTCGCCCTGCAGGCGCGCGCGCGCGGCGCCCTGCGCGCCGATTCGCGCACGAGCGGCATCGACATCACCGTGGACGTGAAGAAGGGCGCAATCACGCTGCGCGGCATCGTCGTCGACGACAAGGAAAAGGCGCTGGTGCGCGAAGTCGTCGAGAAAGTCGCGGGCTCAGGCAAGGTGACCGACGCGCTACGCACCATGGCGGGAGGGCTTTTCCGGTTCCCGTCCCAGCTCAAGGACAAGGGCTGAGCGACAAGGGCTTGAACGACAAGGGCTTGAACGACAAGGGACGGGGGGCGCGGTCCTTTCACGACCCGGCCCCGACGAGGAAATGGTGTCAGGCACGCAATTCTCGATCGACATCGCGGCGATTCACGCTACACCCTGGCGCGCAGGAAGGCCGTGCCTGACACCATTGGGTCGCGAAAGGGGCGCAAGCCCTTCTCTATATCTTCCCGCTCTGTTTTAGCCGCGAGAGCGTTTCAGCAGACAGATTGAGATAGGACGCGAGCTCCTTCTTGGGAACGCGCTCGGCGAGGTCGGAGTGCTTGCGCACGAAGCGATGCACGCGGCCGGGCGCATCGAGCAGGTGCAGCGTGATCGTGTGCGCCATCACCTCGCTCATGAGGTGCATCACCTCGTATTCGAAGTCTTCCTTGAGCTCGGGGCGCCGGTCGAGGAACTGCGCCCATTGCGGAAGCGGCAGCTTCGCCACCTGCGCCTTGGTCACCGCGCGGATCGAGTAGGGCGCGGGGGTTCGCAGCTTCCACGCCGCGTAGCTCGTGTCCATGTCGTCCTCCTTGGCGAAGCGCAGGATCATCTCCTTGCCCTCGGGGCTCGCCACGACGCGCTTCAGGATCCCGTCGATCACGAAATACTGCTCCATCTCGTGCGCGCCCTGGGACAGGAGCACGTCGCCCTTCTTGTAGTCGACGATGGCGAGTTGCCCCTCGAGGTCCTCGAAGGCTTCGGGGGCGAGGCGGCGCAGGACGATGTTCTGTCGCAGCCTGTCCCGGATTTCGGCGCGCTGCGGATGGTTCGCTAGGAGGGTCATTGGCGCAATCGGGGCCGAAAATTGACCCGTATCAAGGTGGGATTTCGTCCCCTTTTTCTAACATTGTAGCCTGATCACCGCAGGCCCCATTGCCCCGCCGAGCCGACGCGGCTCCGCCCACCGGGGCATTTCTCCGAGAGGACAACATGGCAATCGTCACCGAATCCGCCCCTGCCGCCGCGCCCAGCACCGCGGCCGCCCAACCGCAGGAAACCGTCGACGGCTTCAAGCTCGTCATCGAGGCGCTGAAGCTCAATGGCCTGGACACCATCTACGGGCTGCCCGGCATCCCGATCACGGACCTCACGCGCAGGGCGCAGGCCGACGGCATTCGCGTGCTGTCGTTCCGCCATGAGCAGAACGCGGGCTACGCGGCCTCGATCGCGGGCTTCCTCACGCAGAAACCGGGAATCTGCCTCACGGTTTCCGCGCCGGGCTTCCTGAACGGCCTGAACGCCCTCGCGCATGCGACGACGAACTGCTTCCCCATGATCCTCATCAGCGGATCGTCGGAACGGGAGGTCGTCGACCTGCAGCAGGGTGATTACGAGGAAATGGACCAGCTCGCCGTCGCGAAGCCCGTTTGCAAGGCGGCCTTCCGCGTGCTGCATGCCGAAGACATCGGCGTGGGCATCGCGCGCGCGATTCGCGCCGCCGTCTCCGGGCGCCCCGGAGGCGTGTACCTCGACCTGCCCGCGAAACTTTTCGCCCAATCGATCGAAGCCGAAGCCGGCCGCAAATCCCTCATCAAGGTCGTCGATCCCGCGCCGAAGCAGCTGCCCGCGCCCGACGCCGTGAAGCGCGCGATGGATCTGCTCAAGTCGGCGAAGAAGCCGCTCATCGTCCTGGGCAAGGGCGCGGCCTATGCGCAGGCGGATGCGGACATCAAGGCGCTCATCGAGAAGACGGGCATTCCCTACCTCCCGATGTCGATGGCCAAGGGCCTGCTCCCGGATACGCACGAGCAGTGCGCCTCGGCCGCGCGCTCGTTCGTGCTTCCGGAAGCCGATGTCGTGATGCTCATCGGCGCGCGCCTGAACTGGCTGCTCTCGCACGGCAAGGGCAAGACGTGGGGCGGCAAGTCGTCGAAGGACTGGGGGAACCAGAAATTCATCCAGGTGGACATCTCGCCCATCGAGGCGGACAGCAACGTGCGCATCGATGCGCCCGTGGTCGGCGACATCGGCTCGGTGGTGGCCGCATTCCTGAAGGACATCGCATCGGTGCCGCGCGCGCCGGCCGACTGGGTGAACGCCATCAACGAGCGCAAGTCGAAGAACGTCGCGAAGATGGGCGAGACGCTCGCGAAGGACCCGAGCCCCATGAACTTCCACAGCGCGCTCAACGTGGTGCGCGACATCGTGAAGGCGAATCCGGACGCGATGCTGGTGAACGAGGGCGCCAACGCGCTCGACTTCACGCGCTCCATCGTGGACATGTACAAGCCGAGGAAGCGCATCGACGTCGGCACCTGGGGCATCATGGGCATCGGCATGGGCTACTGCGTGGCGGCCGCCGTCGTGACCAAGCAGCAAGTGATCGCGATCGAGGGCGACAGCGCCTTCGGGTTCTCCGGCATGGAAGTGGAGACGATCTGCCGCTACGACCTGCCGGTGTGCATCGTCGTGATGAACAACAACGGCGTCTACAGGGGCACGGACGTGGATCCCACGGGACGCGATCCCGCGCCGACGGTGTTCGTGAAGGGCGCGCGCTACGACAGGATCATCGAGGCCTTCGGCGGCGTGGGCGCGAATGCCACCACGCCCGCGGAGCTTCGCAAGGCGATGGAGGAGGCGATCCGCTCGCGCAAGCCCACGCTCATCAACGCCGTGATCGACGAGACCGCCGGAACCGAAAGCGGGCGCATCACCGGCCTTAACCCGACGGCCAAGAAAAAGTAATCCAGGAGAAAGAAATGGAAGCACTCAAGGGCGTGAAAATCCTCGACATGACGCACGTGCAGGCCGGGCCGACGTGCTCGCAGCTGCTCGCGTGGATGGGCGCGGACGTGATCAAGTTCGAGAACCCGCAGGGCGATGCGACGCGCGGCCAGCTGCGCGACGTGCCGAACGCGGACTCCCTGTACTTCACGATGCTCAACTGCAACAAGCGCTCGATCACGGTCAACATGAAGACCAGCGAGGGCAAGCAGGTGTTCGTGGACCTGCTGAAGAAGTGCGACATCATCATGGAGAACTTCGGCCCCGGCGTGCTCGACCGCTTCGGCTTCACGTGGGAAAAGATCCACGAGCTCAACCCGAAGATCGTGATGGGCTCCATCAAGGGCTTCGGCTCCACCGGCCCGTACTCCGACTTCAAGGCCTACGAGAACGTCGCGCAGGCGATGGGCGGGGCGATGAGCACCACCGGCGTTCCCGACGGCCCGCCGTTCGTGACCGGCGCGCAGATCGGCGACTCGGGCACGGGCCTTCACCTGGCCATCGGACTTCTCGCCGCGCTGCGCCAGGCCGAGCACACGGGCAAGGGACAGTACGTGGAAGTCGCGATGATGGACGGCGTGATGAACCTCTGCCGCGTGAAATTCCGCGAC
>Ga0068871_100001627_pt1 | contig 15132 bp, 11 predicted proteins | sample KBSMisM72_FD_72750 | JGI IMG/M metagenome (GOLD analysis project Ga0068871, IMG submission 72750) | Miscanthus rhizosphere microbial communities from Kellogg Biological Station, Michigan, USA - KBS Miscanthus M7-2 | ecosystem: Host-associated > Plants > Roots > Rhizosphere > Soil ... | reverse complement strand
GAGATTTAAGATGAAGAAAAAATTATTTGAAACAGAATCGATTGATGAGGCCATTGTAGATTGATAAAATTTGTTTAGTAAAAAAACTGCCAATAAAACCGAAAATGAAATATAGAATAACATGTTTACTACTGCTGGTGATTTGTTCTGTAACCATAACAGCCCAGGTGCCTGTAAGAGAAGAACCGAGGCATCATCCTGTTTTACAAAATAAATATATCCGGCTGCTGGATGTGTGGTTGCCTCCCGGCGATACTACGCTGTACCATATTCACGCAACCCCTTCCCTATTCATCATTCTTTCCAACACTGTCACTGGTTCACAAATAAAAGGTGGGCAATGGCAGCAGAACCGGTCACCAGCTGGCTATGCCTGGTTCCGCTCTTTTTTGAATGATACATTGATCCACCGCGTATGCAACATGGATACGGTAGTGTATCATGTGAATGATATTGAGATACTTTCTTCTTACAACACAAACAATGCACCCACTAAAAAAACATTGCCCTTTACCTTGCTGTTTGAAAATGAAAGATCATTCGCATACCAAATAAAAAATATTACTTCAAACAAACAAATCATTAACAAGCGTGGGCCAATGATTGCTGAATTGGTTTCGGGTAATGCCATCTTTTTTCATAATACTACAACAAACGAAACCAAAGAAATAAAAGCAGGTGATTATTGCTATATAAAACCGGGCACTTCATTTTATTTTTCTGCGGCAGGAAAAGGAGAAATCAATTTGGTGCTTTTTGAAATAAAATAATAACCATTTCAAATGAGGCAACAGCAAAACAAACATTGCAGACACTGTAATATAAAACGGTATTTTTCTTACATTACTAAAAATTTATTATTACCATTATGACACATACCCGCCAGCTGGCTGCTATCATGTTTGCTGATATTGCCGGGTTTACGGCAATGATGGGAGCTGATGAAGCATTAGCCATGCAGCTCCGTGATAAACTAAAACAAAAATTAATTGCTGAAACCAGCCTGCACCGTGGCAGGATCATTAAGTTTAGCGGCGATGGTGCATTGTGCAGTTTTGAAAGTGCCGGTGAATGTGTAAGGGCTGCTATTGCGGTGCAATTAAATATGCAGGAAGAACCGGTGGTGCCGTTGCGTATTGGAATCCACCAGGCAGACGTGGTATTTGAAGATGGCGATGTGCACGGCGATGGTGTTAATATCGCTTCGAGGCTGGAATCTTTCGCTATTACCGGCAGCATTTTTATTTCCGCAAAAGTATACGATGACATAAAAAATCAAAACGATATTCAAACCACTTCAATGGGAAAATACCTGCTGAAGAATGTAAAAGATCCGGTAGAAATTTTTGCCATCAGCAATCCCGGGCTCAGGTTTCCTCATAATATTAAACTGGAAGGAAAGGGTGAAAAATATAAAGAACGCAAGTCATCCAAAAGCAGGATCGCCGGCTTGTTAAAATTAGTTGCATTGATTGTATTCCTGGCAGTCACCTGGTTTTTCCTGGTTAGCCCATGGATAAAAAAGCAACATGCACGGAATGAATTATTACCTGCCATTCAAAAATTAGTGAATGATAATTTTCATCCACCAACAGCAGCATTTGATATGGCAATGGAAGCGGAAAAATATATTCCAAAAGATTCTGCATTAACCAAACTATGGCCAATCCTGTCTACCGCAGTTTCAATAGAAACGGTACCAGCAGGTGCTGAAGTTTACTGGAAAGATTATGACAAACCGGGCACTGAATGGAGGCTTGCAGGTACCACACCATTGAAAGATGTGAGGTTTCCCCGCAGTTATCTAAGAATGGAAATAAGAAAAAAAGGATACCAAACCATTGAATATGCCGGCCCTGGTACCCACTGGAGATTAGGACCAGCTATTGCAAAACTAAAGTTAGATAAAGAAGGTACACTTCCCCCAAATATGGTAAGGGTTCCGGCAAAAAAAACAGATATTTATTTAACAGGGCTGGAGACTTATAGCGGGAAAGAAGTACCGGAGTTCTTAATGGATAAATATGAAGTGACCAACAAACAATTCAAAGCATTTGTTGATGCAGCCGGCTACACAAATAAATCGTTCTGGAAGAACGTAATTTATAAAGATGGAAAAGAAATTTCACTGGACGAAGCATTGGCAATGTTTGTTGATAAAACAGGCAGGCCTGGTCCGGCAAATTGGGAAGCTGGCACATATCCTGACGGGCAGGAGAATTTCCCGGTAACAGGTGTATCGTGGTATGAAGCCACTGCTTATGCCGCATATGCACAGAAACAATTGCCAACTGTTTTTCACTGGGGTGCAGTGGGGGAAATGTCCCGTACACAGTTTATTGTTCCACTCAATAATTTCAATGGCAAATCCACAACAGCGGTTGGCAGTAATGCCGGTTATAATACGTTTGGAATCTATGATCTTGCAGGCAACGCAAGAGAATGGTGTTCCAATGAAAGCAATGTAAAAGGCACCTACTTTATTTTGGGTGGTGGATGGAATGATCCCGTTTATGCATTTAATGACGGATACACACAACCGGCTTTAGACAGGAGTACCGCAAACGGGTTCCGTTGTATTAAAGAATTGCCGGGAGATACAGCGATGGCACAATTAATAAAGCCGTTGTCAATGAGCTTCCGGGATTATACAAAAGAAAAACCGGTGGATGATAAAACCTTTGCTATTTACCTGCAGCAATTTTTGTATGATAAAACTCCGCTGAATGCAAAAGTGGAATCAAAAATGGATGATGAATCCTGGACGGCTGAAAAAATTTCATTTGATGCAGGATACAATAATGAAAGAGCACAGGCATGGCTATACCTTCCCAAAGATGCAAAACCACCTTACCAGACCGTATTGTTTTTCCCAGGTTCCGGCGATATTTATGCAACACAGTATGATCCGCTGTCCATCAACGGGCGTATTGATTTTATTTTAAAAAGCGGGAGAGCCCTTATCCGTCCCATTTATAAAGGTACTTTCGAGCGCCATGATGAACTCAAATCTGATTTACAGGAAGAAACTGTTTCATATAAAGATCATGTAATTATGTGGCGAAAGGATATTGGAAGAACCATTGATTATTTAGAGACCCGAAGTGATATTCAAAAAGATAAAATTGCATACCTCGGCTGGAGCTGGGGCGGGTTTATGGGTGGCATTTATCCAGCTATAGAAAAAAGAATAAAAGTAGTGGTGTTGAATGTGGGTGGCATGGAAATGGAAAAAGCATTGCCTGAGGCTGATCAAATAAATTTTTTACCCAGGGTTACGCAACCAGTTCTGATGCTAAATGGAAAATATGATATGTTCTTCCCGGTTGAAACGTCACAAAAACCAATGTTTAATTTTTTGGGCACTCCAAAAGAGGACAAAAAAATTGTTGTATATGAGTCAGGTCATTTAGTTCCAAGGACGGATTTTGTAAAAGAAACATTGCAGTGGTATGACAAGTATCTTGGCCCGGTAAAATAACAGTATTGACCCGATTAAAGCCTTCTGTGCGTGCTTATTATTTTTTATTCTGCATAAATGCAGTTTACTATTCTTATTTAATGTAAGGATGAGTATTTTACCCACTAAATTTGTATCCTTAATTTTATTCCCATTTTGAAAAGATATTTAAATGTCTCAGTCCCGCCGGCTTGCAGCCATTATGTTTGTTGATATTGAAGGTTTCACTGCTTTGATGGGAGCAGATGAAGCCCAGGCAGTACAGCTTCGTGATAAACTGAAAAATAAATTGGCAGAAGAAACCCGGCTGCACGGGGGAAGAATCATTAAGTTTAGCGGCGATGGCGCATTGTGCAGTTTTGAAAGTGCCGGTGAATGTGTAAGGGCCTCCATTGCCATACAATTAAATATGCTGGAAAAACCGAATGTGCCGGTTCGCATTGGTATTCACCAGGCAGATGTAGTATTTGAAGAGGAAGAGGTGCATGGAGACGGCGTCAATATTGCTTCAAGGATTGAATCCTTTGCTATTGCCGGCGGCATTTTTATGTCTGCAAAAGTGTACGATGATATAAAGAATCAAAAAGATATTCAGACCACTTCACTGGGAAAGTATTTATTAAAAAATGTAAGAGAGCCGGTGGAACTATTTGCGGTCAGCAATCCTGGTATAAAAATTCCTCTCACTGACAACCTTAAAGGCAAGGGTAAAAAAGTGGAGCATAAATGTATACTCGTATTGCCATTTGTAAATATGAGTAATGACTCCGAACAGGAATATTTCAGCGATGGACTCACAGAAGAGCTTATTTCGAGCCTGGGGAGAATGAAAAATGTGAGAGTGATCTCACGAACCACTTCAATGAAATACAAAGGCACCAAAAAAGATATCAAAACGATCGGTATAGAAAACGAGGCGAGTTACATCGTGGAAGGAAGTGTAAGAAAGCATGAAAACAATCTCAGGATAACGGCGCAATTCCTGGATGCAAATCTTGATGTACAATTATGGACTGAAACCTACCGCGGTACTATGGATGATATTTTTGATATACAGGAACGAGTCGCCGTAAAAATTGTGGAAGCACTAAGGATACAACTTACCGGTGACGAAAGAAATACGCTTCATAAACGCTATACCGAAAACACGGAAGCTTACCAGCTGTACCTGCAGGGCCGTTATTTCTGGAATAAAAGAAATGAGAAGGGACTGACAGCTGCGCTAAGATATTTTGAAAAAGCAATCGAAAAAGACCCGGACTATGCATTGGCATGGGCCGGGGTTGCAGACACCTATAGTCTGATGGGAGAGTATACCAATATTTCCCGTAAAGTACTATTTCCAAAACAAATGGCAGCCGTAAACAGGGCACTGGAAATTGACAACCAGCTTGCAGAAGCTCATATCGCTTTAGCCATTTCATTGATGCTAAAAGAGTGGGATTGGGATAATGCTGCTAAAGAGTTCAGGATCGGGATCGAACTGAATCCCAACTATGCAACCGGTCATCACTGGTATGCAGAGTTACTATTGTTTATGGGCAATATTGCAGAAGCACACCAGGAAATACAATTGGCTGTTGAACTTGATCCTGTATCTGTTGGAATATTAAAAGACAATGGAATATTTTACTACTACACCCGGCAATACGACGAAGCCATTAACATGGGGATAAAAACACTGGAGCTTGATCCTGATTTTGTACCGGCTCACCGGCTTTTGTCACTTGCTTATGAAGGAAAGGGAATGTTTGAAAATTCAATTGCAGAGAACCAACTGTGGCGTAAGTGTACCGGGAATGAAGTGAAAGCAGACATAGCGCTTGCCTACATTTATGCAGTTTCAAAACAAAAAGAAGATGCCAGGAAAATAATTGACGAAGCAGAATTAAATCTTACTCTTACAACAAATGATTATCGCAGTGTGGCTTTAGTGTACACAGCGCTGGGTGAAGTTGACCTGGCTTTTGAATGGCTGGATAAAAGTTACGAGCTGCACGAGGAATCATTATGCAGCCTGAAAATTGATCCAAAAATGGATCCTCTTCGCTCTGATCCGAGATTCAACAGGCTGCTAAAGAAAATGGGGCTGGAAAAATAATATTACAAATATCTGTTTAGGGCTGCTTCACTTTTTTAAACAGCATTACGTAGCCGCATACCTGCTTCTTTTTCTTATTTACCTGCAAAGGTTTGATCATATGATATTCTGAAACATTGGGTATATAAGAATAGCTGATGATATTGCCATCCACATCTCCCCATTCTTTCCTTTGATAGATCACTTGTTTTTCATCCCAGTCAAACATTCGTACTTCATAGAGCCTGGAGCTGATATCGCCAATAAAAACAAACTGGTACCATGATCCTTCCGTAAGCGGAACAATCACCGGGAGCTCATACTCACTTTCCATCGGCACAAAAGCTTCTTTAACGATTATAAATCCCTGTTTGGTAAGATCCTGTTTAACACTGTCTGCCTGGTGAGCAATCAGGGGATCATTACAGACACCCGGTCGTGTTGCATTTTGCGCACTTGCCTGTATGGCAAAAAAAATAGACAATGCTAAAATAAGGGAGTAGGTTTTCATATTACGGTATTGTACTGGTAGGAGCAAAAGTTAAAGAATCGCCTTATACTCCAATTTTTACTATTATATAATTTAAGCATAGAAAGCAATAATTATTGCCAGTTCCATGCCAATATTGATATAAAGAACGTTAAATGAAAGTGATTATTATAAAGGAAGACTAATTATTGTTGAGTGTTCTTGTGAAAATAATAGGTACCGGCCTGTTGTGTACAAGTCATCACCAGGTCGTTGATACATACATGCGGCGGCAACTGTGTGCAGTAGAAAATGGTATCAGCAATATCTTCCCCACTTAACGGAACGATGCCATCATAAGTGGCGGCTGCTTTCTGTTTATCCCCTTTAAAACGCACTTCTGCAAATTCAGTTTCCACTGCTCCCGGATTAATATTGGTAACTTTTATATTATGCCGCAGCAGGTCAATACGCATACTCTTGCTGATAGCGTCTACAGCAAATTTGCTTGCACAATACACATTACCTCTTTCATACACTTCTTTACCTGCAACAGAACCCATATTTACAATATGTCCTTTTTTTCGGGCAATCATATAAGGCACTATGGCTTTACTTACGTACAACAGGCCATGTACATTCGTATTCAGCATTGTTTCCCAGTCTTCCATATCCGCTTCTTCAAACAAATCCCTGCCTGCTGCCAATCCTGCGTTATTAATGAGAATATCGATATGTTGCCATTCCTCAGGCAATGTCCCGAGATGATCTTCCACAGCAGCCCTATCCTGCACATCAAACGTCATTGCCAATACTTTAATGCCGTGTTCTTTTTCTAATGCTGTTTTTAAAACAGCTAATCTTTCTGACCTTCTGCCCGTAATAATAAGGTCAAAGCCTGCAGCAGCATATTTTTCTGCACATGCTTTACCAATACCGGATGTAGCCCCGGTGATCAATACAATTTTATTCATTTGAAAAGATTAAATGGTTTATCATCACATATCATTTTAATCAAAGGTATCACCTGCATTTAATTGAACAAAACCTGCAAACAAACTAAGTTGATAGATGTTGTAACAATAATTTGATTTAAAAAAAAGATGTTATTACTATGTTTTATAATTTTATTCAATATTTCATCACAATAACCGTTAAATATTTGTTTTAACTATACATTTGTGTTTGTATTTTTCAAATATTTTCTATTTGCTTGAAAAATAGAAAATAGGCTTTACTTAAATTATCTTTTAGTGTTAAACAATTCGAACAAGGCAACCACGGCTGGGCTGCTGGTTGCATTAGGAATTATATACGGCGATATTGGTACTTCTCCACTGTACGTTTTCAATGCCATTCTCAATAGTAAAGAGGTAAGTGAACTGCTTATTATTGGTGGCCTTTCCTGTATCATATGGACGCTTACGCTACAAACTACCATCAAATATGTAATACTTACTTTAAAGGCAGACAATAAAGGTGAAGGCGGTATTTTCTCTTTATATACCCTGGTGAGAAGGCAAAAGAAATGGTTGGTGATACCTGCTATGTTAGGCGGCGCAGCCTTACTGGCGGATGGCATGATCACCCCACCAATATCGGTAACATCCGCCATAGAAGGTTTAAAGCAAATTGATGCCTTTAAGAATATAAGCCAGTACCAGGTGATCGGTATTGTACTGGGCATAATGGTATTACTTTTTTTTCTGCAACGGTTTGGTTCTGGTTCCATCGGCAGGCTATTCGGTCCCGTTATGTCTATCTGGTTTGCCATGCTGGCCGTTTTTGGTATTGTACACTTAAGTGACGATCCTGCCATCTTCCGGGCATTCAATCCTTATTATGCCATCAAATTGCTGGTAGCTTATCCTCATGGTTTCTGGATCTTAGGTGCAGTATTCCTATGTACCACGGGTGCTGAAGCTTTATACAGTGATCTTGGCCATTGCGGCAGGGCCAACATCCGTATATCCTGGATATTTGTGAAATCCTGTCTTATCTTAAATTACCTCGGGCAGGGCGCCTGGTTGCTGGCACACCACAACGGCAATATAATTTCCGATGAAATTATCAAAGCGGGCTTCAATCCTTTTTATGGTGTGATGCCGGAAAGCTTTCGTCTTACCGGTTTGGTGATTGCCACATTAGCTGCTATTATCGCCAGCCAGGCATTGATCAGCGGTTCTTTTACTTTAATCAGTGAAGCCATACGACTAAACCTATGGCCACGCATGAAGATCAATTATCCTTCGGAAGCGAAAGGGCAGTTGTTCATTCCAGGCATTAATACACTGTTGTTTGTAGGTTGCTGTACCATCGTAATCTATTTCAGGTCATCCAGCGCAATGGAAGCAGCTTATGGTTTGGCTATTACATTGTGTATGTTGTCCACTTCTATTTTGTTTGCTAATTTTTTAGTGTCAAAACGCGTAAACCCTTTACTGATCTATATCTATCTGGGCGTTTACCTGGCATTGGAGATCAGTTTCCTGATAGCCAATCTTGATAAATTTCCTCATGGAGGTTTTATAGCGCTGATGGTGGGAGGCGCACTATTTTGTGTTATGTATGTTTGGTTTCGCAGTCGCAAAATTAAAAACAGGTACGTGGAATTTGTACGGCTGGAAGAATATATACCCAAACTGGAAGAGTTAAGCAATGACCTGTCTGTTACCAAATATGCTACCCATTTAGTGTATATGACCAGTGCCAACAACCCAAAGGAAATTGAACATAAGATCATCTATTCTATATTAAGCGGCAAACCAAAGCGTGCCGACATCTACTGGTTTGTGCATGTAGATACCCTCGATGATCCATATACCTGCGAATACGTAGTTGATCATATTATTCCTAATGATATCATCCGGGTTGAATTCAGGCTGGGCTTCAGGGTAGCACCCAGGATAAACCTGATGTTTAAAAAAGTGGTGGAAGAACTGGTGGCCAATAAAGAAGTAAATGTAACCAGCCGTTACGAAAGCCAGCAAAGGAATAACGTGGTGGGAGATTTTCAATTTGTGGTGCTGGAGAAATTCCTTTCACAGGATAATGAACTGCCATTTTTTGAAAGGATCATCATGCAAATCTATTTTTGGATAAAAGAAGTATCATTGAGCGAAGAAAGAGGTTTTGGATTACAGCAAAGTAATGTAACGGTAGAAAAATATCCATTGATCGTAGCTCCGGTGAGCAGGCTTAAGCTCAAAAGGATATACATGGATGAAGAAGAGATAGAGGAATAGATCCTGTATATTAAAATTAAAATCATCTGCTTAATAGTTGCAACCTGCTATAAAAAATATTAATGCTGCGGCACTTGCCCAATTACTTGATAAGTGCACCGATATCCAGCTGGTTGATGTACGGGAAGCAGGTGAACACCAGGAATTTAATATTGGTGGTTTGTTGATACCGCTGGGTTCCATCGTAAAAAAAATAGGGGTAATCGAAAAAGAAAAACCTGTAATAATTTATTGCCGGAAAGGTGTCCGCAGTCAAATAGCTATTCAACGCCTGCAGCAAAAATATCCATTCAACAATTTGATCAATTTAGAAGGTGGCCTGGAAAGCTGGGCAAAAGAATTTCCGTTGCAATAAACTGCTGTGCCTGGTATTGGTTTCTTTTACTTATTTTAGGTGGCACCAAACTGTGGCTCAAAATTGTCTCCCACCATTCTTTATATTATCATTGGATACCTGGTTTTACTGGCACTGGTATACCTGCTGCAGGAGCGATTTATCTTCAAACCGGAAAAGCTCAAACAAAATTTTCAATACAAATATGATACTCCTTTTAAAGAATTATTTTTTGATGTAGAGGAAGGCGTTCGCATTAACGGCCTGCATTTTTCTGTAAAAAATCCTTTAGGCCTTGTATTATATTTTCATGGCAACAGCCGCAGCATAAAAGGATGGGCAAAATATGCCAAAGATTTTTCGAGGTACCAGTATGATGTGGTGCTGGTTGACTATCGTGGCTTTGGCAAAAGTACTGGCAAGCGAAGCGAAAAAGATATGCTGAGTGATATGCAGTTTGTGTACGATACCCTCACCACCACTTATCATGAAAACCATATCCTGGTATATGGCAGAAGCCTGGGCAGCGGCTTTGCAGCTAAAATTGCCAGTGATAACAAACCAAGGTATTTAATTTTAGATGCTCCTTATTACAGTTTTAAAAAAACCGTGCAAAGGTTCTTACCTATTTTGCCAATGCGCTTTGTACTACGCTTTCATATCCGTACAGATAAGTGGCTTCCAAAAGTAAATTGCCATACGTATATTTTACATGGCACTAAAGACTGGTTAATCCCCATTTCGCAAAGTGAGCAACTGCAGGCACTCAGTCCAAGAAAAGTTACCTTGATAAGAATACAGGGCGGCGGACATAATAATCTTCCTTCCTTTCCTGAATACCACAATTTTTTAAGAGATATATTGGCCCCATAAATCCTCAATAGAATGCAAGAGAGTTAAAAAATAGACAACATTATGAATAGTAACAGGAAGAAAATATTATTTCGATGGATTAAAATAATTGTGTTGTTGTATTCAGTTATTGGCATTGCCTTATTTTATTTGCAGGAATATTTTTTATTTCATCCTACTGTGATGGCAAGGAATCATCCATATACTTTCAATATTCCTTTTGCTGAAATGGATCTGCCTTTTAATAACACTGATACGGTGAACCTGGTAAAATTCTTTCCAACCGATTCCTCCAGGAGGGGTGTGGTGATTTACTTTCATGGCAATAGAGAAAATATAATTCGCTATGCAAAATTCTCCGATAATTTTACCAAACATGGTTATGAAGTATGGATGGAAGATTACCCCGGTTTTGGCAAAAGTGTAGGGCAACGAACCGAAAAGATCTTGTACCAGCAGGCAGTACAATTATATAAGCTGGCTTTGACAAAATACCACAAAGACAGCATTGTGATCTATGGCAAATCGCTGGGTACCGGTATTGCTGCTTATCTTGCTGCAGTAAGTGATGCAAAACAATTAATACTGGAAACTCCCTATTACAGCATCCCTGCATTATACTCCTGCTATGCTCCCATCTATCCTTCGGAAAGAATGGCGAAATATAAAATTCCTACCTACGAATATTTAAGGGAAGTAAAATATCCCATCACCATCTTTCATGGAACCAGCGACGGCGTAATACCTTATCGCTGTGCATCCAAATTAAAAGCAGTATTAAAACCAACAGATGAGTTTATCACCATTGAAGGAGGAACGCATCATAACCTGAATAACTTTCCACTCTTTCACCACGTGCTGGATTCATTATTAGAGTTCCGATAAAGAAACGCTTCTTCCGGTAATTTTTAGTTCGTGTTTTACTCCCACTTTCAACGCATAATTTTCTTTTGTATGGCTTACCGGGAAATTGAAGCAAACAGGATAATCAAACTGCTTTACAATATCGCTGATCACTTCATCAATGTTTTTACCAAAGGGCCGCTCTGTATCCTTTACATCAATAAATTTCCCAATAATGAGTCCAGCCACTTCAGCCAGTTTACCACTGCGCAATAACTGGTATAAGAGTCTATCGGTGCTATAAATCAACTCTCCAATATCTTCTATAAAAAGAATTTTATTTTTTGTATCAATATCTGATGCGGTTCCAACTAAATGAGCCAGTAAAGACAGGTTGCCACCAACCAGTTCGCCAACAGCAGTTCCCTGCTTATTCAATGCATGTACATCATATTTATATTTCATCTTTTTTCCCGTAATGGCTTTGTGCAGCGAAGTAATGAATTCATTCTCTCCGTCATTGAAAGCCGCAGCCATCGGGGAATGTAGGGTTGCTATTTTATAATTGCTGTGAATATGAGAATGCAAAACGGTAATATCACTATACCCAATCAACCATTTTGGTTTCCTTCTGAATTGTGAAAAATCTAATTTGTCTATAAGCCTTCCAACACCATATCCTCCCCTTCCAAACAATACTGCATGAATACTTTCATTATCCAGCATGGCCTGCAATTCATTTAAACGTTCTTCATCCGTTCCTGAAAAATAGTTGTTTGAATTACTTCCCAGTGTTTTGCCCACCATCACTTCAAAACCCCATTGCTGCAGGGTTCTAATACAAGCCTGTGCTTTTTCTTTTGCCATATACCCGGCAGGACAGGTAATACCAATGGTATCACCTTTTTTTATGTAGGGAGGAATTTTTATCATAGTATGCTATTCGTATTATTTATAACCAGTTGCCGGGAAAGTAGAAAATTTTACAACTTCAATTTACGAATGATCGCTTTCACCTGTTTTTCCATCGCATCTAAAGCTGCTGCCTGTTGTTGTATAAAACTATTGTCTTCCAGTTTTCCAATCACGGTATTCATTTCATCATTTGTTTCGTACACCATTTTACGAAATGGATTGGTATAATCTTTTTCTCTCGACTCATAGATACCTTTATACATCCAGGTACGGGTGATTACCGCCTGCTGTAGTAATTGTTTTAATAGCGCCGGCGTAAACTGTCTTGGCGTGATATTTAATATTTCCAATAAAGATGTATAAGCATGATTCAGTTTGTTACCAGCATACTCAACTCCCTGCTTTATATAAAACTCATGTACTTCATCCCAACTGATGATCTTACCAGATTTGATATTACTCATTAATTTTTTCAGATCTTCTTCCTGTAATAACTGTCCGCCGATATTCAGCCATGGACTTCTTTGAATTTTAGCAGACAATGATTTTTTCAATGTTTCAAAACTGGCTGGTTTGATTCGATGTACCTGTTTGATGATTTCTGTGATGCCATAATACTGGATCATTTCTCTAAACAAAATGATGGACTGCGGCACTTTCACCACCTCTGTAATACGAGTGGTATTTTCCATACCCAATGTATTGGCATTCCCATTCTCATCCGGTTGTAATGACTGCAGTAATTCCAGTGCACCAAACATTTCATTCACTGTATCGGGCGCCAGGTAATCGTATTCGATATGCTGTATCTTATCAATCCGCCTGTCCCTGTCTACATATTTCCATGCATTGCGCTCCAGCGCATACATGTTGTACATAAACCAGTAGCCAGGCATCAGCACCAGTTTATCATTCGCCACATCATTGCTGATCAAACTAAAGGGAATGGTAATATTTAATTCAGCAGGATAATCCCCTTTTGCAAGAATATTGAAAGATGCAAACTTAGAATTGTGTTTTAGACTTACACAGAGACCGGGCCAGAAGCCACGGCCTGCAATGATCTCTCCATCCGGGCTGCGGCTGTTGTGGTTACTGCCGATAGTGGCTCCTGCGGCAATATTACTTTGGCCCATCACCAGGGCTGCACATAAAAATGAATTATTATGATGTTGTTCGTGTGCAGGAAAGATCAAAGAGTTCAACACTTCGCAACAGGATATGGTAGCATTATTACCAAGATAAGAGTTAATAAGCCTTGCTCCATATTTTAACTGGGAATGAGATGCCATTACAAAACGTACAGCTTTTACCCCATAAAATATCCTGCACCCAAATCCCACAATGCCGTTTACAATTTCACAACCTTCGCCAATCTGCGAAGTACGGTTTTCATCACTCTTGATCGTAAGGTTTTTTAATTTATTGGCGCCTTTTAAATAGGCATCTGTACCGATCAGTACATCCTTAATTATTTTACAATTCTTAATAACGGTACGGTCGCCGATTTTTCCATACTGGCCTCTTCTCCTGTAATATTTGTTGTTGGTAAATTCTTTAAGCTTGTTGATCAACGCTGTATCACCAATATACCGGCTCCATAAATGAGCATCCCCCGGAAGCATATCATCAAACGGCATCACCGCTCTTCCACCATTTTCATTGCAGAGTTCCAGTACTACTCTTGTTTTTTCGTCTTCCCCTTCAAACACAATACCATTTCCAAACTTAGCTTTATCTGTTGAAGCCAGTTCATTTACATTAGCAATCATTACTTCGTTTCCAATGATATAATGGCTTAGATAGTTTACATGATCAATGCTGACATTGTCGCCTAAATCGCAGCTAATAATTGTACAGTTATATAAGCCAACAGGCATTCTCAAATTATGAAATTCCAGGTAATACGGTTCCAGTTTACCAATGCGAATAAGTCCATGAAATTTGCAGTTACGTACGAGGTCAGGATTGAAAGAAGGTGCCACAAAAATTTTATTCCAGTCGTCAGAAGTATTGCGGTTACGAACCAATACTTCAATTTCAAATGAAGAAAGGTTCCTGTATTCCTTATTGATTGGGTTCTGCAAAAACCGGAGGTAATATTCATCTTTACCTTCTGGAAGATATTTGGCTTCTACAAAATTGTAGCCCAATTCATTTACCGGATGTTTTATGATAATATTCATACCCCTTATCCCCTAAAGGGGAATTATATTTCTTTAATTGTTAGTGTTTGCAAAATAGGAAAGAGTTTTGAATAACCTACTCCAAAAGTCCCTTTAGGGGTTTAGGGCGTTTTTATTCTACCGTCACACTCTTTGCAAGGTTCCTCGGCTTATCCACATCGTATTGTTTTGCCACGCCTACATAATAGGAAAGTAACTGCAACGGAACAACGCTCAGCATCGGTGCCAATATTTCATCAGCAGGCGGCACAAAAAATACATCATCTGCCATGCCGGGTATCACATCATCACCTTCACTGATAATAGCAATCACTTTTCCTTTGCGTGCTTTTATCTCCTGTATATTGCTGACGATCTTTTCGTGATACGCATCTTTAGTGGCAACAAATACTACCGGTAAAATTTCCGTTACCAGGGCAATAGGGCCATGCTTCATTTCTGCGGCAGGATAGCCTTCTGCATGTATGTAAGAAATTTCTTTCAGCTTTAATGCACCTTCTAAAGCAATGGGGAAATTATATCCTCTTCCCAAAAACAAGGCATCCGTGGCATCTTTATATTTTTCTGCAATTGCTTTTATTACATCCACATTTCCCAGCAGCGCCTGTACTTTTTCAGGAATTGATTCCAGCTCATATAATAATTTGCTATAGCGTTCATCGGAAATGGTACCATTCTCCTTTGCGATCTTTAGTGCCATCATAGTAAGTACGGCCAACTGGCCTGTAAATGCTTTGGTACTTGCCAC
>Ga0068871_100001625_pt1 | contig 15134 bp, 10 predicted proteins | sample KBSMisM72_FD_72750 | JGI IMG/M metagenome (GOLD analysis project Ga0068871, IMG submission 72750) | Miscanthus rhizosphere microbial communities from Kellogg Biological Station, Michigan, USA - KBS Miscanthus M7-2 | ecosystem: Host-associated > Plants > Roots > Rhizosphere > Soil ... | reverse complement strand
CATGGATCGCATGACTTCATCGAGGTTGAAGCTGGCAGGTTTTGCCCGCGGTGGAAATTCCCTGAAAGACTGAAGCCACTTGGCGACCATCGCCGTCGCTCCATACATGAGATAGGCATGGTGTACAAACCATTGGTCATATAGTAGTGACTTGTCGCCTCGTTCAAACGGATCCTGCCACAAGTCGAATAATTTCGCCATCCGAAGTTTATTGAAGCCCTCCCGCCATACATTGAGTCCTTCATTGTTGTTCTCAATAAAAACCATTTTCCACCGGTTGTAACGCACGGCAAAAACATCACCGTCATCACTCCAGTAAATAAATTCTTTTCGGGGCGATTCCTTGACTTCACCTTTTAAGAAAGGCATTAGGTTATAACCGTCCAGATGAACCTTGTAGGTTCGATTACCAATCTTATACCCCTTGAGTGTGTTGGCTACCACATTGGGGTCTCCAGCCGCAGCGCAAAAGGTGGGAATAAAATCTTCGTGTGCACACATATCATTTACAATCGTACCCGGTTTAATCACACCAGGCCAGCGAATGAGGGTGGGTACCCGATAAGCACCTTCCCAATTGGTTGCCTTTTCCCCGCGGAAGGGCGTGCTGCCGCCGTCGGGCCATGTCATCAATTCTGCACCATTGTCTGTTGTGTATACAACGATCGTATTGTCGGCAATCCCAAGATCATCCAGTTTCTTGAGCAGCACTCCAATGTCATCATCATGCTGGGCCATACCATCTGCCTGGAGACCCAGGCCCGTCTTGCCCTCATACTGTTTGCTCAGGTGCGTCCAGATATGCATTCTTGTTGAATTGAAATAACAGAAGAAGGGCTTGCCCGCTTTCACTTGCCGGTCCATGAAATCGAGGGACGCTTTCATGAATTCTTCATCCACTGTTTTCATGCGTTCAATGGTAAGAGGGCCCGTGTCTTCTATTTTTTGCGTTCCGTCTGCGTTTGCATAGCAATGGAGCACGCCACGCGGACCGAACATTTTCTTGTATTCAGGATTCTTGGGATAATCTGGGTCTTCAGGCTCCTCTTCCGCATTTAGATGGTAGAGGTTACCAAAGAATTCGTCAAACCCATGCATGGTCGGCAGGAATTCATCTTTATCACCGAGGTGATTTTTTCCAAATTGTCCTGTCGCATACCCGTAAGCTTTTAAGAAGTTTGCTATTGAGGGATCTTCCGCACGAAGTCCTGCATCAGCTCCAGGAAGTCCCACCTTCGTTAGTCCGGTGCGGATGGGCGATTGTCCGGTAACAAATGCAGCGCGGCCAGCTGTACAACTTTGTTGCCCATACCAGGTCATGAACATGGCCCCTTCAGCAGCGATGCGATCAATATTTGGCGTTCTGAAGCCCATCATGCCACGGTTGTAACAACTTGGGTTGAACCACCCAATATCATCGCCCATAATGACGAGGATGTTTGGTTTTTTTTGTCCAAATAGATTACCCGCCATCATCATTGCCATAATGATAATCAGGCATTGGCGTTTTTTCATTTTTAGATTTGTCATAGTGGAAGGTTTATTGGTTTGGTTAAATGCTTGAAAAGCGTGGTTGCGGGGAAACGTTGTCTCGTGGGAGAACGGATCGCAGAAGATCGTCTAGGGGTGGGTGGTATAAATATAAGGAAAAGCTCTCTTAGTTTGCGAGAGACCAGACAAGCTATCTTAAAAATTAAAGTAGGGAGACAGGTAATTCCAACCCACCAGGTTCCCATGGTCATTAAGGTGCGTAAAATCGGCAACAAATCCCTTCCCTTTTGCTCCTCCATCACTAAAAGTCTGATTAAAAATGCTGGAATGAGCTAAGACTGCTTCCTTCCTGGCAGTTTCCCAATAGTAATAGAAGGCATTCGCAGAAGCAATGGGCATTACCTGGAGACGTTGGTATAGGCTATCTACAAAGTCAAACACGCTGGCCTTACCATATCCTTTAACAAACGTTTTGCCGATACTGTCATTTTCATTGACTATGCCATGGGCTTTTGCAGTAAATAAAATATAGGCAAACACATCTGGAGAATAAGGCTTGTTTAGAAATTTCTGTATATAGTTTTCAAACCGGTCAGCAAATGAAATTGGGCTGTTAGATGTGTTTGCAGAAGAAGCATCAGCACCTTCATTGATGGTATTACATGAATATAAAATCAGATCAGGCTTCCAGTAGTCTACTGCCCATGGTTCAAAGTAAGAAAGGTGAGCAATATCATGACCACCTCTTGCACTGTTGATAAATTGTATCATGTGCGCTTCTGGAGAAAAAGCAATTCCCCAATAACATATTCTTCCCGCGTCACGACTCGTGATCGTTACGGAAATATCTGCATGGAGTGACATACAGCGCATCTTTAATCTTTTCTGGTAAACGGATTTCCTGAAAAAAGTAGCGCCGAATGTTTTTCCGGGGAAAAAAGATCCCGGAATTAATTCATTTTTTTCCCTGGCTGAAAAAACAAATCCGTCAGCCTCCCTCCAGGTAGACGATTGTTCATCATAGACCTGGACGTGCTCGTTGCTCTTTATTGTAATTTCAAGTGCAGCACTGGAAAGATAGTCGGTTCGATAAATAAAATCACAGCGCGTGGCTTCCTTTGGAAAGGCGTAAGACACGGCAGGAGCAGCGCCCGAAAGAATTCTTGTAAGGCCATTGTATCCATTCGATACCGGTGGTTTATTCTGCCAGTCCCATGCGCTGTCGTATTGTTGAGTAACTGCGGAACCGGATTCAGAAAACACACAGGCGGAATCATTATTTTTTGATGCATCATATCGTCTGAACTGCTGTCCCTCCCATCTTAGTGTTTCTTCAATAAATGATGGGATATTGAATTCAGTGGAACAGGGTGGCCTATAGGGCCCATCCGGTCTCTTGGTAGCATATCCCATGTCCGTAGAAATGGAACCATCTAATAACACAATCGTTACATCCTGTTGCTTTAACCTGTATTTCTTTACGAAGTTTTTGATCCTGTCTGAAACAGGAGAAGCCACTGTGGCGGAGTGATTTGATTTTAGTTGGGAATACCCAGTAAACCGAAATGATAATGAAAAGATGAACAATATGAGTTGCAATTTCATGAAGGCAATTAATTCGTGTGGAAGACAGCAAATGTTTTTATATCAGGTATTCCTTCAGCCTCCTTCACCACCAATCTTAGTTTATTGGTTTTTACGGATTCAAAATGCTGAATTCGTTTATGACCAATGGAAACGCCATCGCAAACCGTTAACCATTTGCCGTCCACCCATGCATCCACAGTATACCGGCGAACCCGTTCGGCATTGTCAATATTCTCCATGATCATTACATAGTTAACTTCCTGCAACCTATTCAGGCTAAGATCGACAGATTTTGCTTTTCCACTGTTTTGCGCCAGTGGATGGGAAAACATTTCTTTAATTCTTATTCCGAATTCCTTAAATCTGGTAACATCCGGCTCGGGGCAAAGACCCGCTGTATCAACCACTATTCCAAGCAACATATTTGCATTACGGCCCACGCTCGTATAATAGCTTTCCACCAATTCATCTACGGAAAGCAACAGGTTTTCACTGTTGGGGTTCCACATAAATCCACCAAGGTTCGCGGAATCTTTTCTCAATGGAAAATCCGCTTCTCCAGGGCACCATATTTTACCATTAGCCTTCCCGTTAAGGTCATTGATCTCAAACGCTCCCGTGGCGGAGGTTGTGGCATCTGCCGTACTCCAGCAGGGATATGGAGCGCGGCCTTTTTCGTTGCCTACCCAGCGCACCAGGTTCTTATTACCTACGGGCCCCTGGAAAAGAATGGCCTGAGGTTGGTTTTTCTTAATAAGATCTGCGACAGGTGAAGCGATTCCTCCTTTTTCATCTGACATTACGCCTCCATCAAACCAAATTTCAAAGAGTTTACCATAGTTGGTCCATAATTCAGTCAGCTGTGCTACAACTGCTTTGTTGTAATTTATGCGTGCCAGGGAATCCTTAAAGGGAATATATCCGGCTTCATAATAAGTATTGTAATTCGTGTTATAGTACAATCCAGGTCGCACATCATATTTCTTGCAGGACTGTATAAAATCGGCTACGATGTCGCCCTTCCCATTTCGCCAGGGCGTGTTTCCAACGTGATATGGATTCACGGTTGATGGCCATAAAGTAAAGCCGGTACCGTGTTTAACCACGAGAATTGCATACCTGGCCCCACCCTCCTTTGCTGCTTTTATCCATTGATCGGTATTTAATGCGGAAGGATTAAAATTACTGAGATCGGGAAGGGTTTCTTTCCTTTTGTAATCAAAACTGTCTTTTGCGAAAAGCGTAATATCATAATGTATGAGCACCCCTATTTCTGCGTCCGCCCAGTTCCGTTGTTCAGGTGTTGGCTGTACTTGCGGCGGGGTTGCATTGGATTGGGCATTCACTGAGATGCTGCATATTATGATCAACATCCCCGTAAAGCTGCCAAATAACTTTTTCATTTTTAAAAAATACTCGAATCTGCGTAAATAAAAAAATATTCCAAAATTTAGCTTCTTAGGAAACATATCCCTAATTTGAAAAAACGGCTGAGTAAAAGAAGAAGGTTTACTGACGCCTCGATTTATGATTTCAAAAACCAAATCAATTATTCTATTTTTCTGCTGCGCATTCACCGGCTCGTTTCGTATCCAAGCGCAAGGCCTCATTTCCGCAGGAGTGCACAATAATTCCACAAACCCATTTCAAAGTCAGCTTGGAAATATTCCTGGCAGAAAGACAACGAGTCTAAATGGCAAATGGCAAACCATCATTGATCCAACGGATATTGGCAATGGCTGGCTGGCTATCTGGAAAGATCAGAAACCAAAAGGCAAAACTGATTTTTACGAATATTCCTTTGATGGCGGGAATCTGATGGACGTCCCCGGCGATTTCAATTCACAAATGATCGAACTGGACCTTTTTGAAGGAACAGTTTGGTATAAAAAAACCTTTTCTCATCACAAGAATTTAAACAAGAAACTCTTTCTTCATTTCGGTGCGGTTAATTATGTTGCTGATGTTTATCTGAATTCTGAAAAGATTGGAAGCCATGAAGGGGGTTTTACACCCTTTCAATTCGAGATCACCGACAAAGTCAAAGAAGGAGTTAATTCAATTATTGTAAGAACAAACAATCAAAGAAAGAAAGATGGCATTCCTGCATTGGGTTTTGATTGGTTCGATTACGGTGGCATCACAAGGGATGTCCAACTTGTTGAAACGCCTGCATCATACATCGCAGATTATTTCATCCATTTAAAAAAGGGAACTACCGATCAAATCGAAGGATGGATACAATTGGGCGGAGAAGGAAAAGCCCAAAGGGTGACGATTCAAATACCTGGAGCAAATATCAATTACAAAGTGAGCACTGATGCTGGCGGAAGGGCGCCCATCCAATTTCCGGCAAAGCTCAATTTATGGTCGCCTGAAAATCCAAAACTTTACCAGGTAAAACTTATGAGTGAAACGGATACACTATCAGAAGAAATCGGTTTCAGGGATATACAGGTGAAAGGAACTGATATTTTGCTCAATGGAAAACCTGTTTTCTTAAAGGGCGTCAATTTTCATGAAGAGATACCTCAAAGAAAAGGACGAGCTTATTCGGAAGCTGATGCATTACAATTACTTGGTTACGCAAAGGAACTTGGTTGCAATTTTATTCGCACCGCACATTATCCGCAGAATGAATACATCGTTCGTCTTGCGGAAAAAATGGGTTTAATGATATGGGAAGAAATTCCGGTTTACCAGGGAATTGCCTTTGGCGATAGCGTGATGCAGGTAAAAATGGAGGCCATGCTTTCGGAAATGATCAGCCGTGACAAAAACCGTTGCGGCATTATCATATGGAGCATGTCTAATGAAACCAGCCCGGGCAGGGAAAGAAACGCATCCATCATCGATATGGCAAATCTTGCGCGACACATGGACCCCACCCGATTGATCGCTTCTGCTTTTGATCATATTGCCTACAACGAAAATAGGGTTACAATAAATGATACACTAAGCAAATACCTTGACGTTCTTTCTGTCAACGAGTATTTGGGATGGTACAAACCATGGCCTTCCATCCCTCAGGACGTCACTTGGAAGTCTGATTTCAATAAGCCGTTAATCATGTCAGAGTTTGGCGCAGAAGCGTTATACGGTCATCATGGTTCGAGGGACACTGCAAGTTCATGGAGCGAAGAATACCAGGAGCAGGTGTACAAGGATCAAATATCAATGTTTGAAAAGATTTCTTTTTTGAGGGGTACCTGTCCCTGGCTATTGATTGATTTTCGTTCTCCGCGTCGCTTAAATCCAACCTACCAGGATGGACAAAGAGGAATGTGGAATCGCAAGGGCTTATTATCGGACATGGGTCATAAAAAGAAAGCATGGTATGTGATGCATGATTTTTATCAACAGCTGGATTCAAAAAATGCAACGAAAATGAAAGAGGACAAATGAGCCAGTTGATCATTTTTCCCTTCCACAACTACCTATCAACCCGTGATCAATTTCAGGAATTCATCTCTCTTTCGCCTGGCCACGTCAATGGTCTCACCGTTTTGAAGAACCACCTGCCCGCCTTCGCCCCTGATATATTTTTTTACGTAGAACAGATTTATGACATGCGAATGATGAACCCTGTAAAAACGATATCCGGACAGCATTTCTTCAAATTCTTTTAATAAGCGTGTAACAACAAAGGTTTGCCCCGTTACCAGGTATAGTTTAGAATAATTGGAAAGGGATTCAACGCGGACAATTTGTTTGATTTGCACCAGCTCCATTCCTTCAGAAGTGGGAATAGCAATACTGTCCTCTTGCGACTTGTTCTCCTGCAATCCTTTTTTCAGGATATTAAGTTTTTCAAGGTGATGATTGCTATGTTTAAGCAACAAGCGGTTGACCGCATTCTGCAGCTCTTCTACCGAAATGGGCTTCACGAGGTAGTCGAATGCGCTGCTCCTGATCGCATCAATTGCATAATGATTGTATGCGGTAGTAAAGATGATTTGAAGTGATAAATCGGCCAGCGACTCTAGCACGCGGAAGCCGCTGATTCGGGGCATCTCAATATCCAGGAAAACCATATCCGGCTGGAGTTGCCGTATCATGGCGATGGCTTCTTCAGGTTCCTGTGATTTCCCCACAATAATTACGTCGGGGCAAAACTCAATAATCTTTTGCTCCAGGTTTTGCAGGCTGTTCAGTTCATCATCAACCAATATCGCTTTAAGTGACTCCATGCGCTCTCATAAATTTAATTCTGATTTCAACAGAAGTGCCTGTTGGGGTTCCATCCGGATCATAAAGATCGGTGATGGTTACCCCTCCCTGCGCGCCCTGCCTGCTGTTGAAAACCTGGATGCGCTCTTTGCTGATATCCAGGCCCACACTCTGATGATTGGGTTTGTTCTGTGCATTGTAGTACGCCGACAGCTTCCGCCCAATTCCGTTATCATTGACGAGATAATATATAAAATCGCCTTTTAAAAAGACATCCACCTCAATTTTGCGTTCTGGTTTGGTGCTGTGTGCAAGTCCATGTACGATGGCATTCTCCACATAAGGCTGTAACAGTAGCGCCGGGACATATGTATCATCGTTCACCAGGCGCGGATCAATTTCAGTTGTAAAGGTGAATTGGTGGTTGAAGCGCAGTTGTTCGAGGTCAACATACAATTTCAGGGTTTCCAGCTCATGGCTAAGTGGCACCAGTTCACTACGACTGCTGTCAAGAATTGCCCGAATGAGGCGGGCAAATTTATTCAGGTAAATACTCGCCAGCCGCTTTTCATTTTGCATCATGAAGTTTTCAATGCTGGTAAGACTGTTGAAAATGAAATGAGGATTCATTTGTGAGCGCAACGCTATCATCTCCATTTCGGCCATCCGCTGCTTGATGGCCGCCTCCTCCCTGATGTTAACAATACGTCTTCTAACGAATAGCGCTATTACAAGCACCATGGCACTAAACACTAAAAACCTGAACAGGTTGGTTTGCCACCAATAGGGCTGCACTTTTATGAGTACACTATCCTGGTTATCCCGCCCAGGGTCCGTACTGTCGCTTCCTCTTACGACCAATGTATACGTCCCTGGTGAAACATTGTAGAAGGGCAGGTGACCATTTTCATTTTGTTGCCAGTCATTCATCGCTCCTTCCAATTTGTAATAATAATGGTTCGGCCCATCATAATTCAGCACGGAGAAATCAATAGAAAAGCGATTTTGCCCGGGTTCAAGTTTCAATTCTTTTTGACCTGTACTGGAGTACTGAAAATAACGCGGAGCATCCATCACGGTGGCCTCACTGAAATGGACAGGCGCAGGTTGCGTTTGGATCTTCAATAAATCAAATGGTGTGATATGTAACAGGAAACCCTTGATTCCGCAAAAAATGTCATGGTCTCTCGCTTCCTGGAAGATGCCATAAACATTGTCTAATCCACCCTCTGCCGGGATTAATGCTTTCACCTGGCCAGTGGAACGAAGAATCTGGTATACGCCGCGTGCGGTGCTTAGCCACGCATTTTGCTCCTGGTCGAAAATGACGCCCGAAACTTCCACGCCTCCGATGGCTTCATTACCGGTATAATCCACAACCAGTTTGGCACTGGAAGGGTCTATCGCAATGACCCCGGCGAAGGACCCGATCCACAAGCGTCCATTGGAGTCTTCCGTCAATGTACCGAAGTTATTGCTGTGTCGTACCAGGTCTTTATCCTGGAATCTGAATAAGGGATGAAATTGCCTTGTCTCCGGATCGAACTTAAACAGGCCCTGGTTCCGCGAGGTAACAAATATTTCCTTACGGGAGCTCTGGAAAACGCACAATAGTTGAGCGGGCACGGAACCAGGTTGACCCGGTTTGTTCACGAAATGCCCGGTAAATTGGCAGCTCTTCGGATCAAACACATAAATACCATTTGCACCGTCATTTCGGGTACGAATCCACCAGGTATGATCATCCACTGGTAAAATAGTACGAAGGCCGGTCATGTTGTACCCGTCAGGAGGTTTAAAAAGCTGCGCTTTTTTCGACGAGATATCGGTTCGCACGAGGAACATCCCCGTGGTGAACCAAAGGATGCTGTCACCCTGGTTGAAGATGCAATAGGGTTTAAGTGAGTCAACAAGCGGAAGTTTTTTAGTACCGAATCGAATGGTATCGATTACGCGCGAAAGATGTCCATTGCGATCAAATAAATCAAGGCTTACACCCATCCAGCGAACTGTCCAGTATCCATCGCGTGTTTCGCAAAGCGAAAAAACCCAGTCAGCTACCGTCGCTGGGATGGGCCACAAGTCATAGACCTGTCGGGAAGGAACCACATAACACACTCCCCCATCGGTAGCAATCCACAAAATATTTTGCTGATCCACAAATACGTGACGAACCACTCTCCTCGGGATGACAGGTTGGGAATTATATCCCTGTTGAAAAGTATATCCCTTACAGTGGAGGGTAACCGGGTCCACGAGAATAAAAATAATGTCTGCTGCAAGCGCCAGCCATCTTTTGTGGTGCTGATCCCACCAATCGGAAATGGAATAAACTACGTTAGCGCCATTGGGGAGTGGCACGCAGGAGATCCTGCCATTGTCAGGATCAAATTGCATTAGACCGCCTTCAAATGTCCCGATCCAAAATTTCGAGTCGGCATCCTGGTAAAAGGATACGATATTGCCTTTCATGATCCCAAAACTTTTCACAACGCGCCTGGTGGCTTTATCGATCTGAAAGATATGATCGTAGTGATATGCCCAAAGTCTTCCCTGCCTGTCTTCCCTGAGTCCTTCGTAAGAATTAATGTCTTTCGATTCCCCGTCTTTAAGGTTTTGAATTCCTGTTACAATTTTTCTGAAGTGAAATTGGCTGTCAAGGGAAAAGGTGGAGGAAAGAGAGGAAACCCAGGGACGGTCATTCTTATCAATATAAATGCTTGTGAATTGATCGTTATCCAGGCTTGAAGGGTCTGCAGGGTTATGGCGAAAATTTCTAAATGATCCTGTGCGTTTGTCAAAAAGGCTGAGTCCTTCTACGGTGGAGACCCAAAGACGATTGAGCGAATCGGGAACTACTTTGAAAATGGAATTATTGGCCAGCGAATTTTCATTTGCCGGGTTGTGAAAAAAATGCCTGATCCTATACCCATCAAATCGATTTAGACCATCCGTCGTGCTGATCCAGATGAATCCCTCTTTGTCTTGCGTAATATGGCTTACATCATTGTTCGAAAGTCCTTCTTTGCTGGTGAGAAAATTAAATTGCAGATTTGGAAAATCCTGGCCTGCAGTGATATGCCAGAGCAAGGAGAAAATCATATAAAGCCGGCAGGCTTTCAATAGCAATTTTTGTCTATAAATATACTCATTTGGAACCTTTGTTCACAGAGGGAACCTCGAAGTCTGACGGTAAAAAACTGGTATCGGCAATAGCCTGAATAACGTCTAAATTCAATTGCGCACCAGGATCTCCGCCTCTCACCTTCACCAGCCCACCCCATTTGAATACCGAAGTGTTGATATCATGCATCGCATCGTCGGCCTTGATCGCCGGCAAAACGTTCATGAAGCTACGGAAGCCAGGCAAATCTGTACTCATCCAATAATTGAAAACCTCACTTTTCCCGGAAACCTGCCTTAGATGGGTGCAATTGTATCCGTTCACCAATTCCTGCCCGACTACGGACACATCAGCACTATTGTCGGCGGCACCTCCGCCACTGAGTACCGTTTTTTGTCTGCTCACATAGTTGTAGAGTATGCATTGGTTGGGATTGTCGAATCGATAATATAGCACCATGTGCGAAAACCCACTTGGCAATTTCATTTCGCAATCATATCGTAGACCTATAGTCGAATCAATTTCAAACCGAAGGTCCAGCATGATCTTTTGCTGGCCGGTAATATTGCCATCATATTTTAAGAAGGTTGCCGATCCCCCGTTTCTTTGGTGGCTCAGTCCGGCCTGTCGTCCCTCCCTTTCCATCCTCATACCCAGCAGGAATAGCAACGGCAGCCACAAACATTGTTTATAGATCATAAGTTCAAAGCTTAATAAATTCTACCCTCCTGTTATTGGCCTTGCCTTCAGGCGTCGCATTGGAATCAACGGGCAGGGTTGCACCTTTGCCATCGGTTTCCATTCTTGCGCCGTCAATGTGGAATTCGGAAATTAATGCAGCCTTTACAGACTCCGCCCTGCGTTTAGAAAGGGTTAGGTTATCGGTAGCATTCCCGTCTGTATCCGTATGGCCTGTAATTCTGATCCTGACAGCACCATTTTCCAAAAGTGCGCCGGCAATATCCTTCAATACACCGTAAGATTCGGGTTTAATCCTGTCACTATTCACATCAAAGAGGATTCCGCTTGTCACAAATTTTCCTTCGGTGATCAGTTTATTCCTGGTATCGGGAGCGCCTGCCGCGAGTTTAAGATTGCCGACCAATAATTTGTCCTGGTCTTTCATGTCACCCCAGACCTGGAAGAGGGCTGTTGCGTAAATTTGGTTATCGGAGAAAGCGCGAGGAAGGTCGAGCACTTTATCTTCATCCACGTATACCCTGATCCTTTGTTTCTGTCTCCAAATTGAAACATGAACAATTCCGGCTCCTTTGCCGGTGGTTCTGAGGAATCCGCTGCTGTTTACTTCATTCTTCAAAAAAGACTGGCCGTTTTCAAAGCTCTCAATCTTTACCTGTCCGCCGCTGGTCATTCCCGCAGTTGGATGAAAATCGAGCTTGACGCCTGATCTTTTTTCCTCCTGGATAAAGGTTCCGGAAAAAGTTTCTTTATCATTTTTACCCGTCAGGAGGTAAAGCGTCAGCGAAGGTGAATAATAGCTGAATTTGTCATTATAGGCCAAATCATATTCAAAAGTGAAATTGTCTGGAAGCTTGTTGATGTATTCGGGAATAAATTTTCCCTGTTTGGTCAACTGCAGCCATTTGCCGTTGGTGGCGGATGTTGTTACCACTTCGCCCGAAGAGTTGGTATTCCAATCTGCCGGGTAGTCGCCTAGGGCGTCCTTTGAAAGGTCGTCATAGGCCAGTATTTTATCCCCGGCAATAAAATCAAATTTGCTATATGTTGAAAGGGTCGTTTTTTCGGATTGGGCTGATGGTGTTGTAGCGCTGGTTGCAGCCGTAGCTGTTGAACCGCTTTTATTTGGATCGGCTTGTTTATTCGCATCTGCCGGCTGGTCGGCAGCTGGTTTCTTTTTTTTGTCGAATAGTTTGCTAATGGCTTTATCGGCCAATTTTTCGCCGGCTTTAACTGTCACCACAGCAGCGCCTTCTTTCACGCCTTGGGCTGCCTGCTGTTTAAGCAGATCAGTGGTTGCCTGGCCTTTGGAAGCCATTGCAAAACCCAGTAATGCAGAACAAAGGAAAATGATTTTCATATCGAAAAGTTTAATGATGAGGGGTAAATCGGGGAGAAATGACCCGAATATCACGGCAACCACTAAACTATAGTCAATACATTCTACATTAAAGGGACAATGCGTAACTGGAGGAGGACATTACACAATTGGCCGGAAGCCTGAGCAAGTGGAATTATACTGTTTGTGCATCAGCAAAGAAATTGATAGTTTTGTTTGTGCGCCTATGCCGCATCAAAAATTGGGGATAGCTTGTCGTCAATAAATTCAGAAAAGCAACTTTATCTTGAAGACCTTAGCGTGAATCAGGAGTTCGTGAGCCACGAACATCATTTGGATGCAGAGCAGATTATTTCCTTTGCCTCGCAATTTGATCCGCAACCGTTTCACCTGGATGCCAAAGCTGCACAAGACTCATTTTTTAAAGGTCACGTCGCAAGTGGTTGGCATACGGCGGCCATTACAATGAAATTATTAGTAGAAAGCGTTCCATTCGCAGCAGGAGTCATTGGTTTGGGTGGCGAAATTGCCTGGCCCAGGCCGACCATGCCGGGAGATATCTTGCACGTCAGGAGCCGGATCACAGAAATCAGGCCGTCAAAATCCAAACCAGACCGTGGAATCGTTCACTTACGAAGTCTCACCTACAATCAAACTGGAGAGGTTTTACAAGAATTAAATGCAAAACTGTTCGTGTTTAAGAGGGACGATAAATCGCAATAATTGTGAAAATAACAGTTGGCAAACAAGAGTGCCTTAAACATCAATACCCCGGAATTCTCTTCGAGGTATTGTGCTTGTTGAGCAATGAAGTGATGCGCAATTTATTTTGCAGATTTCTTTTTTGTATTCAGCCATCCCGCAATCAATTTAAACTCTACTCCCACCGGTGATTGAATGGAATTCAAATTGGCAAACCCACCTACACTCAAGCCGACATAAGGCGAAAATGCCCAATTAAAATTAGTCCGCAGCATACCACCGACGGTGGTTTGACTGGTCTTTTGCGTTGAATAGTTGGAACTCATATGCCAGTCTTCGTCTTCTACTACTGGCTGGGGCGTAAACTGGAACTTTTCTCCCGCAACAACCGATAAACCTGCTTCTGCGGTAATCCATGTTTTTCTGCCTAAGGGGAAAAGTTTTCCGCCAGTAAAGTTTACTACGCTCATTTTTACAGAAGGCATTTCGTCTGGAAAAGGAAACAGGATGACCATGGTAAATCCCGGCTCGTAGTTCGAAGGCAGGTTTTTGGGATTCATATCAAGATTGTAATATGATATCGAAGCCAGCCAATTGTTTTTCAAAACCGCTGTACCGCCAAGTGCCGTAAAAACACCATTATGGCTTGCCATTCCAACACCACCGTCGATATAAAATTTTGGAATACCGGTGGACTTGTTTTGTGCAGTCAAACTAATTGTTGCCAGGGAAGAGATCAGGACGAAAAGAAGCTTTTTCATTTTAAACATTTTTTGGGGTTAAAAACTGGTTTAGTTTTGATTCTGAATGAAAATTAGCTTCAGTTTACGCCCAGTGGAAATTGCTTTTTCGGTTACTCCTCACCGTTTCAGTTGTTTTTGCAGCGTGAAAGTCGGACCGATAAGATTTTTGGGATAATTTCCTTAAAGGGAGGCAGTAGCGGGAAGTGTTTGCAGTTTTTGCTAAAATGAGGCTCCGTGATTGGAATTTCTGCGTAAATAGACTTCAGTTGTTCGCATTAAACTGAGCCCTCTTTGAATTTCGATGAAAACGGCGGCGCTTATACTTGTAATGTATTGACCATCCACACTTTATATAGCTGCTTGAAGCAGTACTGACACAGAAACAATCAGTGAAATGTTGTTCCCCGTCCCCTTGGAAAGACATATCCCCTTATGTCCGGATAATGAAGGTTCCATTGTCTTTACAATAAACGATAAATAGTCATGAAACACATCCTACTTTCCTTTATGTTCTGCAGCATCTTTGTGTATGTCAAATCACAGAGTGCAGAGAAGGTTATAAAAACCTATTTTTCCGGATATGAAAAGAAAGATTGGAATATTGTTGCCAGCCAACTTGCAGAGGACTTTACGTTCACGAGCCCTAACGGAGATGACCATTTAACCCTGGCACGATATAAAGAAAGATGCTGGGGTACTAATAAGTACTTCAAAACGATTGAATTTTCTAAGATAGTGGCAGACGGCAACACGGCATTTGCTATCTACAATATCACCACAACTGACAACAAACTTGTCCACAATGTCGAATATTACACTTTCAGCAATGGCAAAATAAAATCGATTGAATGTTTTTTTGGTGTGGGGTTAGGCTACCCTGGCAATTCCAGCAAGTTGAAGTAAGGATTGGACGAAGAGTTAAAATAAATCAACTGAACGAGTCAATCAATATTGCCAACTTCAGGTAATTGCCGTGTTGAAACGACTTAATTAATTTATTGCCTTAATAATTTTCGCCGGTATTCCACCCACAATTGTATTGGCTGGTACGTCTTTGGATACCACTGCACCGGCTGCCATTACTGAATTTTCGCCAATGGTTACGCCAGGCAATATGATAGCACCTGCGCCAATCCATGCATTTTTTTTGATGTGAATATGCCCTGGAACAAGTGATTGTCTATCGAGTGGATTAACTGGATGTCCTTCGGATAAGAGACTGACTTTGGGAGCAATCAATACATTATCCTCAATGGTAATTCCTCCCAAATCAAGAAAC